>Ga0315336_1001276_pt1 | contig 51697 bp, 42 predicted proteins | sample ASW5metaG_FD_204512 | JGI IMG/M metagenome (GOLD analysis project Ga0315336, IMG submission 204512) | Ammonia-oxidizing marine archaeal communities from Monterey Bay, California, United States - ASW #5 | ecosystem: Environmental > Aquatic > Marine > Intertidal zone | place: USA: California...
TGACCGCTGACGCGCCCATCAAAAGACGTTCATTTGTATTCGTATTTTTTAAAAATTGGCATCGAATGAAGCTTGTAGCCATGAAACCCAAAAGGGTCGCTATGGAAGTCCACAAGAATTCCATTGGACTAGAGAGTGCCATCAACGCGGGACTGAAAGCGAACAAAAAAGGAATAATAAAGGCTATCAGTCCATATTGGATAGACACCCAAGAAGTTTTAATGTAGTCCGCCTGGGCCACCTTTGCCCCCACCAGTGCCGCTAAAGCAACCGGAAGAGTCAAACCCGACAAGATGCTTAAATATAGAACAAAAAAGTATGCTTGAAAAAGATGAGCACCCATCTGGGTAAGGGCAAGAACAGCTAGAACCGCGACAACAATATGAGCCGCTATGGTGGGAAGCCCCATGCCAAGTATAGCCGAAGCCAGTGCAGTATAAATGTAACCTAAAACTAAATTTCCTTGCGAATACTCCTCGACAAAGATAGGAAGTTTGAACCCAATTCCTATTTCTCTTCCCCATTAATGCTTTAAATTTCTCTAGATTTTTCTTGGATTTTAATGGAGCTATTGCTATGAGTAAATACTCACTAGATGTATTCTGATCAAAATAAAGAAAAACGAGTTGAGTGCAGACATTTTCTTTTCCAAAAGGGAGCACAGATGGATTTTACCTTAACTGATGAACAAAAGGCGATTCAGAAACTTGCGCGGAATTTCGTCAAACAAGACATTGAGCCCGTTGCGCTTGAACGCGACCGAATTATTGACTGGGAAGAGCGTATGCCTTGGGACCTGATTGAGAAGGCAAGCACCCTAGGGCTTCGCCAGCTGCCATATCCGGAAAAATGGGGCGGCGCCGATGCGGATGTGCTCACCTGCTGCATCACAGGAGAGGAACTTGCTGTTGGAGACTTGGGATTCGCAGTGAATCTCGACCAGACCTGGAAGCTTGCACATATCCTGGAAAGCGTCGATCCCTCAGTTCGTAACCCATGGATCGAACGTCTCTGCAAGGAACCACGCTTTCTCACGGCTATCGCCCTAACTGAGCCAGGCGTCGGGAGCGACCATCAAGGATTGTATGACGACCCTTCAATACAGCTTAATACACGTGCCGAGAAAAAAGGTGGGAAGTGGGTACTCAATGGAATGAAGCACTACATCAGCAATGGTCCCTGCGCTGAGCTTTATGTCGTCGGCGCACGGACGGATATGAGTAAGAATCTACGCGAGGGGTTGTCAGGTTTCCTTGTCCCCCGTGAGACGCTGGGATTTACGATTGGCCGTGTACACGAAAAAATTGGGCAACGCCTCTCGATGAACTCGGAACTATTTTTCGAGAACGTTGAAATTCCTGAGGAACACCTCATTCTTGGCGAAGGACGGATGTGGGAAATTAGAGGTCGCCTTCTATCAAGCGGCAAGCCCGAGGCGGCGGCCAACTGTGTTGGCGTGGGGCGTGCAGCGTTCGAGAAATCGCTAGCACACTCACGCGAGCGATTTCAGGGAGGAAAACTCATCGGTGAGCACCAAGCAGTGGCCACCATGCTTGCAGACATGGCCATTGGCCTAGAGACCGCACGTACGATTGTTTATCGCTCCGCTTGGGCTGTAAACAATCAGGACCCCTATGACTTCACGCTGGGCTGGAAAGCTAAAGTGTTCGCCTCTGAGGTAGCATTTAATTGTGCTCGATGGGGAATGGAAATTTTTGGTGGTGCGGGGATCATGCAAGCAACGCCAATGGAGAAATATCTTCGCGACGCTAGCACTTTTTTGCATTCAGACGGAACGAATCAAGTACTTCGCCAGCGGACGGCAAAAGCATACTATGAGAACAAGGTAACTGCTTTCTAAAAATATTAAGGCTTCGCCATAAAAACCGATTGGTTAACTTATTTTCCCTATATATATACACCTGAAGTGAACGCAGGACTCCAGAATCAGGAACGGCCAAGGAGTTCTGGAAATTAACAAGATTCTGAATTTTTCAATGTATCGATTCGCCCAATATTCTTATGACAAGCCAACTGAACGTAAGGCATCTACTGATGCAGATAACTGTCTTTCATTTCGTAAAGAGAACTGGAGCACATTGCGCGGGAAAGGAACTCGAATTTTGGGCAGGATTCGTATCGGCTCAGAAATGCCCATCATAGGCGCTGAAGAAACCCCGCACCCAGAAACGCAGAGTCGGCACGCCTCTCGTCTGAATTAAAATGAATATTGTGGGTATGACGCAAAGAAATTATCAGCAAACTTGTTCTATATTGTGGAACAGAGTTACATAACATAGATTAACGAAACATGATTATACACCTTTCGGTTAAATAATACGGGCACCGATAGTTTTTCGCTTGCAGCAAGTAAAGGGGGCAATGGGAGGATCCTGGATCAAGTTTCATCGTATTGGAAACCAAAGATAAACCAGTCGCTCCGAATATCGGCTATGATTTCCGAAACCCTGATGGCGGCCGATACCTCCGTGGGCGTGAATGAGTGCTCCCGCACGCTCGGCATGCCGAAGAGCACGGTCTCCCGCTTTCTTGCAACCATGGAGTCGCTCGGTTTTGTCCGGCGCGATCAGGAGAGCAGGAAGTTTTCCCTCGGCCTGAGGCTCTTTGAGTTGGGGTGTAAAGCCATCGATGACACCAGGTTTCGCAAGATCGAAATTTCACAGATGGAAAATCTTCGGGACACCATCGACGAAAACGCCCTTCTAACGGTTCTAGAAGGCACGCAGATAATCTATTTGGAAAATATTTGGAGCCGACAGGCCGTTGTCATACAAAATAACGTCGGAGGGACGACTCCAGCTTATTGCGTATCGAGCGGGAAGGCCATGCTCGCCTACAAACCGGACCGCCTAAAAAAGGTGACCACCCAGGGACTGAAGCCCTACACTCCCCTGACTATTGTGGACCCGGACAAACTTCGATTGGAATGCACCAAAATTCGAGAAAGAGGATACGCAATCAACAGGGAGGAATTCCGGAAGGATGTAACCGGAGTCGCTGCTCCGATTTTTGACGAAAGAGGAGAGACTGTCGGTGCCATCAGCACTTCTACCCCCCATGATTCGGATGAACAAAAACCGCTGGAATGAACATATCAAGGCCATCACCGAAACCTCCGCGGCGATATCCCACCAGCTAGGAATGGCCGAGGGACCAGTCCCGGGCAATGGGAAAATATAAATTTAAGGAAGGAAGGAGATTAGAGGGCCCCAAGGCGTAACTAGGCTATTCACCCCATGGGCTCTTGTGGACAATCCGACAAAATTTCTAATTAAAATTCCGGATAGATGTCCTCCGCCAACTGGTGAGGGGGGGGGGACCGCGACGGAGGACAGTTTGCGGAGATAACGATAAGTTTTTGGCTGCCTGCGTGGAGAAAAAAATCACCTTCTTATCGCTGCCCATTCACCACTAGACCACAGGAGACAAGCCTCCGTCGATATTAATAGCCGTTCCCGTGATATAAGAAGCTGCGTCTGAGGCCAAGAAACACGCCATGTTGGCGTACTCTTCAGTATCTCCCAGCCGTCCGAGGGGAATTTTCTTCCCGCATTCCTTCACGTACTCCTCGTAGGACAAATTCGGCGCAGCCCTTTCGTAGAACCGCTGGGTCTGGTCAGTGATGATTTGGCCGGTGCAAAGGGCATTGACCAGGACATTATAGGGAGCGGCCTCTCCAGCTAACACTTTCGTTAGGGCCATACCAGCAGCCCGTGTCACGACGGTCGGGGCCCGTTCCGGCGAAGGTACTTTCCCGCCAATCGTCACGACGTTGATTATCCTTCCCCAGCGGCGCTCTTTCATAGGCGGAAGAGCCAGGCGGCAAAATCGGATGGCCCCGAACAGCTTTAGGTCAAGATCAGCATGCCACATCTCGTCAGAGACCTCCTCGAAGGGCCCGTGCATTGAAGAGCCCGCATTGTTAACCAAAATATCCACCTTTCCAAATTCAGCCTCAATCGCCTTGAAAGCCTTTTCTATCTGGGTAGGATCTGAGACATCACAGACATATGCCGCGACCTGGCCCTTAGCCACCTTTTCGATTTCAGATTTCGTCTCCTCTAGAACCTCTAGCCTTCTTGCTACGATGGCAACATCAGCCCCCGATTCGGCAAACTGCATGGCGATGGCGCGCCCCATTCCTCTACTGCCTCCGGTGACGATAGCCGATCGGCCGTTCATTCGGATTTCCATCTCCCCTCCTCCGAAATTAGGATGTGCCTCAAACCTCTCGTCCACATCCGGATTTTCATTTATTGCCTACTACGTACATTTCTGAGTAAAACACCCAGAAAGTGTTTCTTCGCCTATCCCCCTTCAATACTTAAAAAAGTTCAACATTTCCGTAATTCTGTTCCGCAGGCTGTATTTGGAGACACGTCATTCACAGGCTAGGAGATGCCTCTGTCCACCCAGTAACCTGCTCATAGGCCAGGCCGGTCGCGAACAAGTCAGCCTCGCGGAAGGGCCGGCCGATAAGCTGAAACGCGATTGGCAAGTTTCCTCTTGAGAAACCGCAGGGGACGCTCAATGTGGGGAGACCCAAAAAACTTGACGGCCGCGTTAGCTTCGTCATGGAGGCGATGGACTCCGGGACGTCCGCGCTTCCTGTGTAATCCTTCTCTTTAATGGTCGGAACCGGGACGGGGAGTAACGGGGCGTGCAGGACATCCACTTTATCGAAGACTGCCTCTAAGAACTCTGAGAGATAGCGGCCTCGCAGGCTGATAGCTTCAAGGTACCGGGTAGCGGGGATGTGGAACCCAACTTCTATACGACTCAAAACAACCCTCCCATAGTCTTGCGGACGCTCCCGTATCCATTTCCCGTGGATGGTTGCCGACTCACATTTTGTGATGGCATCTCCAAGACGGTAGTGAGGCCCGAGATCGGGTACAGCAACCTTCACTATACGGGCACCCTGCCTCTCGAGAACCGAAATACTTTCCTCTAGTGCAGTGCCGATTTCCCCATCGACATCATCATAGAATTGGTTGGCGGGAACACCAACCGTAATGCCCCGGATCCCAGCCGCCATGGCCTCATCGTAGTCCGGGAGCGGCGTTCGGAAGGTCGTGGGATCCTTGGGGTCCTCTCCCGCAATTAGTGAAGTCATCAGAGCACAGTCGCGGACTGTTCGGGCGATGGGGCCCATTGCATCGTTCGTCCAGGATCGGGGCAGTGCACCAAAGCGGCTGATTCGCCCGTGCGTAGGTTTCAGGCCAACCACCCCACAAAGACCCGCAGGAAGACGGACGGAACCCCCGGTGTCCGACCCCATAGCGCCGAAGGTGAAGCGGGAGGCAACGGAAGCGCCTGAACCGCTCGAAGACCCCCCGGTAATATGGTCAAGATTCCAGGGATTTCGGCAGGGTCCGTAATGGTCATTATGTCCCGTTGGACCGGCTGCGAACTCGGACATATGTAGGCTACCCATGTAGAGCGCACCTGCGGCCCCGAGACGTTCGAGAACGGTGGATGTTACATTTTGAACTTGGTCCCGCATTATCTTAGAACCGCATGTCGAGACCTTGCCTTTCCGGTAGAACATATCCTTATGGGCCAGAGGAACGCCGTGCAGGGGCCCACAGACGGCGCCCTGTCTGAGGGCGTCATCGGCTGCCTCGGCGGCTTTAAGAACCTCATCGCGTTCGACGGAGATAAATCCGTTTACCTTACTGGCCAGGGTATCCACCCGGTCCAGACACCGCTGAGTCACCTCCACGGACGAGACGTGCTTGGAACGGATAGCTGCCGCCACCCTCTCCAAGGTCATTCCAGTGATCTCGTCGGTATTCATGACCCAGCCTCCTCCCGCTCCAGCTGGGAGCGGAGGATCATTTCGAAAGCGCCCGGATTGTCGTTGAACTCCCGTACCTGGGCCATTTTGGACACCTCGTCGTTGATGACGTTCAACTCCTCAGCGAGCTCGGCATTTCGCCCGGAAGTACGCTCAATTTGATGCAACTCTAATCCCTGGCGGCCGATCAGCTCAGTGGAGACACCACGTTTCATGATTCCTCATCCTCTTTTTGGAATGTGTGCAGTGCAGACGATTAAGTCCACCCCGAATTACTCAAAGGGGGCGGGTCGACGACGAACGTCGTGCGGAACTTTTTTCAAGGTATCGATAATCCCCACTAACCGCTCTACCACCGCCTCGTGGAAGACCCGGCCCTTTTCGGCGGTGGCCGCCGTTGGGTCCCCCGTATTTCCCGCGTCACCCGCATCCTTCTTCGCCTCCTTCACCGTCTTGGGAAAGTAAAAGCGCGGAGCCTCGACCGCCGGGTCGGAGATATGATGCCCGGTCAACCACCTGGGCTCGGGGTCCGTCATATGGGCCTCGGCATTTTCGAGATGGACGAGATCTGGATTTATGTGAAGAGCGTGGGAGGTTTCCAATTCATCAGCGTGACCCACTCCGCCGGGTGGGGAGGTACGAATTTCGGCTACCCTGTCGAAAGCAACGATGCCAACATCCACAACGGCGAGAACGGCGCCTGTGATGTGGCGCAGTTCGTTAACCGCAATTTCGAGCGGTGGAAGGTTTGCTCGCCTGTGCCCGTTTACCACGATGATCCGGCTAAAACCATGGTAGAGCATACTTTTTAGAATGTCCGTAACGATTGCCGTCAAGGTAGAGGGCCGCAACGTCACCGTCCCCGTAAGGGCCATGTGGTGGTGGCTCCATCCATACCAGAGGGTGGGATATGCGAGCACATTCGCGCGCCGTGCAGCATCGGCACAAACGCTCTGGGCGGCAAAGGCATCATGGCCCATCGGCATATGTGGACCATGCTGCTCTACCGCACCCACCGGAAGTAGGGCTAGGTCATTCCCAGAATCGAGATAATCGCGCACCGCCCGCCAGCTCATCTCGTGGACCCAAGGTGTATCCATTTCACCTCCCCCCTTTGCTGTCCTGTCCCAATATCAACTGCTTCGAAGCTCCTCCACCGAGACACCTCGAGGAGGATTGAAAGCGAGCACACCCTCCCCTCGGAGGTTGATAAAAAAAACACTAAATTGAAGGGGCCATTAGAGTGTGCCACAAAAGTAAGTGAGCGAAAACCCACAGAACCTCGGGAAAGATCCGTGGATACAACCTATATCCACCCGGTGCCGAAAATCGGGATGACTCCAAGGGATTGTGCGCCTTGGGAATGCCTTTGCGATATTTGTTTATCCCCAATCATTGCATCAGACACATTCGTGATTCATTTTTTTTAAATTTTTCAAAAAGAAGCCGGAATAATGTATCCTTTTTTGCTAAGGCGATTGAATGGGAAATGACGTTAAAAAAAACAGCCACTGCAATAGATTTTAAAAATTTAGCTCTAATAAGGTAAGATGCACGCTATCGAGATTAAGGGCGCGTCGATTGGACTGTATCTAGATTTTTATCGGAAAGGAAAACCTTCGGTAACTTTAGGAAACAGTGGGAGGAGAACTGTCTATCTTAACAATTCGGGCAATTTGCGGTTGTTTGACTCCAATGAGAGAAAGTGCGTAGGACTCAACGGAAGATTAAGCATCGTGAGGACCTATTAACCAATGGACAGACTTTGCATGAGCTTGGCAAGGATTCTTCCGCATAGAATTCTCAGAGTTCAAAACATAAGTATCCCACCACACCTAAAGTGACGATTAACTAGATGCATTTAGAGAACAATACCTAAATGCAACTCATCGCCAAGTCGATAGATATTTCCCCAGTGGAGCATAACATTTTCGAATCCATGGACCCGCACGGCCCTTTAGGGGAGAGGGACTTGACCAAGGTAAAGATCAAGATCATCACAGCCGCCATATGCAACACCATCCATCATACCAGCGAAGGCGCGAAAATCCACGCCCTGCCGATCTTGCTCAAGCTCGTCTTCGAGGCTATCGTGAACGCCAGAAGAAAGGGCTAACAAGTTTTCTACGAACGAGATAGCGACTTAGGCTTCGGTGAATTCGTTTTTACTGTAGTCCGAGGCGTCCATCTTCTCTCCAAACTCGACGACGAGATCGCGGATAAGGCGGAACCGGGGGATCGGTTCGACGGTTATCCCGTCCTCCAGGGGAATCTGGCAAGAAAGCATCGGCTTGCCGTTCACGAGCATCTGACAGGTTCGGCAGTCTTCGATCCGGCAAGACCAGCGAACGGCGAGAGAATGATCAATCTCCTCCTGGATATGCCGGAGCGCGTCGAGGATCTTGATTCCCTCCCAGTGCGGGACCGTGTATTCCACAAGTCGACCCCGCTCCTCGCCAGCGGCCGGGTCCTGCCGGTGAACCTTAATCGTTAATGTGCGGCCGTTCATCGGCGAATTCCTTTGGGTCCATGGTGGTGACGTGAATGGGTTCAGTATGAGTCGCCAGCGTCCCGAGCCCGTCTTTTTGCAGGTAGATGTTCAGGAGCCAGTTTTCGTTGTCCATCCCCATACAATCATCGCGGTGATGATTTCCCCGGCTCTCGCGGCGCTCCAGCGCCGCCCGCGCGACGAGAAGGCAAGTATCCAACTGCCGAGGGAGGGTGAGGGCGGTGGCCCACTCCAGGTTGAAACTCCTGGGTTTTGCGCTCAGCCGGAGCCGGGGAAGGCGCTCGGCTTTGGCCTTCTCGAACCAGGAGATGGCTGACTCGAGATCCTTCTCGTTCCGGATGATACCGACACGCTCCCACATCGCCTCCTGCATCTCGATGCGTAGGCGAATCGGGCTTTCCCCCTCACCCGTCACATCTATCCACCCAAAAATTCTGCGCTCCTCGTCACGGATCGCCTCATCCAGGGGAGCGGAGGCTTCGGTCCGCCCCGCGTAGAGGGCTGCCTCTCGCCCGGCGACCCGGCCCAGTGCTACGACGTGGGTCAGTGCGTTTCCGCCCAGCCGGTTCGCTCCGTGGACACCGCCCTGGACCTCTCCGGCAGCGAACACACCCTCGACGGTGGACATCATGGAGGTGTCGGTGCGAACACCGCCACCAGTGAAATGGGCTTTCGGGGCCACTTCCATCGGCTCCCTGGAAAGATCGAAGCCAATGCGCTCACAGCGAAGCATGTAGCTCCTCGGGACGGACTTTCCCCCTTGAAATTGGGTGAATTCATATTTCATCACCTCGGGCGGAACGGTTGTAAGGTCCATGTAACAGCCCCCGTGCGGGGAACCCCGCCCCTGCCGTACCTCGTTGTAAATAGCATAGGACCGGATGTCACGCGTGGTGTTCCAGGCGCGCACATCGTCATATGCCGCGAGAAAGTCCTCCCCGGCCGAATTGGTAAATTTCCCGTGTTCGCGTAACCGAGGTCTCCAACCCGGGAAGTTCGTTAGTGTAGGATTTATATGGGTGAGGCGCGGGTCCGTCTGGGTGGGAACAAACTGAATGAACTCCATGTCCACCATCTCAGCACCGGAGTCATAGGCCATGCCATGAACGTCTCCCGCCGTTTCGACGGTGTTAGTCGAATAGCGGAAGGGCCAAAGCATGGCGTAGCCGCCTGCAGCCAAGACAACGGCCTTCGCCCTCACGACGACGAGTTCGCCGGCTTTCCAGTCCAGAGCGGTGACTCCGTGGGCGCGGCCTCCCTCGGTCAAGATCGAGGTGACGAGTAAATTTTCCATCCAGGGGATTTCGAGCTTTTGGATCTGACGACGCAGCGCCCACATGATACGAGGTCCCGTCATGAACCCGCAGTGGACTGATCGCTTTCGCGAATGCCCCCCGGGCGGCCAAACGAGATCGAATTTTCCATCGTTGCCCTTGCGAAAAGTCTGGCCTCCGCCCCAATCATCCAACTCCTGAAGGGTGGGGGGGGCCTCGTTGGCATAAATCTCGACAAGGCGCTGATCGGCCATGGCGTAGCCCCCAATGACGGTGTCCCGAAAATGAAGCTCGGGACTGTCATCTTCTCCGACTGCTGCAGTGCAGGTGTGGCCGGCGGTTATGGTGCCACCGCTACGACCGAAAGTACCCCGATCGAGAATCAAAACACGCGCGCCGCCCAATTTGGCGTGAATAGCCGCCTCGCTCCCCGCGCCACCCGAGCCGACAACGACGACATCGGTTTCGATGAGTTTTTTTGGGCTCCGCGCCATAGCTGTCGTTCCTTTTTTGGGATCGCACCCGTAACGACATGGGCGAACCCCATAATAATGTCTACCCAGCCTACAAAGGATATTGGAGATCACTTCAGGATAACAGGATTTTTATCCTTCCTGAAAACAAATTGCAGTTGAATCGTTTGTTTCCAAATCAAAATCCACTAGATTTCGTCTCAAAAATTACCATCAAGTACGGGTGATTCAGCCATAAGAGCCTATAAATGACAAATTCCTAAATAAACCGATATGGGGAGATGACCCAGCCTTCAGCGATTTGAATGCCGCATATTTTTCACAGACTTCGACTTCTGCATAGCTAAATATTCGCAGGCACAGGACGAGCAAGATGACTGCAGTTACATAAAAAGACGTAGATCGAGAATGCCGCGAAAACCGTCACCGAAACACTGAAGGCTAGCGCTACAACGAAGATCATAAGTCCGGGAAACGTTGCAACGTTTAGCACAATGGCAATGAAGTTACACCCCTCCAAAAGAATTTAACCAATGCCTCTCGAAAAGCAGCGGACCGAGAAGAAGCTCCCGATCGCCATTGGTTAAAAGAGCGAAGAGCTTCTTCCGATTCTTTCGCTGAAAAACGGGGGGTAGCTGGCAGGCCACCCTACCCGGGAGTAATTCAGGACGAGCGCACACAAAATTTAAATGAATATTAGTTTGTCTGGATATTCGCTTTACGACGCCGATGAATCAAAAGAACCCTGCCCAGAAATTTCCGCCCTGCGCATAATGGCTAAGATAAACGTGCTGGATTCGCGGTGCGGACTTCATCTTCCCCGTCTGATACTCCCGATAGGGCTGGGCCGTCCGAGTTGCCAGCAACAGCTTCGTTGACCTCTCAGATTCTTCGTAAAGACCCTGGTACACCCAAAGGCAACCATACAGCACAAAACACGGGACAGGCCTCCCAGCTTTTCTCCTTTAGTTATGGACTCGGCCCAGCCTCGGCGTAGGTTTTATTTGACAGGTGCGGAAGAGATTCGACTCTCGGCAGAGGCGGGGATGGGCTCGAACCAGGTTTCGATTCCGGCATCCGTCTTTCGGGCGAAGACGTTTCCGAGCCAGTTTTCATTGTCCTCTTCCGGATAATCTTCCCTGAAATGAGACCCACGAGACTCTTTTCGAACGAGGGCGGAACGGATGGCCGCCTCAGAAGTATTCAACATGTTCAGCAGTTCGTGATACCGGATGAGGTGTTCCGGCTTTCGAAATTTTCCTCCCTGGAGGATATCCCGAATTTTCCCGATCGCATCTAGCCCGGCGAATAGACTTTCTTCGGTACGGATGATGCCATTTTTTTGCCAGTTAATTTCCTTCATTTCCCGGCGTAGATCCGCTATATCGGGCCCCTCTTCGTGAAATACGAGGGGGGGGAGGATCGCCGCGATGGATTCCTCTCCCGCAGTGCGGGGCATTTCCCGCCCCCTAGCATATTCGGCCGCTGCAGCACCAGAGAAGGCACCGAACACGATGCATTCGCAGAAGGCATTACCGCTTAGGCGGTTTGCACCATGCGTTCCGCCGCAGGCCTCCCCCGCAGCGAAAAGACCGCACACCACACTTTCGAGGTGGCCGTTGACAGAAATACCACCCATATAGTGGTGGACCACAGGGGTGACAATCACCGGATCCTTCCCGAATTCAAGGCCAAGGCTACGCATGGCATTTGTAAGATGGTGGTACTTTACCTCGAGAACTTCCCGATCCACACTCGATGCGTCTAAGTATACGCCGCCTTCCACGCCCCGCCCGGCTTGCACTTCCCGAAAGATGGCGAGACTAGTCTGATCGCGAGTCGCCATATCTTTGGCTTCGGGGTAATAACGCGGCATGAAACGCTCCTGCTCTTCGTTCCGGAAAATCGCGCCATCACCCATCATGACGCTTGAGATGGTGGAGCGGAACGGGCTGATCCCCCAGTTGGGATAGAATTGCGGAAATTCCAAATCGCGGAGGATCGCGCCGGCGTCGAGCGCCAACGCGTAGCTGTCGCCTGTAATATCTGCCGTGTTATTTGTATGTGAGAACATCTGTCCTGCACCGCCGGCGGCGATTATAACCGCTTTAGCGTGAATAAAGAGATAGCGTTCTTTTTCCTCATCCATGGCCAGTGCACCTTCAATGGCACCGTCCTGGTTCATCAGGCTGAGAATGGGAGTGCGATCTAAAAAGATGACACCCAGTTTTTCCGCGAACTCCAGAAGGGGCAAGGTGATGGATTGTCCCCGGGCATTTTTGGGAAGATGATCGCTCTCTGTCCGAAGGCTGCGCCGTTTGGTATGGCCGGGGGGCTGGCCGCGCAAAAGATTTCCGCTCTTGTCATAGCCGAGTACGACGCCAAATCGGGTGAGTCCAAAGACTTCCTTTTCTGAATTTTCCGCTAAAAGGCGTGCCAGGACTGAATCGCACAATCCTTTTCCGCTAGTTAGCGTGTCCATAACATGCCGTTCGACTGAATCGTCGGGGTCTACGTTGGGCGAGCCAACAGCGATTCCGCCTTCGGCAACCAGAGTGTTTCCGCTGCGACCGGCCTTCCGTTTACACGCCACCATGACGCGGACGCCACCCTCGGCGGCGGCGATGGCTGCACGGAGCCCCGCGAGGCCGCCCCCCACAATTAAGACGTCTGTATCGAGATGATCGACGGTTGGGGGCATGTGTCACTTTCCAGCGGATTGCGCCGAGGTACGCGCCACGCTCTCGAGTAGACGGCCCGCTCCCGAAATTGAATCGGCGATTCCGGCCGCACCGAGAGCCGCCCAGAGCAGCGCACCATTGCTGGTAACGACGGGTTTTCCGAGTTCGGCTTCGAGCTGTGCGGATGCGGGAAGCGCTCGGATGTCCGTCGCCAGAAGGGCAATGGCGTCCGCATCGGGGCAGTCGACCCGACGTCCGAGTTCGATGATGCTGGATACGGGAAGACGGCAAATTTCTCTCTTGTCCGTCACCCGCATATTCACGATTTTGACCGCTTCAAGGCCGTGGTGTGCGCAGTATGCGTTCAGGATTGGGTTCATAGACTCGGGATATGTTACGCCGATGGCGATTCGACTGGCGCCAAATGACTGGAGCGCCCCCGCGGTGGCCGCGCTCACAGCGACGGCTGGCAAGCCCGTTTTTTCTTCCACCTTGAGGACGAATTCTTCTGCCCAGTCAAGCTTGACGGCGATGGCGCTCGCCATGCAAGCATATGCGATCAGGTCGACAAATGCGCCTTTCAGCTGCTCCACAGCGTGGAGGTGGCGACTTTCGATATTTTGGGCCTCTTCGACACTGAAGGTGCGATCCGTGATGATACGCGAAAAGTGGGCTGAGATACCGCCCGGAAGATAATGCGCGCACTCGGCCTCCAGAACGGTGTTGTTCGAGGGAATGATAAAACCGATGCGCGCGCGATCACCGTACAAAACAGGACCCTCTCTTAAGTCAGCCGGAATGCCGAAGGCATCATAACATCGAAATTTTGGTCCTGTATATATTATAAAGAAGGATCCCGGCATGGATGTGTTGCTCGAGGTCTTGTTACGTGTTACGGATCAACGCATACCATGAAGAGTGGGCTTTCAGGGCTGTGCCGGAGGAGCATTCATGCGGCTTGGTGTCACCGTTGTCGGGGACTCGCTGGACAACTTTGTTCGCTATGTCCGGCAGGCGGATGAGGCGGGTGTCGCCGCCATCGGTTCCGGAGACTCCCAATCGCTCTACCACGAAGTATGGTCGCGGTGCACGCTCGCGGGCGCGAATTCCGAAAAAGCTCTAGTGGGACCGTGGGCGACCAACCCGGTGACCAGGCATCCAAGCGTTACGGCGGGAGGCGCCGCGACGCTCGCCATACTCACTGGAGGTCGCGCCTATGTCGGCATCGGTCCGGGCGACTCCGCCGTATACAACATCGGCCATAAGCCTGCGAAGCTCTCCCGGCTGGAAGAGTATATCTGTACCGTCCATCGGCTTTTGGAAGAAGGAGAGGCGGAATGGGATGGAAAACTTGCCCGTCTCGACTATTCGCACCCCCCTGTCAAGGTTGCCATGCCCGCTTCTGGTCCCAAGGCCCTCCGGCTCGCCGGCAAAGTGGCCGATATGGTCTGGGTCTGCACGGGACTTACACCTGAGGTGGTCCGCGAGGCTACCTTGATCCTCGCAGAGGGCGCGGAGGAAGGAGGTAGGACGCTTGACGACCTCGATATCTGGTGGGTAGGGCTCTTGAATATTCGAGAGAGCCGAGAGGCAGCAATCGAGGAACTCAAATTCTCCCTAGCCAGTTATGCGCATATCATCTTCCGCTATACCATGGACGGTAAAGCCGTTCTGCCAGAGCTCTCCGGAGCCATCCAGCGCCTCGCGGAGGGATACCAGTCCCGATTTCACGTCCAGCCAGGCGGTGAAAATCCTAACGCAAAGCTCGTAGAGGATCTGGGCCTTAAGAGCTATTTAGCCAACAGACTCTCCATCACAGGGACCCTGGAAGAGTGCTTGGAGCAGTTCCGGAGGCTTAAGGAATTGGGGGTTGAACAGGTCTGGTCGCCGATTCGATTTTCGAACAAACAGCCGCTCATGAACGCCATATGTAACGAATTGATGCTGGAGCTGGGAAAGATTTAACCGAAGGACAGCCGGTCAAAGCTTTGATTTCCATTTTCTAATTCGGGAGTTTTGTTATGCGCCTTCATATCGGCATCAACGTCAACACGCGCATTCCAGTAATCTATCCCGGACACTACACCGAAGCGGAGATACTCGACCTCGCCGATGAAATCGAAGAGAGAGATTACGACTCTATATGGGTAGGTGACAGCATGTACCAGAAATCGCGATTGGAGGCGTTAGTCGTCCTAGGAGCTATCGCGGCACGCACCAAGCGTGTACAGCTCGGTACTGCCGCCATCGTCGCCCCTCTCAGAAATACGATCTGGCTTGCACTGAGTTGGGCCACATTAGACCGAATTTCTCAGGGCAGGACGATCCTTGGCGTTTGTGTTGGTGACGAACGCCCTCAGTTTGGTGTGACCGGGGAGTTTGAGGCTGCCGGTGCAAATTTCAGAAAGCGCGGGAAGACGATCCGCGAGCAGGTCGAGATTATTCGTAAAGTGTGGTCGACGGAAACGTTTGATTACGATGGAGAGATCCATCGACTCAAAAGCGTTAGCTGCGAACTCGAAACCGCACAGAAACCCGCCCCCCCAATCTGGATTTCGAGTAACCCGCATGTCGGAAATCTTTCAGAGAAGATTCTCGATACGATGGCCCGTCGTATTGCGGTTCACGCCGACGGATGGATGACTTGCTCCGCCTCCCCAGAGGAGTTTGCCCCCTTTTGGGAGCGGGTCCAGAGCACCGCGAAGGAAGTCGGCCGTGAATCAGCATCCATCGAAAGCGCCTATCATCTTCTGTGCAATATCGATAATGACCGAGGAAAGGCCATGACTGAAGGAACCGAGGTGGTTAATAAATACTATCATGCCAATTACAAGTCGTTGGATGATGTGCGCTGGGGGGTGGACACCTACGGGACTGCGGAAGACTGCATCCGTCAAATCCGAGGCCTCGCGAATGCGGGCTGCCAAAATTTCGCAGTGCGTTTCGCGGCCAAAAATCAAAGAGAGCAGTTGCGACGGTTTACCGAAGACGTCCTTCCTGCTTTTCGGTAACCCGAGTGCCTTTACACATATTCCCCAATAGCAAAGATGATTCTCTAAAATGGGGAATCTTCTCTGTTGCGCCTATGTTCACAAAAAAGTACGCTGGGCAACTATTCACTTAACGAAGCCTGGGATTGCTATTTCAGAGGGGAGGGAAAAGTCGGTTTCCATTTTCTTTGGGTGCAAGTTTCATGCAAACGAGTCGTAGCTGGGAGAGATTGGGTTATAGTTTTTAACTTAAATAATTACATTCACAAATGGAGGGTAATTAGATGCGAAGAACGATAGTATTTTTTTTAATTGGGGGTTTTGCATTTACGAGTATTTTGTTCGCGCAGAGCGCGGCTTTTGGCGCGTCGCGGAACCTTGCCCTCGCTACCGCCTCGACAGGCGGCAGTTGGTATCCTACGGGTGTCCTTCTGGCCCAACTATGGTCTGAGAAAATTTCCGGGGTCAAGGTAACGGCAAACCCCACCAAGGGGTCGGTCCAAAACTGCGACCTTCTCCGCCGGGACCAGGTGGACATCGCGTATCAGCAGAACAACATTGCGAGACAATGTTACTTTGGTGTTGGTCGATTTAAAAAGGCGCAGAAAAAAAATCGCCTTGTCGCGGTCATGTTTCCGAGCCATTATCATTTGCTCGTGACAAAGCGCTCAGGCATCAAAAAACTTACGGACATCAAAGGCAAAAGATTTATCCCGGGCAGAAAGCGAAGCGGGAACATCTCCACCACAAAAGCCATCTTCGGTGTCTTGGGTTTTGGATACAAGGACTTCAAGGTGGATTATTTGGGTCAGCGGGAGGCAGTCCAGGCGGTCCGAGACGGAAAAGTGGACGGTACTTTCGTGGTTGGTGGCGCGCCTATTGGCACCATAGTCGAGGCCCTGACAATCGCCGGTAGCCGACTCAGTCTCATTCCTTTCTCTGAAGCGGTAATGAATAAAGTCAACAAGAAGCATTCTTGGATCGTAAACGGTTTCGTTCGTGGTGGTCTGTACAAAGGGTGGGACAAACCGACCAAAACGATGATGCACTCTGCTTTTTTGCTTACTAGAAAAGGATTCAGTGCCGATCTTGTCTACAAAATTGCTAAATCGACCTTTGAAAACCTCGACCGATTACAAAAAGGGCATTCGACATTCAAGAACATGACCATCAAAGACTTAAAAGGTGGAATGAGCATAGGGGTTCCGCTGCATGAAGGCGCCAAGCGATATTACAAAGAAGTGGGTGCGCTCTAATCAGAGATCATCCTAGAGGTTTTCAATTATGCGGGGGTGCCCTTTAGGGGGGCATCCCCGCTTCGGCACTTCCTTCCAATGCATGACCCTGCACTAAGCAGGAGGGCATGTGTTCTTATTCCGGAGTTTGGTCCATGCCAGATGAGGCCGATAAAACCGAATCCCTCCGTGGTGAAACAACCGATGAAGGCGGTTTCATTCGGCGACTTGAGGGGGTACAGCACTATGTGTACGCCTCCATGGCGATTCTTTTCTCCGGATTCGTCATATGGGTGAACACTTTCGGTTTCATGGAGTCCATCAATCGCAATGCGATCTATCTCGGGTTTACACTGGCACTCATTTTTTTTGTGTACCCCGGGCGTAAGGCTGCCCAACCAGGACCAAAGGCGTATTTATATTCTTTCACAACTATAGCGGCCGGAGTTTTGATTTGGCTCATTTGGGACGAATGGTTTTGGGGGTTCCTGGTCTCGGCGGGCGGCCTGTATGCTGCGGCCTTGAACACTGAAAGATTCTATCCATCATCAAACCGTTTAGGATGGCTTGACTGGACCCTTGTTGTTATTGGCATTTTGGTGGGGCTCTATACTTTTATTTTCTGGGAAATCCGCCAAGATTCGAACGACGATCCGAACATTTTTGACTGGACGTTCGCTATTCTCGCCATTCTCATCATCGTGGAGGCCACTCGGCGCTGTGCGGGACCGTGGCTTGCGGTGATATCCGTGCTCTTCTTAGTGTATGGCTATTTTGGAAACTCACTTCCCTCGTTCCTGGAGTTCGCTTCCCACCGGGGGATGGCGTGGGACCGACTTCTGGAGCTGATGTATCTCGAAGACAATGGGGTGTACGGAATCACACTGGGGGTCGCGTCTACTTTTATCTTTATATTCGTCCTACTCGGCGCGTTTTTGTCCGTTTGCGGGACGGCTATGTTTTTTAACCAACTCGCGCTCTCCATCAGCGGCCGCTCGGCCGGCGGTCCGGCCAAGGTCGCCGTCATTGCCAGCGGAACCATGGGAACCATCAGCGGCAGCGCGGTTGCGAACGTTGCAACCACCGGAACGTTCACCATCCCGCTTATGAAGCGCATCGGCTACAAGCCTTATTACGCTGGCGCTGTGGAGGCAGCGGCATCTACGGGTGGTCTTATCATGCCACCTATCATGGGTACAGCAGCTTTCATTATGGTCGAATACCTCTCCACATCCTACCTGAGAATCATGATGGGAGCCATTATCCCCGCATTTCTTTATTATTTCGCGATTTTTTTGCAGGTGCATTTTGCGGCGCGCAAAGAGGGTCTGACAGGGTTGGAGGAAAGCGAAATTCCAAAACTGAATGATGTACTCCGCGAAGGGGTTCATCTTTTGGTGCCCATTATCATGTTGATTGTCACCCTGTTCGTCAGCGGGCGGACGGCCCTTTTCGCCGGAGGGGCGGGGATCATGTGGGCGCTAACGATTATTTTCTGTGGAGATAAATATAAGCGCTTCCCGGTCATTATGATGCTTGCGGCGATTGCCTTGCACATCATCACCGCCATCCTGGTCCCCGAAGGGTACCGCATGAAAGAAGCCGGTGGATTCCAACTATTCGGATGGCTGGTGAACACTATGATTTATGATTCAATCTATCTTGTCACCCTCGCTGCAGTTTTCCTCAGCTTTGAATCGTGCGTATGGCGTGGCGGCAGATTGGGGTCGGGCCTTCCGGGAAATGTCTTACTCTTGCTTGCTCTATATCTGGTGACCATGGAGTCCGGACTATTTTGGATGGCGTTTCCCGCCGCCTTGGCCGGTTGGTATCTTTTGCGCGAACATAAATATTTTCAGGGTGTGCTTCTAAAGCTGATCGATGTGCTTGTATTGGGCTCGCGCTCCTCGTTAAACGTCGGTATCGCATGTGCCATTGTCGGCTTTGTTGTTGGCGTGGCGCAGAGCACCAGTTTGAGCGCGGTTTTTGCCCAAAATATTGTTCATCTTTCCGGTGGCGTTCTTTTTTTCGCTCTTTTCTTCACCATGATTGCTGCCATCATCTCAAGTATGGGATTGCCAGCAACGGCGGTCTATATCGTCGTAATCACCGTGGTCATCGAGGCCCTCACGAAAATGGGAATTACGAATTTCCCGGCTCACATGTTTGTTTTCTACTTCGGCATCCTCTCCAATGTGACCCCGCCGGTTGCGCTGGCAAGCTATACGGCGGCGGCGATCAGTGGGGGCACCCCATGGGAGGTCGGCTGGACGGCGTTTCGAATTACCATGCCCGGATTCATCATTCCGTATATGTTCGTTTACGAGCCCGCCCTTCTTCTGGAGGGCTCGGGATTCGGTGGTGCAATAATCCCGTTTATGGCGGCCATAGTCGCTGTTTTTGCCATGAGCATAGCGGGAGAAGGATATTTGTTTAACCGGATAACCCTGTACGAGAGGATCGCCATGTTTGCCTCGGCCGGCCTGCTGGCCTTCCCCGGCGTGATAGGACCCGTGGTGGGTACCTGGTTGGGCGGAGAAGTGGGTTTGACCGCGTGGTTAGTCACCGCGGGCGGGCTGGTTTTGTTGGGGCTGGGGCTCACCTCCCAGTGGCTCAGATGGCGGGATGAGACCTTTAAAGTGAGCGAAGCCTAGGCGATGGGAAAACGTGTTTACGTTTCCTTTCTCATCGACTGCAATTGGCATGGCTTCTCTCCACTCAAACCCTCCAGCGTTTTCGCGGATATTGGCTATACCGTCGGAACGCCGGAGAAAACTCGAATCCTTGGAGACGTCAAAACCGCTCTCGGCCTCGTTGAGCGTTCCTTGAGGGGAAAGTGCAATTGGTCCATCCTGAGCCATCCCGATCATCGATATTTCCTTTATCAAGAGCCATTTCTCGACTGCTGGCGGGAGGCTGTTCTCCGGGGCGGAGAGTTGAGCCTCCACCCACACGAGGACATCCCCGGGGAAGGTTCTCGGATCAAGGATACAGACCACATGCGTGCGGTCCTGGAGGATCTAAAAAATATAATGGTTCGGGAGGGCCTTTTACCCAACTCTTTCCGCTCAGGGTATTTTGGGCGGAACGATGAGCTTCCTACCGTGCTTGCGGAATTGGGTCTTACTGTGGATTATTCGTCCGCGCCCGGATACAGGGAACCCAGCGTGGAATCTGACTGGGTGGGTGCATCTCCGAATGGTGGTTTTCTCCGGGTAGGCGATACCGCTTCCTACAGTACCGGCAGAGTGGACGAACCCGATATTTTTATGATCCCGCTCGGCTGGGACGGCGCCGGGGGAACATTCGCAGAAAATTACCTGTTCAACGAGGCGGCGGAGTTCGATACTCTTCTCTCTGTTTATACAATGATTTGCAGGCGAGCGAAGGCCGAAGGGGAACAGTTTGTCCAGTACCTTTTTCATCTAAGTGCGATGAGCGAACCTCGCTTCGTTGATAGGGTAGCGAAATTCACCAACCACCTGTTGCAAAACGATGGCGTCATAGTCACCGGCTCAGAGGCCCGCGAGATATTTCGAAAAGGGTCTCGGATGGACTGAGACACCTTGACCCTTCTTCCTTTTATTTTCTAATAACTATTTGTGGAGCATATGAAACCAGGGGGACAAGAAGTGGCACCATATCGAATCGGGATTGATGTAGGAGGTACTTTTACGGACCTCGTCCTGCTTAACGAGGAGAGCGGCGAAATCCACCATACCAAAGTCCTCACTTCCTACCCGAATCCGGCGGAAGGTGTACTTCGTGCACTGGATCGCGCGTTGGAAGAGACGGGAGTCGCGAGTGACAATGTCAAAATTATCCTTCACGGAACGACGATTGCGACAAACGCTCTTCTCCAGCACCGGGGTGCGCGAACGGCGCTCATTACTACCGAAGGGTTCAGAGATGTTCTCGAAATAGGCCGTCAAATTCGACCGAGCCTCTTCGATTGGCGCGCGGAGAAGCCACCTTCCCTTTCTCCCCGCCGCCGCCGCTTTGAGTTGCACGAGCGCGTTCTGGCGGACGGTTCCGTGATGGTGGCGCCCTCGGCCGAAGACTACGAGAAGGTGGTCGAAAAAACACTCGCCTCGAATCCCGAAGCAGTGGCGGTATCTTTATTGTTCTCTTTCTTGAATCCCGCCCACGAGGAACGGCTACTTGAAGAGCTTCATAAGCGACGACCCGATCTGTCGGTTTCTCTCTCATCGCGTGTTCTGCCTGAATACCGCGAATTTGAGAGAACAAGCACCACCGTTGCCAACGCTTTTATCACCCCGGTCCTAACGAGCTATTCCTCCAAGCTTGGAGAAGCCTTGGATCAGCGGGGGCTTGCCGCCCAGCTCCGACTCCTCCAGTCCAATGGCGGGATCGGGACAGTGGACGCCCTCAGCGATCGGTGCATCAGCACGGCGCTCTCCGGTCCGGCGGGCGGGGTGACGGCAGCGGCCTTCCTCTCCGTCCGCCATAACCTTGGCGATTGCATAAGCTTTGATATGGGGGGAACTTCGAGCGATATCTGTCTCATCCGCAATGGGAAGCCGGAGTGGACAGTCGATGCGATGATTGGCGGCTTTCCGATTCGTATTCCGATGATTGATGTCCATACTGTGGGTGCTGGCGGAGGAAGTGTCATCTGGGTGGACAGCGGCGGCGGTCTCCGGGTGGGCCCACGCAGTGCAGGGAGCACCCCCGGTCCGGCTTGCTATGGGTTCGGCGGAGAAGAGCCCACCATTACTGACGCGCACATGGAGGTGGGCAGCCTCCAGACCGAATTTTTCAAGGGAAAAGACATTCCATTTCGCCCGGAGGCGGGGACGGAAGCTCTGCGAAAAGTGGGCTCAGAAGTCAGTTTGGAACCGGCCGAAACCGCTGCCGCGGCTCTACAGGTAGTGAACCACAGTCTCGCCAAAGAGATCCGCGCTGTTTGCCTGACACGGGGGTTCGATACGTTGGATTTCACCTTGGTTCCCTTTGGCGGAGCTGGGCAGCTTCATGCATGTGCAGTAGCCGAAGAATTAACGGTGATGCATGTTCTCTTGCCCAACGCGGCGGGCGTTCTTTCGGCTCTGGGCGCTTCCTTGGCGGACTACCGCTACGACTTCTCAAGGGCACTCATCCGGCGGAGTACCGATGTTAAACAGGATGATATCAGTAGCGGCTTCAGCCAGCTCGAAAAGCTAGGCCATGAACGCCTGGCCGATTTTTCCGCCCGGAACGTGCAAATCGAGCGCTCGGTGGATTTGCGCTACGTGGGACAATCCTTTGAGATCAACGTCAATGCCACCCAGAACGGAGCTCTCCTCTCGCTGGCGGAAATCCTCGACGACTTCCACCGGACGCATGAGTTCACTTATGGATTTTGCGACGTGGATGAACCAGTCGAATTTGTCAATTTACGGATTTCGGCTTTCGGCCTCACCTCGAAGCCGAATGGAGTTCTTAAGTCCGCCGCAAGCGGTGGGGCGGAGGACCGGAAGGTTTCCGTTCTTTCGTCAAATGGAGAAAAAATAGACTGTTGGCTGATCGATCGGACTGGACTCTCCGCGTCGGACAAGGTCGAAGGCCCTTCGATCATTTACGATGCATTTGCTACAGCGTTCGTTCCGACTGGCTGGGCAGGTGTGATGGACGAATACGGTCATATACTGCTCGCACGCGCGAAATAACCTGGGAGAAATTTGAAAATGGTTGCGAAAAAAAACCGGGAGAGCATCAGCCCGGCAATGATTGAAATTATTAAAAATTCCCTGACTGCCATCACGGACGAAATGGGGGTGGCTCTGAAGAAATCCTCTTATTCTCCCAATATCAAAACACGCGAAGATCACACTTGCTCCCTATTCAATCTAAAACTCGAGATGCTTGCCCAGACGGCACACCAAATCGGTCACCTAGGTGCATTTCCTTTCATCATCAAGAAGACGATGGAGGAACACGACATCGACAGTCTTGAGCCCGGGGACGGCATCCTCGTAAATGATCCGTACCGCGGGGGGACGCACTTGCCAGACATAATTCTGATATCGCCTCTCTTTCATAAAGATGATCTATGGGGCTTTGTCGGCAATCTGGCGCACCACAGCGATGTAGGTGGGATGTCTCCGGGAAGCATGAGCGGGACGGCGACGGAAATATTTCAAGAGGGAATTCGCATACCTTCCATCATGTACATGAAAAAGGGAAAAGTGGTCCCCGATATTCAGAAAATGATCCTTGCGAATGTGCGTACGCCTGAGGAACGTAAGGGTGATTTGGCCGCTCAAATCGCTGCGAATAGCACGGCTATCCGCCGCGTGAACGAACTCATTGATCGCTATGGATTCGATGAACTTAACCGATATTGCGACGCACTTGTCGAATACTGTGAGCGGCGCATGCGGTCGGAGATCCGGAAAATCCCCGATGGGGTGTACGAGGGCGAGGATTTCATGGATGACGACGGCTCGACCGATGAACCCATTCGTCTAAAATGTAAGCTCACGAAGAAAGATGACGAGATTACATTCGACTTCGAAGGGACAGATAGGCAGCGTCTGGGGCCTTGTAACGCTACTTTCTACATGACCATGTCCCTCGTTATGTACACCATGCGCTGCATTACGGATCCCGACATTCCACAAAATGAAGGATGCTACCGGCCTCTTCATTTAAAAATTCCCAAGGGCGCAGCATTGAATGCCAATTTTCCGGCTGCGTGCGCCGCGGGCTGGGAAATCTCTCGTCGAGGAATTGATGTGGTTTGCCGTGCACTCAAAGACACAATGCCGGAAAACGTCCCCGCCGGAAGCAACGGCGCTATGAATCAATTTTCTTTTGGAGGTCCCAGGCCGGACGGCGGCCATTATGCTTATTATGAGACCACAGGAGGCGGCTTTGGTGCACGCTACGACAAAGACGGCATGGACGGGGTGCATTCAGTTTCCAACACGAAAAATGCCCCGATCGAAGAGATGGAGCTCAATTATCCGGTCAGATACCGCTGCTACGCACTTCGACCCGACAGCGAAGGGCCAGGTAAGTTCCGGGGCGGGATCGGCATCAAACGTGAGGTTACTTTTCTCACCGACGTAACGACCACTTCGATTTCCGATCGGGTAAAATTTAAGCCGTGGGGTATCAAGGAGGGAGGCGGTGGGGTTGGGAATAAATTTTTCATCGACACACCCGATGGACCGAGACCAATGAAGAGTAAAGATTTTCAGCGCGCCAAGTCGGGTGAGACGCTATGCATTCATACAACGGGTGCCGGGGGCTATGGCTCCGTTGATGAGCGCGACCCGGAGGCCGTTCGGATTGACGTTGCCGATGGAAAAATATCTTTGGAACGGGCCCGAAAAATTTACGGGTGGGACGAAAAATATCCTGAAAGCGAATTTTAGGAATAATTTTTTGAATCCCAAAAAATCGTCCATGAATATGACAAATAACGAGCCGGACCCCATCTCGCCTATGATTGAGATTATCAAAAATTCACTCACCGCCATCACCGACGAGATGGGGGCTACCCTTAAGAAATCCTCTTATTCTCCCAATATCAAAACACGCGAAGATCACACTTGCTCGCTCTTCAACGACCGTCTCGAAATGCTCGCTCAGACGGCGCACCAGATCGGCCATCTGGGGGCTTTCCCTTTCATAGTCAAGGAGACAATGAAGGAGCACGACGTGAATCGATTGGAGCCCGGCGACACTATCATCTTAAACGATCCTTACCGAGGCGGAACTCATTTACCGGACATCATTTTAATTTCACCCATTTTTTTTAATCATCGACCTTGGGGGTTTGTTGGCAACTTGGCACACCACAGCGATGTAGGCGGTATGTCTCCGGGAAGCATGAGCGGGACAGCGACAGAGATATTTCAAGAGGGAATTCGAATTCCTTCCGTCATGTACATGAGAAAGGGAAAGGTAGTTCCCGACATCCAAAAAATGATTCTTGCGAACGTACGTACGCCGGAAGAGCGCAAGGGAGACCTCGCCGCGCAGATCGCCGCGAACAACATCGGAATCCGAAGAGTGCATGAGCTCATCAATCGTTATGGCCTTTTGAAATTGAATCAATTTTGCGATTCCCTTATCGAATACTGCGAACGACGCATGTGCTTAGAGATCCGAAAAATTCCGGATGGAATGTATGAGGCCGAAGATTTCATGGATGACGACGGGACGACCGATAAGCCTATCCGTGTGAAGCTTTGCATAAATAAGAGGGGTGAGGACATCACCTTTGATTTTACAGGGACGGACGAGCAGCGGCTGGGGCCTTGCAACGCGGATTACTATCAGACCATGTCTCTGGTGATGTACACGCTTCGTTGTATCACGGATCCCGACATCCCTCAGAACGAAGGCTGCTACCGGCCGATTCGTCTGATAGTTCCCAAAGGTACAGCACTCAACCGTAGATTTCCCGCCGCGAGCGCGGCGGGATGGGAAATCACGAGACGGGTGATCGATGTATTTTGCAGAGCACTTAAGGACGTGATGCGCGAAAGCGTGCCCGCCGGAAGCAACGGGGCACTCAACCAGTTTTCATTTGGTGGTCCGATGGCCGAGAGGGGACATTATGCCGTTTACGAAACCATGGGTGGCGGGTTCGGCGCACGCTACAACAAGGATGGAATGGACGGGGTCCATTCCGTCTCCAACACAAAGAATACGCCGGTCGAAGAGATGGAGTTGAGCTATCCTGTCTTCTACCGCCGCTACAGCCTCTGGCCAGACAGCGAAGGGGCGGGAAAATACCGCGGAGGTATTGGCATGATGCGAGAGATTACTTTTCTTACAGATGTCACGGTGACATCGATTACTGATAGGGTGAAATTCAAGCCCTGGGGGATCGGAAAAGGTGAAGACGGGTCGGGAAGTGAATTTCTCATTGACTCCCCCGATTCTTCCCGCCAAATGAAGAGCAAAGATCTCCAGCGCCTAAGTGCGGGCGATACGCTGTGCATGCATACGACGGGCGGCGGTGGGTACGGTGATTCGAAAGAGCGCAATTCGGAGTTAGTACGCTTAGACGTGGCGGATGAAAAAATCTCGCCCATGCGCGCGCACGAAAAATACGCTTGGGATGGAAATCCGCCCGAGAACGATAGCTAAATAGGGTAGATTCGCTTTCAATAATTAAGTTAAAAGAGAATCCCAAAAAGGTCTCTCGGAGGAGGAATTTTCATGGACCTCAAAGACGGGCAATATGGCTCCATTTGCCGAATTGGTCTGGTCGTTCCTTCTCTGAATGTCGTCATCGAGCCCGAATTCCATAAGATGGCCCCCGAAGGCGTATCGGCCCATGCGACCCGAATGTTACTCCAAGGGGAAATGACTCGTGAGAGCTATGCCCGCATGGCACAGGACGCCGCCACGACGGCAGCGCTTCTGAGGACGGCCCGGGTGGATGTCATCGCCTACGCTTGCACTTCGGGTTCGTTTTTGGAAGATGGGGACCGGATTACAGAAACGCTTGAGCGGGAAGGAGGCGTTCCCGCAGTTACGACGGCCCAGGCTGTGATTGAAGCGCTCCATGTGCTCGGCCTAAAGCGCATCGCCGTGGGAACTCCTTATGTGGACTTCGCCAATGAGGCTGAAAGAATGTTTCTCGAAAATGCCGGCTTCGAGGTGACCGACCTCTATGGATTGGGATTGGGAGATACCCCCGAATCCCGGATCTCCATCGGCCGGCAAAAATGGCAGAAAGTATTAGAGATTGCCCGGCGGGTCGATTCTTCCGATGCAGATGGAGTGTTCATCTCTTGCACGAATCTAGCCACGATTGGTGTTCTGGAGCAACTTGAACAAGAGCTGGAAAAACCCGTCTTCAGCTCGAACGTAGCAACCTTTTGGTCGGTTTTGAGCAGGGGTGGATTTTCGGACCCTGTTCCCGGCTACGGGTCACTCCTTCGAGATTTTCCATCCCTACCGAAGGTCTCAGTGGCAAAGGATACTCTGAATTGATCTGACGCAACCAATCACAGTTAGACTGTCAGGCTACGGCATGCCTGCGGTGGATGCTCCGAAGGCTTTCCTTTCGTAGAGAAAGGGAGATAAATATCCATCGAGTATGAGGAGGAGGATAACGGAAAAGGGGAGAACTCGGCTTCCCGTGAAATCAAAAATAAAACCCGCTAGCGGTGTCCCCACAACCTCCCCCTCCCCCCGCATAACATATCGTCAACAGGCTCATCACGGTCGCGAACGATCGAGCCCACAACTGTCAGTCGCCATGGATGAATTCGAGGTACTCACCCCCTCCGGTTCCGTATATGGCACTGAGCAGAAAGCTCGGCAGACGCGGATGGATATTCCGAGCCACAAGCAAACGTTCCAAAGGGAGGATACAGAAATCGCCGCCAGGCTGATCCCTACCATTATCAATCCCCAAGGGAAACAATCCAGGAGCCGAATATTTCTAACAGTTGCCCCACAAAGAGGGCCAGCAGGGCACAGAAACCCATCATCAGGGTAATGCACATCCAAGGGCACCCCGCGTCCATCCGAATTCCTCGATGATCGACATATCGAAATGACTAAAGAGAATTGAGCAGCAAGAAGAAACGCCATTGTGAGGATAGAAAGCAGACCGTGATTCAGCCGTAGTATATCGGGAGATGGGAATCCGAGTCGTTACGTCCATACACCCTATTATGAGAAAATAATCCTTGAAATAGTTAACGGAAGAAAAATGAAAGATCACTCTGTGTGACTAGCATTTATGTGACCAAAAAATTCGTTGCATGGTCATGTTTGTATACCTGGTTGAAAAAAATTATATTGCTCTCCGCCTGATAACATAACCTGACAAATCAAGGAGATGAAAAACGATGCGTTTTGGAATCAAGCCCCACCAGGGTGGTGGCGACTGGAAGAAAGTCGTCGTGGAAACGAGACTTGCCGAGGAATTGGGCTTCGACTCTGTTTTCTTTGGTGAACACCATGGGGTGGACTGGCCCCAGTTTTCCTCCCCCATGTTGGTGCTGGCGGCCCTGGCAGGATACACCTCCCGGATTCGGCTGGGAACAAGCGTTCTTCTCTTCCCGTTGCACTCTCTCATGGAGGTGGCCGAGGCTGCCGCCCTCCTGGATGTCGTCTCCGAGGGGCGGCTCATCCTGGGCCTCGGCGCAGGCTACCTGGAATCGGAGTTTGACGCCTTCGGGGTCAAGAAAAGCGAGCGGGCAGCCCGGCTCGAGGAAGGAATACCGTTGCTCAGGAGCCTTTGGGCAGGGAGTGAGGTGACTTATGAAAGCACCCGCCTCAAATTAGATCGATTCCGGCTGAATCCGTTGCCCCATCAGGATGGGGGGCCGGAAATTTGGTATGGCGGCTGGGAGAAAACACCAGTTCAACGCGCCGCCCGCCTGGCGGATGCATATTTTCCGGGGCCCAGCGGAAACCGCGAGAAGCTAAGAATCTGCTACCGCATATATCATGAAGCCCTGGAAGGGAAGAGGGAGGAGCCAACGTGTCGTCCTCTCATGCGAGACGTCGTTCTTGTTCGCGATGCGGCCGAGCGACAACGTGCGGAGGGGGGCCTTGTTCGTCTCTTTGAAGAAGGCTACAGCGCCTTCGGTCATCAGAACGTCAATATGGATACTTTCCAGGAAGAACTTCGCCGGGGAGAGCGATGCTTTCTCGGCGAAGCGGAAGAGGTGATCGATCAAATCCACTCCTACCGAGAGGAATTCGAAATTGATTACCTTGTTATTCGTGTACAAAACGAGATGACCCAGGGCGGGCGTGGAAAAGAAATGATCAAAGAGTTTTCCCAAAAAGTCATGCCCAAATTTATGTAAGCTGTAATCCGAAAAAGGTTAATCCCATTCGGGTTTGGTGAATTGAGAAATTTCTGGATAGTGAAGCCGAATATTTGACTCGTAAAGCTATTGACCTCGCCAAAGAGGGAACCCCATTGACCTCCGTCTGTGCCTTGAGTGAAGCTTGCCGTTCCAAAAGGATCGGTCTATCAATTTTTTTCCCCGAAATAAAAACAGAAATGATGCCGAAAAAAACTATGGCTTTCATGACAATTTTTACACTTAAAAAAGCTAAGCTCTCCCGGAAATTCAACATTCGAATGAAACAAAAGAATCGGAATTGAGTTCTCGTGAAAAATTCAAGAGATACTCGCCCTATGTCGTTCGGATTGATCCGCAGGAATAAGGGTCTTTGTCTTTACAGTGCCTTCAGACCTCCTCGATCTGCAACAAATTGCGATAGGAGTTAATTCCTGACTCCACCCTATTACCACACTATTCGCACTATGATACACTGTTCGCGACATTTTCCCTCTGTTTGGAGGACACACGGATGCACCCCTCGCGACTGGTGAAAACCCCGTGTCTAGTTATCATCACGGTGTGTGTCGGTGCGTCTCAGCGCGCGGAGGGTGGGTTTGACGAATAAAGGAAAGGCTGCATTCGATAAAGGCGACTTTGCGACTGCTCTCAAAGAGTGGCGAATAAGTGCGGAAAGAGGCGACGCACAAGCGCAGTTTAGTCTGGGTTGGATGTATGACGAAGGGCGAGGCGTTCCCGAGGACAACAAAGAGGCAGTGAAGTGGTATCTCAAGGCGGCAGAACAAGGAGAAGCACAAGCGCAGAGCAATCTGGGTGTGATGTATCAGTTCGGGCAAGGCGTTCTCAAAGACGACAAAGAAGCGGTGAAATGGTATTGCAAAGCGGCGGAGCAGGGAGACGCACAAGCGCAGATCTGTCTGGGTGTGATGTATGCGAACGGGTGGGGCGTTCTCAAAGACGATAAGGAAGCGGTGACATGGTATCGCAAATCTGCAGAACAAGGGATCGCAGAGGCGCAGTACAATCTAGGTTTGAAATATTACGAAGGAAGAGGTACTTCCAAAGACGACAAAGAAGCGGCGAAATGGTTTCGCAAAGCAGCAGAACAGGGATACGCGGGTGCGCAGTACAATCTGGGTGTGATGTATAACGAAGGGCGCGGCGCACTCAGAGACTACAAGGAATCAGTCAAGTGGTACCGGAAAGCAGCAGAGCAGGGAGACGCAGATGCGCAGAGCAATCTGGGTGTGATGTATGCGAACGGGTGGGGCGTTCTCAAAGACGATAAGGAAGCGGTGAAATGGTATCGAAAATCTGCAGAACAAGGGGTCGCAGAAGCGCAGTACAATCTAGGTTTGAAATATTACGAAGGAAGAGGTGTTCCCAAAGACGACAAAGAAGCGGTGAAGTGGTATTGCAAAGCGGCAGATCAGGGAAACGCAAAGGCGCATTCAAATTTGGGTGTGATGTATAACGAAGGGCGCGGTGTACTCAGAGACTACAAGGAATCAGTCAAGTGGTACTGGAAAGCAGCAGCGCAGGGAGACGCAGACGCGCAGAGCAATCTAGGTGTGATGTACGAAAAAGGGCGAGGCGTCCTCAAAGATCACAAGGAAGCGATAAAATGGTATCGAAAATCTGCAGAGCAGGGAAACGTAAAGGCACAGTACAATCTCGGTTTGATGTACGGCAAAGGGCGAGGCGTTCTCAAAGATTACAAGGAAGCAATGAGGTGGTACCAGAAAGCAGCAGAGCAGGGAGACGCAGATGCGCAGAGCAATCTGGGTGTGATGTACGATAAAGGGCAAGGCGTTCTCAAGGACAAAATAAGAGCACATATGTGGTTCAACATCGCAAGCGTGAGCGGTGATGAAAATACAATCAAAAACAGAGATTCAACTGAAAAAGAAATGACTCCATCACAGATAGAAAAAGCGACTGATTTCGCGCGGGAGTGGGTGAAAAAGCATCAGAAATAGAGCACCCGCACCGATGGCGTCCACCTGCCATTGAGACCGGTCGAAACACCCTCTTCAAATCCTCTTAAATTTCTGCCAATACTTTCCAATGAGAAAATTTACTGCACCCATTCTGCCGGCCCTTGCCGTCCTGCTTTGAAGTTCGAGTGGAATCCGTCTGGTCATGATTCAGCATCTCATGTCGAAACTCTTCCCCCAAAAAGTTGCAAATTTGGCGAAGTGTTTGTTCAGGTTGTGAGCAAAGCTCATTGTAAAGGACAACGTGGTAGGCATCGGCTACCAATGCTTTCGCAGAATCCTCTATTCGAGATAACAAATTCCTTCCACATCATAGCCACTGCATAAAGGGTGTTAGGCCAGAGAATTGATTCAGAGAGATCGATGGCAACGTCGCGCCCATCCCTTAGCATATGGATGAACTGGGCATTCGGATAATAAGATCTAATTTCAGACATGTAAAAAGCCTCACGAGGGATTTTCTCCCCCCATCGCTCTTTCCCGCCCAATTTGGCATACATGCGGGACAAGACAGATAATAACTCTCGGTAAGTGGACTCCCTCATCTCTGCGCCACCTCTTTGGTGCTCGTATCGATTGGCCATTCTTCAATTGCAGAGGTTTTTAAAGCATCCTCGATAAGGGTTTTAGTGTTCTCCTCAACATTTAATTTTCCATAACTATAGAGGCAAGGATAGATATAGTGAAAAAGCTACGCTGGAGGTGGAACAGCCAAGCGTGGATGTGCATCAAGGAGCAAGCGGAGAAGAGCAGATCCCGAACGAGGAGCTCTGACAATGAAAAATAGGGCGTTCATCTGCAACGATCATCTGACAATTCTCCTTTTTTATCTGTGGGCTTTTTCGAACTTGCCGCGTGAATAGCTAACTCGAAATTTACTTAGCTAGATAATCTCATAGTCTACCAATCAATCTACAAGGGACTCCGCCGCGTATAGTGCATTACCTTCTCGGCGAAGTCGAAAATAACGGCCGCATTGATCGTACAGGATGCGCTGCTGTTGGTCCGCGCACCCAGAGCGTGCAAATTGCGCAGCATACTGAGACTAGGTTCTCCATCTCCTGCGAGCCCCTCCAGGCGAGCACCTACTTAAGGCTCTGGAGCGATTCTTCCTTGCGATAACCCTCGGAAGTGCATAGCGGATCTCCTTAACCACTTCCTCCATCTTCTACCACCGTGTCTCCCGATCTTGTTGCACGTAATCGGAAAACCCTGATTGCTCTTCCTTTAGAATAAAAAGCTCGTTATTCCCACGGGCGATGTAGCCCCCTTGATAGAAATGGTGGACAATTCGGTCTTCTCAGTGCTCTACGATAGTGATCGTACCCTCTGCATCTGCCATCAAAAAAATTCCGCCGCGTTGGCCGCTACTTTTTTCGGTATAGCAGAGAATAACGCCGAGCACGCAGGGAAGCGCCTCCTAAAGAGTGAGCACTGGCGGCAAGCCAGTTCAATTCACCAATGGTCGGAACGGCTTGTGAATTATCACGGCACATCCCAGAGAAAATTGTCTCTAGCACAACTGCGATAAAGCCGCAGTCATCTTTTTTTTGCCAAATTGCCGCGGCCTTGCCAAACACATAAAAATCGTTCGTCCATCGGCATAATGAAAAGAAATGTCGCCTTGTCCGTGCATCTTTCGCCCTTCCATTCACCGACATGTTTGTGTTAGGTTTTAATTGGTAAGGATCAAAAAAAACTCAGAAACGCGTGGCGGTGCTGGACCTTTCGTTGAAAATATTGGGGGACGACTATCGTTTTGGTGCGCCAGTAAAATGGGGGGCCGCACGCTTTTAAACATTCCTGGTATTTCTAACAACCAAGGAGATGGACCTTTGGCGATAGCAGAGCTCAATCTTGTAGGCATGTCGGGCCAGGGTGCGGTCCAGACTGGGGAGGTGCTGTCCCGGGCAGTGGCCGATGAGGAAAAATTTGTATCGATGAACGTCTATCCCGGAACTCGGGCCCGAAGCGCACCCGTCATCATCTTCATTAAAATTTCTGATAAACCGGGCCTTGCAAGTTGCGCAAACTATAACCCAACCGAAGTCATCGTTTTTCAGGAAGAACTACTCGAGACGGTCAGGCACTCCACTCACGAAGTGGTGGAGGACGCCATCGGGTTGATGCGGCGGGGCACTTTAGTGGTGAATACCACCCGCGCCCCTCAGGAACTGAGCGTCCCGTTCGACTTCGAGGGGACCATTGCCACGGTGGACGCTACGGGAATTGCCGAAAAATACCTAAATCGGATCCCGCCTCCTGTCGGACTCACTTTACTTGGCCTCTACGCAGCCGCCACGGGTAGATTCCAAATTGACGAGCTCAAGCCCCACATCACCGGGCATTTCCCTGGTCGCGTCGGGGAGCTAAACGCTCAGGCCGCCCAGGAGGCCTTCGAAGCCGCGTGCGTTTGGCGCGGGGCCACTACTGAAATCGATCGCACACCTCCCATCAGAAGATCTGTCAATCCGACCGACCTCCCGGAATTCTACCAATTCGACCGTTATGATCCCCTCCCTGGCTTTACGCAGGGAAGTCCGTGGGTGTGGCGGGACAAAGTGCCTGTGTGCGTGGATGAAGAGTGTATCTGTAAGGGGCTTTGCATCAGTGAGGTAGTCTGCCCCGACGCCACCGGCTTCATCGTTCGCGAAGGCCTGGGAGAGGGGGTTCAAGGCTATCGAATCGATGTGGACTACTGCCGAGGCTGCGGTCTTTGTGTTGAGGTTTGCGTCGGCGACGCGATTACGATGGTGCCAGAAAACGAGGTTCTCAGCGAGAAACCCAACTATGAGGGCGTCACAGTCACGCCCTTCCGAACACGAGAAAAGGGAGCAAAATGAAAGCCGTTGAAGCGAACTCCGACCGGCGTGTAGTCCTGACCGGCAATAAGGCGGCCGCTGAGGCGCTTCACATGGCACGCATCAAGGTTCTTTGCTTTTTTCCCATTGGCCCCTCTGATGAGGTAGGCGAGGAACTCTCCCGCATGATTGGGCGGGGCCAGCACGACGCGAGCATCATTGACCTTGCCAACGAACGAAGCGTTATGAACGCCCAGCTTGTGGCCACACAGGCGGGCGTTCGCTGCTCCTTCGCCACGAATTCCGAAGGTCTCCTTTTCGCTGTCCAGCAGCTCATTTTTGCCTCCTACGCCCGGGTCCCCATTGTGATCACGGTAGCCCACCGGGCTCTCGAGCCGCCCGCCGTAGTACGCACAGATGACATGGATACCTTAATGTACCGGGACATCCATTGGATGCATTACCACTGCGAGAACTCCCAGGATGTCTTTGATACAACACTGCAGGCTTATCACGTCAGCGAAGATCACGAGGTCCTCCTGCCGGCCTTCGTCACCTATGACGGGTGGGAAGTGTCCCACAATGCCCATCCGGTAGAACTTCCTAAACAGGAGGAGGTGGATGAATTTTTACCTCCCTGGCAGCTTCCTGAGGGTTTGGATTTCTTAAAGACCAACTTTGCCGAGTATTATTCGACCGAGCACCGGATGAGTGGATACGGCTATGTGGATGTGGACCGCGAGTATATGGAGCGACGGCATCAGCTCGACCAGGCTTTGAATGTGACGGCAAAAGCCAAGGTATTAAAGGCACACGAGAAGTATCAGAATCTGGTCGGCCGGGGATACGGCGGCCTAATGGAGCCCTACAGAACTGAGGATGCCGAAGTCGTATTGCTCACAATGGGGTCCTTTTCTGCGACAGCCAGGCTTGCCGTGGATATGCTTCGGGAGGAAGGAATGCCCGTAGGTCTGATGAAACTGCGCTTGTTCCGCCCCTTTCCTGGGACGGAGTTGGTCGAGGCATTTCGAGGCATGAAGGTAATTGTGACACTGGACCGAAACGTCATCTGGGCGCTTTGGAGCGAGCTGCGAAGCGCGTTCTTCGGCCAACCTGGCCCACCAGTAATTCTCGGGCGCATCGCCGGACTTGGCGGGCGCGATGTGACATATTACGACATCGCTCAGATGCTGGAAGAGGGGCTATCGGCCGTCGCTGGGAAGCAAGTCGAGCCCCAGCGATGGCATTTCCACGTGAGCAAGTCGCGGAACAGTGTTCCGCTCCCCCAGGTTTTCGAAAGAGGATGGAACCAACCATGAAAATGGTGATGGAACGAGAAGACAAAGAGCTCTTTATGAACATCACGGCTAACCAGTGTCCGGGGTGTCCGGAGAACTTGGCTGCCAAGTTATCTATGCAGATCGTGTTCGAGACATTGGGTGAAGATCAGCCCATAGTCTACGGGCAAGGGTGCGGAATTGGTCGGGACTTCCTCCAGCGCTCTGGTCTCGGGACCCACGACAGTGGCTGCGCCGCGATGAAAACAGCCATGGCTATTCGGGGCATCGACCGTCCCTTGGTGGTTATTGACGGAGACGGTCAGGTAGATATGGGGCTCGATGACCTCGCTTCCGCCTTCCAACAGGGTTATCAGTACATGCACATCGTATGCGACAACCAAGGTCATTCCGCGAGCGGGTCACACGCTACTGGCAGCACTGATGTGTTGGCGCGGGTGAGTTCGCGCCCCACTGGAAGGATCCAGGGACGTATACAGGGGCGCAAGCACTTTACCTTCATGCTCATGTTTAGCGGTGCGAACTACGTGGCTACCGCCTCCCCCTCCCACTTCCGCGACCTGGAGCGAAAGATTAAGGAGGGCCTGAAGCGCCTGCCGGCCTTCATCCAAATCATGACTCCCTGTAACCCCAGTTGGGGCTATGACGACGACAAGGGTGTCACCGTGGCCAAGCTGGCCGTCACCACCGGTCTCTGGCCTCTCTACGAGTGGAAGGATGGAGTTTTCCGTAGGACCATTTCCGTCCCACGAAGGACACCCGTCGAGGAGTATACGCGCCTCCAACGGCGATACGCCCATCTCTCTCGAGAAGATTTCGGTGCCATCAACGGATACATCGATGAGATGGACGACCTCGTAAACCGGATGGAGCGAGCATTCGGGCCCGATCTTGACTAGAACCTACGGCGCTCACCATAGATTCAGCAACGGGTGAAGAGGTAGCCGAAAAATTGATCGGCCTGGGAAAAAGGAGCCCTTCGCCAAAGTGCCTCCCGTGCCAGAAGTCCAAACGGTTCCTGAACTTCTAGCTGCGTGGACGAAGACTGCGGGGAAACGCAGCTTCATTCTGTTGCCAGAGGATGGCGGCCGGGAGGTGGGTTTTGCGACGCTCGACGCTGCGGTGAGCCTCGCTGCCTCAGCCTTGACGGGGCAGGGCGTTGGGCTAGGAATGCGTGTTTCTCTGTTGCTCGAAAATTCGATTGAGATGGTGGCGCTCTTCCTCGGCGTAATGCGTTTGGGTGCCGTCGCAAATCCATTAAACGTTCACCTTACACCGCAAGAACTGACGCAGATCTTAGAGGACGCTGCACCATCTCTAATATGTGCGGATAAAGCCAATTCTCAAAAATTGGAGGAGATCAGTTCTCTTCCTGCGCCCGCCGTTAGGGTGGAGGGAGGGTTGAACCTCGAACTCCGTGAAATTCGCCCGGGGCGCAGCGGAACGGCTGGCGTGGACCTATCGCCACAAGGAGACGCCCTCCTGCTTTATACCTCGGGCTCCACAGGCCGCCCCAAAGGCGTACGATTGACCCACATGAACCTTCTTGCAGGCGCACGCTTCGTGGTAGAGGCCCACCAATTGGGTCCCGAAGATCGCTCCCTCGTCATCCTCCCGCTCTACCATATCAACGGAGAGGTCATCGCCTTTTTGGCACCCCTGTTGAGTGGCGGTTCCGTAGTCCTTCCCAGGCAGTTTCGCGCAAACCCGTTCTGGGATTGGGTGGTCGGGCACGGCTGCACTTGGGTCAGCGCAGTCCCCACCATCTTCTCCATCCTCCTCCAACGAGCCAAAGAGACAGGAGGCTCATTGGAAGATCTCTCGGGGAAGATGCGCTTCGCCCGCTCCGCATCCTCTCCCCTCCCTCACGCCGTCCATTCCTCTTTCGAAGATTCCTTCGGACTCCCTATTGTCGAGACCATGGGAATCACCGAGGCTGCGGGGATGATTTTCACCAACCCTCTTCCCCCGGGCAGGCGCAAAGTCGGTTCGGTAGGTCGCCCATGGGGAAATGAGGCCCGGATTACGGACAAACGGGGTGCGTCCCTTTCCCCAGGTCAAGAGGGAGAAGTGGAGATTCGAGGGCCAAACGTGATGCCTGGGTACTTCCGGAATCCCTCGGCCACCGGGGAGGCGCTCGTGGGCGGTTGGCTTCGGACCGGAGACCTCGGATACGTGGATGAGGAAGGATACTTCTACATCACGGGGCGGAAGAAGGACCTCATCAATCGGGCGGGGGAGAAGATCTCCCCTCGGGAGGTGGACGAGGTTCTCTACCAACACCCTGCTGTGCAAGATGCCGCTGCCCTTGGGATCCCTCACCCCCTTTATGGCGAAGAGGTCAAGGCTTTCGTGGTGTTGCGAAGTGGTGCGACCTGCACTGAAGGGGAGATGTTGGCCTTTTGTCGGGAACATCTCGCAGAGTTCAAGTGCCCGAAAACAACCTCCTTTGTACCGGAGATCCCCAAGGGGCCCTCGGGAAAACTTTTACGCCGTAAACTGCGTGAGCTCTACGTCGAAGAGAATACCTAATAAAGCGGGGATAGAGGTCTCGATGAAGCAGGCTATATGGATCCTGATGTTCGCCGCTGCTCTTATCCTGCTAGGAGGAGAGAGGACTGCATCCGCAGCTATCTCAAATCTCGATCAAATACCAGTTTCAGCGGCTGAATTTTGGGTCTACCGTCGGGCCGGGAAATCTCCACCAGATAACCCCAAGCCGCCTTCAATGAAAGATCCCGCTGTAAATCTTACCTGGCACCAAGCACATGGGTACTGCGCCTCGATGCGCAAGCGCCTCCCCGCGGTTCAGGAATGGATCCTCGCCTGCGAAGCCCAGACTATCCGATTTCCCTGGCTAATATGGGAGTGGACTTCCACCGATGCGGGGGGAAGAGGCGCAGACTTTAAGATGCTCTGCGGTCCGGGGGGGGACACATGTGGGTGCTCCCACTCTTATCACGCCACTTGGGCCAATCAGGTCAAAGGATTCCGCTGTGCACGCTCCCGGCCCAGTGTGAACCTCGTTTTTCAATAGACTAATTCCCGAGCTCCAGAGAAAAGAAAAGCATGACATCCAAAAAAGTAATGGTTGGCGTCTACTTCGTTTTTGCTTGTGCTGTCTTAAATCCAAATCCTTTGTGGGCTTGGTACCAAGGTGGAGACACACTCGCAGAGAGAACTATTAAAAAACAACGTAAGCTCGGACCTGAAAAAGTTGCCCATCGTTGGGCCAGGAAAACTCATCCAAAATTTTTTGCTCGTGTCATCGCAAACTTCAGCGAAGATGTCACAGGCACTCGAAACAGTCGCTGCCCATTTAATGCCGAGGCCGGAGCATCTGATACGATTGCATATAAAAATCAGAGTTTGTGGCATTTATTAGAAAAACGGAAAATGGGACCGGGAAAAACCACTCCCCTAGGTGCGGCTTCTTCTCCAGAACCCGCGCCGAACGAACCATCGATACCCGTATCGATTCAGACGGTTAAGGTCATCCCCTAGTGCTGAGTAGTCTCCGGCCAGAACGAATTTGTCTTTAGAGGCTCCAACAGTACGTCTTTCGAAGCTTCATTAGCGACGGAGATAAGTGACATGCCAAAACCAAGAGTTTTTTTATGCACCCGAATACCTCAGAAGGCGGAAAAATTCCTCAAAGAGCACTCTCGCCTGAAAGTTTACCAAGGTGAGAGACATGTTCCGCAAAAAAATATCTTACAAGCAGTTCGGGAGATAGATGGATTGATCCCCACCGTATCCGACGTAATCGATGGAGAGGTCATGGACACCGCCCCCCGCCTCCGAGTAATCGCAAACTACGGTGTCGGTTATAACAACATCGATATCAAGGCGGCTGTCTTACGGGGAATCCTTGTAACGAATACTCCGGACGTCCTCACCGAAACCACTGCAGACCTAGCGTGGACGTTGATTCTCTCAGCGGCGCGTCGGGTGGCAGAAGGCGACCGGCTTGTGCGATCCGGAAACTGGAAGGGGTGGGAACCCACTCAGATGCTCGGACAAGACATTTACAGTAAAACCCTCGGCATCTTGGGCATGGGACAAATAGGCACATCCGTAGCAAAGCGCGCACACGGGTTCAGGATGAAAGTCCTCTACCACAACCGGACCAAACTATCTTCTCTAGTTGAGCGAGCGGCTGGAGTTCAGTATGCATCGTTCAATTATCTCCTTAAGCGAGCAGACATTATTACCATTCATACTCCGCTCACTCAGGAGACTCGTCACCTCATCAGTGCTCGAGAGCTTCGCCTAATGAAGAGAAAAGCGATCCTCGTCAATACGTCACGAGGGCCGGTCGTGGACGAAAAATCACTGGCAACAGCACTTCGGTGCGGGGAGATTGCGGCAGCCGGATTGGATGTCTACGAAAAAGAGCCTTCAGTTGAGCCAACCTTAAAAAAGCTAAACAATGTTGTACTTTTGCCCCACCTGGGGAGCGCCTCTTTGGAAACCCGGACAGCGATGGGCCTGCTTGCTGCAAAAAACTGCCTAGCTGCACTTGCAGGGAAAAAACCCCCGAACCTGGTCAACCCCGAGGTCTGGCGAAAACGGCGAAAACTGGGTAATTAAATTTTCGTAAGAACTTTCTGATAGTTTCTGGTATTAATTATTTAGGTACAAAAGGATCTTAAGAAAAAATCTCCCTACTACAAACTATTTCCAGAACTTATGATCTTACCCCTCAAAATCGTTCAAGCTGAATGAGAGGAACTTTAATACTCTTTTTTCTGAACCTCCCAATCTGGGGAGATTTTTATGGACAAGAAGCACCATACACTTGAACCGAGCATATCCATGCTAAGTGAAGCAAAAGTGCTTCTTTCCCAGGACTAGCGCATCCCTTCGGCCTGAATGAGAATTGAGATATCCGAGCAGGGATGCGGGATGACCTCCTGAATTTGGAAAGATTCGATACGCCATATGAAGAGAACGTGTTAACGGAGCGATGGAGGCATGTTTACAACAAAATCAGGCTGCACAGTTCACTGGGCTACCGGCCTCTGGGCTTAGCGTCCATTGCTCCAAAGCTCTCAAAGGGATTGACTACAACTATTGGGGAAGATTAATAGGGGGGGGATGGGCCGAAGCAAAATCTTAGGCCCTCTGAGATTTGGGTCCAATCTGCATGGAATAACCTTTGGGAACCTTAAACAACGAAAGGACTGAAGGCACTATCTTTTTTTTGGAATTGCACCGCGTCGTGGCTCTTCCTTTCAGATGTCCCCTCCGGTCCTCGCCGGGCGCGACCGATCGTTTTTTTTAATTCCACTGCATATCAAGCTCACCCGACTGGTAAGTGCGACCGAGGACACCGCAAGAAACCGGAAGACGGAACAGCATGCGTCTATCGGGAAACTTCCAGGAAGATGGAACGTAATTTAGGGTGGATTCAAAGCTTGAGTCTTGGAAAACGGAAATTTTATCCAAAGAAGTCGCACATCCTAGAGGAATTCGAACCTCATGGATAGCTATCTTCCTTTTATTTAATCCGTGCCTCGTAGTCAAATAAGTCGCGTAAATTATCAAATGCCTCACCGACATTCCGTCCAGGAATTTTGGACAAGATACCATTTCGAATAAATATTAGACGCCAGAAAAAAAACAAATAGTCGAAGAAAAATCATACCGTCCTTCAATCGCAAACAATCAAGAATCGAAGAAAATGGAATCCTGAAATTTTTTTGGCTTCCTGCTACCTTGTCACTCAAGGGCCAAGAACCGCTGCAGGAGAACCTCCCGAGCGATTGATTCTAAGCTCTAAGGCATCGTTGTTTTGCTTTGAATTCTTTCACCCCAAAAATGGTAGGGAAGCGGCGGAACCAAGAAAACTGTGGGCAAGGCTCATGGAATTGCACAGAACCCTCACGCTGCCAGAAATCCCGACACAAACAAAAGATCATTTACATGAAGAGGTTCGTTCACCAATCAATGTGTCTACGACTTTTTCCACATAAATCAGACCCGGGGACCCTTTTTCTGGAATTCAGAGGATTGGGATCTTAAAGAAGCCACTAGTTTGACTACAAAGTAGAACCAAAGGCGGATTGCTGCCGTTTAAAGTGACGGGCACAAAAATTATGCTAGAATTCTGATCCCGTGCAGGCCATATGTGAAATGCCCACTAAAATGAAAATTTGCACTTTTCTGGCATTTTTTATCGAGGAGCCCTTCATGGCCACCATCACCCGAGTCGATAGCTTCATCTTCAATCCAAGATCCAAAAGCTATGTCCGCGCCCAACGCCAATCGGACCCTGCAAAAACACCATGGACCCGGATGGAAAAAACCCTTTCCGATTGCACCGTAGCACTCGTCTCCTCCGCAGGCATTTTTATGAAGGGGGATATTCCCTTCGATTACGAGCGCGAGCGCCGTCAGCCTACATGGGGAGACCCCACCCACCGCGAGATTCCGCGAACGGCGGGACAAGACGATGTAGAATACAGTCATCTCCACATCGATACGAGCTTCATGTACAAAGACCGCAATGTTTCCTGGCCAGTAGATATTTTCGACGACTATGAGAAAGAAGGGAGGGTCGGCCACCTAGCAAACACGATGTACTCCATCATGGGGTACATCCCAAACTTTAACCCCCTCCTCAAAAAGACCGCACCTAAAATGATCGCCAAAATGAAGGAAGAAAGGGTGGACGCCGTTTTTTTCTTCCCTGTCTGACCCCTTTGCATGCGGTCCGTTGGGCTGCTTCAGTGTGAAATTGAGAAGGCGGGGATTCCTACCGTTTCAGTCAGCACCATCCCCGAGATGACCGAGCGGGTATGCGTGCCACGTGCGGCCTTTGTGCAGTATCCCTTCGGGCGCGTGCTTGGGATGGTGGGCGACCGTGTGGGCCAGAGGCGGGTGTGCGACCATCTAGTTGACCTACTCGAGACAGCTGCTTGTCCAAACACCTACAAACATCTCCCTTATGCGTGGCCAGAGCCGCCTGAGGAGACCAAATGGCGGTCGGACGTTCCACCGCCCATCGGCCTTCTACTCCGGCAAGGCAAGATTAGTGAGGAGGAATTCCTAGATACTTTTCGCGATCAAGCGCGCGAAGGAAAAAACTAATGGAGGCTAAGGACCTTCCATTTTTGTCGATGGGCGGAAAATATGGTTATTCTTTTCTAGCCGTTGGTGTACGGTAGAAACCTCTTTTGCAGGATGAATCCTTTAAATGGCTTTCTTCCTCGCCTGAATGGGCGTCTGCCATGAAGGCACTCGTAAGCCCGGTGCCAATCCTCTCTTAGATGAGGGTTTCCAGGTCCTAGCTAAACCTTCATATGAAAGTGGGCGCCCCTTGGGTAAACCTTTCGAGAATTTTCTCATACCGACCGAGCACCCGGAAGATAACGGCTCAAGCCTATCCGAATGGCATCCAAAGGACAAATGTCCTCGCAGTTCAGACATACAATACAAGGATCCTCATCCAAAACCAAAAGGCGCTTGTTCTCCTGATCAAACCCGAAACAATCCACAGGACAAGAGAGAACACACAATGCACAATCTACACATGTAGGAAGAACGCTGATAAAGACGGATTTCGCCATGATGTAACCCCCTATACGGGGATAACTTGTTCGGGGAGAGGAAGCCGGGTGATCTCCACTTCCCTCTTGAAGGGTTTTTTGTCCCTAACACTTATGACGTTACAGAGCCAATTTTCATTATCCGTTTTTGGCAAATCGGCCCGGAAATGACATCCCCGACTCTCTGTCCGAAATAGGGCCGAGCGGGTCACAACTTCCCCTACCTCCATCAAATATTCAACCTCCACGACGGCCCGCACCTCGAACGGGGTACGAGCATATAAATAGGGGATGCGGTCGCGGCGCAGTTCATCGAGGTCAGCCAAACATTTCTCCAAACGCTCCCCCGACCGAAGCGGACCAGCGTTCTCCCACATGGTTTTTTGGAGGTCCTTCCGAATCTCTGTCGGGTCGCCTTCCGGCCTCGGCGGCCGGTTCCACGTCTGAACCCCGGCGATCCTCTCATCCAGCGCATCTTGATTTAAACCCATACCGGAGGAAATGCCGGGGTTGTCGCGGCCCCGCTCAGCCGCAGCCCTGCCCGCCCGTGCTCCAAAGACTAAACAATCCGTGAAGGCATTTCCCCCGCGCCGTCGGGAACCGTGCACCGGGGCTGCAGCCTCTCCCGCAGCGTACAAGCCAGGAAGGTTGGTTTCTCCCCATTGGTTGATTCCGATCCCCCCAAGTTGGGTAATGGCGCCGGGAGAAATTCGGATCGGTTTATTCTTCCAGTCAAAATCCCTGATCAGGCATTGTAAATCATATTGGCCCGGGAGGTCCGCTTCCCAGAGTTCTTCCGGAACGTCCCGGCAGTCCAGCCAGATAGAATCTCCGTCGCCTCGCCCTTCAAAGATTTCGACAGCGATACCTCGGGAGATTATCTCTCTCACATCGGACTGAAGCTCCCCATAGCGCTTCTGGAATTGATCGGTAGGCTCACCGGCAGACGACAGGAATTTATCCATAAATTCCTCCCCCTTCCCGTTCCGATAGATAGCTCGAAATCTGGCAGAACAGGGGAGCAAATACCACATCGGAAGTCCAGGTTCCATCATTGTATGTGGAGAAAACATGGTGAGCTCCATGTCCACCAATTCGGCTCCGGCCCGGAGAGCTACGGCATAGCCATCACCCGTTGTGACGTTGGCGTTGTAGTTGATTCTATAGAGTTCGCCTGCCCCCCCCGTGGCCAAAATTGTCGAAGCGGCGCGGCAAACAATAAAATCTCCGCGGTAAATTCGATACAGAATCGCCCCGATCACGCCATCTTTGCCCACCAGAAGGTCCAAGAGGATACAAGCGGGAATCGTTTTCACCCCAAGGCGCTTACATTCTTCCGCAAGCTTTTTCGTCACAACCTGCCCGCCCCGGGCCGGATTGGCGTCAATCCTGAGCGAACCATCGGCCAAGTCGATTGGCTCCCGCATCCCGTAGGTGCATAGGGCTTCGAAGTGGGGGATGTCAAACTCGTTGAGCTCCAAGATCCGCCCGGGTGCTTCGGTAGCCATGATTTCAACAAGGGTCTGATTCCCAAGGTATTCCCCATACTCAATGGTATCTCTGAAGTGTTCGTCCGGTGTGTTGTACTGTTTCTCTACGAACGTATCGAGAAAATTGGGAAGCGCCCCCTTAAATCCGCCCCCCGCGAGGGCAGTGTTATTATTGATACCGATGAGGGCTTTATCGATGAGAAGGACCCTTTGCCCAAAGCGGCGAGCTTCAATCGCCGCCCGCAGCCCAGCTAAACCAGTCCCAATAATTAGGACGTCCGTTTCTCGTTCCACCCGCAATTTCTTCATGGCACCTTTTATCCGTTGCTGAACGGTTATTCCGCGCCTTTCTCGGTTAACCGGGAGCCCACGGTGCAAGCCGTGCGCTTCATGCCCTGATTTATTATCCGAAGCTCTCCTTTTCCAATAAAACCGCCAGAGGCTGTTTGCCGAGCAGTGCCCTCTCCCTTCATCCTCTATTCGTCCAAAATCCTTAACCTAAAGCGCCACACAGTGCGGAGTCCAAGGAGCAAACAAAACCGGCTGAATCACTCTCCTTCGCAAAATCAAAAAACGGTCGGTCAGTGGCAGGACATTTGATTTGGTGAATGATGGTCCCGGAGCAACCGCATCGCGAATTGAGGCAGGTCTCGGAAAAATTCAAAATGATCCGGACCTCGCCCTTTGAGAGAGTAGCTGCAATCCTCGGGGGCTTTTTACTTTCCCGCGTGTTATCCCTCATTTCTTCTCACCGTTACAATCTGCTCTGAGGTTCCCTTTTTTTGCTCCGTTCCCTTCTTTCTAAAAGTACTGGAAAGAACCGCCTTGCTAAGTTGGCGCCGGGAAGTTACCTGCGTACCCTCAAGCAATTTTCGAATGTGGTTGACCAAGCGGCTGAAACGGGGATCCTCATCGATGCCAATCTCACGGGGACGCGGTAGGTCAACGGGTACTATCTCGCAAATGCGGCCGGGCCGAGAGGAAAGCACGACTATCCGATCCGAAAGAAAAACTGACTCGGGAATGCTGTGAGTAACGAAAAGGACGGTCTTTCCGCTTTCCATCCAGATTTCTTGGAGCTCCAAATGCATCTGCTCCCGCGTTAAAGCATCCAGAGCCCCAAAAGGTTCGTCCATCAGTAGAAGCGGGGGATCATGGATGAGAGCCCGGCAGATAGCCGCCCGCTGCTGCATCCCTCCAGATAGCTGGAAGGGATACTTGTCCTCGAATCCTTCCAGGCCCACGAGTTCGAGAAGAGCTTGGGCCCTACGGGTGTATTCTTTTTTGTCGAGCCCCCGAACCTCAACCTGAAGCAGGATGTTTCGCAGGATGGACCGCCACCGAAGCAACACGGCACTCTGGAAAACAAAGCCCACATTTTGGGTCGGACCCCTAACGGGGTTCTCCAAGACGCGCACTTCCCCAGCAGTGGGGGTCAGGAGGCCGGCGGTTATTTTTAAAAGGGTAGTCTTCCCGCAACCGCTCGCGCCAACGATGGAGATGAACTCCCCCTCTGAAGCTTGAAAGTCGATGTCCTTCAGGGCACAGAGTGTCTCATCATCATCGTCCACGTAATCCATTCGCAATCCTGCGAATTCGATCGCCCTAACCATGAAACTCCTTCCTGAAACCCGGCCGAGGCTTTTCCCATTCAAGCAGTATCGGCTCGAAAAGGATTGCCTGTAGTTGTGAACCCGGCTTTATCTCTTCCTCTCCACTCAGATCTCCAGCCCCATCAGGGAATATACGCATTGGTGAAGTAATTTTTCAGGGGCATAGTTTTCTTGATCAGATTGTTTTTCTTAAGCACGTTTTGTGTTCTGGCCCAATCTGATTCTGCCTGCCAGCCAAGAGGCTTTCCTTTTGTGGCTTCATTCATCAGGAGTTTGAACGTCCAAGAAAGCTCCTTGCGCAAAACCTTCGCGTTCTTGTGAGGAAAGCGCTCGGCCATGAACCCCACGGCTTCGTCGGGATTGGCCTTGGCATACTTAATTCCCTTCGTAATGGCCCTAAGGAAACGGCGAATGAGATTGGGATTTTTCTTCTCGGTCGCCGTGTTGACGATGATTCCATTGGCCACGACGTTCATTTTCCAGTCGCCAAAGTGCATGGTGTCGACCTGGAATCCTTTCCCTTCGAGGCTGGGAACCTCGGTGACGGAGTACCCGAGCATGCCGGCCACCTTCCCTGCCATCAGGGCCCGCTTTCTCCCGCCCCGCCCCAAAGCAGCAAGTGTCACCTTGTTACGTTCGACATTGTTGATGCTCAAAAAGGCATAGAAGAGAGAGCTCGTCGACCCGCCCCCACTCGTACTGACCGTCTTGCCAAGGAGGTCCTTTGGGGAACGAATGTTCGACTTCTTCAAAGAAATAACGGCCATGGGGCTTTTCTGCATAATTCCGTAAACTGATTTCACCGGGATCCCACGCGTTGCCCCTTGAAGGGTGCTCGTGCCGGCCGCAAAGGCGAAAGTATCGCCCTTCGCCCCCATGATTTTCACCACTTTGCTTGAACCGCTGCCTTCCATGATCTTTGCTTTTAACCCCTCGGCCCGGTAAAAACCCTTCTTCTGTGCGATGAAAAAGGGTGCATGGGTTCCGTAAACCTTCCAGTCCAACCGGAAGGTGATTTCATCCAGTGCCCAGGCTGGAGCTAACGCGCCACCTGCCCAAATCGCCACAGATACAACAACCCCAACCCACAAAGACTGACCCACACGAACTCTCTGTTTCATCTCTCGATCCCTCCTTTTGAGAACCATCATTTAAAATGTCCGTCATCAAAATGCTAAAGATTTACGCCGTTCCCTCCACTGCCCTTTCCGAAACCTCCGCCCTTCCTTGCTTTTCTTCCCGAACAGTTACATGCCAGGGCAACAACCATTTTTCGAGACGTGTCACTGAGAGGAAGAGGACACCACCCAACACCATGAGAAAAATCATCGTGGCAAATAAAAGCTCAGTATCCAGTTCTGAATTGGCATATTGCAATAAATACCCAAGCCCACGATCGGCCCCGATAAATTCTCCCACGATAGATCCGATGAGAGAAAGCGTCACTGCCACCTTCAGTCCCCCAAAAAAGAAAGGGAGGGCGTTGGGAATTCGGATTTTAGTGAATATCTGAAAGGAACTCGGTGACATGATTCGTATCAAGTCCAGCTCGTCGTTTTCTACCGACTTTAAACCCAAGGCAGTTTGGATGACAATGGGGAAGAAAGAAATGATGAAACTAATCAAGACCTTCGGTAGAATTCCCCACCCGAACCAGACGATAAGAATCGGTCCGATAGCAACCTTGGGAAAGCACTGCGAGAACACAAGGAGGGGCATGATGGCTCTCTCTATCGTCCTAGACCACACCAACAGCATGGCAAATGGTACACCCAGGGCGATACTCAGACCCAACCCGGTGACTGTAGCAATGATGGTTGGTTCAGTGTGACGAATAAGAATATGAAATTTCAGAACCAGTGCGACTGCCACATCCTCAGGGGGCGGCATGATGTAGGGGGGGACCTTGAAATAATGGACACCAGCAAACCAAGCAACCACGGCCAATATGATCGCGACTACTGGATAAACGACCCGCACGATAAGAGACGGTTGCACCACCCTAATCCGGACCGGCTTTCCCTCTTGATTTTCTTCTGCGTTCATAACGCCTTTTTCCCGAGTTTATCGTGAGACCATCCCGCTCCATTCGGTATCACCAAGATCCGACCCCATCCTTATTGTTGCCCACAAATTTCCTCGCCAAAAAATATTGTCTCCCTCATTGACACAGGGTGCCCTTAAGCCAACCCTTTCTCAAGAGCAGCCCGAATCTCTGCATCATCGGAAAATGTTTCATCGTGCAATTCCACCCCCAGCGCATTTGCGACTCGTGCAATATAGTTGCGATAACTGGCAACTGATGCGATCTCCAGGATCTGCACATCGGAAAACCCGTGGGTCCGTAGATTCTCCACGTCCTTTTCCGTTACGGTCCACGGTGCAAGGGTAATTTTTTCTCCGTACTCCAGCATGGCCAAATCCTGGGGGCTTACATCCGCTTCCCGGTAATTCTCCTTGAGGGCAAGGGCCTGTATTTTCGCGTCCCCATGACTCACTTTACAGAGAGACTCTCCGTGAGAAACCGTTCAGTACTTACACTTAAGGAGCGCAGAAATCGTGACCGCCAACATTTCCTCGCGAACCCTCCCCAAGCTAGTACCCCCACGGGTGACCACATGGGTGAAAGAAAGGAGTTCGCGCATAAGCTCCGGTTTGATACTGTGAACCTTTCGTATGTTCGGGATAAATCCCCATTCTTTTTTTAACTCATCGTAATGCTCCTTCACTCCCCCAGTAGCTTCCGATTCCTCAATGGTTCTGATCCAGGCCACCCTTGAGTCCTCCTCGAATTTTCCAAGAGACCGCACCGGAATTTGTCTCAGGTCAAAACGAAAGCGAGCTAGGAGGCTATTTTGAAAAGAAACAAGTGCCACCTATATGGGGCCTGCTCGCGCCCAAGCGCCTCCGATAACGCTCAGGAACATATCTGTTAACTTTTGGGATCCCTTAAAACCTACTATAAACAAAGGTTATGCAGCAACGGCCTTCCCTTTGTGAAATTCGACCGATTTGACCCTTTTTGAGGCGATACTTCTCGCAGAGTAGACCATCGTGGCCGCTGAAAGACATCCTTAAAGCACCCTTCTGCCTAAAACTCCCGCCAGCAGGCGTTTCTCTTCTTTCCGGGCACAATAATCCCTTCTCTTCCTGCCTAAGCACAGATTGCAGTTCTGCATCATCCATGGCCGAAGACCGCCCCACAAGGGAGCGCCAGCGAGAAGGCCGAGACCACCTAAACTTGCTGCCTCCTGCCATAACAAGAAACCCTGGCTCCAACCTTGACGAGCCACCTGATCAGCCATTCGATGGAGTACCCCATCACATGCCATGACGTAGAACCGCTGCAACATATGAAGAAGGTTGTAGACTGAGGCTCCTGTCTCGCAGCGGGCCTGGCTAGCCCCGAAGCAAGGGCTGCAAAAGAATCAAAGATGGGAAAAAGTACGCCGCCCGCACACCTTCACACCACGTCTGAGAGCCTGTCAGTACAATTATCCGGCGCGACACATAGGCTCAATCACGAAGCAAAACGAAGACAGATGCCAATTTCAGGAAATGAGAAAGCGAATATTATGCCCCGCCTTCCTTTGGCGAGAGCGCTCCCTCTTCACCATCACCCCCATTTTTATCGAGGAGGACGTGGATGCAATCGGGCTTACAGACATCTTCGCAGCTGTAACAGAGAATGCACGCGTCTAGCCGCAATACATAGGCAACCATGACGTCTGTGTCCAGTTCCAGACAATCCGTGGGGCAGGCCAGAATACAGAAGTCACAGCCCGTGCATAGCTTCTTGTCGATTACAATGGAAAGGCCAGGAGAAGAAATAAAAGGAGGGGGCTCCCAATTGGAGCGATCCACCCGCCGGCCAAGTCTTTTTACATTCGTTGAACTCATTCTGCAGGCGCCTTTTCTCTTTCCCAGATTAGCTCGCCCTCCCCTTGCCTGGTCTTTGGCCTACTGGCCTGAGCTGCAGGGTCGGAGAAAGAACGGTGACGCCCAGTAGGGAGAGGAACTCTCGTGACTGGAATGTCAACCTCTGCCAGCTCCATCTCGTCCCCTGAGCGACGGACGATAAAATTCTTCATAAAATGGTCATTGTCGATCTCGGGAAAGTCTTCCCGGAAGTGTGTGCCCCGGCTCTCGGCCCGGGCAAGGGCCGACCGAGCGGTGATTTCATGCGAGAGGAACATATACTCCGCTTCCATAGCCGCCCGGAGTTTTCGATACCCGGGCGCGAACAATTTCGGCATCCGCGTCCGCCGGATCTCTTCTAAAGACTCTAAACACCTAGATAACCCGCCTTCAGACCGGATGACACCAATCCCCTCCCATCCGATTCGCTTTAAATCCCGACCCAAGACATCCGGATCCCCTTCTGAAGAAGGCTTTCGCTCTAGTAACTGCGCCACGTGGTCCACGGCCTCTCGCACTCGAGCTTCAGAAATTGCCTGAGACGGGACTTTGTGGACTCGCAGCGCCGCTTCTCGGCCAGCGCGCGCGCCGAAGACGAGACAATCGGTGAGAGCATTTCCCCCGAGCCTCCTAGCACCATGCACCAGCCCAGCCGCCTCTCCAGCCGCGTATAGACCTGGAATAGTGCTCTCACACCGATCATTAATGCGGATGCCTCCTAGATTTGTGATGGCCCCAGGAATCACCCGAATTAACTTATCTCGGAGGGGAAATTTTCTCATAATGGCATCGCGGTTGGCCTTCCCTGGAATGTCTCTATCCCAGTACTCCAGGGGAACGTGGCGACAATCTAAGAAGACCGCACCATCATCATCACGCCCTTCGTGGATCTCGGTGGCGATGGCCCGAGATATGGTTTCACGCACATCGGGCGTAAGAGCCCCATACCGCACGGGAAAAGGGTCATCCATGCTGCCGACAAGTTTGAGATATTTTGGAAGGAATTCTTCTCCCTGGGCGTTCAACAATATTCCGTGGAACCGGGCAAAGCAGGGGAGAATGTACCACAAGGGGAGACCAGGCTCATCCAGGAGATACGGGTCAAACATGACAAATTCCATCCCGATGAGGTCCGCCCCTGCCCGATAGGCGAGCGCGTATCCATCGCCAATGATAAATGACGATACGTTGTTGCGGGCAAAAGAGGCGCCGGCACCCCCCGTGGTTAAAATGACACTCTTCGCCTGGATCTCGACGAACTTCTTTGTGTAAAAACTAAAAAACAAGCCTCCGACAACCTGTCCGTCTTCCACCAAAAGCTCCAAGAGGATAGTGTTCACCATGGTTCTCACCCCATGAGACTTGATGTTGGAAGCGAAGGCTCTGGTTACATCGTAGCCTCCATTTTCAGAAGTCCCCTGAGTACATAGAGCCATGAAATTGTTGACACCGACATCCTCTAACTCCAGGACCCGCGCCGGTGCCTCGATGGTCATGGCTTCGACCAAAGGCTGCTCACTCATGTAATCGCCATACAGGATGGTGTCCTGAAAATGCCCTTCGGGTGTGAGGTACTGTTTCTCGATGAGGGTGTCCATCCCCGGAAGACAGGTCTTAAACCCTCCTCCCGCAAAGGCGCTATTTCCGCTGATACCGATGAGCCCCTTGTCCACCAAGAGCACATCGGCTCCGAACCGCCGGGCCTCGGCTGCAGCTCGAAGACCTGCTAACCCAGCCCCCACAACCAAAACCTCCACCGTTCGCGAAGCGCAGGGAATCACGAAACCTTCTCCTTCAAGCCAGAAATCCTCACAATTTCTTTATGTGTTTCTCCGATAAATACACTCAACAGACGCATCATCGTAGCACGGAGATGACGATCCATTCTTTCTTGTTCGCAGTCCGCGTCGTAACGCTGCAAGGCCTCTACCATCTCAGAATGGCCCCGCCCCAAGATATCGATATTGGAAAGAGCGTAGCAAATGATAACGTAACCAGCTACCAGAAGACTCAAACATCAGAAGGAGAGCGTCTATCTTTTTTGCGCTCTTCCCGCTGAAACTTTTCAGGGGATGGAAAACGGCGGAGAACAACCCACGGGTGAGGAGTTAACCTAGAACCATGAGCTGCTTAAGAAGTCACGCAAAAGATGACGCACCATCTCAGCCGGACAGTTTTCGATACTCACAACATCGTGGAAGACCGTGAGCAGATTCACAGTTCACAAAAACTGGAAGACGCTCCGA
>Ga0315336_1001277_pt1 | contig 51660 bp, 51 predicted proteins | sample ASW5metaG_FD_204512 | JGI IMG/M metagenome (GOLD analysis project Ga0315336, IMG submission 204512) | Ammonia-oxidizing marine archaeal communities from Monterey Bay, California, United States - ASW #5 | ecosystem: Environmental > Aquatic > Marine > Intertidal zone | place: USA: California...
TTAAAGGTTTTCTCGTTTGGGTAGTGGCCTACTTCATAGCTGCTGAAAGTTTGAAATTCTAGTAGAGGTATGGCCTCCTGTCACTACTCTATATGGTGACTATCACTCAAAACGTTGAAAACGCTATAGAATTTTCTTTGAACAGACTGCATCTCTTACTAGTTACCACTCGTGATGGCAGAATGCCCGCTGCGCAGACGTACACCATGAGCTTCTCCGGCCAAGTGTGCCTTCGATCATCGGTCTGACTATTCATCAAAGCTGACGTGCTTCACCGTCTTGGCCACGCGGACACCAAATTATTTAGCAACCCTCACACCACGTTGGCATGACAATCGCCTTTTTAACTAACAGGAGCCCAATGTATAATCAGAAGCGCTCGAACACTATGTGAATCGAGGCTAAATAAGCGAACCGCGCTATAGCGCAAGACTTGTGCGATGCCGCGGGCATCATTCTTATCTGTTTTGTTGCGCATGGCAGACTAAGCCGCGTTGTCGGCATCCTGATGTACGAACACGTTGCGGTTCGGTGCAATGCCTGCAGAGCGTCCAATTTTGAAAACACCAACAATTCTGTCGAGCTCATTCGCTTGAGATTCAGTCTGCTCGATCGCCGCGTTAGTTTCTTCAACAAGCGCAGCGTTATGTTGCGTCGTTTCATCCATCTGACGAACGGCCATATTGACCTCATCAATTGATGAGGCCTGCTCTTGGCTCTCAATTGAAATCTGTTCGATGAGCTTGTTACTTGAGCGTGCGATCTCCAGCATGCTTGTTAACTGGCCGGCGGCTTCTGCCACAAATTTAGAGCCAATTGACACTTCTGTCTCAGATTGTTCAATGAGCACCTTGACCTCTGAAGATGCTTGGGCCGCAGACTGTGCAAGTCGACGCACCTCAATGGCAACGACTGCGAAGCCTTTGCCTGCCTCGCCCGCCCGTGCCGCTTCTACTGACGCATTCAACGCTAGTAGGTTGGTTTGAAACGCGATGTCGTCAATCATGCCAATGATATTCGAGATCTTTGCTGCAGACTCAGTAATTTGATCCATTGCTGTGTTGGCCTGCACCATAGTTTCTCCTCCTTGTTCTGCGGTATTCGTGACGTTCTGAGAATGCTTGCGTGCTTCCTTGGCGCGTTCAGCATTTTGCATAACGGTGTTTGCCAACTGCTCCATCGCGGCCGACGTTTCTTCAATTGTAGCTGCCTGTTTTGTTGTGCGGTCGCTCAGATCGTTTGCGCCGCTCAAAATCTCTCCGGTGGCGGTTTTTAGAGCGCCCGATGTACCGCGCAATTGGCCAACGATCATTGTGAGATTGCTAGCCACAGCGTTGGTATCAGATTTCAACTTATCGAACGCGCCCTCGTAGGTGCCATCAACCCGTTTTGTTAAATCAGTTTTTGCGAGCGCTGAGAGGACGTGGCCTGTTTCGCTAAGCCCTCGATCAACCGTTTCGACTAAATTATTTATGCCAGCCGCGAGCGCGTTGAGTTCCTCATCCGGAAACTCGGCGGTAACCCGTTTTCCAAAATCGCCAGCTGTTGCTCCATCAACAACAGCGCCGAAAGCTTGCTGCAGCTCTTGCATCATTTGTGAACGTTCTTTGAGGCGGCGTTCTGATGAAATTTCATTTTCTCTTGTAAGTTCTGCGACTTTCAAACCATTCTCTCGAAATACTTCAACGGCCCGCGCCATTTCCCCAAGTTCATTGGACTTGGTTTTACCAGCGACTTCAAGATCGTACTCTCCAGTAACAAGACGGCGCATTGTTGATGTGAGGATGGAGATTGGTTTAGATATTGACTTTGCAAATGCCACACCGATCAGCCCTGCTACCAGGACCATTATTGCACCAACCACAATCATGACGTTTCGCATAGCAACGATTGGCGCATTTATCTCTTCGGTGCCTTGTACCGCAACTACTGCCCATTTTAGCCCTGGAATGTCCACGGGCTCAGAGATGGCGAAGAGTTCATAGCTGCCATAATCTGTTATCGTGCCTTGGTGTTTCATACCATCAAGTGCTGATTTGGCTAATTCATCGTTGATATGGGTTACAAGTACATCGTTTTCCTCAGTTCGGACTGAATCGGCGCGTAGGAAACCATCAGATCCGACAAGTAAGGTTTCACCGGTTTCACCCAGACCAGCGGTGCCACCCATTATTGCGTCAATTCTACCTACCGGCATTTGAAACGCGATTACGCCGGCGACATTGCCGTCATTTTTGTAGATTGGTGCACCAACAAATGCGGCAGGTGCATTTGCACTTGGGCCATAAGGGGCAAAATCGAAGATGGAAATCTCGCCTTCTTTCAAACCGACGGACTGCTGAAACGTCTTGCCCAAATCTGAAGATGCCCACTCGTCGCCGTTAGCGCTGAAGTTCGTCGCATAATCCAATTCTTTGTAAACTGAATAAATCAGGTCGCCTTCAGCGTTAAAAAGAAATATGTCGTAGTAGTCACGAGCTTCCATCAGGCTACGGAACACCGGATGATATACTTCGTGGACATATCCATACATTAAACTGTCATTTGGCCGATCCAGCAGGTACTTTTGACCCGTTGGGTTCGGGTTGTCATAGATAAATGCACTTTGCAAAACTTTAGTCTTGTCACCATCGACCCCTGCATACGCGTCCGTAAAGTCTACAGTTGCCTTAAGCGTAAGGGGAAGATGGGAAAAGAATAAGAGGTCTTCCTTGATAGTGGCGAAATACTCGGAAACTTGTTTGGCTTTACCAAGCGAAATAGCTTCTAGTCGATGTTCCATTTCATCCCCAACGACCTTGGTGTTGTTGCTAAATGCACTCACCGCAATGCCCAGACCAGTGATCATTGCTGTAGCAAAAATCGCTGCTGGAAGAAGAAATGATAGTTTGATATTTGAGAAAAACGTCATTGTTGCACCAAAATCCAACCTGCAATCTGAGCATGGAATACTGCTTATACTTTTCTTAGACCGCAGTTTTATAAGTAATTATCAGCAAGCATAAATAGAATTTGGTTAATCAAATATTTCCAGCTTGGCAGTTGCCGAACACATATATGTTATCATATGCGGTTACCTAATTGCTCATGTGACTTATGCATCGTGCGCAAGTCGAAGAACGGTAACAGCAAACAGGTCGTTGTCATCAATGAGCATTTGGCATAGTTTCTTCCGCCATCAAGTAGACCAGCACTACGCATTCTACAAAAAGAAAACTCATCCTGTAATCGCAGTGGCAACTTTGTCCGCTTAGCTGCCGTTCGCGCTGATGCTAGCATTGGGTTTCAACTGATGATTTATGGCATTGCCGGCAAATGGATTAGCTGGGGAAAAAGAACTCAATACCATGTTTCAACACATGGTAAATGGATCTAGTTTCTAATCCACATATGATCGACATCAAACAAAACCTGAGCCAAAAAATACGTATCGCACAACCAAGGTGCATATTTTGTGCTGGCCAAGAAGCTAGTGCACAAATGGATCACTGCCCTCCAAAAGCGTTATTCACCAAAAAGCAACGAGCCAAGGGGCTCGAGTTTGGTATTTGCAATGCGTGCCACCAGCCAACTCGCGATATCGACGCAATTGTTGCGACGATGAGTAGGTTGATGCCGGAACCAAGGTTAGACGCTGAAAAGAATGACATTGAGAAATACGCCAAAGGATTAATCAATAATCACCCAAACGTCGCTAATCTCTTCTCTGATGGCGAAACATTGCCTGATGGCAACTTCCAAATTCAAGCAAAAGGTGAAAATGCATCGCGTATGCATTATGCCATGCACGCATTCTGCGCACGACTTGGATTGGCGCTCTATCGTGAAAAAGCCGGAAAATTTGCATCAGAAAATATGCGAATTTACGCCAACTATTATTCGGCCCAAGAAATATATCAAAACGAAATTCCAGACGCGATATTCAAAGTTTTTCATAACCCAACACCATTGGCCGCCGGAAGGAACTCATCGGACAATCAGTTTTTGTACGACACATACTACGATGGCAATCCAACCGACTATTTTGTGATTTTCGCCAGCGTTAGAGAGTCATTTTGCACATTTGTAGTCATTCAACCTGACTTACTAGAATTTGAAATCACCTCAAACAAAGGCGCTGTATTTAGGCCAGGATTTCTAAAAGGGTTGGACTATAGGGATGTCGAACAATGGCAACGTCGCCGACGCGAAGGCTTGCAAGAGTAAGCAGCGCCATTCGCTTCTCCAACTAAGTCATCCGACTTCCCTGTAGCACGCAGGTCTATCCGACAAAATCCCAAATGCGACCCGAGCCAGTCCACGCGCAACCGCACGAAGGCACTCCCGCACCTAACAACCTGCAATGTATAAGAAATTTGGTAGCGGGAGAGGGACTTGAACCCCCGACACGCGGATTATGATTCCGCTGCTCTAACCAGCTGAGCTACCCCGCCACACTTGCTTGATGAAACAAAAAGCAAAAAGGGAACAATGTGTTTGCCTAAGCGACACTTTGTTCGAGCGCGATATAAAGGGGAGAGGCATTTATTGTCAAGCAAAACCAACCCACATTTTGCCCATTTTACAATTCTGCCCCACATTATCCTTTTCTCAGGAAAATGATGTTCTTTAATTGGCCCCAAAGTCATGTATCATGGCAAAAGATTTTAGGCGGCATTGGAAACGATATGATTAGAAAACCCATCCTTCTCGCAGCGGCTTCAGCCATGCTTCTTGCTGGTTGCACACCGACTTGGCTCAACAATGACGCAGGCAATTTGCGCAATTCAGTAAAGGGTGGCGCTGCTGGCGCAGCTGCTGGTGCCCTCGCCGGCTTGGTCTATGCAAGTGTTGCCAATAAAGATGTGCGGACAGCCGCGCTTGTTGGTGCTGGCCTAGGCGCGCTAACCGGCACAGGCGTAGGCATTTATATGGACAAGCAAGAAGAAGAACTTCGCGCAGGTCTTTCAGATTCAGGCGTGACTGTTACACGTCAGGGCGACAACATCATTTTGAACATGCCTTCAAGCATTACATTTGGTGTCGACCAATCTGAGGTTCAAACTCAATTCCACGAAGTACTGACCAGCGTTTCAGTTATTCTCCAGCGCTATCCGAAAACATTGGTTGATGTTTACGGCCACACCGATTCATCAGGTTCTGACGAACACAACCTAGAGCTTTCAAACAAGCGCGCGATGTCGGTTGCGAATTACGTTTCTGAACGCGGTGTAGACCCACGTCGGATCTATGTAACTGGCTATGGCGAAACACAGCCAATCGCCAGCAACGCAACTGAAGCCGGCAAAGCTTCAAACCGTCGCGTTGAAATTCAGATTGCACCTTTAACTTAGACTGCAAAAACTGAAGTATTGGACCTTAGCCGCTCTGCATTAACTTGCAGAGCGGCTTTGTTTTGTGGGCAACATGCGCGTTTTGCCCTTGTATTTCGGGCATTTTGACCCAATATCAGTTAGTAATACTGGATGCCATATTTGGGGGAAATTATGAAACTAGACACAATCGCGTTGATAATAGTGGGATTGCTGGCAGCGGGTTATGCGCTTGCAATGATGGTCGGCATTGTTACTTCAGGTGCGCCGATTTGGCCATTTGCTATTGCAGGCGCGATATTCGCTTATCTGCTCTACAAGGTTGTTTCAGAGCGTGTGAATAACGAAGAAGACAATTACTACGAAAAGAATATTGAGGAGTAAGAGATGATCGTTTCAACAGGTCTAGAAATCGCGGGCTCAGAGATAGTGGAAGTGCTAGGGGTAGCGCGAGGTAATACCATTCGCGCCAAACACGTCGGCACGGACATAATCGCAGGTCTTAGAAATATTGTAGGCGGAGAAGTGCCAGAATATACAAAATTGATGGCCGAAGCGCGCGAACAGGCCAACGATCGTATGATCCGCAATGCGGAAAGCATGGGCGCAGACGCAATTATCGGCATGCACTTTACAACTTCGATGATTACGCAAGGTGCAGCAGAAATTTTGGCATACGGCACTGCCGTTCGCCTGCAATCCAAGTAGTTGATCCACATCGTGTACGTGGTGCATTCATGCACCACGTCGCTCCGATATTTTAGATTTACCACCACTGTCACTGCTGTAGTGTCCGCTCCAACTTAACGGAGAGAACACATGACATTCACAGTAGCACTGCTTTCTTTTGCCATCCTGACCATGATCTTATTGGCAAACCAAATCTTTTTCACTTACGCAACTCAGGGCTTTGGCTACGGCTGGTCATCCAACAGGAAGAGTGAAGTCAGTTTTTCGCCTTTAGCAAAACGCATCTCCAATGCCCTCGATAACCAGGTTGCGTCAGCAGCCTACATTGTTCCTGTTCTTGCAGTTGCAGCAATTGTTGGATTGCAAGACCCAGCTGCCCAAACCGCGGCACTACTCGTAATTATTGGTCGCGCTGCATTTAGCGTACTGTACTACACAGGAATACCGTTTGTACGCTTGCTAGGTTTCTTGCTCGCAAACCTTTCGACGCTATTCATTTTGTATTCCATTTTCACATCCGGCTTGATCTAAAACGAACTGGATCAGACATGAAAAAGGCCGCCAATTGATTGGCGGCCTTTTGCTTTGCAACGATGGACAGCGACAGGCTATGCAGCTTTCTCGCCGACAGCCTCAAATATCCAGCCACCGCCAAGAACTTCAGTATTTGCACTGTCATCCGCGTAAAAGACACAAGCTTGTCCGGGCGACACACCATGTTCCCCACCAACGAGCTCAACTTCAACCACACCATCTACGACGCTAAGCCGAGCAGGTTGTGGTGGACGAGTTGAACGAACTTTTGCTTCGATCTGAATTGGTCCATCTCGTTCAATGTCAGCAAGCGATCTCTCACCGAGCCAATTGACCTCTTTTAGGCGCACTGAACGCGTCGCCAGAGCCTCATATGGTCCAACGATAACTCGTTTATTCTCAGGATCCAGTTTCAAAACATACAGTGGATCAGGCGCCGAAATTCCAAGACCTTTGCGTTGACCAATCGTATAATGGATAATGCCTTTGTGCTCGCCAAGAACACGGCCATCCATATGTACGATTTCCCCCGGGCTTGCGGCCTCAGGCTTTAATTTCTTAATGATCTGCGCATAGTTGCCGTTTGGAACAAAACAGATGTCTTGGCTGTCGCTTTTCTCTGCAACAACAAGTCCCATGTCACGCGCAATGTCGCGAACAGCATCTTTGGTCATACCACCAAGCGGGAAACGCAGATAATCCAACTGCTTTTGATCGGTTGCAAACAAAAAGTAGCTCTGATCACGTCCATGGTCATTTGGGCGATACATACCGCGACGGCCATCTTTTTCCAAACACTGGATATAATGCCCAGTTACAAGCACATCGGCGCCAAGCTCTTTGGAAACACGCATCAGGTCGACGAATTTCACCGTCTGATTGCATTTCACACAAGGAATTGGCGTTTCGCCGCGCACATAACTTTCAGCGAAATCATCAATAACAGCTTCTCGAAAGCGAGTTTCATAGTCTAGCACGTAATGCGGGATGCCAATGGCAGCAGCTACACGACGCGCGTCATGTATATCTTGCCCAGCACAACATGCACCTTTGCGGTGCATGGCTTCGCCATGATCATATAATTGAAGGGTGACACCAAGGGTTTCATATCCCTCTTTTGCCATTAGCGCGGCCACGACCGAGCTATCTACGCCACCAGACATCGCGACAACAACGCGCGTGTCCTCTGGGCGCTTGTCTATTCCAAGCGAATTCATATCTCTCCATCCATATTGGGGTTAAGGGCCAACGGATACGGGCGATGTAGCAATTTTGCGTGCAAATGACAATCTTCTTGTGACTGGCCAAAATTGCCAGCTCGGCAATTCCTGCCCAACAACACATCATTTATTGCCTGTCGACTCACAGATTGATTCAACCGACTCTAACAACGCATTGTAATATATAGCAAATTTGACGTTCAAAAACTGGCCCGCTACTTGCATATATATCAGGGAACACTCGGGTATTGGATTTACAAAGTGCAATTTGGTTTATCAGCAATGGCAAGTATTGCAGGGCAAGGTCAAAGCAACGGCTTTAACGCCCAAACAGGTAATACAAATGTTGGCGGCGGCGAAAGCGGCACATCTGGCTTCGAGTCATTACTTTCAGGTCTTATGGGCGGCGGCGAGATATCACCGGACGGCATCAGTGCTGAACATATGACACGGGAAGAAGTACTTGCTGCAACCCAAGGCGTTATGGATGCGCTAGCGGGCCTTGCAGAAGCGCTAAAACCACTTGCTGTAGCATTTGACAGCCTTCAAATACCAAACACTGGCGAAATCGAAGCTGCACAAGATGCTCTTGCCGAACTGGTTGAAAGCGTAAATGTATTCCCAAAGAATGGTGGGGCGGGACCACACGAGCTCAACAGAGCTTCAAACAAATTCTTGGCTAATCTTGGTCAAACAGAATTGCCCCAAATGCGACCACCAACGTCAAATGCGACCGACTTCGCAAAAGTTGGCAATCTCATGGAACAAATTAATAAGATCCTTTCGCAGGGCAACGGCATCGCACCTGAACAATCCTTGACCGAAAACGGCACTAAACCAGCAATGAACTTGCACGATGTAATCGGGCAATTGCAAAAACTGGCTGAGAACAAAGGCGCGCCCCAATACAAGGGTGAAGTTGGTCTAATCAATTTTGACGATGCTGATGGGTCAACTCAAAACAGAAACACGCAGCGCGGACTACCGCAACACGCCGGCAACGTTCGCAACGAAGTGCAACAAGTAGAAGCAGCTCGCGTCGCGTCTGAGCTACAAGCTGCCGTAGCAAACGTAAATGCTAATGCGCAAAACAAAGCTGTGCAGCGTGCACCTACGGGTGAAGTCGCACAGCAGCTTTCGCAACAAGTACCGGACGTCCTGTCGGAAATTGCTAAGCTTGGAAACAACAAGCAAGCACCGACACCCGGTCAAGCCAACATTATCAGTGATGCACTGGCCCAGAACACAAGCGCTGACCCAAGCAATACTAATTTCGCTAAAGCAACTAAAGAAGCTAATCTTCAAGCAGCTGTTGCATATCCAGAACTTGCTCGTTCACAAACAGCAAGCAGTGCTGCCGCAATGCCAATTAACGAACTAGATTCCGTGGAAACTGGCCTCGAAAAAACTGTAGCTCACAATAGAGTAGAACAATTCCAAGCCCAGTCTAATGGCAATGAGGCAACGCAAAGCCGCTTTGGAAGCCGTCAGGTCAATATCCCTGGCATGGCGTTTGAAATTGTGCGTCAAGTACGAGCTGGCGCTCAGCGCTTTGAAATCAAAATGGACCCACCGGAAATGGGCCGAATTGACGTTCAAATGGAAATGGACGGCAAAAACGTTACCGCCCGCCTCGTGGTCGAACGTGCTGAGACATTGGACTTCTTGCAACGAGATGCTCGCGCACTTGAGCGTGCTCTTCAGAACGCGGGCCTTGATAGCGAGAACACCAATCTCGAATTCTCTTTAAAACAAGACGGGCAAGATGGATCGTCAAATGAGTTTGCTGACCAAGAGGAATCAGTCCCTTCTTGGTCCAATCTAATCGGTTCAGATGACGGGCAGCCTTCACCTGCAGAAACAAACATATATCGAGGGATCGCCAACCCAGGCGGCCTCAATGTGTGGGCATAGGAGTTAAACCATGGTTGAACTAGCACCAACAAGCAGCATTGGCGGCGTCAATTCAGAGCTCAAGCAAACACGTACGACGATTGCCGAGAACTTCGATACGTTCTTGAATATCCTCACGACACAACTAAAGAACCAAAACCCGCTTGACCCAATGGATACAAACCAATTCACGCAACAAATGGTTCAGTTCACCGGTGTTGAACAGCAGCTCAAAACAAACGAATATCTGGAGGCTCTGATCAAAGCGAACGAAGGTTCATTTGCTTCGCAGGCTGTTTCGTATATTGGCAAATCTGTTACAGCATTTAGCAACACAACTGACCTTAAAGACGACTCCGCTGAGTGGACCTATGGTCTGACTGCTGATGCACCCGACAGTCTTGTGACAATTAAAAACTCAGCCGGCGCTGTTGTTTTCTCGGAAGAAGTAGAGCTTGACCAAGGTGAGCACACTTATACATGGGATGGTGTAGCCAGCGACGGCACCATCTCACCTGAAGGTAAGTATAGCATCAACATCGAAGCAAAGAATTCAGACGGCAAAATCATCAATAACTATGTGATGACCAAAGGCATTGTGGAGACCGTCGACTTTGCAGGTGAGGAACCAGTCCTCCTTGTTAATGGCTCGCAAATTCCATTGTCTACTGTTACTAAGGTTGGCGCGGCCACTTCTTAGGCAAATCGCTTTGCACAGATGACACACGCTAAAACTGCTACGCTAACGCCAACCATTGGCAAGCTGATCACTTCTTTCAGCAATACAGCCGCCAGCATTAAGCCCAAAAATGGCTGCAATAGCTGCAGTTGACCAACAGCAGCTATGCCGCCTTGCGCTAATCCGCGATACCAAAAGAAAAAACCAATAAACATACTAAACATCGATACATAGCCAAGCGCCAGCCAAGCTGGTTGCCCTACATTGTCGAACGTTTCGGGCATTGCTAAGAAGGCAAGCGGCAACATCACAGGCAATGCGAATGCAAGAGCCCATGAGATCACTTGCCATCCACCCAAACGACGCGCCAACCGCCCACCTTCGGCATATCCCATGCCACCTAACATGACGGCTGCGAGCATGAATACGTCTCCCATCAATGATGCGGACTGATTTTGTAAAAGTGCAAAGCCAACAACGAGCATGCTCCCTGCAATAGAGAACACCCAATAAAGCAAACTGGGTGCCTCTCCGCCACGTAACGTACCAAATGTCGCTGTGGCCAATGGCATAAGCCCAATGAACACTACTGATCTGGCAGATGTGATGTCCTGCAGCGCCAATGCTGTCAGGATCGGAAAACCAACTACAACACCAAGCGCAACCAACGCAATCGAGGCTAAGTCAGATTTCGACGGCGGGCTCTGCCGAGTTATGGTTAGGCAAAAGGCAGCCGCAGTGCCAGCCAGCGTTGCTCTAGCAAATGTTAGGAATATCGGGTCAAAGTCAAACACTGCAATGCGCGTTGCTGGCAATGATGCACTGAAGATCGCCACTCCTATTGCTCCCAAGGTCCACCCGTTTGTTTTTACATTCATCCTGCACCGCCTTTTGTTGCGAAACAAAATAGCGAGCGCCAGTTGATAAACCAGCGACAGATCAGTACAATACTCACGAACTGTACTGGCACGGAGAGCAATACAGATGTTGGATGACAATGGGCCCTATGAGGACCAAAGTGCTACGCTGGTTGAGCAAGTGATGTCGTCAGTTCGCAAGCAAATCTCTAGCCGTCAAGCGACACCAGGAGTTAAACTTCCCTCACTTCGCGCTATGTCCCAAAGACACAATGTATCAAAATCTACAGTGGTTGAAGCATACGATCGGCTCGCCGCAGAAGGTGCAATCCATTCTCGTCCCGGATCCGGTTTCTTTGTTTCTACCAACATACCGCCTTTTGCCATCGCGGACGCAGGACCAGACTTGGATCGGGAAGTTGATCCTATCTGGCTAGCTAGACAATCATTGGAGCCCGACAGTTATCGTTTTCAACCCGGCTGCGGGTGGTTGCCTAAAAGCTGGATGCCAGAGGAAGAAATTAGGAGAGCTCTAAGAAATCTCGCTCGACGAGATAGTACGGACTTAACGCACTATGGAAGCCCTCGCGGACTGTTAGAGCTAAGACAATTGCTTTCACGCCGACTCGCAGACAATGGAGTGACAGCAAGTGCGGAGCAAATTCTGTTAACCGACAGTGGCACCCATGCGATCGACCTTATCTGTAGATTCTTATTGGAACCCGGCGACAAAGTTTTGGTAGATGACCCCTGTTACTTCAATTTTCATGCGATGCTACGCGCCCATCGCATTGAAGTAGTTAGTGTGCCATATACTCCGCTGGGCCCAGATTTAGATGCGTTCGAGCAAGTGCTAGAACAACACAAACCGCGCGTCTACATAACAAACTCTTCAGTTCAGAATCCAACAAGCGCATCCCTGTCTCCATTAACAGCACACCGCGTGTTGAAGCTAGCTGAGCAGCATGACTTAATGATTATTGAAGATGACACTTTCAACGACTTCGAGCACACGCCCTCTCCTCGCCTAGCTGCCTTTGATGGTTTAGAACGTGTAATTCATATTGGCAGTTTTTCAAAAACACTTTCTGCTGCGACTCGATGCGGCTTCATTTCCGCTCGTCCTGATTGGATTGAAGGTCTTGTCGACCTTAAGTTGGCAACGTCGTTCAGCAGTAGTGCCCTTTCCCCAGAAATCATCTTGTTGCTTTTAAAGGATGGCGCCTATCGCAAACACATCACTCGTTTGCGCGACAAGTTGGCAAAATCAATGCCATTTGTCGTTTCCCAACTAGCAGAACTGAATATCAAGCCTTGGCACCTTCCCACCGCTGGCATGTTCCTTTGGTGTGAACTGCCTAATGGAATCGATGCAGCAAAGTTAGCAAGATGTGCATTAAGAGACAGCGTTGTATTGGCACCGGGTAATGCCTTCAGCCAATCACAGTCTGCAGCAAACTTCATGCGCTTTAACATTGCGCAATCCCAAGATGCGCAAATCTACCCCTTGATAAGAAACGCGTTCAATCGCCTAGCAGTCGATCATTAGGGCACAACTGATTAGTTTCAGCATCCTCTACAAGCTCACCCCAATCCTGTGTAGTTCCTTTACAAATACCCTTAACCAAACCTAACCAAGCGATTCAGCAATTTTTAAGGTGAGTGCGCTAACTTAGGCTCATATTTGGTCAGGTTGAGTAGTGAGTAAAATGACCGCACAAATGCGTCCACGTGTAAAATACGTCATAGGTCCAGATGGCAGCCCTCTAACGATTGCTGATCTGCCACCTACGAATACAAGAAGATGGGTCATCCGTCGCAAAGCTGAAGTTGTTGCCGCTGTTCGCGGTGGGCTGCTAAGTCTCGAAGAGGCATGCACCCGGTACACGCTTAGCGTCGATGAGTTCCTAAACTGGCAGGCTGCTATTGATAAGCATGGTCTGGCGGGGTTGAGAACTACCTGGGTACAACATTATCGCGACCACTAAGTCGCAAACACCCAAGAGTTTCCCAAATTGCAAATTAAGCCCGCTATCAATGCGGGCTTTTTTGCGTTCTGGGCACATTTTTCCTGCTTGTGCACCGTTTTGAGCTAAAGGTTAACACTACGTTTACTATTTACTAGGTAAATTTTGCCGAGCGGGTTATTCCGCAATTCGATTGGGCAAAAACGACTTAGTTTGGGTGATGGCGTGAATGCATTTTTAGAGCGATTGGGATTAGCAAGGGTAGCGGCGATGGCCGTAACAGCCGTACTTATGGTCGGTTTCTTTGCTTTTTTGATCTTTCGAGTAACAACGCCACAAATGGCGCCAGTTTATTCTGGTCTGGAATTTGATGATTCTGCAGCCATCGTTAGCGAATTGCGCTCGATGGGCATTCCGTTTGAGATTCGCGGCGAAGGAGAATCCATCCTCGTACCACGCGATCAAATCACAACAATCCGTATGTCTTTAGCCGAAAGTGGCCTCCCAACAGGCGGTCAAGTTGGCTACGAAATCTTTGATAAACAGAACACACTAGGTGCAACAAGCTTTGTTCAAAACCTAAATCATCTTCGTGCCTTAGAAGGCGAACTTGCTCGCACGATATCTTCTTTGGTTCGGGTAAAAGCGGCGCGTGTTCACCTTGTACTCCCCGAGCGTGAAATGTTCCGTCGAGAAGCTAAACAGCCTTCAGCATCAATCGTACTCGATGTACGTGGCGCACTATCGGTTGGAGAGATACGCTCAATTCAACATATGGTCGCATCTGCCGTAGACAGTCTCTCACCAAACATGGTGTCGATCGTTGATAACACGGGTCAACTTCTTGCTTCAGGCGCTAATGGTGACGAAGGTGCTCTCTCATCACTTGGCGAAGAGCGCACGTTGGCCGTTGAGAATCGTCTTCGTACTCGACTAGAGCAAATGTTGGCGAACGTCGTTGGCGGCGGCCGTGTACGAGTTCAGGTTACTGCTGAGCTCGACATGAATAGCCTTACTAAAACCTCAGAAAGCTTTGATCCGAACGGCCAAGTTGTTCGTTCAGCTCAAACTCGTGAACTTAGTGACCAGGCTGAGGGCGCAGCCGACAGCGGCCAAGTAAGCGTTGCGACAGAACTTCCTGGAGCAACTGGAAATCAGAACAATGGCAGCGGCGGTTCAGAGCAGTCTTCTACAACAGAAGAAACAATCAACTACGAGATCTCAAAAACCATTCAAACGGAAACAACTGAAGCCGGTTCTATCAAAAAGCTATCAGTCGCGGTGGTTGTCGACGGAACTTATGTAGCCGGGGCAGATGGCGTATCAGTCTATACACCTCGCCCGGATGCGGAACTTGCACAACTTCGCGCTTTGGTAAACTCAGCAATTGGCTTTGACCAAAACCGTGGCGATCAAGTTGAAGTGGTCAACATGCAATTTGCTGAGCGCCCTGACCTTAACTTTGAAGCTTCAGAGGCCGGTCTATTCGACTTCACGCGTGACGACATCTTCGCAGCAGTTGAAATGGCCGTGACACTACTCATTGCGCTGGCTTTGGTCTTCTTTGTAATGCGTCCGTTGATCAAGAAAGTGCTGGAGCCTGATGAGCAACCAATGCTTGTAACTGCTCAAGAAGCTGTGGATGCAGAAGGCAATGCAGGCGAACTCGTTGCACCTCAAACTGAAGAAGAGTTGTCTCGCGAGAAATGGCTAGAAGAAGCCCGCAACTTGGGTAAAGCACAATTTGAAGCAATTGAACGGGTAGGAACGCTGGTTCAAGAAAATCCTAAACAAGCTTCAATGATCATTCGCTCTTGGCTAATGGATGCAGCATAGATGGCCAATACAGAAGTAGCGACAACAGCAGACAATAGCGCATTAGAAGTCGGCGCTGAAGCGGAACACCGCGAACTTAAGGGCGACGAGAAAGCAGCAGTGTTGTTGCTCGCACTTGGTCCCGACTATGGCAAACCAATATTTGAAGAACTAGACGAGATAGAAATTCGCCAGCTGTCACGTGCAATGACAAACATGGGAGCGGTAACGCAAGACATGCTGGACACATTGTTCGCAAAGTTTGTGACCAGCGTAACAACTAACGGCGATTTCGCAGGCGGTGCCGACTCCACAGAGCGGCTACTTCTGTCTTTCATGCCCGAAGATCGCGTAGCGATGATTATGGAAGAAATTCGCGGTCCGGCGGGTCGCAACATCTGGGAGAAACTTTCAAACGTTCAAGAAGACATTTTGGCGAGTTTCCTCAAAAACGAATACCCGCAGACGATTTCAGTTGTGTTGACAAAATTGAACACAGACCATGCATCTCGAGTTCTGACCACTCTGCCGGAAGAACTGGCCATGGACGTTGTCCAACGGATGCTCGCTATCGAGCCTGTGCAACAAGAAATCGTTGAGAAAATCGAAGACACCCTTCGCAAAGAATTTATGTCGACGCTATCTCATACGCGGCGCCGCGACAGTCATGAACAAATGGCAGAAATCTTCAACTCGTTTGATCGACAAACGGAAGCACGTTTCTTAACAAGCTTGGAAGAACGGGACATTGATGCTGCCGAACGCATCAAAGCGTTGATGTTCACATTCGATGATCTTTCAGCGCTTGATGGCACTGCAATTCAGACTGTGCTGCAGGCCATCGAGAAACCCATGCTTACATTGGGTCTCAAAGGTGCTTCCGACGCCACAAAAGACAAGTTCCTTGCCAATATGTCAGCGCGTGCAGCCACAATGATGAGAGACGATATGGAAGCTATGGGCCCTGTACGACTTAAAGATGTAGACGAAGCACAATCTGCGATGGTCAACCTTGCGAAAGACCTAGCAGCTAAAGGCGAGATCGTGATTTCTAAGAGCGGCATGGATGAGGAAATGGTAGGATAATCATGACACAGCCTCAAAAATTCAACTTCGACCTTGATCTAGCTGCCGTTACCCGGAAAACCAAATTGATGGAAGAGAGCGACATTGAGTTGTTGATCTCTCAAGCCAAAGAAGCTGGCTACAATGAAGGTTACGCTGAAGGTATCGCATCGATTCAAAGTCAAACCGCACAGCAAATAGCAGCTGCAGCCGAAACTGTCGCTGGACAAAGCAATGCGTTCCTTGAAACGCTGGATAACGCCCAACAGTTTCACATGGTGCAGGCATCAAAACTGGCCACCAGTGTTGGTCATAAGTTAGCAGCACAATTGGTTTCTCTTGATCCAACGGCTGAGATAGAAAACTTGATAAAAGACTGTCTTTCATCCATCGGCGCATCCGCTCATTTGGTGATCCGTTGTGGCCAGGATGTAAGTGACGCAATCAAACCCATCGCGGAGAACTTTGCACGCCAGTCTGGTTACGACGGTCGGTTGATCATAATGGGTGAACCCGATATTGCACCTGGCGATTGCCGCATCGAATGGTCAGATGGCGGAATTGCACGCAACATGGACCATCTTGTGGAACAGGTTGAAAAAAAGATATCTCAATTTGCAGATCTAAAATTGCCTACTGCAACGCCAGTGGAGCTTGAACATTCGGCATCCAATTTTGAACAAGAGCACGCAAGCACAGAACAAAGCGCACCAGAGTTAGATCAATTAACACCTGAGGAAGTCCAATGAGCGACATCGACGACCCTACAGCAGATGACGGCCCAAGCCTTGGCTCTATGCTAGACGGTTTGGAAGAAATGGAAGCCGAGGAAAAGGCAATTTCTGGCGAAGTTGGCGAGAAAGTTGCCGATGACCTAGAAGCCGTCTTCGACGTTCCAGTTAGAATATCGGCGGTACTTGGTCGAACAAACATGCCTGTTTCTCAACTTTTAGAAATGGATGCCGGCAGCGTCGTCGAACTAGATCGACAAGTTGGCGAGGCCATCGACATATTCGTGAATTCGCGACTAGTTGCCCGTGGTGAGATTGTTCTCGTCGAGGACAAGTTGGGCATCACAATGACTGAAATTATCAAAGCCGGTTAAACCGAACTAAGCCGGTAAGGAAAAGCAAATGCGTTTATTGATCATCGGAGCTCTAGAAGGCCAACTCTCGCAAGCAACGAAGCTTGCTATGGATGGCGGCGCCAAGGTTGCCCATGCCGACACTATTGAAGTGGCGCTGGCCAGTCTTCGAGCCGGGCGTGGTGCAGACCTATTGCTCGCCGATGTCATGGCCGACATTCCAGGACTGCTCGCCGCTTTAGAAGCCGAACGCATCTACATTCCTGTTGTCGCTTGCGGTACAGAAACAAACGCCGCGGCCGCAGTTAACGCCATTAGAGCTGGAGCGAAAGAATACATTCCGCTTCCACCTGACGCTGAACTTATCGCAGCAATCATTGCTGCTGTGGCTCGAGAATCCAGTGACTTCCTTTTCCGCGACCCTATCATGGCGAAACTGGTTAAACTGGCAGACCAAATTGCCCCTTCAGAGGCCAGCGTGCTGATCACAGGTGAAAGTGGATCAGGTAAAGAAGTCATCGCCAAATATGTGCATGCGCATTCCAAGCGTGCAGGCAAACCGTTCATTTCGATTAACTGCGCCGCAATTCCAGAAAATCTACTCGAAAGCGAATTGTTCGGACATGAAAAAGGTGCCTTTACCGGTGCCGTTGCCCGTCGAATAGGAAAATTCGAAGAGGCAAATGGTGGCACACTGTTGCTCGACGAGATTTCCGAGATGGACATTCGCCTACAAGCGAAATTGTTGCGCGCAATTCAAGAACGGATCATTGATCGCGTTGGTGGCACCAAACCTGTTAGCGTAGATATCAGAATATTGGCAACGTCCAACCGTGACTTAGCTGACAGCGTTAAGAACGGCCATTTCCGCGAGGATTTACTGTTCCGTTTGAATGTTGTGAACCTAAAAGTACCAGCGCTTCGCGAACGTCCCGGCGATATTATTGCTCTTGCTGAACATTTTATCAAAAAGTACGCGGCAGCTAACGCTGTGCCCGAACGTCCTCTAGGCGAAGATGCACGCCAACAGTTAATCAAGGCTAAGTGGCAAGGCAACGTTCGAGAGCTCGAGAACACCTTACATCGTGCTGTGTTGCTCGCGACTGGCGATGAGATCGACTCGGCCTCGATTGCGATGCCAGATGGCACAGGCCTTGAAGAGCAAGTGCAACCAACTTCTATTGCCTCACAGGCTGCAGCCACAGCAGAAATGGCGTCAGCAATGGTGGGTCGCACGGTCGCCGATGTTGAGAAGGAATTGATTCTCGATACGCTAGACCATTGCCTTGGCAATCGGACCCATACTTCAAACATTTTGGGCATCTCAATTCGCACCTTGCGCAACAAATTGAACCAATATGCAGAAAGCGGTGAATATATAACCGCACCGGGTGAAAATCGCTCGTCAAGCATTGGCTAAGAGGTGAGACTGCCTAGATGAGTGACACATCCCAATCATCGACACCTCGGCCGGCCAACACAAATAATGGCTTTCCGACTTTTCGAAGCGTAATAGACCTTTTACGTCAGGGCGACATCGCCTTAGCAATAGGTGTCGTTTCGATTTTGATGGTCCTCATCATGCCAATGCCAGCGATGGTGTTGGATTTTCTCTTAGCGATATCTATCGTTTTCTCAGTACTAATTTTAATGACGACTTTGTTCATTAGAGCACCGTTAGAATTCTCAGCATTTCCAACCGTTTTGCTGATTGCCGCAATGATGCGGCTTGCGCTCAACCTTGCGACGACCAGACTGATTTTGGCCAATGGCCACTTGGGAACCGATGCTGCTGGTAACGTCATTCAAGCGTTCGGTAACTTTGTGATGCAGGGTAATTTCGTGATCGGAATTATCGTATTTGCCATCCTGATCATTGTGAACTTTATCGTTATTACCAAAGGTTCTGGCCGTATCGCTGAAGTCGCGGCGCGTTTCACATTGGATGCGATGCCGGGCAAACAAATGGCGATCGATGCTGACTTGTCGGCTGGCATGATTGATGAGGAACAGGCGCGCAAACGGCGTAAAGATTTGGAGGACGAAAGCTCGTTCTTCGGGGCTATGGACGGTGCGTCCAAGTTCGTGCGCGGTGATGCAATAGCAGGCTTGCTCATTACCTTCATCAATGTTGCCGCGGGCATCATAATCGGTGTCGGGCAACAACAAATGGCCATCGGAGACGCTGCCAATAACTACACGCTTCTCACAGTTGGCGATGGACTTGTTTCTCAAATCCCAGCGCTAATCGTTTCCACTGCTGCAGGCTTGTTGGTTTCTAAAGCCGGCGTATCTGGATCTGCCAACCAAGCTCTGGCTACGCAGTTTTCAGGTTACCCTCGCGCGTTAGGAATGACTTCAGCGGTGATGGCAATCTTAGCACTTCTTCCAGGCATGCCTATTCTACCATTCTTTGCGTTATCTGCAGGTTCAGGCTATCTAGCCTATCGCTTTAGTGGCCAGAAAGCCCAAAAAGCTGAACTAGATCTTGCGGAGAAAGCAGCAGAAAAAATCGCTGCTGCAGCTCCCGAAAAAGAGCCGCCAATTACTGATGCCCTGAAGATGGACGAACTCAAACTCGAGCTCGGTTATGGACTTTTGTCTCTTGTTAAAGAAGACGAAAGCGGCAACGACCGGTTAACCGAACAAATCAAGGCGCTGCGTCGTCAGTTAGCGACAGACATGGGCATCATCATGCCGTCTGTACGCATACTTGATAATATGCAATTGCAGCCAAACGAATACAAAGTCCGCATAAAAGAAGTTGAAGCTGGACAAGGCAGTGTATTCCCAGACCAATACATGGTGATGGACCCAATGGGGGGGCAAATAGATCTGCCTGGCCAAGCAACCATCGAGCCCACATTCGGGCTGCCTGCGACTTGGGTTGATTCAGCCTTACGTGATGAAGCAGAAGTCAAAGGCTACACGATCGTCGATCCGTCTTCGGTGATTTCGACGCATCTCACGGAAGTGCTAAAAACCAACATTTCTGACCTGCTGAGCTATGCAAACGTTCAAGAACTTCTGAACAATCTACCAAAAGAACAGCAAAAACTCGTCGACGACATGGTGCCAGGCCAAGTCACGATTTCTGGCATTCAGCGCGTACTCCAGATTCTGCTATCTGAGCGAATTTCAATTCGCGACTTGGCAACAATCCTTGAAGGTATTGCCGAAGTAGCCGGTAGTACCGGCACCGCCAAAATGATCGCGGAACATGTTCGAACACGATTGGCCCGCCAGCTATGTGCAGCAAATGCAGCTCCTGACGGAAACCTTCCAATTCTAACACTGTCTCCGACGTGGGAAAACGATTTCGCAGGGGCAATGTCAGGTGAAGGCGCAGATCGCCATTTAGCAATGGCCCCTTCCCGGTTGCACGAATTTATCCAAGAAATCCAGACAGGTTTCGAGCAAGCTGCACAGATGGGTGAACTTCCTGTCCTGATTACTTCGCCGCCTATTCGCCCGCACGTACGTGCAATCGTTGAACGCTTCCGCCCACAAACGGTTGTGATGAGCCAGAATGAAATTCATCCTAGAGCGCGGTTAAAAACAATCGGGAGTATCTAAATGATCCATGGCAAGTGTCATTGCGGTGCAGTTCAATATGTGTTTCGAGATCAACCTGAATTCACGATCCGCTGCAACTGCTCGATTTGTCGACGATTAGGCACTTTGTGGATCTACACTGACCAAACCAACGTCACTTTGACAGCAAGTCCCGAAGCAATGCTGAGTTACAGCCACGGCGACAAAGATCTTACTTTTAAAACTTGCAAGTCATGCGGATCGACAATCCTCTGGGAGAGCGCGAATACGCCAGGCGAAGGCCGAATGGCCCTCAACCTAAATCTTGCAGAATTGTCTGAAATTGACAACATCCCAGTACGCCGCTTTGATGGTGCGGATACATGGGAGTTTTTGGACTAGTTACCCGAGAAAACAGACTATCTCTAGTCCCTGTGTTTCAAGGCGAACCAACTGACTTTCCCTTTCTCAAATTGCTTTCGACCGCTACGTGTCCACATCGGTGGATGATGGTCACCAACTAGGATGATATCTGTTGGTGGTAAATTAGGATCATTTGCCATAGCAACAACTTGGTCAAATACATCCATCCACATTTCAGTCATGTCGCAAATGAAACGGTCATCAAATGGACCACCGGTTTCGCAATTGAAATGGTTGGTACCTTCATCTGGTGCAATGGGAATGTGAGAGTTCAGCGTCAACCAGTAGGTAAATCGTGGCTCAATCGATCCGTCAGTCAAATACTGATGGACAATATCCGCAACCGCATTGTCGCACATCCCTTGAAAAGTAATTCCACATAATGGGACTTCTCCTTTGGCAAATTGTTCTGCCATATCTTCACCAAAGCGCATTTGGTTGAAGCCAACAGACGGATACCATTCTGTTCTGGAGAAGAAATCGCCTGAGAAGGCGTGAAACGAAGTCGTTTCAAAACCAACACGCGCAAGCCGATTTGGCAAACAATCAATCTGCATACCGTCAAGGAAATCGACAAAGTCGCCCCAACGGCCGCAAAGTTCGCGCATCTCACCTCCGGTTGTAGAACCCCAATATGGGCTACTCCCGGAGGAAATGTCATAGCGTCTTAATAATCCGTCGCCCTTTAGGCGATCTTCCAAATACTCGCGGTGTTCAGAGTTAGAAAACTTACCCATGCCCTCGACCATCACGAACAGCACATTTCGCTCAGGTGCTCCGTCGTCGCTTAGAATGTCTGACGCTAACAGTGCAGAACCAAAGTCAGGTGTTTTGGCAAAGCTCGAAGTTGATGACCACATTGGTAGAACGCCACCCAAAGCATTTGCCCCCAAGATCGCGAAAATAGTCAGCATTGCAGGCAGTGTGCTAACACCTTTCAGTGTTTCGCTAAAACGGTGCAGCAAATAAATAGTCGCGCCAAAAGTGGCAACAATGCAAACTGATAAAGCCAAATATGTGTGAGACGCCAAAAGGTCGAATTCCGTAACGTACCGAATTGACTCCAATACCAAGCTTGGGTGTAATCCAAAGATGATCGAAACCACCATCACCAAATCAAAACACAATGCTAAAGCGAACAGAACCATCACAATTACAACAGGCGCACGCAATGCAACAATGCTAATAGCGAAATAGGTAATGATCGAAACCGTGCGATCAATGTAAGTCAATGACGCAAGAACTAGGAATACTGAGTTAGGTAGGAGTACCGCAAATACAGCGAAGAGCCATGCCCACGGGTCTCGAATGTCGTCAAAGAAATTCGCATTCTGTTTTGTTCTAGTGTTTCTAGAATTCATGACTTAGCTCAGATTTGATGTCTTTCAGTCGTCTATAAAGTGAAGCCATTAAAGTTCCATTGAATAGGAACAGTATGCAACTCTGCTACCCGCATAATTCCGAGAACTCCGACTGACGCTAGAACTCTAAGCGCCGACGGTCTCATTTGAGCGACTGGTATTGGAAGTACTTAACGCAGCACCGGCAGCGACAACAGGCCAACGCAGAAAACAAGGCTTAAGAAACTCACCCATTCCGCGCAATACGAAAGCCAACATCGTCGATGCCATAAGTCGGATGACTCCGTCTACGGTTAGTGGCTAAACAGCCGCGCTCGGGATCGTTCCAACCACCGCCGCGGAACACTCGATACGCCCCGTAAACTTCTGCGTCATAAACATCAAAACACCATTCCCAGACATTGCCGAGCATGTCGAAAAGCCCAAAGGCATTGGGTTGCTTCATACCCACGGCGTGCGTTTGGCTAGCAGAGTTTTCCCTGTACCAGCTCACAGCATCGACATTGCCATATCGAGGTGAACTCTCCCCTCCCAGCGCTGCGTGTTGCCACTCCGCATCTGTTGGCAGGCGATAGCCGTTTGCGTCTTGCACGAAAGTGACATCATCCTGGTCTTCGCCAATTAGGTATACTTGCTCAACGCCCAGTTGATCCGACAAAGAATTACAAAATGCTATAGCGTCATACCATGAGACGTTGACAACAGGATGCATTCCTCCAGCGACTGAGGAAGGGTTAGAGCCTATCATCTCCGAGTACAGTTCCTGTGTTACGGGAACCGAGCATAATTGATATGGCGCCAGTTCAACTTGCCATTCAGTTTTCTTACGGTCATCGCGCAATTTAACGCAACCGCCATCAATGCGAACCATATTCGCATTCAGCTGTTTCAGCATTTGTTTCATATTATTCGATCTAATCGAGAGTGTGTTGTCGGCTAATCAACACGCAGCGTGGTTGACTGAGAGCCCGCCAAGAGACGTTTCCTTATAGCGGCTGTCCATGTCTTTACCGGTTTCGTACATGGTTTTGATACACGCATCCAAAGGGACAATGTGATCGCCATCACCATTTAGCGCAAGAGAAGCAGCGGCGATCGCCTTGATCGCCCCCATTCCGTTGCGCTCGATACAGGGCACCTGTACGAGGCCGGCAATTGGATCGCAAGTCATGCCCAAATGATGTTCCAGCGCGATCTCAGCTGCATTTTCAACTTGCTCATTTGTTCCGCCAAGAACGGAACAAAATGCGCTCGCCGCCATGGCGGATGCGGAGCCGATTTCTCCTTGGCAACCAACCTCAGCACCGGAAATCGAAGCATTGTGTTTGATCAATCCGCCAACCGCTGAACCTACCAAAAGCATTTCATGGACTTTTGCTAAAGTGGCGCCCGGAACATGAGACAAATAGTATTTTATGACGGCAGGGAAAACGCCAGCAGCGCCGTTGGTGGGTGACGTCACCACTTGCCCGCCCGCTGCATTTTCTTCATTCACCGCCATGGCGTAAAGAGAAATCCAGTCGTTTGCCGCATGCGGCATTTGTAAGTTAGTACCGCGTTGTTCATCCAGCTTTTGTCGTACATCTGCTGCTCGCCTACGTACGTTCAGTCCGCCAGGAAGAATCCCTACGCCAGACATGCCTCGATCGATACATTCATCCATCACAGCCCATAGTTTTTTCAACCCGATACTCAGATCAACTTCACTCATGCGAGTGAGTTCATTAGCACGCTTCATTTCGGCAATTGATTTGTTGTGTTTCTTGCCCATTTCCAACATGTCTTGTGCGCTGTGAAATGGGAACGGAGTAGCGATCGCCTCAACACGTTTCTCTAGCTTCTCGACATTCTCATGTTCTTCATTGGTCAGCACAAAACCGCCGCCAATTGAAAGATAGGTCTCTTGAAAGCGGACATCGCCTTCGGGCCCAAGCAAGCTCAGTATCATTGTATTCGGATGTGGCATCTCCGTAGTATCATAGTCAAAGATGATGTCTTGAGTTGGATCGAGCGCAGCCGAAAACCCTTCAGCAATTTCAATTTGTTTGCCAATCTCCAGCTTAGACATTTGATCAGTAGCATCTTCGCGATCGAATGTTTCTGGCGAGAAACCGATTAGACCAAATAGCACAGCGCTGTCAGTCGCATGTCCTTTGCCAGTGAACGCCAGTGAGCCTTGAAGCTTGCATTGAATGCGGCAAGCATCACCGCGGTCAAACCGACCTTTGTTTGTTTTTAAATGTTGAATGAATTTATTGGCAGCCACCATCGGTCCCATAGTATGCGACGATGAAGGCCCTATCGAGACTTTGAAAATCTCAAAAACGCTTACAAACATGTATCCCCTTGCTGGTGCCGCTAACCTCTGTTGGGCCTGCTTCCACCAAATGTCGTTGTTACGATCTAACAAAAGGATTAACGATCAAAAACGGGAAGTGCAAAGAAATAAGTACACTTCCCGTTTCAACTTTAGGTCAACCTAACAAAAGAGCTAGTTCACGCCGACGATCAGATATTGGAATATTGTGCCGAAAAGAACGGCCCCCAGAATGCCAAACATTAAGTACAATGCAAAGATCTGACGCTTCACCAGTGAGAAAACAGCTGTCATTGCAGGGATTGAGCTGACAGAGCCAGCAATCATAAACGACATCGCTGCGCCAATGCTCATACCTTGGCCCACTAGTCCATCAACCAACGGTATTGCGGCATAGCCATTCAAATAGGCAGGTGCACCAATGATTGCCGCGATGCCGATTGGCACAATACCCTCACCACCAACGAACTGAGCTACAAAGCTAGCTGGAACGTATGTCACCAAAAGCGCTTCCATTACGTAGGCAAACGCTAACCACTTGCCCAAAAACAGTAGGTTCGAAAGCCCTTCTTTTTTAAACACAGCTACACGGTCATCTTCTTGCCAAAACTTCCATTTGGGCTTGCCGTTGAATTTTCCAGCGCCGCATGTTGAGGCCTTATAGTCTTCTCTAAGTGGATTGCTGATCACAGCATTCTTGCTAATGAGCTTTATGGCAAAACCGCCCAACAAACCAAGAGACACCGCGAACACCGCTTTAGAGATAGCAAACTCCCAGCCCAACACTGAGCCTGTAATGACGAATGAAGGAGGATCTATCAACGGTGAAGACAACCAAAATGCCATAACGGCCGACAACGGTGCGCCTAATGTCAAAAGACCAGCAATAAACGGGATAACTTGGCACGAGCAAAACGGAGAGAGACCACCAATTAGTGCAGCGAGGAAAATGGCTTGCATTTCCCGTCCCTCAAAAGCACGACCGATAAGTGACTCAGCTCCCGTCGCTTTCAAAAACCCAATCAACAGCACCGCGATTAGGATAAATGGCAAGGTTCTGAAGAATGCGCTGACTGCAAACATGAAAACTTCAGTAAAGCGACTTGGATCTAGCACCGCTACAGCGCCAAGCAAAAGCACAATGAAGAACGGTACACTCTTGATGATCTTCACAACATCAAGTTTTTGCCGCCATTTAGGGGATTGGGATATATCAGACATCAGTTTGCCCTTTCACTGAAGGCTCTACGTTTGAGTTTGCGTGCAGTTGCTTTTCGTCGACACAGCACTGGCTAAGAATAAACCCGGCGAGGTGCTCAAGATGGGAAAAGACTGCACGATTGGTAATTGTGCGTCCCTTTTTCTCCTGTTCGATCACACCAGCTGCCGCCATAAACTTGAGATGGTGGTTCAGCGTTGACGCAGGTATTTGGGTACGTTCTTGGATATCGCCAACCAAAAGCCCTTGCTTACCAGCTCTCACCAGACACAACAAAACCTCTAGTCTAGGTTCTGATCCGATCGCTGCGAATGCTTGTGCAGCTTTTGCCAATTCAACTTGCATCACGTGCTCCAACTATTATTTCTATAATTCTAGATATATCGAATCATCTACTTTGTCAAACTGATGTAATTCCGCAACGAGCGAATTGAAGAATGCTCATCAAAGGGAGTTTCACTGGAATTGGCGTTGCAAAGCTCTAAGCCCAGAGGCTACGTTTCATCAGCTGTCTGAACCAAGCTTCCATCTCGATTTTCCCCCGCACCTGTTCGGACTTTTTATGCTGACCCGATTTTTCTCATATTATCTTCCTCACAAACGCTTATTTTTCCTCGACTTTGGCAGCGCAGTACTTGCCGGATTGCTAGAGCTGGCCTTCCCGCTCGCTGTAAAATCATTCATCGACACCTTACTTCCCAGCCAGAACTGGGGCCTAATTGCAAGCGTGGCGACCCTTCTCTTGCTGGCTTATTGTTTGAACACTGCCTTAACAGCGATTGTAAGTTACTGGGGTCATGCGCTGGGCATTCACATCGAAACAGATATGCGCCGTGAGGCTTTCGCACATATCAACAAGCTGAGTTTCAGCTACTTTGATAATCAAAAGACCGGGAAACTCATCACAAACATCACTAAAGATTTGGACGATGTCGGGGAAATTGCCCATCACGGACCGGAAGATCTCTTTGTGGCAGTAATGACATTCATTGGAGCATTCGCATTGATGTTTACGGTGCACTGGAAATTGGCACTCGCGGTCACCGTAATCGTTCCACTTTTGACATGGATAGTGGCAAAATTTGGGGCAAAATTGGGTAGTAGTTGGCGTGAACTATTTGGACAAATTGGCGAGTTCAACAATCGTGTCGGTGAAACTGTCGGCGGCATACGCGTTGTAAAAGCATTTGGAAATGAGGCTCATGAACGCGCGCGATTTGAAACGAATAATCAGGGATATCTAAAAACCAAACTTGCCGCATATCGCTATATGACGACGAGCACCGCAATGACTTATTTTAGTACTCGGTTCCTGCAGCTACTGGTCATGATCGCCGGCGCATATTTTGTAACGGTTGGAGAAATGACACACGGCGGGTTTATCGGCTTCTTGTTGCTCGTCGGGGTCTTCTTCAGGCCTATTGATCAGATCACAAATGTGCTGGAGAATTATCCACGCGGAATAACAGGTTTTGTTCGGTTCACTGAATTACTAGACACTGAACCGTCCATTAAGGATCATCCCAACGCCAAGGAAGCAGGCCAACTTCTTGGGAATATTAAATTTAACAATGTAAGCTTTGCTTACGGTACGTCCGCGAAAATATTTCAGGACTTAAACCTTGAGATCACTGCAGGAGAAACAGTCGCCTTTGTTGGGCCATCGGGTTCAGGCAAAACCACGATTTGCTCACTTGTGCCGAGGTTCTATGAAGTCGAAGCAGGTTCGATTACGATCGACGGCACAGACATAAAGAAGATGACACAACACTCTTTGCGCAGCCAAATTGGTATTGTGGCACAGGATGTGTTCCTGTTTGCTGGAACGATCCGGGACAATATCGCTTACGGAAAACTTGATGCTACTGACAATGAAATCTGGCAGGCCGTCGAAAGAGCAGCTCTCGCAGAGTTTATTAACTCCTTGCCCGACAAATTAGACACAATCGTGGGCGAACGCGGAGTGAAACTCTCTGGTGGTCAGAAGCAACGCCTGTCGATTGCTCGGATTTTCCTGAAAAATCCACCAATTCTGATCCTAGATGAAGCAACTTCGGCACTAGATACAGCTACAGAAATGGCGATCCAAAAGTCGCTTGCAGAGCTTTCAACAGGACGCACCACACTTGTTGTTGCGCACCGGCTTGGAACAGTGCGAAATGCAGATCGCATTGTGGTTGTCACACCAGATGGAATTGTTGAACAAGGTAGTCATCAAGAGTTGATAGCAAACGACGGGGTTTATGCTGAGTTGCATCGCGCTCAATCTGGCTAAGCATTCTCCTTTCAGAATTTGATGTCGGTCATGGCGGATTACGTTGTGATCGACAACACTTCTACGAGAAAGAGGTGACGCATGCCCGCAGCAACAAACAAAACCGAACTACTCGCAGTAGCAGAAAAAGAGTTTAACAAACTCCAGAAACTGATTGCCCAAATCGACGAAAACTTGGCTATGCAGACGGTTGACGGTGCATCGATCAAGGACACGATTGGCCACCGCGCTCATTGGATGATGCTGTTTATTGGATGGTACACCGACGGACAAGCAGGCAAGAAAGTCTATTTCCCTGCAGAAGGCTATAAGTGGAGTGATTTGAAGCAGTATAACGCTGACCTAAGGGATAAACAGTCTGAGCTGTCTTGGACCGATACAACAGAGCTGCTTGAGAAAAACAAAAATAAGCTGTTTGAATGGATCAACGAGCATTCAGACGAAGAACTTTATAGCGGCCCGATGAAGGGCGCGAACAACAATTGGACACCGGGCCGTTGGGCAGAAGCGGCTGGCCCCAGCCATTTCCGTTCTGCAGCAAAATTCGCGCGCGCTGTGCTCAAGGCATATAGTTAAGCCAAGCGAAAACCACTTATTCGCCTGCAAGGTCAGAGATCGCTGCGTAGAGTTTTTCTACTCGTTGAGACCTAGTTCCTGAAATCTCAACTATTGAGGGAGAGCTCTGATTGGTGATTGTTAAGTCGCCTAGGATTGAACCACGTAGATACCTGTCTACGGCACCCCTCAGTTTTGGGTATTGAATACTACCGCTCACTTCGTCCGGAGACGTTAGTGGAACGAACACAACAAGATCCAAGGCTTCGTTGGCTTTTTCAAGCAATTTCATTTGGTGTTCAGTTGGCTTCCACTCGTTCCCGCAAAGCTCTTCAATTGCCTTCGAATAAGCCAAATAGTCGAATGGAGACCGGTCAAACAATATTAACTCGTCACTTTGCGATGCCAGTATCATTCTTGCGCTTGTTTCGAGTTGCTGATCCATATCTGCAACGCTTGGTTCACTGTCAAAAGTGTAGCCAGTTGAACTCAGTTCCCAATAAGGTTCTAGTTCCGCTGAATACTCTGGGTGTTTTTCAATGAAATCATTTATGAGCGTGGTTTTGCCGCAACCATGCGTCCCAGAAATTGCAATTCTCATTCTGGCCTCGTCAAAGAATCAATTTAAGTAAAAAATAAGTAGTTATGCATACTACGATGCAGAACTCGCACACAATGACAATAGCGCGATTAACCGGACAATTGTGTAGCGGAGTTAATTAGAGACCATTGCGTCGACACTGAAAGTGTCACTCTTCGACTTTGCCCCTCAGCTTCTTAACTGCAGCTCTGCCCTTTTTTGTCTCTAGTCGTCGCTTGACTGAACCGCGTGTCGGTTTTGTTTTCACCCGAAACTTTGGGCGTTCCGTAGCTTTAAGAATTAGTGCGGTGAGCCGCTCACGAGCAATCTCACGATTACGAGCCTGCGATCTTGTTTCTTGAACGAAGATGATGACCGCACCTTCCTGTGTCCAACGACGACCGGCCAGCTGTTTCAACCGGCGCTTTACATGACTTGGTAGGTTTATCGATCGTTCCGCTTCAAACCGCAATTCTACTGCAGTACTAACCTTGTTGACGTGTTGACCACCTGGCCCGCTAGCGCGCGTAAACTGCTCAGACAGCTCCCAGTCAGAAAGTGTTATGTCATCATTGATCCGCACTTAGTGAACTTTCATCCAATCTATCGTCAGCAACTTTTAGAACTCTCGGTTACTGCCGGCCTTCAAAACACGCAAGTACTGCTAGTTTAGCCCTTCACGAGCAAACATGCACGCTTAACAGAACAACGCCAAAAAGGTCGCACACCACTAGGGCCTGCAACCTTTCCCAAATGTGGGTAAGCGATTGGTCTCTTAAGAGCGGTGACGCCGCATCAGAGCGATTTCGTCCATTTCCGCTTGTTCGCGCTTGGTTTCTTCTGCTGCTTCGCGTGCATTTTCGCGTGCGTCGAGCAGTTCAATTTTCTTCAGCTCTTCAACTGCTTCAGCTAGCTCGTCCTGAGCTGCTTCCAGCTTACCACGCATTTCATCAGCAGATGCTGTGAGATTATCGCGGCGAGTTGCTGCTGCTTTTGCAAATGTAGAGTAAGCAAAGTGACCGACATCGGTGATGCCTGTTTTTTGATGCTCAATATCAATTTGTTGATCTAATTCAGCGGCCATCCGTTCAAAATCGGCGACCATCATGTCGATCTGCGTCACTGCGCGACGCTTTTCATCAACCGTGAATTTTCTAAGCCTAATAAGGCTCTCGTTCCGTGACTTCATGACTTGTACTCCTTACCCAACCAAGTCGTTTCCATCGCCTTCAACTGAAGCGATGATTTCGGTCAGCTGCTGATAGCCCTGTTCAAGGTCAACATGCTCACCTTGCAACTGAGACAAAAACGCGTCCAGCTGCGGCGCAATGGAAATTGCAATGTCCACTTTAGGATCTGAACCCGACCGATAAGCCCCGAGCCGGATCAGTTCCTCCATGTCAGCAAATACCGACATATACTCTCGCGCCTTCAACAAGACTGACCGAAACTCTTCGGGAACACAGCCTGGCATCGTACGCGAAATGGACCGCAAAACGTTCACCGCTGGGTATCTTCCCCGCTCGGCAATCGCCCTTTCCATTACAATGTGCCCATCCAAAATACCGCGAACGGCATCCGCAATTGGCTCATTGTGATCATCACCTTCTACTAAAACCGTAAAAAGTCCCGTAACAGAACCAGAATTTTTTAATCCGGGCCCTGCTCTTTCCAATAGTCTTGGTAATTCGGTAAAAACCGTTGGTGGATAGCCCTTTGCAGTAGGTGGCTCACCCGTTGCAAGGCCAATTTCACGCTGCGCCATCGCAAATCGCGTTAAGCTATCCATCATACATAGGACTTTTTTGCCCTTATCTCGGAAATACTCAGCAAGAGTAAGCGTCATATATGCTGCTTGTCGGCGCATGAGAGCAGGCTCATCTGACGTTGCCACAACAATGACCGCCCTTTTAATGCCCTCAGGACCCAAATGATCCTCGATAAACTCCTGAACTTCGCGTCCCCGTTCACCGATCAGCCCGATGATCGCCACATCAACATCGGTATTTCGAGCTAACATCGACATCAACACAGATTTACCAACACCAGAACCAGCAAAAATTCCCATCCGCTGTCCGTCGCAACAAGTTGTGAACGTGTTTAGAACTTTCACCCCGAGATCAATAGGTGGGCCAACACGCGCGCGCTCGTGCGCAGGTGGAGGCGAGGCTCGCATTGTATAGTGTTGAGAGCCCTTCAACATTGCGGGTCCACCGTCGATCGGATCGCCGTTCGCATTAATAACGCGACCCAACCAGTCTTCACTTGGTTGCGCCGTTCCGCCATGCGAGTGAAAAATTGCCTTACAGCCTAAGCGAACACCGTCTAAAGAGCCGAATGGCAAACAGAGTGCGTAGTCATTCTCAAAACCAACAATTTCACAAATCAGCTCACTGCCGACACGCGTTTCAATTGCAACTCGACCGCCCACACGCAATTCCCGCACGGGGCCAATTACTTCAACGAGCAATCCCTGAACGGTCTTAACTCGGCCGAACACTTCGACCGGGTCCATCGCATCAATGTCGGCAATCAACGAATCCATGCCCACACTATTCCCTATGATTCGGTTAATGCTAACGATTCCTTTACAAAAACGCACTATTTTCAGAGTTCAAGCGAAATATTACTTTCTTTCGCCCTATCTGTAATTCCCCTACACTCACCTGCAATTCACCGAGTCGAAAGAGTCGGTTGCAATACTTTGTTAAAGTAAATTATCAAGTTGATAACCACAAGTTTATTCAATCTTTTCAACAGCTTAAATTAAATGAGCAAAGATACATTCTGCATATTGCAGAACCGAATTAAACTTTGTTAACTATTTCTCACTAGGGTTGATTCATATCCAGTAGGATTCATTAACTGGTGCGCTAATCAAATCAGCAGCACTGTTTCGGTTCCATGACGGAACGATTACGAGGGGAACGACATGCGGGTACTCCTAATTGAGGATGACAGCGCGACCGCGCAGAGTATTGAGCTAATGCTCAAATCTGAGAGTTTCAATGTTTATACGACAGATCTAGGTGAAGAAGGCGTAGATCTTGGTAAGCTATATGATTACGACATCATTTTGCTTGATCTAAACCTACCAGACATGAGCGGATATGAAGTATTGCGCACACTACGTGTAGCAAAAGTTCAGACCCCTATTCTCATTCTTTCAGGTCTAGCCGGTATCGAAGACAAAGTTCGAGGCCTTGGCTTTGGCGCTGACGACTACATGACTAAGCCATTCCATAAAGACGAATTGGTTGCCCGCATTCATGCAGTTGTTCGTCGCTCTAAAGGCCACGCACAATCAATCATCAACACTGGTGATTTGTCTGTGAACCTAGACACGAAAACAGTAGAAGTTGGCGGCCAACGCGTTCATCTCACTGGTAAAGAATATCAAATGCTTGAGCTTCTTTCTCTACGTAAGGGCACAACCCTTACTAAGGAGATGTTCTTGAACCACCTTTACGGCGGCATGGACGAGCCTGAGCTAAAAATTATCGACGTGTTCATTTGTAAGTTGCGCAAAAAGCTTTCAACAGCTGCAGCTGGCAAAAACTACATCGAAACAGTTTGGGGCCGCGGCTATGTACTTCGCGAACCAGACGAGAATGAATTATCTGAAAGCGCTTAGAGCTTTCGACATAACAAGAATTCCAAAGGCCTCGTCAGATCGACGAGGCCTTTTTGGTTTGTGGTCCAATCTGATGCTTTAAGTTATCGCTTAGTTATCAGGTTTCCAGTTTGGTTGCGTGTCAAATGACATCACATCCATACTAAGCTCATCCCAATGCTGTTTATCGCGTTGAAAAATGACCACTTCAACAGCCAGTCCCGCTGCATCATCGAATGACCCTAATGGTAGTGTCATGAAATCCGGCGAGTTTGAATTCGTCCCAAACACTGGACTTCCGCAACTCACGCAGAACGCCTTCGTAACTTCAGAACCTTTGCTGGACACATACTTGAACTTACCAAGCTCGCCATTAACCGAGACGGCAGAGACAGGAAACATTGCACCAATCGTATGCCCGGCTCCACTAAGCCGGCGACATTCTTCACAATGGCATTGAGCAACTACAACGGGCTTGCCGTTGACTTCAAAACTAACTTCGCCACAAAGGCATTTCCCACTAAAAGACTTTTCCATAAGCCGAATTATAGTGATGACCAGCTTCAAAACAACGATGTTTGTTGGTAGACAATCAGACAGGTCGGAAAAGACTGGGGCTTCGCGGTGTAGGTGCAAACTGGTCGCTAACGCCGATCAATGTTTCAGCTGCACCCAGCATTAGATATCCATTGCCATTCAACTGCGTATGCAACTTGGACAGAACTTTGGTTTTTGTAGAAACATCAAAATAGATCAGAACGTTTCGGCAAAAAATAACATCGAACTGAGTTGCCCAAGATGTTTCATGGACGAGGTTACGTTGTTCAAAGCGCACCAACTTGCGCACTTCTTCCTTCACAGCCCAAGAGCACTCGTTTCGATCAAAGAAACGCTCCCTCCTTATACCACTCAGTCCCCGCTGAACCTCAAAATCTCGATACTGCCCGAGATTTGCAATGTTCAATGCAGACGCTGAAATGTCCGTCCCAATAATTTCAACACCAACACCGGCAAGTTGCTTTTCACATTCCAACGCGGCCATTGCCAACGAGTAAGGTTCCTGTCCTGTTGCGGCTGCGGCACACCAAATCCGAATTTTCTCATTTGTCTGTGCTTTGCGCTCCACTAGCTCAGGCAGCATGACACGTTGAAAAAGATCAAATGGTGTTTGATCCCGAAAGAAAAAGCTTTCGTTTGTGGCCATGGCATCAAGTACAGCGGTGCGAAGTTCATCGGGCGCAGCCAACAACTGCGTAGCAAGATGTTCAAAACTCGAAATACCAAAAGATGTCAAAACAGGAGTTAAACGATCCTCCACCATATATGACTTGTTGGCCCCAACTCGGATGCCACTCTCGTTGGTAACGAAGCGAGCTATTGCCTCAAACGATTGGGAATTCATACGGATGCCTTATGCGTTTGTAGTTTCAACAAGCATGGAGCAATCTGATTTAGCGCACGAACGTGAGCAACCGCACCAGTAGCGATGGCGGCAGCGGGCATTCCCCAAACGATACTACTCGCTTGATCTTGAGCGATAACGATCCCGCCATTTCTCTGAATCGTTTTGGTTCCAAGCGCTCCATCAGAGCCCATTCCGGTCAAAACAACAGCCACACAATCTGGGCCAAAGCAATCTGAAGCACTTTGAAACATGGGATCAACCGCCGGTTTGCAGAAATTGATCGACGGGCCGTCATCCAGTCGAATTCGTCTTTCTTCACCAAGACAGTCGACGCGCATGTGGAATCCACCGGGAGCAAGATACAGTCTGCCCGACGTCACTATTTCACCATCAATTGCTTGGCCTCCGGTCAAGCCTGCTGCAGTTGCCAACTCATCACCTAGTGGTCTGGTAAATGGTTCCGGCAAGTGTTGGGTTACAAAAACGGAAACATTATGTAGCGAACCTTTTAACGAACTAAAGAGCTGACTAAGGGCCTGCGGCCCTCCTGTTGATGCGCCAATCAAAAGCGCTGACATGCTTCCTTGCCATCGGCGGTCATGCGTTACTAACTCGCTAGGTGGTTGTGTAAGGCGAATATCTTCTTGTGGATTTAGCCCATGAAGCTTTTGAAGCAGCCCTGCTCGGAAGTTCTCTTTTGGCGTATTCTGATCGGGTTTTGCGATATAGTCAGCAGCGCCGGCGTTCAATGCAGCCAAAGAAACTGTCGCATTTCGTGTGCTAAGAGCAGATGAAATTAGAATTTTTGCATCCGGCAAACATCCTTTTAGTATCGGAAGTGCGTCAATACCTGACAAGACTGGCATCTCCAGGTCTAAGACGATCACGTCAGGGAGACACTTTTTAGCTTCCGAAATGGCCTGTTCGCCATTTGTCGCGCTGCCAACAACATCCAAACCAGGCTCTGCGTCAATCCAGCGACGCATTATTCCACGTACGATCGCAGAATCGTCCACAAGCATCACCCGTACCGAACGAGGAATTACCTCGGGCACTCGTAGCGTCTTCATCGGACGCTCCTTTCGACCAAATTACTTTGGGTCGAGATCCATGAATTTACCTTCTAAGAGTTCCCGATCAAAGGGCTTCATCATATATTCGTTAGCACCAGCTTTTAGCGCCATCGCAATATGACCAACATCATTCTCAGTAGTACAAAACAAGACTTTAGGTGTTTCGCCACCAATGTAGCTGCGCAGTTCCTTCAGAAACTCCAGACCAGACATAATCGGCATATTCCAATCTAGGAATATGGTATCCGGCATGTTTTTGGCACACATTTCAAAAGCTTCGCGACCATCTTCAGCTTCTTCAACATCGTAGCCGATGTCTTCAATTATACGACGGGCAACTTTACGAATAACGCTGCTGTCATCAACAATCAGACAGGATTTCATAGCGTTGTTCTCCTTCAAGAAATGGGCCTTCTGGCTCACGCAGCATCTTGAGTTAGAATATCGGCAACCAGTTTGTCAGCTTCTAAAACCACCATTAGTTCTTCTTCGAACCGCAGAATGCCCTGACTATAATTGGCCAAATTCCTATCAAGATTGATCGGGTTTGGTTTGATATCGGCGACTGAATGAGCCACCACATCCCCGACACTATCTACCAAAAGTCCATAAGATTCGCTTAAATGTCGAACATTTACCATCTTCATTTTCTCAATTTTTTTCTCTGATTTTGGCAGGCCCAGTAGCTCTTCAGCATTTATCGCAACAATAATACGCCCGCGAAGGTTCAAAATGCCGGCGATCTCTGGTTTCGCAGAGGGAATAAGCGTGTATTGCTCTGGCTTAAAAACATCATCGATGAGACCTAGGTTGATCCCAAACAGCTGCGTGCCGATCCAAACGGCAACGAATTGACAGCTTTCTGCTCGTTGATCACCCATTATGCTGCCTCCAGCTCATGTGCGTTTAAGGCACGCCTGATGGCATCAGCCAATTGTTTGCGATCGCGCTTTGACACAAATGCTGACATGCCAGAGGCCGCGACTTTCGCGGCAACATCCGCACTTTCATATGATGACAAGGCGATGATTGGGGTGTCGCTAACGTGAGAATAGCCCGAGACAGTCTTTGCAAATGCAAAGCCGTCCATTCCGGGCATCTCTATATCGGTTACAATCACATCAAAGGCGTTAGAATTTTTGGCAACATTGCATGCAGATTGCCCATCTTCGCAGACGGTGACGTCGAACCCAGCGCCGCTGAAGATGGGTAGCAACATGTTCCTGAAGAATGCGCTATCCTCAACAAACAAAAGTCTACGCTTGCCGCCGTCATTGCCTGTTTCCGTCGCGGCCAACCACGCGGGATGTTCACGTTCCATATAGAATGCCATGTCTATGATTTCAGTTGCGCGTCCTACGACAATTGCAGTACCGACAACCCCATCACGTTTGGTCGCAACGTCGAACACAAGCTCCTCCTCTGCGATATCAAGAATTTGGTCTACAACTAAACCCATGCGACATCCGCGATCTTCAAACACGAGCATCGCACTTTTTCCGATAAACTGCGTCGGCACACCGCTTAGGAAGCGCACAGGCATAAGGGCTTCTCTGTATTGTAGCAAATGGCGTCCATCCGCTTCTTCTAAGTCTGCCAGCTGAATTGTTTCTAATCGATCGACCAGTGAAAGTGGCAATGCGTGTCGCGAACCTTTTGCTGTGGCGAAAATGATCAATTCTGTCAGTTCTTTGGCTTCAGATATCTGATGATTGTCATTCAATGGAGTATTCGACAAATCTGTCAGATCGGTTTGAGTTACCGAGTTGGCGAGCCCCGATTGATCCAAGATCATGATCACGCTGCCGTCTCCCAAAATGGTCGTTCCCGAGAAATGACGTAAGCCTTGAAGTGCACCCATCATCGGTTTCACGACAATCTCTTCGGTATGAAATACCTCATCGACCAACATGCCAAAACACTGAGAACCGATCTCAATGACCACCACATAACCAGCTTCCAACGTTTCAACTGAACGCACACCGAGGACTTCTCTCAAGCAAATTACAGGCAGCAAATTGTCCCGCAATTGTAGAACTAACGTGCCGTTTAGTCTCTCAATCGAATGCGAAGATTTCCCAACACGAACCAATTCGCGCACTGCCTGCTGCGGCATTGCGAAACGCTCTTCACCGACAGCGATAATGAGTGCAGGAACAATGGCAAGGGTCAATGGAATGCGTAGACTGATCGTAGTGCCGACACCTTTGCTCGACGCAATTTCGATGGTCCCACCGATAACTTCAACGTTAGCCTTCACCACATCCATGCCGACACCACGGCCTGATACAGAAGTCACTTCTTGTGCGGTCGAAAACCCCGGGTGAAATATAAGTTGTTGAATTTGAGTGTCGCTCATCGAATTCAACTCATCTTCGGACATAAGTTGCTTTTCAAAAGCCTTAGCGCGTAGCCTGTCCACATCTAACCCAGCACCATCATCGGAAATTTCGATGACTATTTGCCCACCCTCGTGAAAGGCGTTGAGCCCGACTGTGCCAACTTTATCTTTGCCTGCTTGCTCGCGATCAAGGCCAATTTCCAATCCATGATCAGCTGCATTGCGTACCATATGGGTCAAGGGATCTTTAATCTGTTCAAGGATTTGACGGTCCAACTCAGTTTCCTCACCGGACATCTTCAAATTGATGTCTTTACCTAGGTCCTTCGCTAGGTCACGAACCAGTCTTGGCATTTTTTGCCAGACAGAAGAGATTGGCTGCATCCGGGTTTTCATGACGCCGTCTTGTAGTTCTGCTGTCACAGAACAAAGGCGCTGCAATGGCGCGTTCAACGCGCTTTCTTCCTGCTCGCGAGAAATGGACATCATCTGATTTCGGGTAAGCACCAGCTCTGAAACCATGGTCATCAGTTTCTCGAGAACTGCTAGTTGCACGCGAATAGCAGGTGGCACAGAGGAGACTTTGCCAGCAGTCTCATTCACGCTGCTATCCCGCGTCATGCCTTCTGGTTGTAAAACGGGGTCATTGACGGGTTTTTTATTTTCGCGGACTGCAACAATTTCATCAGGACCCGGCGCCGCCAAAAAGGCAGCTTCTAGAGCGTCCATCGGTTCTGTATTCGGGTTGTGCGGAGAATGCTCAAACTGGTCGCTGTGTTTCGTACTTGCAATCATTTGGTTTGAAAGATCATTCAATGCGTTGATCAAATCAAGATCATCGCCCAACGGTTCAACGCCACTGACGGATAGTGAATCTAGATGCGATTTTACACGGTCGATTGACTTTAGGATGGTTTCAACACCGTCGCCGGTGACTTTAGCCCCATCTCGGTATTTGCCCATTACTGTTTCCGCAGCGTGGGTCAGCGCCTCTAGTCGTGGCAATCCGAGAAAGCCACAAGTGCCTTTAATGGTATGGACAAGTCGGAATATGCCGCGAAGGATTTCACCATCCCCCGGCCTCTGCTCGAATGCCACAAGTGCACTATCAACTTGTTCGAGACTTTCGGTCGCCTCAGTGAGGAAGTCAGCTAACAGCTCGTCCATTTACCCGCCTAATAAAACTGCCCGCAACCACGCCGACATTGGTGTTCGACGCAAGTGTGCGGGCAGAGTTATTAATGAGTTCTTGCCAATTCGCTTAGCAAGTATTCACACGTAAGTAGCAGTGTTTACAGGAGTTAGGCTGTTGATGACGCCGCAATCGTGACAACATCATCGACCAACTCAATGGTCACCGCGAGGCCTGATTCACGAGCCAAAAGACCCGCATAAAATGGCTGGATTACCTGTGCATCAATGCGGCCATCTTCTGGAGCGCCCGCAAGCAACGGACCAACAAGGTGCGGAATAAGTGTTTTCTTACCTGTTGATTTAAGAATAACACCCTCTTTACCGGCTTCGCCGCCATCAAGTTCAACAGTGATCTTGCCGCCACGTGGCACAGAACCCGCTGAAATCAAAAGCAAGTTCAGAATCATTTTCACTTTGTTTTTTGGCAGCAGTACTGGCTCAATGTTCCACTCTAAGTCAGCTTTTTCGCCTTCCATATAGAGCTGAGCAACTCGGTCGGCTTCGCGCGTATCGATTTCAGTACCTTGGGTTGAAGAGGCACCAAATGCCAATCGTGCGAATTCTAGTTTTGCGCGCGCTTGCTTCGCAGAATTGTTGATCAATTCCTGTGCAAATTCAGCCATTTCAGCTTGTTCTGGATCAGCAAGAACTTCCAACCCGTTGCCGATTGCGCCAACTGGGCTAATCAGATCGTGACACACGCGTGAGCACAACATCGCAGCCAAGTCTGGTCCGTTCAATTCAACTAATTCAGCCATTGCATTCCCTTAAATTTGTACTTTGTGCAGTACAACGCCCCAGATTGGTTCGCCGCCCCATTCGAATCAAGTTGTCACAGTTTAGCCCGAAGGCCCGTGTGAGCAACATCTGAACGGGTATTCAACAGGTATAGCTTCGGGGGATTTATTGGCGTGCGAGCTGGTCGCGAAGAGCAACCCAATTGTTAAAAGCACCATTGACCATGGGTGCACGTTCTAAAAGGAACGCCTCACGGTTGCCGGTCGAATAAAACAAATACAATCGGCGATTGTAAACAGAGTAGATCCGAGGGTTCCCGTTTGACAAATACCCGCGAGATACAGCTGCCAATCCATAGCCGCCAAATTGCGGCACGTAGGCTTCGGGTGCATCCATGAAAACAGCGCGATTTGCCTCTGTTGCAAAGAACCAGGAAACACCTTTCCAATGGTGCTCATAATCCGGCAATCCCTGCAACGGCTCGACTTCAGTGAAATAGCTAACTGGGTCCATGCCATCGATGGCAGAGCCGCTGAGCGGGTCCGTTACATACATTTCAAGAAAGTATCGACCACCATTAGTATTGGCCAAATTTTGCGGGGTTACCGAAAAAAATGCCAAAAGCGAAAAACAAATCGCTACAAGCTGCCAAATGGTTAATCTTTGTTTACTCAATTGCCGCATCATTGCCTTGATTACACAGTACTTAAAAAAGCGGATTAACTCAGCATAACGCAAACTGCTAACGGCTTAGTTAATGACAGTATTGTCATTTTATACACCTTCAGGAACAAGGAACTGCGGCACATGATTTCGCGTTTTTGCACCCTACTACTGGTCACTTTCACAATCTCGTTTGCAAGCGTTGCAGCGCATGCCCAATCGGATACAGTTTCTGATCGCTATACTGCTGACGAGCTCGTTCAGACAGGCGGAGAGTTCTTTGGTAAAGTATCTCAAGGTGTCGCATCTGTAGTTGAACGTGCCGTCTCCAACTATGGTTTGCCAAACGGCTACATTTTAGGACAGGAAGGTTCGGGCGCATTTTTTGGTGGCGTGAAATATGGCGATGGTGAGCTTTTCACAAAGAATGCTGGCAACCATGTCGTTTATTGGCAAGGTCCAACGCTGGGCTTCGACTTTGGTGCTGATGGATCACAAGTCATGATGTTGGTTTACAATCTCCCGTCAACTGATGCCATTTACGGCCGTTACCCCGGGGTCGATGGCTCGGCATACGTAGTCGGCGGCTTAGGCATGACAGTGATGAAATACAAAGACATCTATTTGGTCCCAATCCGTTCCGGAATTGGCGCTCGTTTGGGCGTAAATGTCGGCTATCTGAAATTCACCCAAAGCCCTACTTGGAACCCGTTCTAAGCGAAAACACGCAGAGCTTTTCCGCGTTAACGATAAGCCATGTTTGCGGGTGACGAATTCGCGCAAATCATGGTAGGTTAACCATTAGTAAATACAGCTCGAAGTTGCGCTTCAATTCAGATGAGCCGTAGTTTAGTGGTGTGTGAACTAAAGGTTTGCGGGAGTAACTAATGATAATTCAGAGCTTGATGTTCTATGTGCTAGGCTTCCTATGCGCAATCATACTTGCTCTGCTTGTCTTACCTGCCATTTGGCGTCGTGCGGTTCGCCTCACCAAAAAACGAATTGCCGCGGCCACGCCTGTTACACTTTCTGAGTTCAGAGCTGAAAAAGACCAACTCCGAGCAAAGAATGCTTTGGATTTGCGTAAGCTCGAGTTGCAGCTGGAAGATCTGCGTAAAAAGCGAGCGTCCCAACTGCGAGAGCTAACACAGCTGCGCCAAGCACAAGAACTTGCGGTCCACGAAAGTGAAAACTCTGAAACCGTTGCCGAAGAGCTTGAAGATCGCAATCAGGAACTCAAAGATCAAGTTCGCCAATATGAAGTTGAGCTAACCAACGTCTCTCAAAAGCTCCGTCACCGTGAACGCGACTTGGCCAATAAAATCGAAGAATTGGATCAAGCACGTGCAACCGCAAACATCGCAGCATCCGCAGTGGTTCAAAACTTCGATGAAGACATCAACGAAGCCGAGCTTGAAGGCGACGCGAAAAAGCTAGCGAAGTCCCTGACTGCAGAACGCAAGCGCAATGCATTCCTAGAAGAGCAACTGCGCGCATCCATGGCCCGCGTGCAGGAGCTTAAAGCGCGTTCGAGGACCAATCCAGACAAGTCGCTCAGCGAGAATATTCCCAGTTTATTGGATGATGCCGAAGCACACATCGCAATTGCGAACGAACGCTTCAGCGCTTTGACGTCAAAAGAAGAACTTCAAAACAGCGATACGGTTTTCGTTGAGGAAACAAAATCTCCCGTTGCCCTAGCGCAAGAGATCCAAGTCGATGACGAGTTGGAAGACGTTGGATCGCGAATTCTTTCGCTCGAAGAAGACATTCTCGCACGTTTCGCTCAGGAGACTGGCGACATTGATGATTTGCGCGAGCGTATGGAAAACATCGCCGTAGACGTCAGCCACATCGTTTATGCCGAAGACGCCAAATCTTCGGATAGTGCGAGTGAGAGCCTATTCGACCGCGTCCGCAAATATGCGAACGACGGCCTCGATGAAGCTGACCTTGTCGAAAAGGACGAAAGCGACATGATCGGCCGCGTTGCAGATCGAATGGATGCTTTGAAAAAGATTGCCAGCAATTAGGCTAAATGCCTAAGGGGCTTCAGGCGCGATCAAAATATCCCGGATGACTTCGCCCGTTTTTGCATCAACCAATCGAATGGTTGTTTGCAAATCCAATTTATATGTCAGCGTCAAAACACCATCTTGAGCTACCGCAGAAATGATGTCGGCACCTTGAGGAATACTCACAGACTGTGCTTGATACTGACTATTTGCCGACTTTTGGTTCAAACGATAGACAAGTGCGCCCGCAACCGCCATAAACCCAACCATCAGGATCAAAACAGAGATACCAAACGAACGTCTGGCACGGTTGATTACCGCCGCTGCTTCTGGTGAAATTTCGTTATTCTCGTCTGAAGTGTCAGAAGGTTTATCAGCACTCATGCAAAATGGCTCCGAAAGCGATTTGATTACGTTTACAGTCAGTGCCGAAGAAGACGGCAAGCGATTAGATGTGGTGTTAGCCAGCAATCTGGAAGGACATTCTCGTTCCAGATGCCAAGCTTTAATCCGCACCGGTGCGCTTTCAATTGACGGCGCGACCATAAGCGAGCCGAAATACCGCGTCAAACAAGAACAGCAACTTTGTTTTATTGAACCGGCACCACTAGACGCTGATCCAGAGCCACAAGATATTCCACTTGATGTTCTTTTTGAAGACGACCAGATCATCGTCATCAACAAACCAGCGGGCATGGTTGTACATCCAGCAGTCAGTGTTGAGCGAGATACGCTAGTCAACGCTCTCTTGTTTCATTGCGGCGCGAGCCTTCAGGGGATCGGCGGCGTTAAGCGGCCAGGCATTGTTCATCGCTTAGACAAAGACACAAGCGGCGTCATGATTGCCGCCAAGACCGATACAGCTCATCAATCGCTTTCCGCTCAGTTTGCTGACCACGGAAAGAATGGCCCGTTGCGCAGAACATACAATGCGCTTGTTTGGGGCGTGCCTGACCCAGAAGTCGGACGCATTGAAGCTGACATCGGGCGCTCCCTTAAGAACCGCACCAGACAAGCAATCGTTGAGAAAAACGGACGGCACGCCGTCACACACTACAGAGTGCTGGAAGCATTTGGCGGTGATAAATGGACTGTTTCCAGAGTTGCTTGCCAGCTTGAGACCGGCCGCACGCACCAAATACGTGTTCACCTTAGCCATATTGGACACTCACTCTTGGGTGATCCCTCTTATGGCTTTGGTTTTGAAAGCCGCGAAAATAACTTACCATTCCCAACCCAGAAATCGCTAAAGGCACTTTCCCGCCAAGCGCTACATGCAGTCGATTTAACCATAGCTCATCCGACAACTGGCGAGAAAATGAAATTCTCGTCTGAATTGCCAAATGACATTCAAGAGTTGTTAGATTGTCTGCAAAGCACTGATAATTAGACTTAGATTGTCCGTTCAATCACAAAAATGTGCAATTTTTCTCGCCCTAAGGGGTGAAAATGCATATATCGATCCTATATACTGTCTCAACAATTGAATTGATGCGTTTGGTGCGTCCTTAGGGAGCATCGCCAAAAAACAGTCGATTGAGTAATCAATGGCTGCAACGCATTGGGATTAAAAGGGGGTGCTTTATGGCCCAAACAAATTTGCCTACCCTATCGTCGGATAATGGCCTGTCGCGCTACTTACAGGAAATCCGTCATTTCCCAATGCTGAAGCCGGACGAAGAATTCATGCTCGCCAAACGGTACAAAGAGCACGAAGATCCGGATGCCGCTAAACGGCTAATTACATCTCACCTGCGACTTGTTGCCAAAATTGCCATGGGTTATCGCGGCTACGGCCTGCCGATCTCAGAAGTAATTTCTGAAGGCAACGTTGGTCTGATGCAGGCAGTGAAACGCTTTGAGCCTGATAAGGGATTCCGCCTCGCCACATATGCGATGTGGTGGATCCGCGCAGCGATTCAAGAATATGTGTTGCGTTCATGGTCTCTCGTAAAGATAGGCACCACGGCAGCGCAAAAGCGCCTGTTCTTTAATCTTCGCAAGCTTAAAGGCCAGATTGCTGCACTTGATGATGGTGCACTGCATCCAGATCAAATCAAACACATCGCAACGACACTTAAAGTGAGCGAAGGCGACGTTGTTTCTATGAACCAACGTCTGACTGGAGATGCTTCTTTGAACGCCCCAATGCGTTCCGATGAAGGCAACTCACAGTGGCAAGATTGGCTCGTTGACGAAGAGCCAGACCAAGAAACCGCTCTTGGCGATGCACAAGAATACGACGAGCGCAAAAAACTACTGAAAGACGCGATGTCTGTTCTGAATGAGCGTGAAGTTGAGATTTTTACTGCCCGTCGCTTGCGCGAACCTGCGCTAACGCTAGAACAGCTGGCGCAAAAGTTTGAAGTTTCTCGTGAACGCATTCGTCAGATCGAGGTGCGCGCTTTTGAGAAGGTTCAAATTGAAGTCAAAAAGCAGGTTGTTGAGAACGAGCCAGCTTAACTGGCTCCTTCAACCGCTTCAGCAGTTTCAACTGCGTTGTAATCTGCATCCTCACGCAATCCCTCAACCACCCCCGCCCTTGCTTCGGCGGGTTGGTTTTGGCTCATCTTCCATTTTCCAACCATTTCGCTGACTTCAAATTGCAATCCATAAATGCCTTTGAGTTGTCGCTCTACGAACTTCTCGGGAGCATCAGAAACTTTCCACGGTTCTGTGCGCCCAGCTTCTTGCTTATTGGTCAAGGCATTTAAGTGAGTAAGCAACCATTCGCTATCTTCGTGAAACGTCAGCCGGCCACGGACATGTACTGTCATATAGTTGTAAGTAGGAACAACCTTGCCGTGTTCCTGCTTAGCTGGATACCAAGATGGCGTTATGTAGTGTGACGGCCCTTGGAAAATTGCCAATGCCTCTACACCATCTTCATAATGTTTGATCAGGTCATTACCACGTGAAAGGTGAGCCTGAAGAACTCCCTCTGCTTCAGCAAACAACATCGGCAAATGATTGGCGATCAAACCTTCGGCCGAGGAACAAACTAAAGTTGCCAGTGGATGCTTGGCAATTGCTCCTGACAAAACATCTTGGCGTTCTTCTTTGAATATTGGGGGCTGAAACATAGGACAGACTTTCGTTACACGGACGCGTCAAAAACGCGATCGAAATGTTCCCGTGGCAGAATAACCAGATAGGGAGCCATTTCGTTTTCTAATGGAGTGAGCACAACTTCATTTTTAACCACTTTATTCGATGTGCCAATTCGCCTGCCGACTTCTAATGTCAGGCCATCAAGCGGATATTTGAGCCCATCAGATGACTTAAATGTCACTGGTTGAAGCGGATAAATTGAAAAGCGTGTTCTTTTAGGTAGGTCGAACTCAACGTTACCACCAACGCCAAAGCTCATTTCATATTGATCAACCAGCACTATGTTCTTTTTGTGGCCCAGTCGCGCAATCGTATGAAAAGCCGCCAATGTATGATCGATGCGTTTGCCCAACATGCCAATACAAACATAAAGCGGTGCTTCCACGCTGTAGAGACACTTTTCAAAGTCAGTGGTCTCTTGTTCGTCGATTTTGATAATTTGAGTTGGTTCACTAAACACAGAAATATCGTTGATAGAATCAAGATCACCAATAATCGCTTCAATCGGAATTTCATGCGCCAAGGCTACATCTGCCGCACCATCTGCGGCGATCAAGGGGTAACCTCGGGCAACAAATTCATGCAGTATTTCAACGTCAACATCGCCGCCGCCCAGCACGATTACAGGCGTTTTATAGCTCAATTTCCGGTCGTCCACATTTGACGAAAGTTGGTCTTGCATATGTTTCCAAATGATTTAGTTTATCGACATCTCGCTGGGGTGCTCTTCACGGAGCTGAGATTTTACCCATAGAACCTGAACCAGGTCATGCTGGCGGAGGGAGACCGAGATGACAAGGCCCAAATGGGCCTAGTTTGTCATTTCCCCTTTTTGCACGACCGCACTTTGTTGAATAAGAGGGACACTATGTCTTTGAATAAACTCACAGTTGCGGCGCTTTTTGGATTGGCATCAATTGCATCGCCTGCAATTGCCGACGAAAAGCCGACACTTACGATTTACACTTATGATGGCTTTTCTTCTGATTGGGGGCCGGGCCCTGGTCTTAAAGCTGGCTACGAAGCAACATGTAATTGTGTTGTAGATTTTGTTGGCGCAGACAGCTCCATTGGCGCACTTCGCAAAGCCCAGTTGGAAGGCGATACAACCAAAGCCGACATTATTCTTGGCTTGGATACAAGCGTTGCTGCCGAAGCTGCCGCAACAGAATTGTTCGCGGCTCATGGCGCAGACCTTTCAGCCGTAAAACTACCAATCGACTACACCTCAGAGCAATTTGTTCCGTTCGATTACGGGTATTTCGCTTTCGTTTACAACAAAGAAACAATGCCTAACCCACCGACCTCATTTAAGGCACTGGCTGGCATGAAGAACGACATAAAAATCGCGCTTCAAGATCCTCGCTCGTCAACACCGGGCCTTGGGTTTGTTTTGTGGGGCGTTGCAGCATTCGGCAATGACGCAAACGAATTGTGGGGCGAAATCGCACCATCAATCCTAACTGTCACCAAGGGCTGGTCTGAAGCTTACGGCTTGTTCCTAGAGGGTGAAGTTGACATGGTTTTGTCATACACAACATCGCCTTCGTATCACAAAATCGCAGAAGAAAACGACAACATCGAAGCTGCAATTTTCCGCGAAGGTCACTATGTGCAAGTTGAACTTGCCGGTGTGTTGAAATCTTCAAACCAACAAGAATTGGCGCAAGGTTTCTTGCAGTATCTCGTAAGCCAAGAAGCACAAGCGATCATCCCGACAACCAATTGGATGTTCCCAGTGATCGAACTTGCAGGTGGCTTGCCTGAAGGTTTCGCAACTCCACTAGCAACAGAGCAAACTCTTCTGCTTGACGATGCAACTGTGGGTGCGAACACCAAAGCCTTCATCGAAAAGTTCTTTGAAGAAATCAAATAATTCTGTGTGGTCCCGCTTTGGAAGTGGGGCCACATCCGCACACATAACTACACGACTTACCTTAGGCCTACTGATTGCTTTAGGCGTCGGCGCACTGATCGGGGCGCTGTTGGCAATCATTTGGCAAGCTGCTGACTTGTTTGGGAACAGCAGTACCAGCTCGACTGACCTTTGGCATTTACTGCGCATGTCCAGCATTCAAGCAGGACTATCCGTGCTGCTCGCTTTCGCAACTGGTGGTTTTACCGCGATTGCCCTTTCCCGCCTATATGTCCCAGCAAAACCACTCATACTCGCTTTTCTTTCTGCAGGGTTGGTGTTGCCAACCTTGGTCGTTGCCTTTGGACTGCTATCCATCTGGGGACGCTCCGGGTTAATCAACGACATAAACATGGCTCTGGGCGGAGACAGATTGCCGATTTCCGTTTTTGGACTTCACGGCATTCTAGCAGCACATACGGTGCTCAATGGCTCTTTCGCCGCCCGTGTCTTCTACGACCGACTTCAGGCTATTCCAAACACCAGCCTAAAACTCGGCCAATCTCTCAACTTGAGCGGATGGCAGCGGTACACCATTCTAGATTGGCCTGTCCTTAAGGCTACAATGCCTGGACTTGGTGCCACAATTTTCCTGATGTGCTTCACATCCTTCTCAGTTGTTTTGCTCCTTGGCGGGGGGCCGAACAATGCAACGTTTGAGGTCGCCATTTTTGAGGCCGTTCGACTGGACTTTGACCTGCACAGAGCCGCATTATTGGCAGCCTCACAACTTGCGTTCTGCCTGCTCATAATCATCCCAACAGCCAGCCTCAAAAGCACTTCATTGATGGTAGGTGGTACACAGACATATCTATGGACCTCTCGGAGTTTCTCAAAATCGACCTTATCCGTTGGCTTAGTCATCATGTTGATCGCATATGCCTCACCTTTGTTGATCATAGTGTGGAATGGGATCGACGTGGCCATCATCGAACTGGTTCAAACGCGCCGGTTTGTAAACGCCCTGACGACCAGCATATTCGTTGCAACTACTAGCGCTACACTAACTTTGCTGCTCGCACTAACACTTGCATTTGCTAGGGCTGACTTGGTCTATAAGGCGAGCGAAAATGCCAACAACGTCATAATTCGGACTGTCTTAAACGCACCAGTTTTCGCTTACCTTGCGATGCCCTCTATAGTATTGGGCCTCGGCTTTTTCTTGCTTGCCCGTTTGTTAGGCTTAGACACCGATGAAGTCGGCATATATGTGGTCATTCTTGCCAATGCATTGCTCGCTTTGCCTCTAGCCAACGCAACGCTTGGCCCTCCGGTCGAAGAGATTAGTGCAAAGCACCGAAAACTGATGCGAAGCTTGAATCTTGGCAACTGGCAACGGATTACCCAAATAGAACTACCGCTCGTGCGCAAACAATGCGCTTACATTTTCGCGCTTGGTTTCAGTTTCTCATTTGGTGATCTTGGTGTGATCGCATTGTTCGGCACCAATGACTTCACCACACTACCGTGGCTCATGTATCGAGCGCTCGGCGCCTATCGTTCAAACGATGCTGGAATGATTGCAGCAATTCTACTCATCATCAGTGTCTTTAGCTTCTACATAATCCCAAAACTTCTGGGTGGAAAACAAAATGCTTAAACTCAATAACGTCCGATTCTCTTATTCGTCCGAGGCGCCCAAGTATGTGTTTGAATTAGAGGTCGGCCCAGGAGAGATAGTTGGAGTCGCAGGCAAAAGTGGTTCGGGGAAATCAACCTTGCTCGACTTAATAGCTGGATTCCAATCGGCAAATGAAGGCACAATTACGTTAGAAAACGCAGATATCACTGCCCTTCGACCGGAAGACAGGCCTGTTTCAATTCTGTTCCAGAACAACAATACGTTTGGTCACCTGTCTGCCATGCAGAACGTACTTCTAGGCGGAAGCGATGAGGAAAAGGCGACAAACGCCCTTGATGAAGTTGGGTTAGCGGATTTCGCGGATCAAAAATGCAGTTTGCTTTCGGGAGGCCAACAACAGCGTGTGGCATTGGCACGGACGTTAACGCGCAACCAGCCGATCCTTTTACTGGACGAGCCCTTCTCTGCCTTGGACAGCGAAACAGCAGAGCACATGAGGCAGTTGGTAAAGTCACTTGTGCTTAAGAACAAATGGCACACTATTCTCGTTAGCCACCATGAACAGGATTTTGCGGCCCTCACAGACCGCAAACTCGTTTTGGAAGACACTCAGCTAAAGATTTAGCTTACTGCACAGCCCAAGCCGCAAGCACGGCTTCGAAGATCTTTTGACCTTCAGCACCCTTTTCCATTGTCACTATTGCTTTTCGCCCAGTGGAATAGACCAATGGCAAATCGATCCATGTGCGCGCTGCCATCAAGGACAAGTTCTTTGTTAGGTCAGTGTCTGATGCACTTAGAGCAAACAAGAACGAGTTATCAAAGATACGAGCAGAAGCACCAACCAATGGGTCACCTTGTGCCAATTCCTGATCTTTAAGAAGTATCCCGGGCATGCTAGCGATACCGCCACCAAGGAAACTATCTGTCACAGAGAAATTGACTTCAACCAAATGGCTAGCGGGCAATGCTTGGTCGCTGTTCTTACGGATCAACACATCAACAGACAGGTTCCGAGCTGGAACAGAAACGGTTGCTTTGATCACTGGAACGCCAAGTTCATCAACATCACGCGACCATTGAGTTTCGCCTGTAAACGGAACTGCTCGCCCACTGCCTGTGACTTGCTCCTCAATCAACATTGACCGGCTACCAACATCTGCTGTCTGCGCGTTGGTATCTTCTACATTCAATGTAGGTTGATCACCGTCGACTGTTGGCTCGTCCGCAGTTAAACGCTCGCCAGTGTCTTCAGCAACCTCTTCTACGACCGGTGCAGTAACGGCAGTCTCAACAGTTTCTTCAGAGACAACAGGATCGGCGGTTACAGGCTCAATAACAGTTTCTTCTGCCGGAACTGGATCCGCAGTCAAACGCTCACTAACTTGTTCTTCGACAGCTTGCGTGATCTCAGCGACCGCTTCTTCAACGACTTCATTCGCCGTATTGTTGGTCGGTGTTACGTCGCGAACATTCACTTGTGTTGGCACATCTTCAACCGGCTCTGTAACAGGCGTTGTTTCAACAGCAGCTGCTTTCGTATCATCCAATTTAGGGGCTTCAGTTGAAATCCCGAGTTGAGCCATCAAAGGATTAAGATCTACAAATCCCTCTTTCCATGCCCAATAAGCGCCACCGCCAGCTCCTGCCAACAACACAACGACAAGTAGCAGAAATACGGTTAGTCCATTGCCGCCAGACTGTTCGTCGTCGACAAACTTCACTTCGCTTTCAGCCGCATCTTTATCGCCGCCAGCTATGCCAGGAGGCGTATCCGTCTTCCCATCTTTGGAAACATCACCCGAATCTTTGCCTTCAGCTTCCATATCCAACGCTTTGAGAGCGCGGTCGATCGTTGCTTGTGGCTCGTCTTCTACTACCGGGATAGATGCCGCAGGTACATCAGATTCAACTTCCACTTCTTTGACACTTGATAGAGCAGGTGTGACCACTGTTTTGGAAGTCGGCGCTTCAATTTCTGGAGCATCAATTCTAGGCGCTTCGGCCTTAATGTCTGACGTATTTACTGTAGGAGAAAAAGCGCTTGTCGTCGCTGCACGTGCGGCCGCAATCACGTCCTCCACGGAACTATCAGTTTTTGTAGGTCCGTCTTTTGATGCAACCAAATCAACTTTTGGCGCAGGCTCCTCAACTTTTGAAACAGGCTCAGGGTCTGACTTGCTTGCGTCATCTAACTGGGCAGCCAAACTATCTAAGTTCGTGCTTTTTGATTTCTCAGCTTCAGCTTTTATCGAATCTTTGTTTTCGGCGACAACTGGTTGTTCAGCTTGAGCAGTATTCTGCACGTCAGTCTCAGCGACCGCTGTTTTTTCTACAGCACCCGTTTCCAAAACTTCCAACGTGTCAATGACAGCTGGCTGTTCTTCAGATTTTTCAGACGTTTGTTCGACACCCGACTGATCATCGGTTTTATCAACATCATTTTCAGAAATCTCAACAGGGTCCGCCAATGGTGCATGTATAGCTCCATCAGTCTCTGGCTCTGTCGCCACTTCTGCTTCTGAAACAGTATCAGTCCCCGCAGGAACAATTATTTCAACCGGTGCAGCAACAACTTCTGGCTCTGGCTCTGGCTCTGGCTCTGGCTCTGGCTCTGGCTCTGGCTCTGG
>Ga0315336_1001278_pt1 | contig 51649 bp, 39 predicted proteins | sample ASW5metaG_FD_204512 | JGI IMG/M metagenome (GOLD analysis project Ga0315336, IMG submission 204512) | Ammonia-oxidizing marine archaeal communities from Monterey Bay, California, United States - ASW #5 | ecosystem: Environmental > Aquatic > Marine > Intertidal zone | place: USA: California...
GAGCGCGTCGAATAGAAGCGCGACGTTGTGGTCGGTGAAGCGAATTTCCTGATCGTAGGCTACGCGCTCGCGCAGATGCAGCGGTGAGTCGGCGGTGATCTCTGCGCCGGCCTGGGTGGTGAACAGGTCGCTTAGATCCAGCGGTGGCGCGTAGGGGGTGTGCACCTGGAAGGTATGCAGGAATAGGAAGAATGGTCTGTCCGCATGCCGGGAGATCCAGCGCTCGGCACGCTCGAAGGTCGCTTCAATCTGGCCGGTAGGTGCGGCTAGTGGCGGGCTCTTGTTCTCGGCGTAGACATTGAATCCACGTCCAAAGCCGTGGCGCGCTCCGAGCCAACCGTCCTCCGTCACCGCGCCGGTTTCGATTCCGGCTGCCCGCAGCGGTTCTCCCAGCGGATAGATCCAAGGGGCGAGTCGTTCCAACCCGGTGAGGACTCCATGCACCGATGGATCAAGCCCGGTGAAGATCGTCATATGCGACGGGCTCGTCGACGTTGCCGCCGCCATGCAATGCTCGAACACGGTACCGCCCAGGCCGAAGCGCTGATCCAAGAAGGGAGAAGTTTCGTGTTCGTAGCCGTATGTCGAAAGATGGCCGGCCGCGAGGGTGTCGAGAGAGAGAAGGATGACGTTTTGCGACGCTTCGGACGTCCGCTTGGGCACGTAGACGGTGGGGTTCGACCAAACCGGCATCGAGAACGAGTCGGGTGCCGCTTTTTCTTGCCGCGAGACGAAATGCAGGCTGACCTTTGCCTCGGCGTATTGGTCGAGACTGATCGAAGTGTCGTGCCATCCGCGGTCGCCCGCGCGCCGCGGATCCAACATTGCTTTGTGCAAGCGCTCGCAACGGTCGGCCTCGCACGCGTCGACTGTGAAGGTGACCATCCCCGACTGCCATGCCGGTTCGAGCACTCCGTAGCCGAACTCCAAGCGGGCGTGGCGAGGGATTGCGAGCTGCCGAGAGTGGTAGGAAACGTTATCGCCCCAGTCGAGCGCGTGTGCATAGACATGCACGGCGACGTTTGTGTCCGCGAACTCCTCCAAGTGTTCGAGCGTGGTTGATCGACGGTTCGTGTCCCCGGTCAGCCGGCGACGCAATCGCTGCGAGGGGAGGTGGCGTAGCGTGTCTTTGCGTCGCACGAACGGTTGCAGCAGAAGCTCGGGCGCGTCGGCAACAACGGCTGGTATGGGCAGGTCCAACTCGAGCCGTCCGTTGGCTGAGACTGCGAGTTCGCTTTTCATGAGAAGCAGGACGTAGGCGGGCGCTCCGAGCACATAGCGTGTTTCGTCGAGGATCGTCGCGGTAGGGATGTCAGCGGTGCCGACGCCCGCTGCGGTTACAGGCGCAGTCGCGCCGGGTGGCCGGGCGCCGTAATTGATGATCATTTGCGAGCGCTCGCTCGGATCGACGAGGCGATACGGGCCGGCTACCGGTTGCTCTATTGGCGCGCTGTCGCAGCCCGATGCTGCGGCGAGTAGAGTCATTCCAAGGATCGCGCCGCCGATGGCATGCGCACAGGACCGCAGGCTGAACACGGCGCCATCATGCCGAATCCGGCCGAGTACGCGAGCATTGCGATGACAAACGGGTCGCGACAACCCAGCCCTGCCGGGGCTTCGAGGGGGAGCCCTTCGCGTCATAATCCCCTAAATCCCGTATCCCAGCGAGGGGTTCTTGTGTGCCTTGCACAAGACTGCGATTTGCAAATGGTGCACCGCCGACGCCCCGAGCCCGGTCGCTAGCCGGTGATCAGTTTGATGCCGGTAATCGCCAGCAGTATCGCGAGCGCGTAGCGCAGTGGGGTGGTGGGGATTTTCTGGGCAAGGCGGCTGCCGATCCAGATGCCGGGCAACGATCCGATCAGCAGTGCCCCCACGATCTCGAACTCTACATTTCCTTTGATGAAGTGCGCGGCACCCGCGGCGCTGAGTAGAATCGTCGCATGCACGAGATCCGTGCCGATTAGCACCAGAACGCCGAGTTCGGAGACGAGCAGCAGGATAGCCATCAATATGGCGCCGGACCCTACGGATGTCAGGCCTACGGTCATGCCGATGGCGAGCCCTCCGATCACAAGGATCGGCTCCTTGAAGCGTCGCTGAATCGCTTCGCTGCGGATGATCTGTGAATCGCGCAGCCGACCGGCGAAGAACCGGTTCTCGAGCACACTGATCACACCGACGACCAACAGCATCGCGCCGAGCAGTTCGGCTGTCATGGCCTCCATGTCGATCCCGGCGGCTTCCAGGCGAGGAGAGACTATGAATACCGCCAGGATGGCACCGGGAACGGAGCCGAGAGCCAGCCATAGGATATACGGGTAGTTCACCTGTCCGCGGCGCATATATTGAATCGAGCCGAAGGTCTTGGTGATGGTCGCGTAGACGAGATCGGTGCCGACCGCCACAGTCGGCTTCATACCGAAAACCAGGATCAGCAACGGCGTCATCAGTGCGCCGCCGCCGACGCCGGTCATGCCCACGAGCATACCGACGACGAAACCGCTCAGACTGAGTGCCGGATCGATCATGACGGTCTAAAATATCGGAATCGTGCGAGACGTGCGATACGCGTCGGCGATTCCGGCTCCAAAAATGCGGCAAGGGAACGCTTTTTCCCTTCCTGCTGTAGCGATCTACATGTGAGGTGGCGTGCTCACGCTTGGCTGACCCGTCGCCTAGGCCGTATCCAGAATTGCGCTCCGCCCTTGGGATTAGGGTTTTGCACCGCCGAGAATAAGGGGCCGCCCGATCATTATCGGCGTCTCCGGTGGCGTACAATTAAGCATGATCATCAAGCGAACCCCGCGTCATGTGTGCTGATTTGTCCGACGTTATAAATACCATGGAGCTTGAGGCCGTCTGTGCGGATCATTGCGCACTCGCCGGCGGCGGAACCACATTTTGGATCGAGGACCTCAACGGCGTCGTGCTCTCGCCCGCACCCACATCTTCACGACCTGCCCTTGAATCCCATGAACAGGATCGCGACGAGGAACAGAATAAAGATTGCTCCTTCGCGGAACAGAGGGAATACGATATCGATCATCGCTAGGCCTGCTGCGTTGTTTACTGTGTCGTCTTGGGCGAGTCGACCCTGTTCCTAACCTAAGTGGTGGTTTGTCTGTAGGGGATTCCTCCCTGGAAATTCCGGGTGTGCCCGATAGACCGCCGCATCGCTTCCTTGATAAGTAACGTGTGAGCTGGACGCACTGCCCCAATCGGGGGCGGGTTTGGTGTCGGGACTGACTTCGCATGAGTTATCTAGACGATCCTGTTTTTCAGTCTGTTGAGGGGATACGCGCACAAGGGGTCGTGCCCGGCTCCGGGCCTTCCGGGCTTGGCTCAGCCATGGATCCAGCAACGCTTTCCAGTCTCACCGGAGGGGGTGAGGGTGCTTTCACAGGGGGAAGTGAGGGACCGCTGTCGCGGCTCGTGCTGAAAATCTTGGCGAAAGAGGAGTGGGGCCGCGCGCACGCGAATTACAGCCTGATCGAATCGGCGGGTGAGCGCGGCGAGCTGCAGTTTAGCGTACCGGAACTCATGGTTGCCGATCCGTCGCGCAACGCGTTGGTACTGCGTGAGCCTCGAGGTCGATCGCTCACATCCTATCTGGACGAGCCCTTCCGCGAACCGTTCGCGAAGGTGGGCCATGCGCTTGCTTCATTGCACAATGCAGCCATAGAGCCCGCGCTGGCGCTGCGCGAACAGGTAGTGCTCGATGCGGCGATTCGCGCGACGCAGCGTATCGTGCGTGCGCTACCTTCGATGGAAGTCGCGATGGCGTCGATCATTGAGCGCATCATGACCATGGTGCCTCGGTTCGCGATCGACGAAATGGTGCCGCTTCATGGAAGCTTCGACGGCGATGCGGTCGTGATCGACGGCGCTTCGGTGGGGATCCGTGAATGGGATCATCTCATGAGCGGGCATCCGCATCACGACCTGGCGGGGCTCGGCGCCCACGTCATCGACGAATCGTTCGCGGGTTCCGTTCCTATGGGAGTGACTCGATCTTGCGTGCGCGCATTGGTCGAGTCGTATTCGGAGGCGACCGGCCGACCGGTACCGCGCGGTGTCTTCGGCTGGCACTTGGCTGTCGCATTGATCGTGCGCGCGCGAAGCAAGTCGCTGCGTCATCTCGGCGCAGACTACTGTCGCCGTCTCAAATATTTGGTAGATGAGGCCGATCGTCTTCTAGACGGCCGTAGCCGCTATCTTCGCACCTCATAGGCCGTCGCACAGACAACGATTCCGATGACCCGCGTATCTGCGCTGGGCGTCGGTCGCAGATTGCGCTAGACCGGTGTCACAATGTCCGAGCGACGAAGTGATCGATGGTATCGCGAAGGTCTCCGCTTCGCCTGTACGCAGTGCGGTGCCTGCTGCACCGGGCAAACCGGGTACGTCTGGGTATCGGTCGCCGAGGCGACGCAATTGGCCGAAGCGCTTGGGCTTGGCCTCGACGAATTCGCCACCCGCTATCTTCGCACGGTAGGCCGGCGGTATTCGCTCATCGAAGACCCTGAGACCGGTGCCTGTGTCTTTCTAAGGGGCAAGGCTTGTACGGTTCACCACGTTCGTCCGAAACAATGCCGTAGCTTCCCGTTCTGGTCTTCGAATCTCGAAGACGCTGCGTCATGGGCCCTCGCCGCGCGCGAGTGCGAGGGGATCAACGAAGACGCCCCCATCGTCGAAGCGTCGCAAGTAGATCGCCTGCGCCGTTAGCTCCACGCGCTGGGACACTGAGTGCGACAACCCACTCGGGTCGTAGTGCGCGTCGCCGCTAGCCCGTACCGGCACCAAGCCGGTGCCATTCGGGGTTTCTCCACGCGGATAAGCCCCGAATTTGTCGCGGGTACGGCTCGCGATTTACGTTCTCGTGGACGCCTCGCTAGACTCGCGCGCAATGAGCGATCTAGATGCATTTAGAGACGAGACGCGGACCTGGTTGGAAGAGAACTGTCCGAAGTCGATGCGCTGGGCCAGCGCCGATCAGGCCAACGCGACAATCGCCGATGAGCTGGTCTGGGGCGGCAAAAAGCAGCAGTACGCGAACACCGACGCGAAGCTTTGGCTCGAAAGGATGGCTGCGCGTGGCTGGACGGCTCCGACTTGGCCGACCGAGTACGGTGGTGGGGGGCTCGATAAGGGACAATCCAAAGTCCTCGCGCAAGAGCTTGCCGCGATTCGCGCCAAGCCGGCCCTGATCGGATTCGGCCTGACCATGATCGGTCCGCTGCTTCTGGCCAACGGAAGCGAAGAGCAGAAGCTACGTTACCTACCGGAGATCTGTCGTGGCGAGATTCGTTGGTGTCAGGGGTATTCCGAGCCCGGCTCCGGTTCAGATCTGGCGAGCCTGCAGACGCGAGCCGTTGTCGATGGTGACGACTACATTCTGAACGGGCAGAAAGTGTGGACGTCGTATGCGGACAAGGCCGACTGGATGTTCTGTCTGGTCCGCACAGATCCCGACGTTCCCAAGCATCAGGGCATTACGTTTCTTCTTATCGACATGGAATCGCCCGGTATCAGCATCCTACCGATCAAGCTGATTAGCGGCGCGTCGCCTTTCTGCGAGACGTTCATCGAAGATGTGCGCGTCCCGCGCGATCAGGTAGTTGGCGGTGAGAACAACGGGTGGACGATGGCGAAAGCGCTGCTGGGCCACGAGCGCAGCATGATTAGCGATGCGTTCAGCGAAAGCCGTGAGCGAAATCAGCTCGTCGATCTCGCGCGCGAATACATCGGCGACGACGGCAGCGGCCGGATCACAGACGATGTCATGCGCGATAAAATTGCGCAGCTCACGATGAACAAGGTGTGCTTCGATCTCACTGTCGGACGAGCGAAAGAAGCTTCGAAGCTCGGCCAACAACCCGGTCCGGAGTCTTCTATTTTCAAGTACTACGCAACCGAGCTGAACAAAGATCGCTACTCGATGATGCTCTCGGTGCTCGGACCGCAGGCACTGGGATGGCAGGGGGACGGTTTCAAGAAAGGTGAACTCGATGTAACGCGCTCCTGGCTGCGCTCGCGAGGAAACTCGATCGAAGGCGGCACTTCCGAAGTACAACTCAATATTATTGCCAAGCGTGTGCTTGGGTTGCCCGAGTAGACGGCGGCAGGAGACGACACGTGGCACTCGTACTGAATGAAGACCAACAGCTTTTGAAACAGACGGCCGGTGATTTCGTGAAGAAAGAATCACCGGTGACGAGAATTCGCGAAATTCGCGATGGCGAAGACGAGATCGGATTTTCGCGCGACCTCTGGGGGCGCATGGCGGAGCTTGGCTGGCAGGCCATTCTCATTCCGGAGGAGTACGGTGGGCTCGGGTTAGGCTACCAGGAATTCGCGTGCGTGCTCGAGGAATGTGGCCGCAAGCTCGTACCTGAGCCGCTCCTGTCTACAGTTCTGCTCGGTGCCAACGCAATTGTGCTCGGTGGCTCCGAAGCTCAGAAGTCCGAGCTACTGCCGAAAGTTGCCGATGGTAGTCTTCTGATGACGCTCGCCTATCAAGAACACGGGTCGCGCTACACGACGTCGAAGGTCGCGACCAGGGCCGAGCGTGCGGGCGATGGCTATCGTTTGAGCGGCGAAAAGATCCTTGTCCTCGACGGCCACGTTGCCGATAAGATCGTTGTCTCCGCGCGCACGTCGGGGGCGCAAGACGACCGCGAAGGCGTGTCCGCATTTCTCATCGATCGCGACGCGCCCGGGGTCGAGATCGTTAGACAGGCGACGATGCACCTTCGCAATAGCGCGATCGTGCGATTGGTCGAGGTCGAGGTCGGCGCAGATGCCCTCGTAGGTGCGGAAGGCGCGGCGGTGGAGCTGTTGGACGCGGTAATCGATCGCGCGACTGTCGGAATTTCGGCCGAGATGATCGGCGCCTCTCTCGAGGCTTTCGAGATCACACTCGAATACTTGAAGACACGCAAACAGTTCGGGGTGTTGATCGGAACTTTCCAAGCACTCAAGCACCGAGCTGCGGAGATGTTTGTGGAACTGGAGCTCGGCCGCTCTGCGATTGCGGGCGCGGTGGAGGCGCTCGACAGTGGGGCCGATGCTGCCTCGGCCCTGGTGTCGGTTGCCAAGGCGCGGGTCTCCGATCTCTCGGTGCTCGTTGGCTACGAGGCGGTCCAGATGCACGGCGGCATCGGTATGACCGACGAGCACGATATCGGGTTTTATCTCAAACGGGCGCGTGGCTTCGAGCTGACCTTCGGGGATTCTGCTTTCCATCGTGCACGATTCGCGCAGATTCAGGGCTATTAGCCCGGGAATTCATGCGCTCGTTTTGGCGCGGGCACCGGTGCTATTCTGTGGTCCGAGCCAGCCGCTCCTCGAGAGGGTGGCCGAGAGATGACTGTGGCGGGTGATCCAAAACGTAAGCAACTAGAGCCGCCGTTCGATGGAGCTCCAACTTCGTTGTCCTGGTCGGAGAATGAACGCGTGTATCTGCGCGCGTCCTTTGAGTTCGCTCCGGCCGGAGTCGCCGTTTTCGACACCGACGGCAACGTGCTTCACGCCAACGAGGCGTTCGTCGACATTTTTCGTCGACCGGCCGAGGCGCTTGGCAAGCAAGCCTACGTGGCACTAAGTGCTCCGGAAGACAGGGGCTTTTCTGAGGAAATCCATCGTCGAATGGGGACGGGCGAGGTCGATCACTGCTCGTTCGAAAAGCGCTACGTTCGCGACGACGGCAGCGTCGTCTGGACCAGCGTCGATGTTTCGGCCGTGGCCGAAGAAGCAGGGATGGGGCGGTTTTTCGTCGCCCATGTACATGACATCACCGCTCGAAAGCAGCTCGAGGGCGAGGCCGAGATGTCGGCGAACCGATTCAGCGAAGCGTTTCGCTATGCGCCGGTCGGTATGTCGCTCAGGAGTCTGCAAGGGAAAACCGTCTGGGTTAACCGAGCTATGGAGCAGATGCTCGGCTACACCGAGCAACAGTATCGCGACGCTTTGCTCACTGACATTGTCCACCCAGACGACCTGTCGCTTATCAACGAAGAACTCCCGCGCTTGCTCGCCGGCACAACAGAGAGCGTTCTGCGCGATCTCCGCCTGGTGCACGAAGACGGCCGTATTCTCCACGGTCAGGTCCATCTGTCGGTGGTGCGCGATACGACGGGCGAACCGCAATATGTAATCTCGCAGATAGTCGATATTACCGGGCGCAAGCGCGCCGAGTCTGACCTCACTCAGCGAGCGGACTTCGACCACGTGGTTACCGCGCTGGCAACCAATTTCATCAACCTGCCGATTGATCGTGTCGATACCGGCGTGATCCGGTCTCTCGAGCAGGTGGCCCGTTTTGTGGGTGCGAACCGGGCCGGAGTTGTTCTCTACAAGAACGATGTGGACGACGTAGTCGGCTTGCAGCACGAATGGGCTGCTGCCGGTCTCGAGCCGATGCCGTCGGTTTCCGGTGTTCGTGTTTGGGAGTTCATGGCCGCGTCGCTCGTGACGGGAGAGACGGTGTTTGAGAACGACCTGGTGGCGGATCCACCGGTTCACGATGAGACGCGTGATTTCCTGCTCGATCAGGGGATACGGGCGTTTGTTGCTGTGCCCTTCGAGGGAGAGCGACAGGCGGGGCTGATCGGGTTCGCTTCATCGGATGCGACCGAGTGGGATGTCGATCGGCTCGCGCTTCTGCGAATTGGCGCTGAGATGATCTCCAATGTTCTTGAACGACGCGTCGCCGAGAACGTCCTACGGCTCAGTAGCGAGCGTTTGCGCCAAATGGCCGACAACGTTCATACGCTCTTCTGGGTCTGCAAAGCAGAAAACCAAGAACCGGTGTACGCCAGTAAGGGGCTCGGTGAGATCTTCGGCATCGCGGTGGGCGAAACATCGGAGCAGGCCTCTAAGATTCGGCTCGATAGGATGATTCATGAAGACGACTTCCAGATAGTCGTTGACGGGTTTCTGCGCGGCACGCAGCAGCGCACGACCTATGAGTATCGTGTGCGGCGCCCCGACGGCGAAGTGCGTTGGCTGCGAACCCGCTGTTTCCCGGTGCCCGACCCGATGGGTGCAGCCGGCTATGTGGCCGGCGTTACAGACGACATCTCCGAAGAGAAGCAGGCGGTCGAAGAACTCGCGTATCATGGGCGGTTTGAGCATCTGATCTCGCAGCTCGCGATGGGCTTCATCGACGTGCCGGTCGGGGATATCGACGAGAGCATTGATGGTGCGCTACGCCTTGTCGGCGAGTTCGCCGGTGTCGATATCGCGTACTTCGCTATCCTCGACAGCGACCATCACACGCTTCGCGACGTCTATGACTGGACGTCGGCGCTGGGAGCTCCTTACCGCAAGCGCATAGGGGACATATCTCTCGCCGACTATCCGTGGACCTACGAGCAGCTCTTGCGCGGCGACAGGATGTACGTCGCCGGTATTGACGACATACCGCAGTCGGCGACCGAAGAGCGAGAGGTCGCCGAGCTGGTGCACTTTCAAACAGCCGTGACCTATCCCATGATGAACAAGGGCGAGCTCGTCGCGGTTTTGGGCTTCATCTCTCTTGGAGTGGCGAAACACTGGAGCGAAGAAATGCTCGCGATCGTCGAGGTCGTGGTGACGATGTTTGCCAACGTGCTGGAGCGTCGGCGCGCTGAGCACGAACTTGCCCGTCGCGTAGAATTCGAGCGCTTGATCGGTCATCTCGCCATGGACCTGGTGAACTTGCCCGATGCACAACTCGACGCCGGTTTGGAAGGCGCGCTGCGTGAACTCGCGGCATTCACCGGCTTCCACACGGTAAGCATCTTTCAGCTCGATCCCGGCGGCCGAACTATCTCATGTACGCACGAATGGGCCTCGCGCCCCAATGCCGACAACTGGGCGGCTTTGCAGAAGCTCTCTCTAGCCGACCTGGCGTGGACCGCGAATAAGCTGCTCGAGCGTAACGTGATCCAGGTTGTGCACATCGACGATTTGCCCGAGGACGCTCAGGCAGAGCGTGCACTGCTCGAACAACTCGGGGTTCGATTGAGCGTGCGTGTTGGGCTCTTCGGCTCGATGGGGCCGCGTGGATTCCTCGGGTTCGCGACGACTAGCGACAAACCCGACCTCAGTGAGGATCTCTTTCCGCTATTGCGAATCGCGGCTGAATTGATCACGAATGCGCTCGAACGACGACGGGCGGAACGCGCTGTTAGCGAGCACCAGGCGGAGCTGGCGCACGCCTTGCGGCTGGGAACCATGGGAGAGCTCGCGCCGTGGCTCGCGCATGAGTTGAATCAACCGCTCTCAGCGATCAGCTCGTTCGCTCGCGGTTGCCAGCGCCGTCTCGCGTCCGGGGACGTCGACGTGGCCGAGCTGACCGAGGTAACCGAGCAGATGACACGACAGGCGATGCGCGCCGGCGAAGTCGTACAGAGCTTGCGGCGCTATGTCCGCAAGCACGAACCTCGGCGTGAATGGCATCAGATGAACGATCTCGTCTCGTCGGCGCTGAGCCTATTGCAGGTTGAGGCGGTGGAACGAGGCATCGACATCGAGACCCGGCTCGACAGCCAGCCTGCATGGGTTCAGGTCGATCCGATTCAGACCGAGCAGGTCGTCTTGAACTTGGTGAGGAACGGATTCGATGCCATCGACGGCGAGGGCTCGAAGGGCAAGAGCGTGATTGTCTCGACGAGATGTACCGAAGGGTTCGTCGAAGTAAGTGTGGCGGATACCGGTGTGGGCTTTGCCAGCGGGGCCGCCGAGGAACTCTTCGAAGCGTTTCGCAGTACCAAGAGTTCCGGTCTCGGCCTGGGGTTGTCTATTTCGCGTTCAATCGTAGAGGCTCACGGGGGACGCATCCGCGCAGACTCGGCGCTGGGCGAAGGTGCAACCTTTACTTTCAGTGTTCCGCGTAGGAAGGACGTTCGAGATGATGCTGGGCAATGAACACCTAGGATTTGGGGGCGCCAGACTGGCGCGGGGACCGTGGTTGGCGGGATCCCAGCCTTTTCACTTGTTAGACGTGGAACTATATGGTTCGCTGGGGAGGCTTAATGGACACCACACTAGCTAGCGCAACGGTATTTATTGTCGATGACGATCCCGCAATGCGGGATTCGATGAGCTTCTTGGTTCGCTCTGTCGGGATGGCGGTCGAGACGTATTCCGGTGCACAGGAATTTCTCGACGCTTATGACCCGCAGCGCCCGGGCTGCCTTGTCTTCGATGTGCGGATGCCGGGGATGAGTGGCTTGGAGCTACAAGAGTTTCTCTCGGAGCGGGGTATTCGCTCCCCCGTAGTCATGGTCACTGGGTACGGCGATGTTCCAATGGCCGTACGTGCGCTCAAAGGCGGCGCCGTCGACTTTCTTGAGAAGCCGTTCACCGACCAGGAACTATTAGAGACGATCAACGAAGCCACCGATCGTGACCATCGCCAGCGTACCAAGGAAGCCGAGCTGTCAAAGGTCAAGGAACGTATCTCCCGGCTCACGCCACGAGAGCGAGAGGTGATGGACCTCGTGTTGGACGGCAAGCCGAACAAGGTCATTGCGGCCGAACTCGGATTGAGTCCGAAGACGGTCGAAGTGCATCGCTCACGAGTAATGGCGAAGATGCAGGTTGGCTCACTTGCGGTGCTGTTGCAGACGGTGCTCAGCTACCGAATGAGCGGCAGTACACCCGATGGGCCGGATGCCCCTGCCCCCGGATCGCCGCAATAAAGAAGCGGCGCGGCGTTAGTCTACGTATCCAAGCGCCTTGAGCGCTTCCATCGTGTCATCGTCGATGTCGACACGGTTGCTACCATCGGCCAGTGCATCGATGCGGCGGTTCTCGACCCACTGTTCTTCAAGAAAACCTGCCAGGATGTCCAACTCACCGCGGGTCCGAACCTGCGTCGTGGCGGCGATATTGCTGCGTTCGCCGGGGTCGGCTTCGACATCGTAACGTTCAATCGGGGGCTGCCGAGGATGGGTGATGCGGTTGAAGTGCTGAATTACTTTCGATTCGCTGGTGCGGCGACCGACCTGAAGGTTGAAGCCGCGTTTATCCAGGAACGCCGAATAGATCGCTGAGCGGCCGCTGCGACGGCCGGCCATCAAAGGTACGGTGGAAATGCCCTGCATTCCGTCAGGTGCCTCGACGCCCACGAGTTCGAGCATGGTCGGCATCAGGTCGGTGAGTGTAACTTGTTCATCGACGACTGTGCCGGCGTGTGCGCGATCAGGCAGCCGTATGATCATCGGAATGCGCATGACCTCGTCGTACAGGGTGCGATGATGCCCTTTGTTGCCGTGCTCGAAGAACTCGTCACCGTGGTCCGAGACGATCAGCACCACGGTGTTACTGTCGAGCTGCAGTTGCTCGAGCTTCGCGAGCAGGATGGCTATGTGGTCGTCAGTGTAACGAATTTCCCCGTCGTACAAGGCGAGAATGTGTTCGAGATCGCGTTTGTCCATGTTGGGGTTGACATCTTTGCGTTCGATGAAGTGAGTGCCGTCCATGTCGCCGTCGTAGTCCTCGTCGAACATCGTGTCGTACGGGGCCGGCGGCGTGTAGTCGTAGTGCGCATCGAAATTGTGCACGAACATGAAGAAGGGTTCGTCTTTGTGCTCCTCGAGCCAGTCGACTGCCAGGTCGGTGAGCTCTTTCGAAACGATAGCGGAACGTGCTTCGCGGCGATGTGCGTATTCGCTACTCAGGTCACGATAGACGTCCATGCCGCGCGCGTACCCGTAGTGCGCTGCCACGTAGGGGGCTGAAACGAAGCCGGCCGTGGAGTAACCGGCGGCTTTCATCACCTCACCCATTGTCGGCACGGTCTCGGCGAGCGCGAAGCTTTCGTGCATCACCCCATGGGCTATTTGGTAGCGCCCGGTGAACATCGTCAGGTGGGTCGGCAGAGTCCACGATGACGTCGCCATCGCGTTTGCGAACCGAATACCTTGCGAGGCGACGGTGTCCATCGCAGGGGTCGTGTCGCGCTCGTAGCCGTAGCAGCCGACATGATCGGCCCTGAGGCTGTCGATCGAAATCAGTAGAATATTGTATTGGCCGTGCTCCCCTTCGGCCGGTGCTCGTGCGATAGCGGTGGCAGCCGATGTGTCGGGGGAGGTAGGTACGGTGGTTAGCACAGCAGCGGTCGCCACTACGAGCAGTGACAGAACGGTGGTGAGGCGACGTCGGTGTTTGGCGGCGAATCGCGGAATGATCGCGAGGGTAAGTACGCTCGATACGATGAACACCACCGCGGCCACGGCGGTGCCGTCGACGATTATGCTGCGCAGGCGATAGACGATGTTCTTCCAGCTCGCATCGTTGCCTAGCTCGAGAGGGGGAAGGACCAATGCGATGTGAACGACCAGGCCGAGGAGGATCCAGCCCAGGACGTACGCACGCGTATCCGGCTCTCTCTTGTGGGCCACGATCGCCCAGAGAAGACCGCCGGCCGTGCCAACCAGCGCAGCCATGGCGATGTCTGCCGGGAAGAGCTGCGCGAAGACAGCCACATGATGAACGGTGGCGGTGGGCAAGAACGACGATGGCAGCGGCGGCATCCACACGAGCCAATCGGCGAATTCGAAACGCAACTTTGCCAGGAAGTCATAGAGCTGAGTCGGATAGAAGTCGTACGGGGGCATTATCTGCCCGTTGTAGACCCAGGCGAGCGCGATTGTTTCGACAAATACCTGTACGGTCGCCAAGAGCAGCAGCGAGCCTATCGCGTGGCGGAGATGTCGCGACAGTCGCTTCACGCGCCACGGCCCTGGTCGGCCACGGGCCTACCGAAGCGTACGACGCTCGGATCGCGTGCGATCCATAGAATCAATGAACCTAGGAAGCTCAGGCTGTAGGTGAGGTCGCACAAGAGCCCGATGAACGCGCAGAAGATGCGGTCGATGCCGCTGAGCCAGCGGCCGGAACTCACGAAATAGTAAGTCGCGCGCAGGCCTAGCATGAGAGCGAGCGCGGCGGAGGCGATTGGCCAGGTGGGGCTCAGCAACGCGAGCCCGATCGTGGCCGGGCCGAGCAGGATCTGGATGAAACGGTGCCAAATTCGCGACCGGCGATTGGCCTGAGCGCCGGTCATCGTGTGATGCCCGAGGCCGTACTTCAAGAAGATGTAGCCCTGCCCGTTGGCGTACTTGTACTGCTTCTTGACGACTTTGTAGAGGTTGTCTTCGGTCTGACCGAAATCGAGCGCGAAGCGGATACGTTTGTCTTGGATCAGACGATAGCCGAGCTGGCGGATGCGTGCAGAAATGTCTTGGTCTTCGGTCGAGTTATAGAGTCCCTCGAACCAGAAGCCGATCTCTTCCAGGGCCTTGTAGCGGACGAGGTCGCAGCGGGTTTCGATAAAGGAGACCTCGAAAACCTCTTCTTCGGAATCCGTGACGTCGAGCAGGTTCACGGTGGTGAAAATGCGTTGGATGGTGTCGAGCTTGTCGAGGTGGTCGAAGATGCCTTGGCCGGAGACGGCCGCCAGCTTCTCATCGCTCATGTGTACCAGGGCTTTCGTGATGTGATCGGGGTCGGTCATGCAGCAGTCGCTCGCCATGAGGATGACGAACTCGCCTTTGGCCTTCGATGTGCCGATGTTGTAGGCGCCCGCCGTGCCACGATTCTTCTCGTTGAACACCGCCTGGATGCGATCGCCGTACGACCTGAGGATCTCGGCTGTAGAATCCTTAGACTTGTCATCGACGACGATGCATTCGACGTTCGGATGCGTTTGCGTGAACACCGAATCGATCGCACGTTGGATCGTCAATTCTCCGTTGAACACCGGGATGACTACGGAAACCAGGGGCTGTTCGGTTGTTCTCTCTTCGCTCATTCGCTCAGTCCTCGCGCGCTTGCGCCGACGCCTGTTCGGTCGAAATGCTGCGTGCGTATATTGAAATCTTCGGGTTCAAGCTCTGAATCAGCGGACGATCGATCCAAGGCTCCAGTGCGAACTCGGCTGCCTTGTGGTAACCGATGCTGCCGCTGCGCAGTCCGTCGAGCAATTCGAGATTTTCACGGCGGTGGTAGTTCATGATCGTGCCATCGGTGGCTCGTTGGCTGGGAATCCAGTCCGCTTCCGCGTAGGCGTCGCTATCTTGCCAGTCCTTCTTGTATTCTACGGTAACACCGGAAAGCCCCGCCGAGGAGAGCAGCACGAAATCCGGTCTCCGTCGGTGCAACTCCCGCACGCTTCGCTTGTCAAAGTCTATGCGGACCATCGTTATACCATCGGGGGGGCGGGGCAGGTAGGTGGCCCTCTGGTAGACTTCTATGACCTGTCCGTCGGTGGCTTCAGCTGCCAGCCACGCTTCGGCGTCATAGCGGGCGTCGCCGCTCAACATACGATTTACGTCCCATCCATACGCGAACAGATAAAAGCTGAAGGCGGCACCGATGAGCAGCCCGATCGGTTTGAGTCGACGGGAATCGATCAGTGTTCCGATGGCTATGCCGGCAAAGATGCACACGATGATCGCCGCCGGCAATACGTAGCGGATACTTAGCGACAGCATCGCGCGGATTCCCATCATGTAGAACGCAATGCACGCGGCGAGTGTGAGAATGCTCCACCAAGGTCGCCGCACGAGACCGATAAAGACACCGATGATGGCCAACACAACGGTGGGGAGGCCGACCGACGTTAATATACGGTTGCCGGCGAGTTCCAGCTGTGCGAGTTCCGCAGCAAGTTCGCGACCTCCGCCGAGCGAGATTGGGAAGTAGTAAGGGGCGTACTGAAGCGCGACCTCAGCAGGAAGCAGATGGGTGAGAAAACCTACCCTGTTGGCGAAACCGGTCGGGTTCAAGAACGCGAGATTGGCGACGAGCAACACCGCTACGGCGGTTGCGGCGGCCATGAGGCCGCCGCGTATGAGCTCGCCGAGGGATGCACCGCGTACGAGAGCGGCGATGATGATTATGGGCGGCAGGGCCAGAAAAAACCCTGCCCCGAGTTCCTTTGTGGCCACCGACATCGCGGCGCCCGCGCCCAGCAGCAGCCACCAACGCCGCTCGAGACTCCCCTCGACCAACCGCGCGGCGCCCATGAACGCCAGCAGCAGCCAAAAGATGTAGGGAACCTCTACGTTGGTGGTATGACAGTAGTAGACGAACGGATAGCACAGTGCGGTAGTCATTCCCGCGGCTATTCCCGCGCTGCGTCCGAACGCGTGGCGCACGATCGCGTAGATGACTACAACGCTGCCCGATCCCATGAGTGCCGATACCGAACGGCCGATGATCGCTAGGGCGGCCAGCGTGCCTTCGGGGTCTTCCATACCGTAAGGGTAGGCGCTCGTGGGGTTGTCGAGTCCGCCGACGACGACGAGCCAGATCATGTACGGCACGTAGGCGGCTCCGAGTACGAGTACGTGGCCCAACGGGTACTTGAACCAGAACCATCCGCTGTTCCATTCGTCTGCGATGAACGATCGGTAGAGGATCGAGAGAGGAGCGCCCGGCGCAATGGCGTCGTTTGCCCATGTCGTGTTGCCGTTGGGGAGTCCCCAGCTGTTCCCGAATAGGAAGATCGCCAGACTCGTAAGAAACAGGACGACTGGGATGACCCGAGCCTCGTTCACTGCGAGCCGCTGCCGTGGGCTCGGCCTGGTTGGCGAAATTCGTTCGTCGCTCATGGTGGTTGCCCCAGCCGCTACGCTGGGCGCCCGGGGGGTCGGATTGTTCGCATCGGCGCGAAGTCGCTTGCAGGCCGCGATCTACCCGTAAACGCCGAATATACCAGCGCCAAACGAGGCCAGCAACGAAAAGCCTCGGTCGGCGAGCAAGGCGCCTCGGTTGGACCGTGATGGCCCTCTGGACACGGACTCTACCACCGGTTACTCCCAGGCCATACTTGGTTTCCTCTTGTGGTTTGGCTTCTTCTGAAATCACCCGTATCGCCCGGACCCTCGGCTGTACCGTTGACGCGCGATGAGTTGACGCACTCGAGCGGGCGGTCAGTCTGTGAGGGGATCGTTCTTGCCGGTCCAGGTCGGGCCGACGTCTATCTCAACCCGGGCCGTCTCGCAGTGGGATCGTTGAGCTATCAACAGCTCGAAGCTCAGTTTTGTCTGCGCCGAGTACGCTCAGTGCACCAGAGCGTCTGCGACGCGGAGCTGGCCCACGACGATCGGCCGGGGTTTATACTGTCGATGCAGGGAGAGTTCCGCGACGGCGCGGGCACACGCTACGATAGCGGCGTGGTGTTCTGCGATGCGATGCGCCCTGTTTAGCGACGCTACTACGTCAGCCTTTGAGCGCAGCGACGATGTCGCGCGTCGAACTCGAACGGTTGAGCGTGTAGAAGTGGATTCCCGGCGCGCCGCCGTCGATCAATTCTCGACATTGGATCGTGGCATGATCGACGCCGATGGCCCCGACTGCAGCTTTATCTTCGCGCACGGGTTCGAGTCGATCGTGTAGGGCGCTTGGGATCGAGGCGCCGCACATCTTGGTGAAGCGCTCGATTTGCGACACGTTGGTGACCGGCATGATGCCGGCAACGATCGGTACGGTGATGCCCGCAGCGCGCGCTTTCTCGACGAACTCGAAGTAGTGGCTGTTCTCGAAAAACAGCTGGCTGATCACCACTTCCGCTCCGTTATCAACTTTGCGCACCAGGTTCTCTAGGTCGTCGTCGGCGCTCGCCGCCTCTGTGTGGACCTCCGGGTAACATGCGGCGGCCAAGCAGAAGGGGCGCGATTGCCGCTTGATCATCGCGATCAGATCAGCGGCGAAGGCCAAGCCGTCTGGATGGGGAGTGAAATCCACTTCACCCGCAGGCGGATCGCCTCGTAGCGCAATCACGTTTTCTATGCCGGCAGCCTCCAGCGCATCCAGGACGTTTGTGATCTCGTCGCGGCTCGCGCCTACACACGTGAGATGTGCCATGGCTTCGATGCCGAGGTTGTTCTTGATGTGCGACACGAGCTCGATAGTTCGGTCGCGCGTCGAGCCACCCGCGCCGTACGTTACCGAGACATAGCCGGGTTCAAGCGCGGCCAGTTCCGCAATAGTGCGAAGCAATGAGTCGTGGCCGGCGTCGGTTTTGGGCGGGAAGAACTCGAATGAATACACCGGTCCCGTTCGGGAGGAGAAGAGTTCGGTAATGCGCATGGGGTCACCTAGACACCGAAAATCGTGCTCGCCCTGCAGGCGGATGTCAAGGCGCGGCCCGTTTTTGGCCTGAGGTCTAGCGCGCTCTGGTCGCGATCAGCAAAGGGGGTTGGCCATCGGCGCGGATTCGCACGCGCAGGCCGCGTATCGCTAGCTCCGAGAAACGCATGCCGACTTCTCGCAGCGTAGCGGCGGTTGTGGTGCCCGTTAGCTCTAGCTCGACGTTGAGCGATGAGTAGGGAAGCCGCGCCTCGGCGCGCAGAAGATCGACGAGCGAGTCAACGCAATAGGGGGTTAGGTCGCCGCCGTCGTAGTAGGTGTGGTCGGGGGTGTTAGGATCGTGTCGCGTAACGGCGCTACGAAAGCTGATGCGCGTTGCGCGCAGATAGCGGATGGGTGCTTGGCCGGTTGCCGGCCGGGATCTACCGATAGCGCTCGAGAGAATCGCTTTTGCGTTCATGCTGCCCCTACGGCTGCATCTCGCGCTGAGCGTATGAATCCCGAGGCGTGCGCTGCGTGAGACGGCCCTAAGAAGTGTCTAACGCCGCTGCCGGGCTTGCGTCAACCACAACCGAATTCTCTGCACAGGTCCTAGAGGAAGCCCCTTACTTGCGGGTGGCACTCTCGATCAGGACTTCGGTCTCGGGCAGGTTGGCGAAGGCGCCGCCCGCGCTTTTGGTCGGCGAATTTTCTATGGTTTCGATGACGTCCATGCCGGTGATGATCCTACCGAATACCGCGTAGCCGTAGCCTTCTCGCGTCGGAGCGGTGTGGTCGAGGAAGCTGTTGTCCTTGACGTTGATGAAGAACTGAGCTGTCGCGGAGTCGGGAGCGCTTGTGCGCGCCATGGCGACCGTGCCGTTCTCGTTTTTCAGCCCGTTGTCAGCCTCGTTTTTGATCGGGGGGCGGGTCTCTTTGCGCGTTCGGTCGCCGTTGTATCCGCCTCCTTGGACCATGAAGTCGGGGATTACGCGGTGGAATAGCGTTCCGTCGTAGAAGCCGTCGTCGACGTACTGGAGGAAGTTCTTCACCGATTCTGGAGATTTTTCTTCGAACAGTTCGATTTCGATCACACCGCTGCTCGTTTTGAGGACGACGACGGGTGCTCCGCTGGAATCCGGGGCGGTATCGGAGGTCTCGGTGTTGCTTCCCGTGCATGCGCCGAGCGTGAGCGCGAGTGCGACGGCTGTTCCTTGAAGCCACGAACGGGCGACGGTGTTCATTTACAGGTCCTCCTGCGGTTTCCTAAAGTCTACGTAGCTTGCGGATCAAGCTGGCCAGCCTAAGCATGTCGCGTGGGCTGGCACCGGTCAACGCCGCCCCGACATTCGATACGATGATGTGTCGCGCCCCCGCGTGCGCCAAAGGAGCGAGTTGATCGCGGATCTCCGCTGGGCTGCCGGCGAAAAACGATGTCTCGAGCAGTTCGGCGGTGACCGTGCGAGCGGCTTGGTCTATCTGATCGTCGGTTACCCGTGTGGGCACGATATCGATGAACCCTTTGTGATTCTCGCCGAGAGGATGGCCTATGCCCTGCTCGCGCCAGGCTTCGGCCGGAAGCAGCATCGCCAGCGCCGCTCCGAGGCGGCTGCCGAGCGCAGCTTCGATCATCTGGTCGCGGCTCTCGCCGATGGCGCAAATTGCGGCCTGACAAGGGACGAAATGGTGCATGTCGCGTCCCGCCTCGGCACCGGCGGCGAGGATCGCGTCTAGGCGTTGCCGATAGACCTCGCCGCTGACTTTGAGAGTGGGCAGCCAGCCATCCCCGAATCGCCCGGTAAGCCCGAGCATGCGCGGCGCGTGGGAAGCGATCCAGATGCGCGGCGCCTTGTCGTCGTACAGGGGCAGCGCGAAGAGCGCGTCTCTAAGTGTCCAAAACTGTCCTTCGTAGCTGACCGGTACGCCGACGTTGTCCCAGAGCAGGCGGATGATGGTGAGAGCCTCCTCGAGGCGTGAGACCTGTTTGTTCCATGGGAGGCCGTAGGGCTCGACGTTTTCACGCTCGCCGTTGCCGATGCCGAGCACCGCGTGGCCCTTAGATACGTGGTCCAACGTCACGAAGCTCTGTGCGATCGTCATCGGGTGGCGACGAAGGGGCTCGGTGACCAGTGTTCCGACGTCGACCCCGCGCATTTTTTGCGCGGTGATGGCCAGCATCTGCATAGGATCGAAAAACGCGGAGGGCGATTCTACGATTTCGGCCGCAGATGTGATCTCGGGCGTCCAGACCTGCGCCGGAATGAAACTCATGTAGTGGTCGGGTAGCCACAGCGACTCTGCGCCGAAGAGTCTCGCGGCGCGCATGCCTACGTTGAGCAGCCAAAGGGGATGGAAGCCGCCGTCTTGGTATCCGACTGTTACTCGACCCATTGCCTGAACGTCTTGTCCGTACGGATAACGCCCCCTCCTACGTATCAGGGCCCGACCGGGCGGTACGAACGTGATGTTTCTTCCACGGTAGATACTGAGATGCAATGGGCCGGAGTGAGATCTGCGTTGTGACGGAAGCTCGGACTGATATTCTTGAAGTCGTGATGACTGTGATGCTCCGATTGAAGTCAGGCGGCGCGATGCTCGGATCGGCATTGGTGGCCGTGATGCTTGCCTCGGTGGCCGCCTGCTCGCGTCCCGCGGCCGACAATCTACTTTTCGTATCGTTCGACACGACGCGTGCCGACCATATTTCGGCCTACGGCTACGGGCAGGCGACCACACCGAATATTGACGCGCTTGCCCAACGGGGCGTGTTGTTCGAGCGCGCGTTCAGCCACGTGCCGTCGACTCTGCCGGCCCATACGACGATGTTCACCGGCCTGTTGCCGCCTCGTCACGGCGTGCGCTGCAACGGATGGTTTCGCGTCCCGCTAGAGCACGAGACCCTCGCCGAGACACTCAAGCGCGCGCGTTTCGCCACCGGCGCCGTCATTGGCGCGTTTCCACTCGACAACCGGTTCGGGCTGGATCAGGGCTTCGGTACCTATGACGCACGGTTTACCTCGACCGCTGACAGCTCAGGTCGCGAGGAGGGGCGTATGGACGCGCCCGGCGAGTGGTTGACGCATGACTATCTCGACTTTGAACGCAGCGCGCGCGAAGTCACCGACGAGTCGATTGCGTGGCTGCGCAAGCGTTCGGGAAGTCGATGGTTCCTCTTTGCACACTACTTCGACCCGCATTGGCCCTACGAACCGACTCCCGATTGGGCCGACCGCTTCGAGGTGCCCTACGACGCCGAACTGGCCTTCGCGGACCACCACCTGGGTCGGCTGCTCGCGTTCGTCGAGGAACTGCCTGGCAAGACGCTGGTCGTATTCACGGCGGATCATGGCGAAGGGCTGGGCGAGCACGATGAGGCGTGGCACAACCGCTATCTCTACAACACGACGCTGCACGTACCGCTCATCATGGTGCTTGAAGGCAAGGCTGTTTCCGGCCGCCGCGTGCGAACAAACGTATCGCACGTGGATATCCATCCGACGCTACTCGAGCTGCTTGACGTTAGCGGCCCGCGCTCCCCCGACGGTGTTTCGCTTGTGCCTGCTCTCGAGGGTGGGGCGGTTGCCGAGCGCGATATCTATTCCGAGACGCTGGTGTGGGCACTCGAGATGGCGCGCGGAGTATCTGTACGCTCTCTTATCCGCGGCGATCACAAATGGATCCGAACCGACTCCGTGGCACCGGCCAAGCCCGGGCGCATCAATGAACTCTACGATATGACGCGCGACGCCCGAGAGGTCGACGATCTTGTTTCTTCTGCCGCCGCTAGTGGTTTCGAAGATCTCGAAGTGCGGCTGGGGGAATTGTCGGATCGGTTGGAAGCTGCGGCGGTTACTCCCGAGCGCATGGCGTTGGATGACACCACGAAGGCGAAGCTCAGGGCGCTCGGTTATCTAGGGGACTGACCCAAAACGCTCATTGGACGGTTTCTCTTTTTGACACCGAAAACGACCGTGCATAGCGTCCTCGACAGGAGCTTTTGCTAGTAATGAGTGACACTTCGAACCCTGTCCCCGTTTCTTTGGACAACGTCGATCACCTCGTCTCGGCCGTCGATGAGTTGGTCACCGCAGCGATTTCGGTAGCGTCCGCCGCGACCAACGGTGGCAAGGCGATCGACGACTATCAGGTACACACCGAACGGATTGCCTACGCGGCGACCGAGTGCGAAGCCGCGAAAGCGCTTGCCTCCTATGCGCGCCGGGCAGCCGACGCGGGTGCCGATGAGGCTGGTCTCTACGCCGAAGAGGCAGGCCTTTACGCCGCCGAGGTGGCAGCACGAATTCATGGCGAAGTGACGCAAGCGGCTGACGACTATGCGCTGCCCGAGGGGCTGCTCGAGAAGACTCTGGGCAACTCCGAGACGCAGAGCTCCATTCGCGCGCTCAGCGCCGAAGCCCGCTACCGCGCCCTCGGCCGACGCATTGCCGAGGCGCGCGGCGTTAACAATAGCTGGCTCGACGAAGACAGCGTCATGGTGCGTGATTCGGTACGCGCGTTCGCGAATCAGGAAGTCTCTCACCTGGCCGAGCACATTCATCGCAATGACGAACTCGTTCCGGACACTTTGATCTCGAAAATGGCAGAGATGGGCTACTTCGGTATGTCGGTGCCCGAGCAGTACGGCGGTCTCGGCATGGGGAATCTCGCGATGATTCTCACGACCGAGGAACTCTCACGTGTATCGCTGGCGGCTGCCGGTTCTCTGATCACGCGGCCCGAGATTCTAACGAAGGCCCTGCTCGCCGGTGGCACCGAGGATCAGAAGGGGCAATGGCTCGGCCGCGCCGCTTCCGGCGAAATTATGGTCGGCATATCGGTTACCGAACCGGATGTCGGCTCCGATGTGGCCTCGGTGGCGTGTCGCGCCGATGAGGCCGAGGTCGATGGCAAAAAGGGCTTCGTGATAAACGGGGCGAAGGCATGGTGCACGTTCGCCGGTCGCGCGAATGTACTCGCACTGCTTGCCCGCACCGATCCCGATCCGAAAGCCGGCGCGCGCGGACTCTCGCTGTTTATAGTCGAGAAGGACGCGTTCGACGGACACGAGTTCGACATGCGCCAGCCCACCGGCGGTTCGATGACGGGTAAGGCCGACGCTACGCCGGGCTATCGTGGCATGCACTCCTACACGGTCATGTTCGAGGACTACTTCGTTCCTGCCGAGAACATGATCGGCGGCGACAAGGGCCGCAACAGAGGCTTCTATCTGCAGATGGGTGGCTTTGCGGCGGGGCGACTCCAGACCGGCGGTCGCGCCAGCGGGCTTGCGCAAGCGGCGCTCGAGGTCACCGCGACGTACGTGACCGACCGCAAGCAGTTCAAGCGTCCGATCATCGAATTCCAGCTCACCCAGTACAAGCTCGGTCGTATGGCCGCGAGGCTTCAAGCTGCACGCCAACTCACCTACCAGGCGGCACTGGCCATGGATGAGGACGAATCGATCTCGCTAGTGCCGGCGATGGCGAAGCTCTTGGCCTGCGATATTGCGGTATACGCCGCCCAGGAAGGCCAGCTGCTGCACGGTGGCTGGGGATACGCGGAAGAGTACGCGATCTCGCGTTACGTCATCGACGCGCAGGTACTGCCCATCTTCGAGGGCGTAAAGCCCATTCTCGAACTCAAGGTGATCGGGCGCCAGCTACTGGCGGCCTAACGGCGATAGACGGGACGCGCCCGTGTAACATTGCCGTTGTGACGTGTGTTCGTTTTTGTGCGAACACTGTTCACTCTGCGTCCGTTGTCCAAAGCGTTACGCTTCAAACACCGCATAAAACCAGGCTTTTTACCGCCACCGCTCGTTGGCCGAGCCCTTGCTTGGTGTAGCTCTGTCGCAGCTCGCTGCGACTGGGAGCGTACGATGCACAACTACAATGCGCTGGTCGATGCCCTTGGCGAGGACGAACCGCAGAACGCTGCCCGAACTCGCGCCGAGGAGAGCGCCGTTCGGCTGACCGAGCCTGACCCGGATCAGGACGAGCTGGCACTCCAATGGACTCCCGAGTTGACTTTGATGCTCGCGATCCTCGAAGACGCGGTGGCCTGTTTTTGCATGACCCTGAAGCGGCCGCGGCAGAACCCCGAGATTCTCTCGCGCCAGGCGGAGTTCTGGTTCCGCCTCGAGGACTGGGAATCGCCATTCTCCTTCAACAACATCTGCGAGGCCTTGCGTTTGGACCCGATTGCCACGCGTGAGCGCATCTTCGCAAAACAGCCTATTCGTAGGCCTAACGCATAGTTGGTGTGTAATTGCGCAAAAACTGGGTTGAATTGGCGGGGTACGGCGGAGTAGCTTTGATGCATGGCTGCAATGTTCCCGCACCAATGCCCTAGTGTCGTGGCGGCGCACGCGCGCGATCCTGCAATCGCGCAAGGATCGGGAACTGAGGCAGTGTTTTATTTCGCCACTAAACGCCTGAAAAATAACAGGAAATGGTCAATCGGCCAGCCTGGCCGTGGCATGAGATTTGCTTTGCAAACCTGCATGGCGTTCGCGCTGCACAGCACGAGCCGTGAACAGCGACGGCGCCGCGACCAGATGGGGGCAGGCCCCCTATCCACCTACGGCCGAAGGGGAATGGCGTGACAGAAAACGTACGGGAACATCTAGAGCGAATCCTGGCATCCTACGAGGACATCAACGAGCGGTTTTCCGATGTCGGCGGCATCGGTCGCTTGCTTGGCCTCTTCGAGGACGTGAAACGCGAATTGGAGCGTGTCTCCGATCAAGAACTTGCACGAGTGACCGGGGAGATCCGGCAGGTGGTCGAGGGACTGCTGAAAGTCGACTACGAACTACGGAAGGTTCAAAACCTCAAGCTCCTATTCGAGCAGCGTTCGTCGACATCGGCCGAAGACCACCCCGAGGAACGTAACTGATTGCGCGACGCACAGGCAGGGGAAGTCTGTCCGCGTAGCGGTCGGTGCAGTGGTGAAGGCGACCAAGAAAAAGGGTCCGACCATCGTCGTGCGCGACGAAGACGGCCGGCAGCCGACGACGGGGCTTGGTTTACCCGACGACCACCTTCTAGGCGAGATCTCGCACGAGATGGGGAACTATTTTCACAAGCTCTACTACTGGTCCGACTACCTGAAGACTGCAGTGGGCGATACGGGCGAACAGGGTGCTGTCGAGATGCTCGAAGGGACGGTCGAACGCCTCGAGCATTTCATGCGCATGATTCTCGAGTACTTCGCGCCGGCGCGTCTCTGTTTCACGAAGGTCCCCGTTTCGGAACTCATCGGCAGCATGGAGTCACGCCTGGTCGGCCGGCGTCTTCGGGTCGAGGGCGACTATGTCGCCGATACGACCGTTATGGTCGATGCGGCGCTGATCGCGCACGCGCTTCGTACGACGTTCGAGAGCGCCGCGGCGACCCTACTCGACGAGCCGGAGATGATAGTGCGCGTGACCGAGGCGCATCGAAGCGAATACGCGGGAATCGAAATCGAATTCCTGGCGGGCAAACAGTCGCGCGATCAGGCGCGGCTGAAGCAAGGAATCGAGATGGCGGTAGCAGAAAAGTTCTTTCAGATGCACGGCGGAGAGCTGTTCGAGCGAGAGGGAGAGGATCACGCGTTGATCGTGTTCCTTCCCTTGTACGCGTGATCGGTGAAGGCAGATGATTACACACCGTATTTTAATAGTAGATGATGACCCTCTCATTCGGCGCCAGCTCGAAGACCTGTATCGCGAGCGTAAGTACGATGTCGACACGGCTGGAACGGCCGAGGACGCGATGTTGCTGCTCGAAGAGTACGAGTACTCGCTCGCTATTGTGGATCTGAAGATTCCGGGCACCGACGGTATCAGTTTGACCAAGCAGGTACGCGAACGTTGGGAAGAGCTAGACGTTATCATCGTTACGGGCTACGCATCGATCAAGGGCGCGGTCGAGGCTATTCGACACGGCGCGAGCGATTACATTACGAAACCGTTCGAGCGCGAAGAAATTCTGCTCGCCACCGAGAAGGTGCTGGAGAAGCGACGCCTGCTCGACGAGATCAGCTATCTGCGCAGCCAGCTCTCCGAGCGTTACTCGTTCGCGAACATGGTGAGCCGCAACGTCGTCATGCACGAGATCTTCTCTACGATCGAAGCGTTGGCCCAGAACGATGCTACGGTCCTTATCTCGGGTGAGTCGGGAACCGGTAAGGAACTGGCAGCCCGCGCGATACATTTTCAAGGGCGACGACGCACCGGTCGCTTCGTTGCAATCAACTGCGCGGCGTTTCCCGATACGCTCCTAGAGAGCGAACTGTTCGGTTATGAACGAGGCGCGTTCACAGGCGCCGTGCACGATCGCATCGGCAAGATCGAGTTGTCGAGTGGCGGAACCCTGTTTCTCGACGAAGTCGAGTCGATCTCACTGCCGATGCAACTAAAATTATTGCGCACGCTAGAGCAGCGCGAGATCGAAAAGTTGGGGGGTAACCGCATTGTAAAGGTCAACATGCGGATTATCACTGCAACCAATCGGAATCTTGAGGAGATGGTCGAGCGCGGCGATATGCGCGAAGACTTCTTCTATCGAATTAACGTCGTTCCCATCGACATTCCGCCGCTCAGAGATCGCATCGAAGACGTTCCATTGCTCGTGGCGGAGCTGCTAAGAGCGAACCCACTTGGCCGCGATTGTGAGGTTACGAAGGTGTCGAACAAGGCGTTGCAGGCTCTGATGAGCTATCACTGGCCGGGGAATGTGCGTGAGCTTGCGAATGTGATAGAGCGCTCGATTCTCAAAACCGCCGGATCGACGATCAAGGAAGTCGACATCCCGGGGGCAATAAGTCCGCCGGGGGGCTCGACGGCGAACCGGTTTAGGGATTACGATCTACCTTTGAAGGAGTTTCTCAAGCGGGCGGAGCGTGAGTACCTGTCTACCTTGCTCAAACGCAACCGCGGAGGCATCGCGACCACTGCAGATGCCGCGATGATCGATGCGGCTACGCTGCATCGCAAGATGAAACTTCATGCTTTGAAACGCGAAGATTTCAAAGAAGTCGCGAAGGCAAGCTGATGGTTGGTGCGGTGCATTGGGTGGAGTTGTTGATAGAGCCTACGTCGTTGCGCAGGGATTGAGCTATGTACGCCCATTTTTATCACCTTTCCGAGAGTCCGTTTAATCTGACGCCGGACCCTAAGTTCCAGTACGTAAACGAATCTACGCGCGAGGCGATGGCGTCGTTGCTGCACGGAATTCGTTCGCGGAAAGGCTTCATCACACTGATTGCCGAAGCGGGTACCGGCAAAACGACGATGCTCAAGCGCGTCGTTGATGAGATCGAGGGCGAAGCGAAGGTCGTTTTCGTATTTAATCCCGGGGTCAGTTTTGACGAACTGCTTGAGTTCATCTGCATGGAACTCGGCATCCGTACCGACAGCGCCAAGCGACTCCACTTACTCGATCGCCTCAATACCTACCTGCTCGAACAGCTTACCGTCGGTGTGAATGTCGTCGTTATGATCGACGAAGCGCAAACGCTCGAAGATTCCGTTCTCGAAGAGCTACGTCTTCTTTCGAATCTCGAGACTGCGAAGGAAAAGATTCTCCAGATGGTGCTTTCCGGCCAGCCGGAACTCGAAGACAAGCTGCGAAAGCCGCAGCTGCGCCAGCTCCGCCAGCGCATCGGTGTTCGCTGCACGCTTCGCGCGATGCAGGCAGGCGAAATCGGTGCCTATGTTGAAACGCGGCTGCGTAGCGCTGGGGCCGATCGTGCCGATTTCTTCACCCCGGTAGGCCTGCGTAAGGTTTGGAAGGCCTCGAAAGGTATCCCACGAGTCATAAACGCCATCTGCGATAACGCGATGATGATCGCGTTCGCAGAAGGTAAGCAGCGTATCGATTCGTCGGTGGTGAGCGAGGCCGTGCGCGATCTGCACGGTGACGACATCAGCCGCGACTTCCGCGAGGGTGTGCGTGACTGGGTGGCCCATCCGGCGGCGCGCTACGTCGCTGCGGCTGTTTTGGCGCTAGCGTTTCTCATCCCGAGTGCTGCCAATTTGATCGATGCGTGGCGTAACATTGATTCTGAGCAGGTTGCGTCATTGCCCGTCGCCGATAGCGATGGTACGAGGCGTGCGGTCGCCGGACTCCCCTCCGTTGACGCCGGGGCCTCGGATTTCGCTGCAAGTGCTGGCGTAGTACCTGCCGCCGCAGAGCCCAAGCGGTCGCCGGTACTGGCGACCGCGGGTGAGCCCCGGCGTATTCCAGAGCCGAGCGGGCTGACCGAACCGGCCGCCAAGCGCGATGTTCCGATGAATTCCTCGGCGGCCAGCGTTCGAGCCGACCGTGCAGCGGCTGATACGGCTCCCGGCTTCCTCGAGGGCGGTCGCAATTCGGCGGTAATGCAGTCGGTTCGGCGGGCAGAACTCCTAGCCCGTACAACGGCCGCGCGTATCTATCACGGCAAGCGAAGTACGCTCGAAGAAGCAGCGATCGCCGCACTCGACAGCCCCGAGCTCTCATCGTCGCCGCCGCGAGCGGAGCCCGAAGTAGGCGAGAGCCTGGTCGAGGTCATAAACCGGCGACGCGAGTTTACGAGGAGTGAGGGGTCCGACATGGTCGGGTCCGTTGAAGACGATCTCGCAGAGATTGTTGAGGATCTCCGGCTGGAGGCGAACAACACATCGATCGCTACTACGGGCGCCAAAGAGGCCGCAGTTGTCGCCGCCGCCAAGAGCGACGACGCGAGAAAGGATGCGTCCGCAGACGTTACCGCCGATGCCGGAATAGCCACGGACACCGAGAACGCGCGTGAACTGTCGCAAGCCGTTGAGCGTCTAGCCCGGGCCGCGTCGAACCTAGCCGTCGCCGTAGAAGATGGCACCGAGAAAGAGGCGAAGATCGCCAGTGCGGCGACCACGGCCAAGAAGTCGGAACCGACGGTTTCGCCGGCCGAGCGCTATTGGGCTGCCGAATCGAAGCTCGAGACGCTCGGACCGCGCCAAGGTGCCTTGTTCGTCGGCCGTCACGTTCGCGTGCAGCCGGGCGATACGATCTGGGATATTGCGATCGGCTACTACGGTACGGCCGGCGAGTCGGCGCTAACACGCATTCTCAATAGCAATCCGGGTATCCGAGACCCACGGCGTTTGATGGCAGGCGCGCACGTCTACGTACCGTTCCGGCGTGCAGACCGAATGGTGCAAACCGACGTGAACGATACGTACCGGGTGCTACTCACCGTTTCGCCGAAGCGGTCGGTACTCGAAGAGACCAAGGCGTGGCTGGCCGACAACGCCGCCCAAGTGCGCTTGGGCACAGCGACTGTCGAGGCGGGTGAGACGCTCTATCAGCTCTACGCGGTAGGTTTTCGCAACCGCCGCGAGGCCGTTGCACTCGCGGAGCGTCTTCTCGCTTCGCGCGCCAGTGCCGACGAGAGCCGCCAAACGGCCTAAACTGCGATTTTTTCCTATCTAGTCGAACTTTCTACATGGCGGTATTGCGACTCTGCAATGCCTCCAGACCCCCTCGAATGGGCCTAACCATTGGACTTCACAGTAGTTTCTCCTCAAACAGGTCGAATCGGTGCCGCAAACGTGCGCGATTGCGCCCCCGACAGGGGGGCAGCAAAAGCCCTTTAACTTCGCGAGTTTCCGTGTCTACAGTTTATTTCCGAGGTGGCACCGTGCTTGCTGCTTCGGTACCAGGGATTGCGAAGTATTTTAGACCACGACGGAGGACACCGACCCAGGCACTGCCATTTCATAGCAACGAACCCTAGCCTACGACCGATCTCGCTACAGTAGAGATCGGGCTGGGAGTCGTTCGGGCGGGCCCTCCAAAAAAGGTCAAGTATTCCCTGAAGGTTTAGGAAGATGAGCTGTGCTCGTGAGACCTTGGCAATGAGCCGAGTGAAACGAAACTGCGGTGAGGTTAGATGACCGTTCGGTTCTACAAGATGAAGAAGATTCGCCCACGACCCGCTGCCGCGATGGCCTGCGCCGTTGCCCTCGCGTGCGCGATAGCAACCACCGGCTGTTCCAGCAGCGCCAATAAGGCGCTGGCCCTAGCCCCGAGTGGCCCGACTGTGCCCGTGTACTCCGTGGACCAGAGCGACTACCGGATGGTGCCGGGCGACGAGCTTGGGGTCGGATTCATGTTCCATAGAGATCTCGATTCCGCTGTCACCATACAGCGCGAAGGAGAGATTACGATCAAGGGACTCGGTCAATTCTATGCGGCGGGTATGACGACCTCGGAACTCGAGCAGACTATTTTCCGCCGCGCCTCTCTGACCTATCGAAATCCAGACGTGAGCGTAGTCATCTCGAGTCGACAGACCTACCGCGCCTACGTCGGCGGCGAAGTGCGCCGGCCGGGCTACGTGGATGTGCGCCCCGGCCTGACCTCGATGCGCGCCATCTTTGATCGCGGTGGCTTCCTCGATACCGCGAAGATTAACAATGTTTTGCATGTCCGCTGGAATGATGCCGGGCGCTACCAAGCCCGCATCGTCGATCTTCAGGCCAGCCTGGAGACGGGTGACGTGCGCAATGACGTAGTCCTCGGACCCAACGATGTTGTGTTCGTCCCGAAGACGCGTGTCGCGAATGCCGACCTATGGGTTAGTCAGTACATCCTAAAGCTGATTCCCATCAGGCCGCCGACAACTCGATTGCCTGAATTCGGAGCCCCATGGGACGACGAATAGACCCTATGCGTGAGATGAGCTGAGCTAGATGGAGCAACGGTCCCTATACCTGATTCGGCAGGCGCTTAACGCGGTGTTCAAAAGACGGCGCATGGCGATCCTGCTGTTCCTGCTGATATTTGTCCCCGTCAACGTGGGCACCATGTTTCAGCCGCCGCGTTATCGTGCGGCCGCGAAACTGTTGCTGACCAATGCGAGGATTTATCCTGAAGTGTCGCCGCTCGAGCGGCAGGCATCGGTCGATCGTCCGCCGAACGAAACGCTGATCAACAGTGAGGTCCAGTTGCTACGCAGTCGCGACCTCCTGCGCCGCGTGCAGTTCGATTTGGAGTTGCTAGCCAACGATGAGGGCGAAGATCGTACGATCCCGGGAATCAAATCTCTCGAAGGCAGCTTATCGGTACTGCGCAAGCCGGGTTCTAACGTCATCGAAGTTGCGTTTCGCAGCGCTGATCCGCAGCTGGCTATCGACATAGTCAACACGGTAGTTAGCCAGTACGCTGAGTACAGCATCGAACAGCACACGTCGTCGGGCGCGGTCGACTTCTTCCGCCGTCAAGTAGGCGATGCGCGCCTCGCGTTTGAGAACTCCGACTTGGAACTCGAACGTTACGACGCAGCCCACGGGCTGACCTCGATTGCCGTCGAGAAGGATCAGTTGCTCAGGCAGCGCGCACAGCTTGAGGCTGACATGCGCCGTACCGAAGCCACGGTGACGGAGCTCGCCACCAAGGCCGCCGCGCTGGAGGCGGAATTGGTCTACATTCCCGAACACGAGGCCATCGAAGTAGACATGATCCCGAATCCGATGATCGGGTTTTTCCGACAGAATTTAGCCAGACTCGAGATGGAGCAGACGAAACTTCTGCGACTGTACACGCCTCAGCATCGACTGGTCATGGACGTCGACGCCGAGATTTCGTCGCTCAAGCACCAGCTCGTCGGCGAAGAGGCCAGCATAATTGGCCGCAAGCGCATGGCGACGACATCGGTCAGGCGCGAGGTCGAAGAGGACCTGCTGAACGTCCAGGCCGATCTCGGGGCGCTCGAAGCGCGAGGTGCGCTGCTCTCTGACCGTATCTCGGACTACGACGGCCGCATCCGCGTGATGCACTCGAAGCATTATCAGGTGATGCGTCTGCGGCGCGTGCGTACCCAGATGCGTTCCACGTACGATTCTGCTGTCCAGAAACTCAATCAACTCGAAGTCTCGGCCGCCATGGACCGCGCCGGCCTCGCCAACATGTCTATCGTCGAAGCCGCTGCGTTACCGCTGCGTGCTGAGGCCGACTTTAAGGGCGTCACTTTCGTGCTGTCTCTTTTCGCGGCGCTTCTGCTCGGCGTTGCGTCTGCGGTCGTTACGGAGATGTTGAATCCCGTCATGAATAGCGAAGTTGATATTCGACACCACCTCGGCCTGCCGGTCCTCGCTGAGATCCCGCAAAATGGTATCGACACGAACGGTCGATACACAAATGGCTCCGGGAACGGGCAAAACGTGGAGCAGGGCTAGGATGAGTAAGACTTACGAAGCACTAAGGCGCGCTGAAGCGTTGCGGGCTCGCGGCCAAGACCAGCCGATCGAGCCCGAACACTTCGAGCTGCCGACCCCCGATGTTGATCTGCCGGTATCGGGCGCCGACGACTACTACGAATTGCGCAGACGTTTACTCGGTTCTGCGGTAGGTGACAGTGTTCGCACCGTCCTCGTCGTCAGTCCGCTGCACGGTGAAGGTGCCTCGAACGTTGCGTGCTTGCTCGGCAAAGCGATGTCGGAGCGCGGTCGAGCCAAGGTGCTGCTTGTTGATCTCAATCTGCGAACTCCTTCGCTGTGGCGCCTGATGCATGCGAAAGGACGCGACGGTTTCACCAGCGTCATCGCAGAAGACCGCCCAGTAGAAGACATCGTGCAGGAGACCGAGTGGGATGGGCTCAAGGTGGTCACTGCGGGCAACGGATACGTTGATGCGATCGATATCATCGACAATCAGCGAACTTTAGACGTGGTCAGCGACTTGGGCCGGCATGCCGATGTCGTGTTCATAGATGCCGCACCGGTAACTCTCTATCCCGATGCGCGTGCGTTGGCCCCGCTGGTAGACGGAGTGATTCTCGTCGTAGAAGCCGATGTTACGCCCGTCACTGTTGCTAACCGTGCTGTTGAACTCATCCGTGACACCGGAGCGAATCTTCTGGGAGTCGTACTTAACAAGAGGCGTGACTACATACCAGATCGCCTTTTGCAGTTGATTGGATAAGGGGCGTTAGGATCGTGACGCGTATCGCATATTTGTTTCCGGCGTTTCCGGTACTTCATCAAACGTTTACGTTGGGTGAGGTCCTCGGTCTGAAGCGTCGCGGCTACGATCTGCGCCTCGTTTCGCTCAAAGGATCCGATTCCAACCTGCAGCAAGATGAAGCGCGTCCTCTGATCGAAGAAACCACGTACTGCCCGAGCCTGTTCTCCCGCCCCGTGCTCGGCGCCTTTGGCAGGGCGCTCGTGTCGCGCCCCGGCGCGGTGTTGGGGCTGTTCGGGAAGGTATTTGCTGCGTGGCGTACGCATGGGACTGATGAGCCGAATGCCGACGCGGCTGCTCCGACGACACTGAGCTTTTCGGAGAAGATGTTGGCGGTCTACCACCACAGCGCTTACGTATATCTGGCCAAATCCTTGGCGCTGGTACCCTACGCGATTTACCTCTCAGAAGTCTTCGAGCGCGAGGGCATCTCCCACGTTCACGCGCATTGGGCGACGTATCCGACGACCGTCGCTTACCTGATCAAACAATGGTCGGGACGGCCATACAGTTTCACCGCCCACGCGTACGACATCTACATGATCAGCCGCATGCTTCCGGCCAAGGTCTCGAGCGCTTCGTTCGTCGTGACCTGTGCCGATACGAACCGCCGCTATCTGGCTGCCTTGAGCGAGAACGGTTCGGCGGAACGTATCCACGTGAACTACCACGGTACCGACCTCTCGCGCTTCGCACCCACCGAGCGGTCGCGCGGCGAGACGTTCCGCGTGATGAGCTGTGGTTGGCTCAAAGAGTACAAAGGCTTTCATTTTCTTCTCGACGCCATAGCCGACTTGGCGGGCAAGGGAATCGATGTGCAGCTTGATCTGGCCGGAGACGGTCCCCAGCGTGCTTATCTTACCGCGAAGGCTGCTGAGCTGGGAATTTTCGACCGCCTGACGCTCCATGGCTACCTCGGGCACGACAAGTTGATCGAATTGTACCGCCGATCCGATGCGTTCGCATTGCCGAGCATCGTAATGGGACGCTACGGTCGCCAGGACGTCATCCCCAACGTATTGGCCGAAGCGATGGCCGTTGGAATCCCGGTAGTAGGAACGGATGTCGGCGGTGTGGCCGAATTGATCGATTCCGGTGAGAACGGATTTGTAGTGCCCGAGCGTGACGTCGCTGCGCTCTCAGAGGCACTCGAGAAAATTTGGAAAGACCCTGTCGGCGCCGCCGGGTTGGCCAAAGCCGGCAGAGAAAAGGTTGAACGCATTTGGGACAGAGACGTAAACCTCGGTGAGCTTGCCGGCTTAATCGATGAATACGTGCCCAATGCACGTCCGGATGTAGCGGCATAGGCCGCAACCGGAGAAGCGCGCAACGCAGACCGAGACAGACGGTGCGCGCTTCGAGCAAGAAAATTTAAGACTCGGTCGGTGGGACTCCGACGACTTCTCGCCAGGTCCCGTCGTGGTTGGCAATCCCTGGGTTGTCGGGCCCACCGACCCTGATTTTGAGCGCTTGAGTGAAATCGAGCAATGAGCAGCATGTCGGCTAAAACAGCAGCAAGCGCGAGCAACGAGGGCAGTGGAGCCGTGAACTCTTCGACCCGATTGCCCGAGTTCCTTCCTTTTCATCGCCCTTCGATTACCGAAGCGGAGATATCGGAAGTCGTCGACACGTTGCGGTCCGGTTGGCTCACGCTTGGTCCCCGTACGCGGCGCTTTGAAGAGCAGTTCGCCGAGCGCGTGGGCGCCAAACGAGCGGTCGGGGTTAGCTCTTGTACGGCGGGTTTGCACCTCACGCTCGTTGCCATGGGCGTCGGACCGGGTGACGAGGTCATTACGTCGCCCTATACGTTCCCTTCGACCGTTAGCTCGATCATCTATACCGGGGCCACACCGGTTCTCGTCGACACACTGGCCGATTATCCCAACATCGATCCGGAGGCGGTGGCTCAGAAGGTTTCGTCGAAGACGAAAGCGATCATTCCGATTCACTTTGCCGGTGCCGCATGCGACCTCGACCGCATTGGCGAGATCGCCGAAGCCGCCGGTGCGCGTATTTTGGAAGACGCTGCGCACGCGCTGCCGACGACCTACAAAGGGCGTACGGTGGGTGGAATAAGCGACGCGGCATCATTTAGCCTGTACGCCGGCAAGAACATGACCACCGGTGAGGGTGGCATGGTAACCACCAACGACGAAGGCTTGGCCGATGAAGTCAAGTGTTTGCGCTTGCATGGCATCTCGCGTGACGCGTGGAAGCGCTATACCGCCGAAGGCAGTTGGTACTACGAGGTTTCGAGCCTCGGCTTCAAGTACAACATGACCGATATCGCTGCTGCGATGGGACTGCACCAACTCGAGCGACTCGATGAGATGCAAGAACGGCGCATGCAGCTTATTGCGGCTTACGACGATGTGCTCCGAGGCATCCCCGGTCTCATCTTGCCGCGACCGGCCGATTACACCGACAGTTCTTGGCATCTATACGTAGTGCGAATCGACCCCGACGTGATCGAAGCCGGGCGGTCGGCGATCATCGAGGAACTCAAGGCAGACAACATCGGCACCAGCGTGCACTTTATTCCGGCGCACCACCATCCCTTCTTCCAGGAGCGTTTGGGCCACTCCGAAGGCGACTTCCCCAACGCGACCCGTTTGTACGAGACCGCAATTTCGTTGCCGTTGTTCCCCGATATGGAACCTGCTGCGGTCGGTCAGGTTGCCGCGAGTTTGTCAAGAATCCTCGAGGAGAACCGGCGATGAGTCCCGGCGGCGTGATCGCGAAGCGTGCGCTCGACGTCTTTGTGGCGACTGTAGCGCTTGCGGTCTTTTGGCCGCTGTTCCTCGTCATTTCTGCGCTCATCAAGCTCGACTCGAAAGGACCCGTTTTCTTTCGCCAAGAACGGGCCGGTAATGGCGGCGGCAGTTTTCGTATCTTCAAGTTTCGCACGATGATCGTAGGCGCCTATCGAAGCGGTGCACGACTGACCGTGAAGCGTGACCCACGTATCACGCAAGTCGGCCAGGTGCTGCGCTGGACCAAGCTCGACGAGCTGCCGCAGATTCTCAACGTTCTGAGCGGCGATATGGCGCTTGTAGGGCCGCGTCCCGAAGACCCCTACTTCGTGCACTTCTACGGAGACGACTTTATAGATGTGTTGTCGGTCAAGCCCGGTCTTATCGGGCCGAGCCAAATGCAAGGCCGCGACGAAGTCGAGATGTATCCCGAAGGTGTCGAAGATACAGAGAAGTACTACATCGAACACATCCTACCGAATAAGCTCGAATGCGATCTCAACTACGTTCGCAATGCGACGGTTCTAGGCGACATCAAGTTCTTGGTCGGCGGTGCGTTCGGCGTGCTGGCAAGTCAGATAAAGACCAGTTTCTTTACTCGCTCCAAGGGGCGCCTTGCTCTGCTGAGCATGGATATGGGCCTTATCGTCATTGCCTACATTGTCGCGAATTTCATCCACTTCGAGTGGCAGTTGCCGCCTGACGCGTGGGTTTACATTTCGCAGACGGCGTTTTTGTCCGTGATTCTGAAACCGCCGGTTTTCATCTACTTCGGCCTCTATCAGCGCTCCGCGCGCTGGGTCGGCCGTCGCGACTTGGCGGCGATCGTCAAGGCTGTTGGATTCAGTTCTGCATTCGTTGTGGCGGTGACGTTTCTCAGCGGCTTGCAGGCTCACTCACGTGCCGTGTTCGTTGTTGACGCAACCATGTTGATCTTTCTGATGGCCGCTTTTCGGTTTACACTACGCCATGTGCTTAGTGGCGCGAGCAGAAATATCGACAGAGGACCGTTCACGCGCGTCCTGGTTGCCGGTTCCGGTCACGGCGGCGAGACGATCCTGCGCTCGCTGCTCGAGGATCCGAAATCGCGATTCCTGCCGGTCGGTATCATCGATCACGAGCCCAATCGTTGGGGCGCGTTGATTCACGGTATCCGAGTCATGGGTGGAGCGACCGATATCGCAATGGCCGCCTCTACCCATGGTGTCGAGATGGTTCTTGTGTCACTAGCAGATCTGGACCCGTCGGTGGTCCGAGACATTGCCGAAGCCTGTCGCAAGTTGAACATTGAGTACCGTCTGATTCCGACATTGTCGGCTGTCCTTTCCCAAGAGGAGCCGGAACTCTTTGCCACGACTACGCTGTCGCACGAGGGAAGAATATGAGTAGCGCCGTTTTGAAAAAAGGCGATGTAGTCCTGGTAACCGGGGGCCAAGGCTATGTCGGCTCGCACTTGGTTCGTATGATGCTGGCGAAAGGCTATCGCGTACGAGTTCTCGATACGCTTATTTTCGGCGATGCCGGCCTTCGGGGCTGCGCTGATGACCCCAACCTCGAAATTGTGTACGGGGATATCTGCAACATACGCGACATGATTCGTGCCACGAAGGACGCGAAGGCCGTTATCGCACTCGCGGCGCTCGTCGGGGATGCCGCCTGCGATCTCAATCATGACGAGACCGTGGCGATCAACATCGAAGCGACCAAAATTCTTAGCAACGTCGTTCAGCTCACGCCTTCGATCGAACGCATTGTGTTCGCGTCTTCGTGTAGTGTTTACGGGGCGACCGAGGGATTGATTCTCAACGAAGGCTCACGTCTGAATCCTGTTTCTTTCTACGCGCGAAGCCGTATCGTCTCCGAAGGTATTTTGGCGCGCGAGCTCGATGATCGTTCGGTCGTCACGCTGCGTCTCGGGACCGTTTTCGGATCGTCCGAGCGTATGCGCTTGGATCTGATGATCAACACGATGACACATCGGGCTGTGACGACAGGCCAGATCAGTGTTACCGGTGGTGAAGCGTGGCGCCCGCACGTGCACGTTCGAGACGTTGCGCAGGGTTTCTTGCTTGCCGCTGAAGCACCGCACGAGAAGGTTAGCGGCGAGACCTTCAACGTCGGTTCCGACCAGAACAACTATACGATTTCGGAAGCTGCCGTTATGGTAGCGGCCCAGATTCCGGGGACCAACATCGAGTATCATGATGTTGTCGAGGATCTTCGCAGCTATCGTGTGAGCTTCGATAAAATCCGTCACGTCCTTGGATTTGCGGCGCGCTATCGTATCGAAGACGGCGTGAGAGAAGTCCGAGCGTTGCTTGATCGCGACGATTTCGACGCGGACGATCCAGTCTATTCCAACTTGAAATCCCTTGGTACCTACGGATTCCGGGGGGTCGAGCAGGCCGAAGAGGTCACCGATGACGCTGTGGCACGCGGTTCGGCTGCTAACTAGCCGTCTCAGCCGGCCACTGCGTCCGTCCAGTCAACCGAAACCTCGGTTTCATGTAGGATGCCGCTCGGCGAGCGGTGGCGTCGTGTAGTATGCTACCCACTGAGCCCTAAAGGTGATGAGCGAAGCACGTCCAGAAAGTTTGAAAGTAGGTGTTGTCGGAGGCGGTACGATCGCCGAGACACACGTTCCCTATATACGCGCAGCCGGCGGCGAGATCGTGGCGGTATCCGACCTTTCGGTCGTCGCTTCGAACGATCTGGCCGACCGCTACCAAATCCAGAGGATTCACCGCGCGGTCGAGGACCTGATCGAGGTTGAAAAGCCCGATGTCGTCCACGTCCTGACGCCTCCGCACACGCACGCGGCCGTTGCCATCGCAGCGCTCGAGCGCGGCGTGCACGTTCTTGTCGAGAAGCCGATGGCCATCGACCCGACCGAGGTTGATCGCATGGTGGCCGCCGCTAAGGCAGGCGGTGCGATGCTGACGGTCGACCACAATCGACTCTTCGATCCGGTCATGCTCGAGGCTAAACGTTTGGTCGAAAGCGGCGAGATCGGCGATCTGGTCGCTATCGAGAGCTATCAAGCCGGTACTGCGAGCGAACGCGCTTGGCTAAGCACGCTTCAGGGTGGCGGGCTCGGAGACCTGGTGCCGCATCCTCTATACCTCCAGCTCGCTTTTCTCGGTGGAGTGCAGTCGATCCAAGCCATGTCGATGGACCGCCAGGGTAGGGGCACGCCCGACGAACTTCGTGTTCTCATGCAGGGCGACGAGCGTAGCGGTGTGTTGACGATTTCCACACACGCCGTGCCCCATCTCAACACGCTGAAGCTGTGTGGCTCGAAAATGACGGTCGAAGTAAATCTCAACAATATGTCGCTGGTTCGGCGTCGTGATTACGACGTGCCGAAGATCATCGGCAAGCCGCTGCCGAATATCGATGAGTCCTATCAGTTGATGACTCAGGTCGTTTCCAACACCGTCAACTTTGTGAGGGGCAAGATTCGCTACTACCCCGGTATGAAGACGCTGATCCAGCTCTTCTACGACGCGATACGCGAGGGCGGTGAGCCACCGGTCACTATCGAGCAGGGCGGCGAAGTAGTGCGCGTTACCTCGGCTATCTGGCGAGCGCTCGACGAGGCCGAGGAACAGTCGCCGTCCCCGCGTGTGGAGGCGACAGGATGATCGCGTTTGTCACCGGAGCTACAGGGTTTTTAGGCAAACGCGTCGTGCGGCGGCTGCTCGATCGAGGTGATCAGGTGCGAGTATTGGCACGCGACGAGGCGAAAGCGGCCGCGTTGGCCGAAGCCGGTGCCGAAGTCGTCATCGGTGATCTGACCGACGTTGATGCATTTCGCGACAAGCTAGATGGCTGCGACGCGCTCTTTCATATTGGTGCCCGCGTTCTGTCGCACGGTGATTGGGACGAGTTCGTGCAGGCCAATATCGTCGCAACTGCGAAGCTCATAGACTACGCCTTGGAAGTCGGCGTCGGTCGTATTGTGCATGTTAGCTCTATCGGCATCTTCGAAATTCCCGCCGACGGTGTGACGATCTCCGAAGAAACCGACTACGATCATCAGCCTGTCCTGCGAGGCTACTACACCCGTTCCAAGATTGATGCGGACCGTATTGCGCGCGCCGCGCAAGCGACGGGAAAGCCCGTTGTCATCGTTCGCCCCGGCCAGCTCTACGGTCCCGATGCTCCCGAGCCGCTGTTTATGGGGCGCGTGAACAAGCGCTTCGGTCCGATGCTGCTGGTGGTGGGAACGCCCGGCTATTACGCGCCGTTGGTTTATGTCGAGAACGCCGCTGATGCCGTGGTATCGGCGGGAACGGCCGAAGGCGTCGAGGGCCGTATTTTCAACGTTGTCGATGAATCTGATCTCAGTCAGCGCGAATACTTTGAGGTCATCAAGCAGTTGCCCGGCTATCCCAAGTACATCCTTTACGTACCCGTGGGGCTTTTCATGCCGGCAGTGGGCGTAGTCGACAAACTGTTCAAACTTCTCAAGCGCCGAGCATGGTCGCCGGCGTATCAGCTGCGTCGCTCCGGACGCAACGCTCGTTATGCGACCGACGTTGCGCGTAACACGTTGGGGTGGCAGCCACGATTGGCCTGGCAGGAAGCCGTCCACGAAACCGCTGCGGGTCTCGAGAAGTGAAGATCCTCTATCTCGAAGCATCTTCGGGGCAAGTCGTCGGTGGTTCGCTGACGGGCATGCTTCACCTTATCGGTGGACTCGACCGCACTGGGCACGTTCCCACCGTGGTGCTTTACGAGGAGAAACCGGTGATCAAGCAGCTCGCGGCTCGTGATATTCGGGTGCGCGTGTTCAGCAAACGGCGGCTCCCGAAGGAGCATTCGCTACAAGAAGCGCCGGCGTACAATAAAGCTAAAGGCTACCCGGGCATTACGCCGATTCTGAAGAACTTTCGTGCGGTCGGCACCTTTGTGTTCGAAACGCTTCCGGCTGCACTCAGGCTTTCTCGTGTCTTTCGTGAAGAAGCGCCTGATCTGGTTCATGTGTGCAACGGCTTTCGCGGCAACCTGGATGCGATCGTTGCGGCGCGTATCTGCGGCATCCCCTGCATCGTGCACTGCAAGGGGTTCGACAAGCATAGTTTTGTGGAGCGTGCCTTCGCTCCCGGCGTCGCGGCCGCGGTATGCATGACACGAGCGATCGAGGAGCATTGTAAAGAACAAAACGTTCGCCCACCGGAGTATCGCGTCATCTACGATGGTCTCGATCTCGATGAGTTCAAGCCAACGCGTGATCGTGACGACGTGCGAGAAGAACTCGGTATCGACGCCGCTGCACCTGTGGTGGGCGTTGTCGGTAACATTCAAGAATGGAAAGGCCAGCGCATACTCCTGGAGGCGATGGTCGAAGTGACCAAGACGTATCCCGATGCGATCGCGATGATCGTCGGCGGTGCACATCGAAGCGGCCGCCAATACGCAGATGGGCTACGACAGTTCGTTGCCGAGAAGGGACTTGGCGACAATGTCGTCTTTACCGGTGCGCGCGAAGACGTGAGCGATCTCATGAGGTCGATGGATGTGGTCGCTCATACGTCGATTCGCGGCGAGCCGTTCGGTCGCGTCATTATCGAAGGCATGAGTGTCGGACGACCGGTCGTGGCAACCCGTGCCGGCGGTGTGCCGGAGTTCGTTCACGATGGCGACAACGGATTGCTCGTGGGGGCGGGCGACGTGGCCGCACTCGCCAAGACGTTATCGAAGCTGTTCTCCGACCAAGGGCTGTGCGAGCATCTCTCGGCAGGCGCGTTGCGTGCGGTTCAAGACTTCAGCGTGCAACACCACGTCGCCGAAATGACCGCTCTATACGAGCGCGTCGCCGAGCGTTATGGGATTCCGCTGGCCGAGCGGGCCGCCGGTCCGAGTGCGGTCGGCCATAGAGCATGACCGATACGGCCGATACGCGACCGGTCGTCATCGAACTTCATGGCGTACGGTTGAAACTGACCTCGTCGCTCGCTCACTTCTCCGACTACGTCACCCACACCATGAAACCGTATGTCGTCGCCGACGATGCACCGGTGGATGTTCATAGCCATCTCGACTGGGTGGATGCTCCTCCGGCGCGGACGCTGGAGACGGCGTTCGCGGGCGCGGGGTGGCAACTCCGCCCCGACCGTGACCTCTATCTTGACGGTGCGCGGTTCTATTGGCTTCGCATCGACGACTTCACCGACCTACATCTCGCCGGCGAAGTTCTGGGTAGCGCCGAGCGACTGGAAGTCACCGGTCGCTACTATTTTCAGATAGGACGCACGCCATCGACGGAATGGCTGTACCGCCTGCGCTATCGCAGAAATTTAGCCACGCTCGAGGCGCGGCGTTTTAGCACCTTGCTCTACTATCTCGTCTACCACCCCATACTGTGGCGGCTGAGCCGGGGCGATGGCTGGAGCGTCGTGCACGGTGGTGGTGTCGATACGCCACAGGGCGCCATCGTGCTGTTTGGAATGCCGGGCTGCGGCAAATCGACGTTGAGCGTGGGGCTGCTCGCGGATGCTAAGCGCAACATGCTGTCGGACAACATCGTGCTCTATAATAAACAGTACGTGCTTGCGTGCCCCGAGGTCCTGCTCTTGGACGCTGCGAGTCTCGAGCGTGCTGCGGGTGGTGCGGGGCGTCTCGTGCGAACAGGCGAGCGTCGTGTCTATGATCGCGATGCGTATCGCCCGGACCATGTTGCGATGAATCCCAGTCGCCCTGCGGCTTTCTTCTGCGTCGAACGTGCGCGTGAGACGTCGCTCGAACCGATCGCTGCCGATGAGTGCGCCCGGTTAGCAACTGCGGGCAATCAGTTGGCCAAAGAGATTCGACGCGTCGCGATCAACAACGAGGTTTACGATCTGGCGAGCGGCACGCGAGCGCCCGATGCCGCCGCCGACCTGCGTGCTTTGGTCGGTACGGCTCCCTGTTATCGACTTGGCGTGGGGCAGCGAGATTCGCTCGACCGAGTCATCAGCGCGACCATCGAACCCGCACTAGCCGAGCGCCACGCCGAGGTGGCGGCTAAATGAGCGAGGCGGACGAGACGAGCGAGAATAGCGAGAAACCTCCAGCGCAAGGCGGAATCGAGCAGCTTGGTTCCGATGTTACCGGCACGCTCGGCACCCGAGTCATCACTATGGGCTTCGGTCTCTTTACCGGGATCATTACCGCGCGCGCCCTGGGACCTGAGAATCGCGGTATCTTTACACTGGCAGCTCTCTTTCCCGCCAGTCTCGTCACGCTCTCGAAATTCGGTCAGGGCGTCGCGTCGATCTACTTCATCCGCAAAGAAGAAGAGGATGTCTCGCAAGTCGCGTCGAACGTTCTCTGGATTGCGCTCGTTACAGGCATCGCGCTGGTGGGAATCGCGCTGGCGCTGCGGGAGACTCTTCTCACGTCCGTGCTCAAGGGCGTGCCGATGTACGCTTTGCTCGCCGTCTTGCCGTTGGCGCCCATCCTTCTGATCGAGAGTTACCTATATGGCGTATTGCAGGCCACAGACCGTTTCAGGGTCTACAACACGCGTTTGCTTGCCGAAGCGGTACTGACCGTTACCGGTATGGCCGTGGCGCTGCTGCTGCTCGATCTCGGTCTTCCCGGTGCTTTTGGCGTCGCGGTCGGTATTCGTACGTTCATGGTGTGTTGGGTCGTGTGGACCATTCACAAGGGCTCGCCGCTTCGGTTTCGCTTCGACTTCGCGCTCGCCAAACGCATGTTCCGCTACGGTCTCAAGTCACACGTGCAGATCATCGCGTCGCATTTTCATTTCAAGGCGGCGCTGTATCTCGTGGCGTACTACTCGAGCCCGGCTCAGGTTGCGTTCTACTCGATCGCGTCGCGGTTGGCAGAGCACATTCTCTGGTTGCCCCAGTCACTGGGACTCGCGCTGTTTCCCAGATTGGCGAGCAGCGATGAACAGGGAGCCCACCGAATGACGGCAATGGCCGTACGTCAGGCGTTGGTGCTGACGGCGGCTGCTGCGCTGGCGTTGGTAATGTTGGGCGAATTTCTCATCACGCTGTGGTATGGCGCTGAGTATGCTGCGGCTGCTGAGCCTTTGCCGTATGTGGCGGGGGGAATCGTCATGATGGCGATGTACGTTTTGCTGTCGCGCAACTTTACGAGTCGTAACAAACAGTCGATCAATATCATCGCTGCGTACATCGCGCTGTTTGGAAACCTGGGACTCAACATCATGTTGATTCCCAAGATGGGCATCACGGGCGCCGCGATCGCTACGGCAGTCTCCTACTCGACCGCTGCTGTGCTCCTGCTCGTGTTCTTTTTGCGCGACTCAGGACTCCCGCTGCATGTGGTTGTGTTGCCGCAACGCGAAGACCTCGATACCTGGCGCAGGTTGTTCGGTGGCTTGAAGCTCGGTCGCTTCTCGATGAAGTCCTGACATGCAGTCTCGACCGCTCGATATCGTCTATGTCATAGGCTCGATGATCGTCGGGGGGACGCAGACGCACCTACTGCAGGTATTTCGTTTCCTAGACCGCGACCGCTTCCGCCCACACCTGTTCGTGCTGCGCGACGGCGGCGGGCTCGTCTCCCAGGCTGAAGAACTCGATGTGCCGGTTCGATCGTTCGGTATGCGTGGGAGCCTCAGACATCCTCGAGATCTAGTCGGCTTCATGAGCATGCGCTCTGCTCTGAAAACACTCGCTCCCGCTGTCGTTCATACCTACCTGATGCGCGGGAACTTCTACGGCGCGATAGCGGCTCGCGCGGCCGGCGTGCCGCGCGTGATCACGAGTAAGCGGGGGCACCACGACATCGCCGGGATTTCCGAGAAGCTCGGTATCGCGGCCTCGAATCGTCTCTCTGATGTCATCACCGGAAACGCTCCATCGGTACTGGAGTTCACGCGTGCGACCGAGCCGTGGGTACGTGCCCCGATGGAAATGATCCCAAGCGGGATCGATACCGATCGATTTGATCCTGTGGGCTGCGACGATCTTCGCGAGGAACTGTCTTTGGGCGATCGGCCCGTCATCGGCACTGCGATCACCTGGCGGCCGCGCAAGGGATTCCGGATGCTCTTTCACGCGTTCGATCTCGTACGGCGTCGTTACCCCGACGCTGCACTACTGATTGCAGGTGTGGAGAACTGGGAGAGCGGGGATAGTGATCCTCGATCTGTGGCCGAAGAACTCGGCATTACCGATTCCGTCTACCTTCTAGGCCGTCGCAGCGACATGCCACGCGTTCTCAATACTTTCGATGTCTTCACACTTCCGTCGGAGAGCGAGGGCATGTCGAACGCAATTCTCGAGGCCATGGCCATGGGCGTGGCGGTGGCTGCGACCAGCGTCGGAGGCAATCCGGTGGTCATTGCGGAAGGCTCGAGTGGCTTCCTGGTCGATTATCCCGACCACGATGCTCTTGCCGAGCGCCTGCTGCGGCTTCTTGACGACCCCCGTCTCCGCGACAGCGCAGGGCGTAGTGGTCGTGAGCGCGCCGTAGGTCTGTATTCGGCGCGCAGTATGGTCGCTCAGATGGAGGCGCTCTACGGGCGCCTGACGGGGTGAAAATGGATCTGAGGGTTGGGATCCTGGCGTCGGCCGTATAAAATGAACCTCTGCCGCGCCCGCTTTGCGGCTTCTAGACACCTAACATCGTAGGGAACCGGTCAACGCCGGGGCAGGGGATTCTTCAAATGGACTTCATCAAGCGTGTGCTCGCCGGTTGTGTCGGCGGATTCATTGGCGGCGCCATCGTCGGCGTCGACGAAGCGATTATCGTCGCGGCGGTCAGCGATCTAACAGAATTTTGGGCTCTCTGGTTCGGTGCGATTTCGTACGGTTTCTTTGGAGCCGTTATGGGTGCCGGCTGGGGCTTCGCTACGTTGGTCACCGGGGCCATCTTTAGCCGTCTCAAAGAGTTGCCGACGGTCATGGGGTCCGCGGCAGGAATCGTCGTTGCATTGCTCGGTATGGTCGTCGGACGCTTTCGCATCATCCGCGACGTGTTCTCCGAGAGCCTGGCGATCGGTTCGACCCAAGGCATCATCGTTCATGTTGGCCTGATCGTATTTGGCATCGTCGCTTTCTTTGCCGTCACGCGTTGGATGTCGGCATCGGTTGAGAAGCGGGGTGCGGTGGCAGCCGGTGGTTTGTGGGCCGGTGTGGTGCTCGGTTTCGCGCTGGTCGCTTCTTTCGCACTGACCGCAGTTGCCGGCGGCGAAGACGCCGCAGACCCGGGCCAGGCGACCGCGGACGGTCCCAACGTGCTGCTCTTCATTGCCGACACGACGCGCGCGGATCACCTCGGTCCGTACGGTGCGTCCGACGTAAAGACTCCTGCGCTCGATCAGCTCGCAGCCGATTCCGTGGTATTCCAGAACGCTTTCGCGCACTCGTCGTGGACCCGGCCCTCTATCGCGACGATTCTTACTTCGCTGTACGCGTCGTCTCACCAGGTGATGCACAAGACCGATCTGCTGCCGGACGATGTGGTCACCATCGCCGAGTCGATGAAGGATGGTGGCTATCGTACCAGCGGGTTCGTCACGAACATCAACGTGGCGCCGTCGTTCAATTTCCAGCAGGGCTTCGACAGTTATCGGTATCTGTCCCCATCGTTCTTCTTCGGTGCGACCGACTCCGGGTCGAAGCTCTCGTTGTACAGCGGGATGAGGCTGATTCGGGAGCGCTTCCTGTCGAAGACCAAGTTCGTCGAGAATTACTACCAGGATGGGGTAACGGTGAACGCTCGTGCTGTTCCTTGGCTCGAGACCAACGGTTCGGAACCGTTCTTCACGCTGGTTCATTACATGGACCCACATGACCCATATTTCGAGATCCCGTACAACGGCAAGGCGGTCGCTCGGGTTGAGGAGCCTCACCCCGACGGCGCGCGTGCGAAAGAACTCCGCGATCTGTACATCGCGAACATCGAGTATCTGGATCAATTCATCGGCCAGGTGCTCGACCAGCTCCGCACGGCGGGTGTTTATGACGATACGGTGATCGCGTTCGTCTCCGATCACGGCGAAGAATTCTACGAACACGAAGGCTGGTGGCATGGCACGACGCTGTACGACGAGCAGATCCACGTTCCTCTGATACTCAAGCGCGCGAAGAATGTCGGCGCCGGTGGTCGGGTTAGCGATTTGGTGGGCATGATCGATGTCATGCCTACGCTTCTCGCTGCAGCAGGTGTCGAAGTACCATCGAGCGCGCAAGGGCGTGACTTATTCGGCGCGACGACTGCGCCGACTGCGGTTTACGCCGAGGAAGACCACGAAGGCAACATCCTCGAATCGATTCGCAGCTCCGAGTGGAAACTCATCATCGCCAACGAAGGCAATCCGCGCGGAGTGGAGTCGTTGGAACTCTACAACGTAGCGGCCGACCCCGGCGAGACCAACAATCTTGCATCGTCGAAGTCCGACGTGGTGGGGCGTCTGCAAAACGAACTTGAGACACTGCGCTCTTTGGCCGGCGCCAGCGCCGTGACCGGCTCGACGGGAGCTCTGGATGCAGCCGATGAAGAGAGACTACGAGCGCTCGGCTACCTCGACTGATCATGATTTTAGTCGTCGCATGGGACGGCGCGTGTTCCGATGTCGTGCTACCTCTTCTCGACGCCGGACAACTACCGGTGCTCGCTTCTCTGATCGCGAAAGGCGCTGCACGAGAGGTTGAGTCCACCGTCCCGGCGGTGACGTTCCCTGCTTGGTCATCGTTCCTTACTGCGGCCCGACCCGACCATCACGGCCTCACTGATTTCACGCTACGCGACGGCTACAACGTGCGCTTCATGAACGCATCGCATCGGCGGCTGCCGACGATGTTCGCGCAGCTCGACGCCTGCGGACTCAAGTGCGGTTCGTACGCGGTCCCGTGCACCTATCCGCCCGAGCCCATCGACGGAGTCGTCGTCTGCGGCTTCGACACGCCGTTGGGCGGAGGGAGACTCACTCGCCGGACCCATCCCCCCGAGCTCGGTAGTCGCATTGTGGCACGCTACGGCAGCCTCGCGGTCGAAGGGCCGCAACAGTCGCGTATCGAAGCCGGCTGGCACGATCGCGCACTCGCTCAGATGAAGACTGAGATCGAGCTGCGCACCGATATCGTGGTCGATCTTTTGCGCGAGGGGCGAAGCGGCCGCGACTGGGATCTGTTCATGGTGCACTATGGCGAGTCCGACACGGTCTCGCATCAGTTCTGGCAATTCGCTGATTCGGACTCGCCACGCTATCGAAGCGACGGCCCCGGCGATGCCATGGCCGACGTGTACCGCTCGATGGACCGCGCGCTCGGACGGCTCGTGGCGGCCTTGCCGGCCGACGCATCGCTGATGATCATATCGGATCACGGTTCGGGCGGGGCAAGCGACCGCGTCATCCACTGGAACCGATGGCTTGCCGATCGCGGGTTGCTCACGTTCGCGACACGTAGCGGATCGGGTGCGATGCGATTGGCCCGTCGGGCGGCGCTTGGCTTGGTGCCTACTGCGATGCAGGCGACGCTGTTTGAGTCTTTGCCCGGGCTTGCCGGACGCGTCGAATCGGGACATCGCCTCGGGGGCATCGATTGGTCGGCGACTCGCGTGTTTAGCGAAGAGCTCAATTACTTTCCGGCGCTGTGGATCAACCGTTGCGGCCGGGAACCGCAGGGCATCGTCGGTGAAGATGAGGTTGCGGATCTTATCGCAGAACTTCGCGTGCAACTCGCGGCGTTTGTCGATCCTTTCGATGGCGCGCCGGTCGTCACGCGGGTACTCGAACGCGAAGAGGTGTATGACGGACCGTTTTCCGATCGTGTTCCCGACCTGATCCTCGAGCTACGTAACCCCGATGGCTACAGCTATGCGGCTGCGTCGAGTCGGGCGGGCGGCGAAATTGAGCCGCTGCGCCGACTGCGTGACGCCGAGATGACCGGCGCACGCGGCACTACGATGGCGGGTGCGCACCGCGCTAGAGGCTTGTGTGTGATGTACGGCGCCGGCGTTCGACCCGGCCTGTACCCCCCCGGTTCGCTTCACGATGCCGGTGCTAGCGTATTGGCCATGGCCGGTGTTGCGGTGCCGGTCGGAGCCGACGGTAAGGCGTGGAACGAGCTGCTCGAGCATCCGCAGGGATCTCTCGTCCCGACGTCGACTCCGGCAGCGGGTGAGATCCGTGACTACGACGCGTCGGAGGCGGAGGAAGTCGCACGCAGGCTGCGGGCATTGGGGTACGTGGAGTGAGGATCGCGATGGTCGCGGCATGCCCGTTCCCGTCACCACAGGGATCGCAGGTGTTCGTCCGCGACATGTGCGGTGCCCTGGCTGCGCGCGGGCACGAGGTGCACCTACTTACCTACGGCCAGGGTGCCGACGACGTAGTGCCGGGCGTGACGCATGAGAGAATCCGTCGCTTGCCCGGAGACGACGCGATGCGATCCGGTCCGACGGCGGTCAAACCGCTGCTCGATAGCATGATGGCGGTGCGGCTCTCGAGCATGCTCGGACGCGCGCCGTTCGATGTCGTCCATTGCCACAACTACGAGGCGGCAATGATCGGTTTAGCGACGCGCGTTCGTCGAGGCGTCCCCGTGGTCTACCACAGCCACAACATGATGACGGATGAGCTGCCGACCTATTTCTCGGGCTCGATCACACGGTTGGCTGCAGGAGCGGTCGGTCGTATGCTCGATCGATCGGTTCCCAGGGCGGTCGACCAGGCGGTAGCGCTCTGTGATCACACCGCGGCCGCGCTCGGCGGCCTTGGAGTCGCGCCCGAACGATTGACCGTCATACCGCCCGCGATTGATGATCCCGGAGAATGCGGAGACAGACTCGCTGCGCGGCGCGAACTCGGTTTGCCGCAGAAGGCGCGGGTCGTGACGTATGCGGGCAATCTCGACGCGTATCAGAATCTCGGCTTGCTGGTAGGGGCAATGCGCCTGCTGCGAGAGCGCTCGAAAGACGCGCATTCGGTTCTCGTGGTAGCCACCCACGCCACCGAGGCCGCCCAAGAGTCGCTCGACACAATGGTCCGCGCGGCGGGCATCGCCGAGAATGTGAAAATTGTGCGATCGTCCGACTTTGTACCAATTTGGCGGGCGATCGAGGCTGCCGATGCGGTGGTCATGCCGAGGCGCCTGGGGTCGGGGTTCCCGATCAAATTGGTCAACTATCTAGCCGGCGGCAGGGCCGTCGTGACGGCTGGATGTGGCGGCAAGGCGCTCTGCGACGGGGTAGACGGCGTGGTGGTCCCAGACGACGATCCAGGCGCTCTGGCGGCCGGTCTCGGGCGCGTTCTCGACGATTCCGAGTTCGCGGGGCGACTCGAACGCGAAGCCAGGCACACGTACCGCGCATCGTTTACGTGGGACGCTGTGTTGCCTGCTCTGGAAGCGGTATATGACCGCGCCGCTCGGGCCGGTACGCGTGGCTATCGTGACTGTGCCGTGTAACGTTGGCGGTTACGGCTATGCGAGAAGCGACAGTGGGCGAGAGCAGGGAACAAATTAAGGCGGACGGTGCAGTGCCCGAGATATCGGTGATCATCCCGGTGTACAACGAGGAAGATACGCTCGGTGTCTTGATCGAGCGCCTGGTGACGGTACTCGACGGATTCGGCGAAACCTTCGAACTGGTGTTCATCGACGACGGCAGTCACGACCGCTCTCTGGAGATGCTGCGCGACTTTCACGCCAAAGACGCACGCATCAAGTGCCTGAGCCTCTCGCGTAACTTCGGCCACCAGGTCGCCGTGTCGTGCGGCCTGGACCACGCCGCCGGCCGCGCGGTCATCGTCATGGACGGCGACCTGCAAGATCCGCCCGAGATTCTTCCAGACCTCGTCGGCAAATGGCGTGAAGGCTATGATGTCGTTTACGCTGTACGCCGAAAGCGCAAAGAGAACTTCCTCAAGCGCGGCGCCTACGCGTCGTTCTATTGGCTACTGCGAAAAGTATCGTACTTGGATATTCCGCTGGACAGCGGTGACTTCTCGCTCATGGATCGCCGGGTCGTGGACTTGCTCAAGCAAATGCCCGAGCGCAATCGATTCGTGCGTGGATTGCGAACCTGGGTCGGATTGCGACAGACGCCCTTTATCTATGAACGCGGCGCGCGTTTCGCCGGCGAATCGAAGTACGGGCTCACGAAGCTCATGCGCCTGGCCTTCGACGGGCTGATTTCATACTCGTTCGTGCCTCTGCGCGTGGTGAGCAATCTGGGCATGCTCGTGTCGTTGTCAGCCCTTGGGTACATGATCTTTCTGATCATCGATCGGTTCTTCGGCGAGCGCGGCACCATCGAAGGTTGGACATCTACGGTTGTCATCCTGTTGTTCATTGGGGGAGTTCAGCTTCTCTCGCTTGGAATCATCGGCGAGTACATCGGACGAATCTTCGATGAAGTGAAACAGCGACCGCAGTATGTTGTTGGTGAGCGGGTTGGTTTAGGTCCCGCAGAGCGGCCCGAATGATCAATCGTTTCAACCGGGCGCTAGGAGCGCTCGTCCTCTTGGGGCTCGTCCAAGCGCTGCTCGAAACATTGCTCATCGCGACTCTGTATCGCGACTTACTCTTCGCGCCGTACCGTTTCTTTACCATCCAAATTTATGACGCCTCGACCAAGCTCTATTTCCTCACGTCCGAGTATCTGCCGTTGCCGTCGTTGTTGTCGGATTTCATCGGGCAGGGGTTCGTAGCGAAATTCGCGCTGTTCCCTGAACTGGCAGCGATCAACACGTTTATTGCCGCACTGCTGGCACTCTTCGCCATGCCGCTTGCGGGTGAGAGCGGTTCTCCGGCGCGTCGGGTTGTTCTCGGCGTGACCGCTGCGGCGCTTATATTGCACGTGGCGATGTGGTTGCTGGGAACGAAAATCCCACTCGATCCCACGTTCGCGAAGGTCGCGGCGAAC
>Ga0315336_1001279_pt1 | contig 51631 bp, 31 predicted proteins | sample ASW5metaG_FD_204512 | JGI IMG/M metagenome (GOLD analysis project Ga0315336, IMG submission 204512) | Ammonia-oxidizing marine archaeal communities from Monterey Bay, California, United States - ASW #5 | ecosystem: Environmental > Aquatic > Marine > Intertidal zone | place: USA: California...
ACACCTCCCCGTGACCGGCATCCCGAGTGGACTCCGTGGCCGCTTTCACGAGCCCCGGACGAAGATCGCAAACGGCACGCAGATCATATTCCGGATAAGCGATGCATTTGGGAATGGCGTGATACCGCCCGCGCGGGCCGAGCCCTGCCACCGCAATCCGAATGGGATTGCCGACCGGTTCCAGCCCGCCGTTCCCAAACGGCAGGCCGTTTCCCCGCATCGTTGCCCTGATAGCATCCTTGATCATCATCGTCCGTGATTCACGCGTTGGCTGGAATCCTCCGGCGTTCATGTTCCACCACGAATTCGGCCTGCAGTGCGCCCTCCGGGAGCCGGGCCAGAATTCGTTCCTCGCCAAAATGATCGATCCTGCTTACCTCGGCCGTTTCTCCATTGACCGTCACCGGTCCGATCCTCCCGTCGTCGTACCGAACAGGCAACGACACGCTGAGATCATGGGCAGGAACTTCACCGGCAAATCGAAAGGTAGTTGCGTGGTCCGTCGACTCCATGTCCTCCAGCCTCCAGGCGCGGCGGGTCTTCCAGAAATCCAGCCAATGCGTTACGGAGATCAACGCAGCCCCGTAAGACGCGGCCCGCTCCAGCAGGGTGCGCTCCGCGGCGTTCGCATAGCCGGCAAAGTTGCCCGGGTGGAAACAGACGGCGAAGGGAACCCCCAGGGGTCGAAGCGTTTCCTCGAACAGACTCCCGGCATATGCCCCGACCGCTTCGGGGGTGAGCCGGATGGTGTAATCTGACTTCGGATCCGGATTAAACGCGACATCGTCGCCGAGGTGGCATGGCTGCTGGAGCACATCGATCCTGCGGAAATTCTCGTCGAGGAACGAGATGGGCAGGCATGCGGGAGGGGTGGAAAAAAAGTCACTGTACCGGCGGGTGCTCACGTTGTAGCCGTAGTTGCAGTCCATCTCAATGCCCAGCCGCTGCCACAGCCTGGGCACGTCCATGTAGCCGGACCAGAAGAGCCTGTGGTTGCGTACGGTCCGGGTTGCCTGGCCGAAACGCGCCCGGAATTCGACCACGTCCCGCTCGATCTCCACTGCGCACACAGAAAACGGATCGTGAGACTCGGCATACTCATCATTCGGATAGGGATGCACGGAAAAGCCGTGCCCCCGTTCCTGCCACGCCTGCAAGTGGTCCACGTTGCACTTCGTCAAGCCGGGCATGATGTAGTGCGTCATCGTGGCCCCCAGCCCATCCAGAAAGGCATTGATCTTCTCGATTTCCTCAATCTCCGCTCCATCTTCATCGCCGGAAATCAACACGGCGGACTGATGAAGCCCCGGCAGCTGCCAGATTCGGGGTAGCGCTACGTCCCGATGGTGCTCGATCAGCCGCAAGAGCAACATGGGATGAAAGTCCGCCAGGGGCATATTTCTGCTCTCGAAATCTCGCGCCCAATCCGGGCCGAAAAGCGAACTGGCCCGGTCATTGTCACTCCGGGGGCACCACCGACCCGCATTTTCCGGGCGTCCCTGGCGAAGATTGCGGTAGCAGTCGACCAGGTCATAGGCGAAGACCGTCACCTGCCCTCGTCCCGCGGGAACTGTCCAAACGCCCGGACGGGCTCCGGGTGTCCGACTGTTCTCGTAGAGGTAGGCCCACACCACGCTGTCGGGGGGTGGGGCCGTACCCGCTCCCTGCTGCGCGTTTTGCGTACGCCGTCCCAGCACCGGCAATGAGTAATGACTGAACCGATGCAGCAGCGGGCGCACCAGGCGAAGCGCGGCCAGGGACCCGTCATCACCGAAATCCATTTCGGTGCGGTCCAGACCCAGGGAACAGAGCGCACCGGATGACGGAGCAATGAGGAGTAGGTGTACGCCGCCATCGAGAAGCGATTTCAGCGCCACCCAATCGCCGGAATACCCGGCGGGAACGATTACAGCAGAGGCGTCACCGGGGATTTCCTCCTGGTCGCCGACCATTGCCCCGGCTCCCCCCCAGAGTGCCAGCATCTCGTCGAGATACTCGGCCTGATCGTTGCCGGAATCTTGGAGAATGAAAACATCCATGGTAACCGTCTGCTCGGATCGGAATCTCCTTCAGCCAGGAAGTGTTACGAAGTGTTACGCCGAAGAAGCGTGGGCTCGATCAGAATCCTCTGCTCGACGCGTTCACCCGCAAGCATTCGCAGCAGTGTGCGGGCGGCAATCTGGCCGTGCTTCGCCAGGTGTGTATCGACGGTGGTGATGCCGCAATGCGAGTGGTCTCCGAGCATATTCCCGTTGCCGATGATCGCCAGTTGATCGGGAACGCGGATGCCGCGTTCCTGGCACGCGAGCAGGCAGCCCAGGGCGGCCATGTCATCAATGGCGACCAGCGCGTCGAGGTCCGGGTGCCGCTCGAGCAGACGCAGGGTCGCGGCCCACGCGTCATTGATCCCGAAATCGGCCCGTTCGAACGCGTCTTCGATCACCGGCAGATCCAGACGCCGCATCGCCGCGTGGACTTTGTCTATGTGCGTCGGCGGGATGGGCATGACGTCGGTGATCACGCCGATGCGCCGGGCGCCGATCTCCTTGACGTGCTGCATCTGGCGATCAAAGGCCGACGTCGGGCCGGTCTCAACGGTGACCATGCCGGGCAGCGCGTCATACTCGGTGAACTCGATGATGACTACGGGCACGTTCATGGCGAGCAAGCGTTCGACTTGGGCCTTCCGCAGACGCGGCAGAGCCACGATGCCCGAGATGCGTGCATGTTTGACAAGTTGTTCGACGGTATCGTCGTCATCGGACTGTGCGATGGAAAAAGGCCGGGCGATCAGCTCCACCCGGAACGGGCGTGCGCTGGAGTCTTCGCTCTGCACGCCGTTGATGAGCATCTGGGTGTATGGGTGCTGCGGCGACGTTTCAGAAGCATGTACAAACAGAATCGTGGCGGCCGTAGAGTACTTGCTGGGGTTGACGAAGGTGCCCTTCCCGCGCTGTCCAATGAGCAGGCCCTCCTGGGTCAGATCCTGGATCGCCCGGCGAACGGTGGTCTTGCTGACTCCATGATTGGTGATCAGGTCTGATTCGGTCGGGATAAAGCCGCCCGGCTTGTACCGTCCGCCCAGAATGTCTGCGCGCAACTTCTCCCGCAACTGCCCGTGCAGTGTCTCTGCCGCCGCCTGCTCTGATGCTGTTTCAACCGTCGCCATAGGAAAAACCAGGATTCAATTAAATACCCATAACATATTTCAACATTACGGGGGCCGGCGTGAGAGGTCAAGGCCAGTGAGTTTCAAGGAAGACCATTCATCTGATCTCTTAGACAACCGGCACAAATGAAGATCCTTGTGGCCGGGAAACGGCCTTTGTCAGGTGAAACAGCCTGTTTCCTCTCTCGACCGGGCGGATAAAGCCGGGGTTTCGAACAAAACGTAAAAATGTTACTCAACCGTCTGCTAACTAATAACTTACAAATCACGATCTAGATTCTACTCTATTTCGACGGATTTCGAATAGACAGGCCATTCCAGTTGTGATAACAACTTTCAAATACGGATGATTTCTTTCAGTCATCGAAAGCAGATTCAACGCAATAGAGACGGAGCAACCTCGTAGCGCAGCTGCGCCCACTTAGGTGGAACACAGGAGAAATACGATGAAAAAGACATTCCTAATTGCGGCAACCACCCTCCTGAGCATCGGTTCACTCCTGCTGCCGGCACACGGCGACACACTCGATGTCGTGTTCGGAAGCACACTCAGTGGAGGAACCATCGCGAGATACGACAGTTCCGCGAATTCGATCGTCTTCACGTCCCCCGGTTGGGGCACATTTGAACAGATGATCCCACTCCACAACGGGGATGGGAAGGTGGCAACGGGCGTTACATCGGGAGGCGGATCGCTGGTGGTCTTTAAGGGCTCGGCCAATACGCTCTCCACGACCGGTTGGGGAAACTGGCAGGGACTGGGGGAAACGGGCAACGGGAATATTGTCAATGCCAGCAGTTCAAGCGCCGGAAACTACTCCGTACGCAACGGCACCGACCCCTTCGGATACGCCGGCTTCGGATTCAGCACGGGCTGGGGCACCGTCGAGAAGATGACCTCCCTGAACAATGGGAACGTAGTCAGCGGCTCGTCGAACCTAGGAGGATCCCTGATTCTTCATTCCAACGACGGCGCAACGCGCCAGCAATTCAGCTCCGGCTGGGGCGGCTTCAACCAACTGGTCGAATTGAGTGACGGAATCGTCCTGGCCGGGACGACGGCGAGCGGTGGTTCGTTTGTCCGCTTCGACGGCGCGGCATTCAACGGTGTGGGCATTACCAACGGCGCGGGCTGGGGAACGTTCGAGCAGATGGTGCCCATCGACAGCGGCCGCGCGGTGGCCGGCGTCTCGCACCTGGGCGGCACCCTGGTAATGTTCGACGGCAATGCCAACCAGATCAATACCGGGTGGGGCACGTTCGAGCAGATGATCTCGCTGAGCAATGGCGACGTGGTGTTCGGCAGCACCCTGTCCGGCGGTACAATCGGCAAGGTGACCGGCGGCACGACGCCTGCCTCGATTTCTACCGGCCAGGGCACCTTCTACGGCATGGCCGAGTTGAGTGACGGCCGGGTGCTCATTGCGGATAGCCAGAGCGGAGGCGCCATTCTCATTCTCGACGGAAACTCGATCGTCGTGCCCACGAATTTTTCCGGCTGGGGGCAGATCGACCAGATCGCCAGCATCGGCGATGGGGAAGCCTTCCTCACCACCAACGACGGCAAGTTGCTCCGCTTCGACGGCACCAGCGTCAACCAGTTCAGCACCGGCTGGGGCGTAGTTGAACAACTTGTAACCATCATTCCCGAGCCATCCACCTTCATGCTCCTCGCCGCCGGCGGCCTCCTTCTTGCGCGCGTCCGCCGCCGCCGCCTCTGAGACAGTCAAAACACGGATATCATAGGGCGCCTATCATAACGGATCTAGAGCGGTACCTTTTTGATCTCAACGGCTATATCGTCTTACAGGGCGCCATTCCCGCGAACATCCTCGTGGATCTCAACGCGAGCCTGGACGGGATGCTGGACATGCAACCCGGCGAATGGCGCGGCCATGTGCACGGGCACTTTTTCGCCAGCGCCACCGAGGGCCTGAACCTCCAGCAGATCTATGAGGCCGGCGAACCCTGGGAGTTTCTGATCGATAACCCGGCCTGGATCGATCACATCAAATGTTTCGTTGGCGGCGGCGACTCGTTCGATTCCAACCACGGTCCCCTGTTCATCGACGAGAATTTCGCCGGCATTCGTGGGCCGGGCGAGGCGATCGGATTGCATTCCGGATCCGTTCCCTGGAGCAAGCGCGGCCAGTTCCATGTAAAGAACCAGAAGTTCAACTGCGGCCAGGTGAACGTGCTCATGGCGCTGAACAACGTCGGCGCGGGTGATGGCGCCACCATGATAATTCCCGGCAGTCACAAGTCGAATTTCGTTCACCCGGAGTTCGATCAGTACAAAATGAAGTACGGCGAAGGCACATCGGTCGAGGGCACCACCGCCGCCATCGAGGCTCACCTGGCTGCCGGCGACGCACTGGTGTTTGTCGACTCCTTGTGCCACGGTTCGGCCAGGCGCATCAACGAAGGTCAACGCCGCACCGCCGTCTACCGGTACGGGCCATCCTGGGGATTCTTCCGCCATCCCTATCGCCCGTCGCAGGCGCTCCTGGAACGATTAACACCCGGGCGCCGCAATATCGTCTTCCCCCACGAAAAAGTAATCTCACCTCCCGGCAGCGTGTCGGCGGCAACGTCTTGACCTATCGAAGGTCACCCAATCCCTGATAGACTCAAAACTCAAAGGCTGCATTTGCCTCATATCGTGCGCCGTTCCCGCAGGCTCAGCTATCAGCAAGTTCTGCCTTGCTCTGTCCGGGAGCTTGTTCGAGAATTGCCCGATGCACCCTGAGCAAGTCAAGATCTACAAAGCCATGTCGCCGGCACGAAAGCTGGAGCTGGCAGCGGAGTTCTATTTCGCAGCCAGACATCTGAAGCATCAAAGCCTGATGGCGCAGCACCCTGACTGGACAAGCGAACAGGTGAATCGGTAAGTGCGGGAGCTGTTCCTATATGCAGCAGGCTGACATCTACACAGAGGGCGCAGATCCACTGCACACGTGGGGCCTTCAGCATCGAAGAGCTATCGAAGTATCCCCCGGAAAGTCCCTGTGGGTCGCACCACCAGAGTACGTGATACTGCGTAAACTCGAATATTACCGCGAAGGACGGTCAGAGAAACATGTACTCGATATTCGAGGCATGCTGGAGGTCTCGGGCGACGGACTGAATCAGGCGTTTCTCCAGGACCAGATCCAGCAGATGAGCCTCTCTGGAGAGTGGCAGGCGATCGGCGAAACAGGCTAGCCTGATTCGGAACAGGCATAGAGAATGTGTCCGGTTTGTTGCATGCAATCACTTGACGAGATCCGACCCGATTGCTCACTTTAGGGGTGACATTTGCGCGCGCAGCGCGAAGAGTGGGAGCGCATGCAAATCATCGACAACCCGGAGGGAATGCAATCCGCCGCGCTGGTATTGAAGCGCGAGGGAAAGCGGATAGGTTTTGTCCCAACCATGGGGTACCTGCATGATGGGCACCTCTCCCTCATGAGGATCGCCCGCGAACAATGCGATGTTCTCGTCACCAGCATTTTCGTCAATCCGACCCAGTTCGGACCCAGTGAAGACTTTAACGAGTATCCCCGGGATCCCGATCGAGACCGGCGGATGTGCGAGAAAGTCGGAGTAGACATCATCTTTTATCCAACCCCACCGGAAATGTATGCACGGGACCACACCGTGTACGTGGTGGAGGACTATCTTTCGTCCGGGTTGTGCGGCGAATCGCGCCCGATCCATTTCCGGGGTGTGCTCACCGTGGTGGCAAAGCTCTTCAACGTAGTGCAACCCGATCTCGCGGTGTTCGGCCAGAAAGACGCGCAGCAATTCCGCCTCATTCAGCAAATGGCGCGTGATCTGAATTTTCCCATTGAAATCATCGCCGGCCCCATCGTCCGGGAGAAGGACGGTCTCGCGATGAGTACGCGCAACCAGTATCTCTCGCCGCAGGAGCGGGAGGACGCCGTGCAGATAAACCGCGCGCTCCAGCGGGCCGAGGAACTCTTTTCCAGGGGAGAGCGCTGGGCGGAAGTCTATCGGCGGGAACTGGAAGCGGTAATCCACAGGGCCGAAACCGCGAGAATTGACTATATCGAAATCGTGGCGGTCCAGAACTTTCAACCGGTTTCGCGGATCGAGGAGCCAACCCTGGTCGCCATCGCTGTCTTTTTCGAAAAAGCCCGCCTTATCGACAACATCGTCCTGCGTCCCTGACGGCGGGAACACGGAGAGAACGAAAATTAATTTGAACAGGAGCAATCCTGTTTCGTGTCTCTTGTGTATGTAGTGATAAATCGAATGGGGAGGTGACCCTTGAATCGTTGGCTGACGCTCTTGACGGTATTGTCACTTTCGGTGGGCTCGGCGAGCGCGCTGAATGCTTCGGATTCCGATACGCAACGGCACACGGACCGGTATCTGAAGGTTCTCCAGCAACGGCCCCGGCCGGGCACAGCGCTGAACCGGTTGTACGAAATTCATCTCGAATCTGGCGATTTCGACGCCTGGATTGCAGAACTCACCGATACGGCCGCCGTTGCATCCGACGCGGGTGCCGGGGTGCTCCTGGCACTGGTTCACGAAAAGAGGGGCAACGCCGACGATGCCCTTCGCGCGGTGGAGGCGGCCGTCGCCCTCGAACCCGAAAACTGGTACGCACTGTTTGCCCTGGGGCGCGTTCAGATGAGCCTGATGGATTGGCCGGCGGCCACCGGTTCGTTCCAGAAGGCGCTGGAAAACACCTCGGAGGAGGAAAACCGGATCGAGGTTCTCTACCTGTTGGGCCGCGCCCAGGCCCGCGGAGGTGATGCAGATGCTGCGTCCCAAACCTGGCGCAGTCTCGCGGCCATGCGGCCGGATGACGTCAGCGTTCTGGAGCAGCTGACCGATGTGCTGCTGGAGGAGGAGCAATTCGAGGAGGCGGACAAAGTTCTTCAGAATCTCCGGGCCGCGTCAACCGATCGCCCGTACAAGGCGGTCCTGTACGCAACCCGGAGGGCGGACGTCCTCGTGAGCCTGGGAAAATTTGAAGATGCGGTTGCGCTCTACGACGAGGCGATCCGGTCCCTTCATCCCGATAACTGGCTGTACCATGAAAGCCAGACTCGCCTCGAGGAGCTGTTCCGAAAGCGCAATGATCTCGACGGTCTGCTCACGTTGTACCGCACATGGATCACCGAGCGTCCCGAAGACCTCGCGGTGACACTTCGCCTGGCCGGGATCCTGGCCGAGGAAGAAAAGGCCGACGAAGCGGAGATCCTCCTGCAAAGCGCCATGGATGCGGCCCCGACGAGATCCGAGCCACGCCTCGAGTTGGCCGAGTTGCTCGAAAAGCAGGGACGATTTGCCGATGCAATCGTCCACTGGGAAGCCCTTTGCAAAAGCTTCCCCGACAATACCACGTTCCTGAAGCGGGCGGGCATGGCCTGGGCACTGAATGCGGAGGACCCGGAGCATAATGAAATGGCGGTGACGTGGTTTCAGAGAATCGCTGAAACCGATCCTGAGAGCGCGTCGCTTGCGCTTTTCGCGGCCGAATCTCTGGCAGAAGCCAAGCTGCGGGAACCTGCGATCGCCATGTACCGCACCACCATCGAGCGTGCCCCCGAGGTAATCGACTACTACGAGTACCTGGGTTCGTACCTGATCGAATTGAACCGGCGGGAACAAGCGCTGGGCGTGTTTCAGGAAGGGGCATCGGACCAACTTCGAACGCCCGAGAACCTGATCCGGCTTGCCACGACACTCTCCTTTTACCGATTCGGGGATGAAGCGCTCGCCGCGGCGAACGAAGCCGTCGAGTCCGAGCCGGACAGCTTTGACCTGGGGAGCGAAAGAGCCAGGCTCCTGGCCCGGCACGATCGTGCCGATGAGGCCCTGGCGGAATTGGAGCGGACTTTTCTCCTGGCTCCAAACGAATATTTCCGTGACGAAATTACGGACCGGAAAATCCGCACTCTCAGCCGCCTGGATCTGCTGGAGGAAGCGTACAACGAACTTGCCGAGCGTCTGCTCCCGGAACAGGCGCAGGATGCGCAGGACATCATGACGGCCGCGAAAATGGCCGCCGCACTCCGGATGCGCGAGGAGGCCGCCGATTGGGCGGAACGCGCGCTGCAGATTGATCCGGAGTCCGAGCGACATCTCGCAATGGCAGGCGCCGTGTACAAGCGGATTGGTGACTACGAAAGACAAGCCGTCATTCTGGAGCAATTGGCGAAGATCCGTCCCGAACAGGCACTCACCCATCTTTCGGATCTCACCCGCCTGCACATGAGTATTGGGGACCTGGAGAAGGCGCGATTCTCGGCGGAGCGGGCCATGAAAGCAGCTCCGGGAGCGAAAGAAGGGTATTCCCTGATTCACGGCGTCTTGATTGCCTCGGGCGAGTTGGAAGAAGCGGTTTCTATTCTCCGCACCGCCATAAAGCGCCACCCGGCGGACGCCCAATTGCGCATCCGGTTGGCCGGGAACCTCCAGACCTTGAACCGACCGGCAGATGCGATTGACACCTACTGGCAGGTATACGAACTCGCGGAGGACGATGCCGGGCGCCTCGCCGTCGTACGCCCGCTTGCCGAACTCTACTATCACTCGGACCGCTTCGAAGTATTGCTGGAACGATTCAAAAAGATGAAACGGGCGGACGCCCGGGACGCTGCCGCTTCTCTTGCCCTGTCCGAGTGCTATCTGACGGTTCAGGACGAGGAAGCGGCGCGGCGGGAACTCGTTGGCCTGCTTGCCTCTCAACCGGAGAACAAGATTCTTCTCAAACGTCTGGCATCCATGTCCCTGGAAGCGGGGGACACGGATGAAGCCATTCAATACCAGGAGAAGCTCGTCAAGCTGGAGCCCAGCCCGGCCCATTACCGCCAGCTGGGAAATCACTTCCTGTCCGCGGGCAAGGCGGACCAGGCTATCCACGCCTGGGAGCAATCCTTGAAACGACGCGCAAAGGGCGTGCCCGCGGATCCGGCGGAAGCGCTCCTCTGGGTGGAGAAACTCTCGCAGGAAGGCTTCCAAGAGAGCGCGCTGGAGCAGACCCGCAAACTATTGCGAAGCTACCAGGACGATTGGCGCATCTCTCTTCGCCTCGCGATCTACCTATATGAATCCGACGAATTGGAGGAAGCGGAAGAACGGATCCTGTCGCTTCTCTCCCTTCCCGACGGGGACCTGGAAACCGTATCCACCAATACGCCGACTCAATTCTCCGCCGCGTATGCAAATCTTCCACCCGAGGTTGTTGATTTTCACTCGTTGTTCGTATTCCGGTACGCGAACCGGATGGAGGACATCATCCGGTTTCTCGGCATGCATCGCCAGCTGTCGGCGAGGGGAAAGCAGAGCGCGGAATCGGTTCGCATGGCGTTCTATGCGGTGCTGGAGCACATGGGAAAATCCGCCGAGGAGATCATCAAGATCGCTTCCGAATCGTCTTCCGGGGCATCGGCCGAAGCGCGCGCCCGGCTCAAGATCCTCGTGCTCATGGACGAAAAGGAGTCCGCCTTGAAGTTTGCCGGGGAGTTCCTGGACGAGAACCCGGACGATGATTTCATGCGAAATTGCGTCATCCTGGGGATGCAGGACAACATGTTCGGAGAGCCTACGGACGAAAGTTTCGAAAACCTTCGGCAACACATTGAGTATATGCTCGCGAACCGGCCACAATATGATGAGTTCTACACCCTGGCCTATGCCCAGGCCCTGTCGAGGGCCGCGAGGACAAACGAACTGAAGTCCGTCGCCATGGACCTCGCCACCCGGGACCTTTCAGACGATATGAATACGAATTTGCAGCTGCTTCACATGTTGATCCAGTCGGGAGCCTTTGACACCTTTCGGACGGTTCTGGAAGAAGTTGAAAAAAAGATGGAGGAGCAAACAGGCTCCGGCCACGGTGGCTGGAGCCAACACCTGCTGGCAATGACCTCCGAAGCGCTACTCAATGCGTCGCAATTCGAAGAGGCGGTCGACTTGTTCAAACACCACATCGTCACAACGGCCCCGACCGCCGGAAGCCTCAAGTCCTCGGGAAGATATTCCCGTGGATTCAGTCCCTTCGATTCATTTCCTGCCCCAAACAAATGGTGGGATCAAAATCGTTTTCGCGTTCTCCAGAATTTCTATAATGCGTGTGCAGCCCATGAACAGGGAGAACTCCTTGGCAAAGTCCTGGAGGATCTATCTGAATCCGCTGAGTCCCTTCCCGCGAGGATCCAGGCTTTATTGGCGCGATCCTACTGCGCCTGGTGGGAGGGAGAAGAGGCCGAAGCGCTGGAGTATCTTCAACTGGCGGCGGATGCGGTACCGACCGACGACGGGCTCCGTCTCGCGCTTGCATCCTTGCAGCATAGCAGGGGAAACACGGCGCTGGCACTCACAACCCTTGCGGGTATTCGCGCCAGGTACGGGCCCACGCACCGGGCCGTACAACAGATGATTCTATCCCTCGCATGGGAAATTAACGATCGTGAAACGGCCCGGAAAGCCGCCCTCCGGCTATTCACCCAGAAACTGGACGCGGCCGCGTATTATGACCTGGCAGAGAAATTGGATGCGCTTGGCCTCGACGCGAAGGCGGAACTGACGGAGAAGCGCGCGGAAAAGGCGACCCAATCGTCACCGAGAGGTCGCTCGTCCCAGGGCGTTCATTCTCTGTACCAGGCGATGAACCAGGCGAACGAGAAGAAACAAACCGAACGAGCTGTGCGCCTGGCGCGTCAACTGTTTCGACAGACCGGGAATCCTCAATCCGGCGGAGGATCGTCCCGACATCTCCGAAGGAATGCGCTTTCTACTTTGGAAGAGGCGGGCATGCTGGAAGAGCTGATCGTGGAGACGGAAGAGCGCCTGGAGCGCAACCCGAACTCCACGAGACTGATGTCCGATCTGTTCGATCTCCACACGGCTGCGGGAAATGATGAAAAGGCGGATAAAATCATGGAGCAGGTGTTGGCATCTTCGGCGACGAACTACGAGTTTCTCTTAAAGCGCGCAGAATCCCTGCAGGAAAAAAATGAATACGAGGAATCCGCGAAGATTTACCTGTCAATTTTGAAACAGGCGCCGGAGAAAGTAGTGCAGCGTTCGAGTTCCTGGGAGGTTACGAGGGCAATCACACAAGCAGATCGAGTCGATGAATTCGTCGCGACACTGATGGAACACGATTTTAAATCCGTAACCCGGAGATCAGCCGTGCACGGTCAAGATCCGGAAGATGTACTCGTTGAGTTTGCCAGACAACTCATACAGAATCGAAACGAAGATTTTGCAGACTCGAGTCTCAAACTGACCCGGTGGCTGCAGGAAAACCTTTCCAACAGTTCCCGGCAGTCTTACCGGGTGGGTCAGCTGGCCGATATCGCGGGAAGAAACTTAATGCAACTGGATCGGCACGAGGAAGCGTTCAACGAGTACGCCAACACATTCGTCCCGGAAAAAGTCGCCCGCGAATTGGGATTGGATTCACAGGCGGGAAAGGGCCGGGGCATGGGGTCCATGCCGACGAGCTGGTCAGATCGCGGTGTCGAAAGTGGTCTGACAAGGTTTCTGGATTGCGCCGCGGAGAGCGGAAACCTGGAGAGACTGGGAGCGGCTTGCAATGCAGCGGCGAGCAGCGGAGACGGCGATTCCCGGTATTTGCGAGCGCTGGTCAACTGCCGGCTTGGTAACAAATCCGTGATTCGTGAAGATTTTGATGAAATTGTGAAGAGTGCCAGGAAGTCCAATCAATCCGGGAGCCGGGCACATGGAAGCAACCAGGTACTTGCCCAGGAGTTGGCGAAGGCGGAGTTGTATGAGGAATCCATTCAAATCCACGAAGTAATAAGAAAGAACCCAAGCCGAAGCATGGGGCTGGAATCCTATACCCTGAAATATTATGTCAACGTCCTGAAAGCGGCCGGGGAAAAGGAAAAAGTCAGAAACATCTTGAAGACGCCCTATCCGAATCAATCCATGCACCAGGGAATGCCGCAGCAGTACCTGGTTGAACAGAAATCACGATACTATCTGGAGGCGGCCAAGCAATTGCAGGAACTCGGGTATCTGGGAGACGCGCTCCTGGCTGTTCGCAAGGTCACCGGCGCGAAGAACAATCAACAGAATTCCTGGCAGTTACGTCAAGCCCGCGAGGTAGAAGATGCCATCATGAGCGCGGCCATTGACAATCTCAAGAACGATGAATCGTTCCAGACGCTGATTTCGGAATCTGAGTCGGCGTTCCAGGAGAATCCCGACTCACTGGAATCGGCCCGCGAGCTTATGGGGCTGTACGGTTCGGCCCGGATGACGAACGAACTCGATCTGCTGGTCGATACGATAAAGATTCCGGATCTGCTTTCCATCGACGATGCCGGGACTCTGGTATCGGCGTTCGACGCTGCCTCGAGATATGACCGAAGCGTCGCGCTGTTGGAGCGATTGTTCGAGGAACATCAGACGTTGTCCGCGAACGACCATGAGGCGTTGAAAGTGGGGAATCTCATCCAAACCTACGGCAATGCCGGAGAAATCGATCGCCTGATCGAGCGGTTGAAGTCCAGGACCTTCCGAAAGTACATGAAATTCCGTGAAGAGAATCGTGGAGAAGAATGGGCGCGCCTCGGTGATGAACTCGGCATCAAGGCACGCGCCTACGTACTGGATGAAGAGTCCCCCCGTGAAGCCGCATTGAAAGTCGTGCAAGCTCTGAAAGTGGAGATGGCCCCGCACAATGACCTCGATGATCATATAGATGAGATCATCGTGCTGGAGGAGATTCTCTTAAAGAGCTTGGGACAAGATCGGGAATTGGTTGATCTCCTTCTGCCAAACCTCGTCCACGCCAGGTTCGTCCGCGAAATCAACCCGGAACTCTCCGCCCTGATTGAACCGCGCATCGAATTGAACGTCGATTTCAGGTATCTCCAGCTTCGGAACGGATTGTGCGATCTCCTGGATTCCGCTCAACGTACGGGAGACTTCGCGCCCCTGCTCGAGGCAGTGCGGTCGGATCCCCGGGACCTTGATGATGAATACCTGCTTGCCATGCTACAGATTCGAGCCGGCAATACGGATTGGATTCGCGAGAATCTCAAACCATTGCTCAATCGGATCCAGGATCCGGATGAGAAAACCGCAGTCAAGCTCGGAACTCTTGCCTTCGCGTTGAACGAATGCGGGATGTTCGATGAGGCCGTTCAGGCGGCCGTCAGAGCGGTGGAGACCCTGGGCACCTCCGATCAGAAGTACCTCCTGCAGCAAATCGTATCCACGATGGCGGATGTATTGACTCGTGATCACGACAAGCAATCCGGACGCGCCGTGCTTCGAAGCGCGTTGGCGTCCGTTACCAATCAATCGAGCACTGCGTGGGCTCACATTCAAAACATGGATCACATCGGTTACCCGCTGGAGGCCGTTGAAACGGCCGACAAACTTCTGGATAACGAATACGGATCCGTTTCCGAGGGAATCCGAAGGCGGGTTGAGGAAATGAAACAGAGTATTTCCCACACATCCAACCGGACCGCGCAGGCCGGGGTTTGCAAGTGGGTGACGGATCCCGTGTCCGTAGACGGCGTGCTCGAGGAATGGGGCGAACTCCCCTGCAGCGCGGGCAGCTCAAACCAGGTCGTGGTCGCCTACAACACCGGGGAACCTTCGGATCTCTGGAAAGGCGCGGAGGACGGATCGTTTGCATTTGCCGTGTCCCGGGATCAAACCAATCTCTATCTTGCGATTCGGGTTACCGATCAATCCATCACAAATGAAGCCGCAGCCTCGGAAAACGCGGAGGAAATCAAGAATGGAGATAACCTTCATCTCTACCTCGACGTACGCCCCCCGGAAAAGCTCAACCGTTGGAGAAAATCCAGAAGCAACGTCCACGTGTTTCGAATCGCACCGGGATTAGACGGGGCGGATACGCGGGTCGGGAATTTCTCCGGGAAAATTCTTGTCCACTCAACGAAGAGTACCGATGGCTTCGAACTGGAGGCTGCAATTCCCTTCACTGAACTGGATGCGGAGTGGGGAGTTTCGGCGACCCGATTCAACCTCGACGTGGGATATGACGATCGTGATGCCGGCGACAAGAGCCCGCGGTATCAATTGGTGTGGAGTGGAACCGAGGACAACGCAAAGGACACAAGGCTTTGGGGAAGATTCACTGCTGAGGGGGCGCCTCAAAGCGTGCGCCCTGAATCCGGATTTTCGTCTCCGTAGTAAGCGTTTTATGAACGGGGCAAAGCTGTGCAATCTCGTAAAGCCGGGAGCGTTGGGTTTCATCGAGATCCCCGGTGACCTCGAGTTCAACGGTGATTTCGTCAATCCGACCTTCCCCTGATTCGCAATCGGCGCAATCATCCGCATGAACTCGCCGGTGACTCGCCGACATCCTGATGTCGTCCAGGCTCCAACCCTTTCGATCTGCATACATGCGCAGAGTGACGGATGTGCAACTCACGAGGGCTGCCAGCAGGTAGTCGTATGGGCCCGGGCCGAGATTTCCCCCACCGATCGATGCGGGCTCGTCAACGATCATTTCATGATCGGAGGTCAACACGCTCTGCAAGTATTTCGTATCGCCTTCCTGCAATCGGATGGTACCCGCGGGGAGGCTTTGCCTGGTTTCCGGTTCGGCATCGGAGAAGTCGATGTATCTGGACACCCAGGCGACGATCACTCCGGCCACATACGCTGCGTCCTGTCTCCTGGACAACAGGTGATCCGAATCGGGCAATGCAATGAAACTCTTGGGATGCTTTGCGGCGTCATAGATTTTCCGGGCGTTCTCGATCTCTACGATCTCGTCGGACGGCGAGTGAAGAACAAGCAATGCTTTCCCGAGGTTGCGAATCCGCTCCGCAGCGTCGTGGAGATCGAGGTCCTCGAGAAAGTGTCGCTTGATTCGAAAGGTGCGGCCCGCGATCGAAACCGCCGCATGACCGCTTTTCTGTATCTCCCCAACTGAATCGGAAAACAAGTGCCGTACGTGCCGCGGTGTGCCCGGAGCCCCGATGGTCACGACGCACAGGACTTCGGGAATGTGAGCAGCCGCAGCCAGGACCGCGGCTCCACCCAGGCTATGACCGATTAGCAGAACGGGGGCCCCGTACTCGCGCCGGAGAAAGGAGGCGGCGGATATCAGGTCTTCCACGTTGGATGAGTAATTCGTATTTTCAAAATCACCTTCGCTGTTGCCCAGGCCCGTAAAATCGAACCGCAGCACGCCCCATCCATGTGCGGCGAGTTCCCGGCTTATGCGTGCGGAGGCCGCGACATCCTTCGAACAGGTGAAGCAGTGAGCAAACAGGGCGTACGCCCTAGGTTTCGTTGCAGGAAGGTCCAAACGTGCCGCGAGACGATCCCCGTCCTCATTTTCGAAAACAGTTTTCTTGCTGATCGTTTTCATAATCGGTACACAAACTGCTAAATTTGTAGTATGTTATAACAGACAAACGCGGTTTATCACATCAGGCCGCACCTACGCGCTCATGCCGGTAAAGAAGCTAATACGGAACTTAATGGGTGCAAAAGGCTTCCGGGAAGCATTCTTCGACCTGGATGCCGTGATTTGCGGAGAATGTCGCAAATCGATTGCCCCATCGGGACTTCCCCCCTTGGAGTTCGTCCCCTGCCCATCTTGTGGCAAATCCCTTTTTATTCCTCTCCGTGTCTCGGATTTCATGCTGTTTGAGCCGGCCGGCGCCGGCGGAATGGCCAGCGTTTATAAAGCGTATCACCGTAAGCTTGGAAATGAATGTTGCGCCGTCAAGATCCTGAAGAACGAATACCGGGATGACGAGAAAGTAGTGCAGGAGTTTCTCACCGAAGCAGAGATTCACAGCCAGGTTCCGGACCACCCCCACCTCGTTCGTTTCATTGAAAGTGGTCATGACAGTGATCTTTATTATTATGCAATGAATTTCGTAACCGGCGACAAACTGCTTCGCATGGTGGAACAGCGGGGCAGACTGCAGGAAGCACACGCGCTTCTCATTCTCGACCAGATTTTGTCGGCGGTCGAACATATCGCCGCGCACGGATATCTGTATCGCGATGTTAACGCGGCGAATATCATTCTGCCGTCGGAAGAACACTCGGTCCTTCTCGATTTCGGTCTTGCCATGCCGATCGACGAAGCGGACGCCCCGGTAGTGAATATAAAAGAAGTCTTCGGCACGCCGGAATACCTGCCGCCGGAAAGACTGGTCGGTTGCGGTGAAGATGAGCGCAGCACAATTTACAGCCTGGGTCATCTGGCCACGTTCATGCTGACGGGCACCGTCGTAATGAAGGGTGGATCCGTGACGAAGATGGCGAAAAAACACGTTTCGTCGCTCCGGCTGGGCCGCCGATCCTACATGCCCCAGGACATTTCGGATCGCAGCATTGAACTCATCGACCGGATGACCGCCCAGCAACCCGCCGACCGCTATGAGTCGTTCGCCGCAACCCGCGAAGCCATCGCGGCGCTCCTCTCTTCCTAGTTCATCGTTCCTTGCTCCGCGTCGGCCTTGGAAGGCCAACCACTTATTGATGCGTTCTTGGATCCAGCTCTGAATCCACCGGTGTGCCGTGCACCAGCAGATCCGCCAGTTGGCGCGCGCACTCGGGCGCGTAGAGAACGCCTTTCGATCCCAGCCCGTTCAGGATGGAATACTCGGGATGTTCGGGATGCCTCCCAACGATCGGACGCCTGCGACGTGTTGCCAGCCGGACTCCCGAGAAATGGTCCGTCACCTCAAATGAAATTTTCAGGAACTTCCGGAGTCGCGTTTCGATCCATTCTCGCCCCGCGCGGGTCGGAGCCGCATCCCGGGAGGACCAATCGTAGGAAGCCCCCGCCAGGAACGTATCCCCTCCCGCCGGAACAAGGTATACTCCCCGGCACACAGCACAAACCTCGGGAAGCCCCGGTGCCCGGATTGTCAGGATATCTCCCTGCGAGAATTCGAGCGGAAACGATTTGAATACCGGATTGTCGAGAACCCCGAACCCTTCGCAAAACGAAACCGCCGGTGACAGTTCCGACACGGCGCGTGGTTCTTTGCCGGCAATCCGCACGATGCCACGCTCACACCGCCCTTCGAGTATCGTGGCCCGGTCGCGGATCCACGCGTACAACCCGTCCAGCAGCAGACCGGTTCGAAGAAACCCGCCGCCGGTAATCATGACGGCTCCAAATGGACTTCGAGCGGGAAACAGATCCCCCGCGTCCTCCGCAGGCGCCTGACTGTAGGGTTGAACGGCGGGGTCATTCATCCGCTGTTGCCACGAAGCCCGGTCCTGTTCATCCTCAAAGAAACGAAGAATTGGCTCATCCTGAAAAAACGTGGTGCTACACTCGCGCTCCAGGGCGCGGTATGATTGGCGGGCGAGAGGAAGGAATCGGGAGAGCTGCCATGCAAGGGCATGGCGCCGCCCCGTGATTGGATTCATCAAACCTGCTGCGATGCGCGAAGCGCCACGAATGCCGGGGTCGTGGACCATGAGTATGCTCTGTCCGCGCTGTATCAGGTTGCGGGCAAGCAGGCTTCCCGCGAGACCTGCGCCAATGATTACGTGATCGTACGACATTTGGAATTCGGACTAATAACTCTGCGCTGGCGTTGAACCCCCTGAACTACGGGAATTTACACAATTTTTACAAACGCCCAGCCCATGAGAATCGTCTCACTATTGAATTGCAATCAAATCAATAATCTCATTGGAAAGAAGGAATTATGAAAAAAATCGTTATTGCCTGCCTCCTCGGGCTCTGTGCGCTGTATTTCAGCACCGGCCAAACCATTTCCGCCGACTCCGTGGATCGTCCCTACCAGGATCTGCGGATTCGCGCCCACAAGGAAAACAGCGAAGGAAACTACCAGGACGCCTACGATCTATTCCAGAAATTCGTATTTGAACCCGATGTTCACACCGATTCAGTGGTTCATGATTTCAATCTCATGGTGCAGTGCCTGGCTCAACTCAATCGGGACCGCGAGTCCGACATCCAGCGTGAAAAATTCGCCGCTGCCCACCATGGAAAGTGGCGCCTCCTGCAGGCCGTCGCGGACAGCTACCGCGGGGCGAATCATCATGGAAACATCGTCGCGGGTGAATACGAGCGTGGACATCACCGGGGCGGGGGGGAATATGCAAACAGCTTTGAACGGGACAGAATTCGTGCCCTGCAACTGATGGAACTCGCGGCAGCCCGGGTCGAAGAGCAGGCGAGTCCAAGCCAGTCGGCATCCTTCTACCTGACATTCGCCTCGCAGATTCTCACCGGACGAGGCCAATACGGTGCGTGGAAACTCAATTCGCTGAGCGACACAAGTGAACTTCCCGATTATGAAAAGGGGTACTACTACGGGTGGCACCACGGCGGGGGAGCGCCCGGCGCCCCGGTTGATCGTGACGGGAATCCGGTCTTCCACGTCGTTCCTGATTCCTTCGAGTCTGCTCGCACCGACGGCGAGCGGTGGCGATGGCTTCTGCAGCGCGCCAAAACACTCAATAAAGGAATCGGCAAAAACGTCGATTGGATCTTCGCCGAATTTCTGCACAAGCAGTTCGGCGTGCAGACGATGGCGGAGTATGGATGGTTCTTTTACGGTTCCCGCGCTCAACAGACGGACCGGGACCGGGACTCGAGCGGGACCTACCAGTTGCACACCCTGAATCGCGACGAAACCATCGCCAAGCTGGCAACGGGGATCAAACGATTCTCGCTGCCCGAAGAATTCGACTTTATGCGGATCTACCAGGCTTTCGCCGACGATCCCCAGAGCGGCTACAGCGAGTCCGCCCTGAACAAGCTCGCGGAGATTTTCAGCAACCGCAGGCAGTACCCTGAATCGGGGACGTACTGGGACCGAAGCATTGAACGCCATGGGCCCGGACAAAAAAACTGGAAACGAGAAAAAGTCAGCCAGATCCGCAGCCCCTGGGGACAATTTGAACCCGTCACCACCCAGCCGGCCGGCAGCGGAGCCACCGTCGACTACAAGTTCAGAAACGGGGAGAATGTACATTTCACCGCGAACCGCATCGAGGTCAAGGCGCTGCTCGACGATGTAAAAGCGTACCTTCGAAAGAACCCGGGAAATCAGTTGGACTGGAACCGATTGCAGATCGGCAATCTCGGGTATCGGCTGGTACACAACAAGGGCGCTAAGTATGTGGGTTCTGAAGTGGCGACCTGGAGCTTGAAGCTGGATGCGGCGCCAAGTCACTTCGACCAGCGAATTACGGTCACAACGCCCCTGCAGGAAGCCGGAGCCTACCTTCTAACCGCCCGCATGGACAACGGGAACACCAGTAAAATCGTGCTCTGGGTAAACGACACGGTCATCGTCAAGAAGCCACTCGCGACCAATATCAAGGAACACCCTGCCAATGGGCCCGCCTACTATTACGTAGCGGATGCGCGGACCGGAGTTCCCATAACCCAGGCGAATGTAGAATTTTTCGGGTACTGGCAGGAATCGCTCAAAACAAAAAAGGGAAATCCGAAATACGTAATTCGCACATCCAACTTCGCCGAATACACCGATCAACACGGACAGGTTATCCCCGACCGGGACGACTTGATTCCCAACCAGAATCGCAACGCGAACTGGATCATTACCGCGACCACCCCGGATGGCAGATTCTCACACCTCGGATTCTCTTCCGTCTGGATGCAGGATTACTACGATCAGGAATATAATCAGACAAAAGCCTATGGCATCACCGACCGCCCGGTCTACCGGCCCGACCAGACGGTTCAATTCAAGTTCTGGATTCGCAATGCAAGATACGATGAGGAAAGCACTTCCAACTACGCGAATCAAAACTTCAACGTACACATCCGAAATCCGAAGAGAGACATCGTTCAAGAAACGTCGGTTCAGTCAGATGCATTCGGCGGCCTGGCGGGATCCTATGAGATCCCCGGCGACGCCCCGTTGGGAATTTATCACCTCGAAGTCGTGGGCTACGGATCGACGACTTTCCGTATCGAGGAGTATAAGAAGCCCGAGTTTGAAGTGATCGTAGACAGTCCCGCCGAGCCGATCATGCTGGGCGAGTCCATTGACGCAACCATTCGGGCCAACTACTACTTCGGCGCGCCGGTCACCAAGGCAACGGTGAAATACAAGGTTACGCGAACGGCTCACTCGGCGCAGTGGTATCCCCCTGCGCCGTGGGACTGGTTTTACGGGTCCGGATACTGGTGGTTCGGATATGACTACGCGTGGTGGCCGGGCTGGAATCGCTGGGGCTGCACGCGCCCCTGGCCGTTCTGGTGGCCGGTAACTCCCGATCCGCCGGAGATCGTCGCCGAAGCGGAAGTCCCGGTCGGGGTGGACGGAACCGTCTCCCTGCGCATCGACACCGCCCTGGCAAAAGAAATTCACGGGGACCAGGATCACCAGTACACCATCACCGCGGAGGTTCGTGATGAATCCCGGCGCACCATCGTGGGCACCGGAAAAGTGCTGGTCGCACGCGAACCGTTCAAGATCTATGCATGGGTGGACCGGGGGTACTACCGCGTGGGCGACGTCGTCGGCGCCTCGTTTACGGCACGCACACTCGATGGAAAGCCGGTGGAGGGAAAGGGGAGGCTCACCCTCTACCAGGTAACGTATGACAAGGAGCGGATGCCGGTGGAGACCCTTGCGCAGAGCTGGGATCTGGATACCAGCGCGGAAGGAACCGCCCGGCAACAGATCACCGCCTCCGCGCCAGGCCAGTACCGGGTATCCTACGAACTGACGGATACGAAGGGCCACAAGATCGAGGGCGGCCATGTCTTCGTGATTCGCGGCGAAGGATTCGACGGCAGAGACTTTCGGTTCAGCCAGCTGGAACTCGTTCCGGACAAACAATCCTACGCCCCCGGGGATACGGTGAACCTGGCGATCAACACCGACCAGCCCCGCGGCACGGTGATTCTGTTTCTTCGCCCCGCCAACGGCATCTATCTCAAGCCCAAGGTGTTGCGCCTGAACGGGAAATCGACTGTCGTTCCAATCGATGTTTCCAAAAAAGACATGCCGAACTTCTTTGTCGAAGCATTCACGGTGACGGGGGGCAAGGTATATACCGAAGTGAAGGAAATTGTCGTGCCTCCCGAAAAACGGGTTCTCAACGTAGACGTGGTTCCTTCGCAGAAAGAATACAAGCCGGGTGAGAATGCGTCGGTGGAGATTCGCCTCACCGATCACGCGGGAAATCCGTTCCGAGGCTCCACGGTGATGACAATGTACGACAAGGCCGTCGAATACATCTCCGGCGGATCGAACGTGCCCGAGATCAAGGAGTTCTTCTGGAAGTGGCGGCGGTCCCACCATCCCAGTACGGAAGACAATTCAAAACGGCATGAAACGAACCAGGTTCCCGGCGGGGAAAAAGCGATGACGCCTCTCGGCGTATTCGGCCATTCGGTTGCCACGGAACTCGACGGATTCTCGAGAGGAGGGCGCAAGCAGGATTTCAGAGGAGCGGGAGTGGGCGGAAGCTTTCGAATGAACGCGATGAAGTCGATGGCATCATCATCGCTCTCCGACAGTTCGGGCAGGCTTGAAGAGGGTTTTGAAATGGAAAGCAAGGACGAAGCCGCAGGAGGCGCGCAGGCTACCCCTGAGACCGTGGTTCCTGTCGTCCGGACGGAATTCGCCGACACGGCGTATTGGAACGCTGAACTCGAGACCGACGAAAGCGGCTTTGCCACCGTCAGCTTCGACATGCCGGAAAACCTGACCGGGTGGAAAATACGCACCTGGGGCTTGGGGCATGGCACACGCGTCGGCGAAGGCACCGCCGAGGCGGTCACTACGAAGAAACTGCTCCTGCGCCTGCAGGCTCCCCGGTTCTTCGTTCAAAAGGACGAAGTCGTTCTCTCGGCAAATATTCACAATTACCTGGATACCGAAAAACGGGTCCGCGCGGTGATTGAACTGGACGGTGACACGGTGGAGCTCATGTCGGAGGCTTCGGTGGATGTTTCTGTCGACTCCAATGGCGAGTCCCGGGTGGACTGGCGGGTCAAGGTCGTGAAGGAAGGCGAAGTCACGGTCCGGATGAAAGCGCTGACTGATGAAGAGTCGGATGCGATGCAACTGACATTTCCCGTGTACGTCCACGGCATGTTGAAAACCGAATCCTTCAGCGGGGTGGTGCGGCCGGACAACGCGCAGGAACAAATACGCCTGTCCATTCCGGCGGACAGGCGGCCGGAAGATTCACGCCTCGAAGTGCGATTTTCGCCGACGCTGGCGGGCGCCATGGTAGATGCCCTCCCCTACCTCGTGGACTATCCGTATGGATGCACCGAGCAAACCTTGAGTCGTTTCCTCCCCACCGTGCTGACCCAGAAGATCCTTCTGGAGATGGGCATCGACCTGGAAGCCATCAAGGACAAGCGCACAAATCTCAACGCCCAGGAAATCGGCGATGACGCGGAGCGGGCCCGCCAATGGAAGCGATTCGATCGAAACCCCGTGTTCGATGAGAAAGAGATGACTCGGATGGTGAAAGAAGGGCTGAAAGCTCTCTACGACATGCAACTCTCTGATGGCGGATGGGGCTGGTTCAGCGGCCGGCGCGAGCAGTCATGGCCTCACACCACCGCGCACGTGGTGCACGGCCTTCAGCTTGCCAGGGAGAATGGTGTCGCCATCGTGCCGGACGTTATTACTCGCGGCGTGAACTGGTTGAAGAAGTACCAGGAGGGTGAGGTCGCCGATATCAAAGCCGACCGGCGGGGCAAATCGAGGGCGAACAATCTTGACGCTTTCGTCTTCATGGTTCTCGTGGACGAAGACATCGTCAACCGGGAGATGCTGGAATTCCTCTATCGCGACCGCAACCACCTGGCGGTGTATGCGAAATCCATGTTTGCCATCACCCTTCACAAACTCGGTGAAGCGGAAAAGCGGGACATGCTGGTTCGAAACATCGAACAGTACCTGGTGGAAGATGAAGAGAACCAGACTGCCTACCTCAACCTGCCCAATAGCGGATACTGGTGGTACTGGTACGGAAGCGAATGGGAGGCTCACGCCTATTACCTGAAACTGCTCGCCCGCCTCGACCCCACCGGCAATAAGGCTTCCGGCCTGGTGAAATATCTGCTGAACAATCGCAAGCACGCGACGTACTGGAATTCGACTCGCGACACCGCAATCTGTATCGAAGCCATGGCGGAATATCTGCGGGCCAGCGGGGAGGATGAGCCAAACATGACGGTGGAGCTGCTGGTGGACGGCCAGGTGAAGAAAGAAGTGCGGATCACGAAGGAGAACCTCTTCACCTTCGACAACAAACTGGTGATCGAAGGGACCGAAATTTCTTCGGGAGATCACACAGTCGAAGTCCGACGCTCAGGAAAAGGTCCGGTCTACTTCAATGCGTACATGACCTATTTCACGCTGGAAGACTACATCACAAAGGCGGGCCTCGAAATCAAGGTTCATCGCAACTACTACCGGCTGAATCGGGTTGAAAGAACCAAGCTTGTCGCAGGTTCGAGAGGCCAGGCCATTGACCAGCAGGTCGAGAAGTATGAACGGGAGCCCCTTGCGGACCTCAGCAAGCTCAAGAGCGGCGACCTGCTGGAAATCGAGCTCGTGATCGAAAGCAAGAATGACTACGAGTACCTGGTCTTTGAAGATATGAAACCGGCAGGTTTCGAGCCGGTTGATGTCCGCAGCGGATATACGGACAACGCAATGCGCGCGTATGTGGAATTCCGGGACGAGCGCGTGGCATTCTTCATCAATCGGCTCGCGCGCGGGAGGCACAGCGTGGCCTACCGCATGCGTGCAGAGATCCCCGGCCGGTTCAGCGCCCTGCCCACACGGGGCTATGCGATGTATGCGCCGGAATTGAAAACAAATTCCGATGAAATCAAACTGATCGTCGAGTGACGGTTTGACACTGCGGGTCGTCCGGCTTACCAACATAGATATGTCATCGAAGTTAAGCCTGCTTATCGACCTGGTCGGACAACTACGGCGAGACGAAAGTCGCCCGTTGTCCGTATTGAGGGACCGGGATTACCGCGTCGGACAGTCGTGCGCTGCCTTGAAGAAATCTCCCGATCGCCAGCTGGAGTGCTGGCTGATGCATGTTGCGGATCTTGGAGATCCTTCCCTCGGCGCTCGTTGCGCCAGGTTCCAGAGAGTATCTTCGGCTCTCCTCGTAATCGCCGGAATCGTGTTCGGGTGGCTGGCGGCCGGCGCCGTCCTGTTCTACGATGGAACCCACCCGGTCAATGTAGTCCGCGTACTCGCGGTATTTGTGGGAGCACAGTTTTTACTTCTCGTCGGGCTGGCCTTCACCATGCTTCCCCCTGACCTGCTTCAGAAAATCCCCGGGGCCGAGGGGCTTCAGGACTTATTGAGAACGATCAGTCCCGGAAACCTGCGTAAGCTTCTCTTCAGGTGGCTTCCGGCTTCCGTTCGATCCGATGCGACGGACTTGCTCGCCCGCGGACGGTACCACCACGTCATCTTTGGCCGGGTTGAAAAGTGGGGAATTATCTTCAGCGCTCAATCCTTTGCGGCGTCCTTCTATGCAGGTGCCCTCGCGGGCTGTCTCTACCTGATCGTTTTTTCCGATCTCGCGTTCGGATGGAGCACAACGCTGGAAGCGAAGGACGAGAGCATCCATCGACTCACAACCGCACTGTCCTCGCCCTGGGCGTCCGCCGCGCCGAATGCAGTTCCATCGCTTCAACTCATCGAAGAATCGCGCCACTTTCGAATGGATTCCGGACCGGCCGGATCCGGACGGGACGCGGATGCGAATTTACTGGGCGACTGGTGGCCATTTCTCATCGCCTGCATGGTGTTGTACGGTCTGCTTCCGCGGTTGCTCTCGTACGGTTTTGCACGGTGGCGATACCAGGCGGCGTTGCAACACGGAATCCTGCATGCACCCGGCGTGTCCGATGTTCTGGACCGATTGAACCGATCCATGATTCGGACCCGGGCCGAAGACCCGATGGACGCACGCCCCGGCGAGTCGGCGGAAGAGTCGAGTGTCCCTGCCCCGATGCTTCCCGCCGATCAACACCACGTATTCATTCGATGGTCGGACGCAGGGCAGCAGACCGGGACTTTTTCCGACTGGGCCTCCGCCCGCCTTGGCGTCACTTCCTGCGACATCTTCGCCGCGGGCGGCAGCGCATCCATTCAGGAGGATGAACAAACCATCGATTCCGTGGCGGCTGCGCAGGAGGAAACCGCGGTGTTCTTCATCTGTAACGCCTGGGAGCCGCCCGTTGCGGAGTGCATGGATTTCCTCACGTCCTTGAGCGGCCGCCTGGGAAACGGACGGGGCGTCGTCATCCTGCCGCTCGGCCGGAACGGGGTTGAAATCGCGCCCCCCTCGTCGGACCACCTCAACCAGTGGCAACACAGGGTCCGGCAAACCGGCGATCCTCGCCTGGTAGTGAAAAGGATCGAGTCCGCACCATGAGCGTACCCGTCTTCGCTGTCGTAGGGCACCCCAACAAGGGAAAGTCCAGCATCGTCGCCACCCTCGCCTGCGACGATTCCGTTCGGATCGGCCCCGAACCGGGCACCACCGTCGAATGTCGCGAATACCCGATGCGAGTGGACGGCGAAACTTTGTATGTTTTGACGGATACCCCGGGATTCCAACGCGCGCGGAAGACCCTGTCGTGGATGACAGAAAGAGAGACCAACGCATCCGAGCACCCCGACATCGTCGGCCAGTTCGTTTCCGAGCACAGCCGGAGCGATGACTTTCCCGATGAGTGCCGGCTCCTGCAACCACTCCTGGACGGCGCCGGTGTTCTCTATGTCGTGGACGGCTCGGTTCCATATGGGCCGGAATACGAAGCGGAAATGAAGATTCTGCGATGGACCGGACAACCCAGTATGGGGTTGATCAACCCCATTGGCTCCGCGGAGTTCGTAGAGCCCTGGCGAGCCGCCCTCGGCCAGTACTTCAGCGTCGTACGCGTGTTCGACGCGGTGCATTCCGACTTTCAGAAACGTCTGGATCTACTCACGGCCTTTGGCGAGTTGCAGGAATCGTGGCGGGCCCCCCTGGCACGGGCAGTAGAGGCGCTGAAGGACGACCGTGACCGTAAGGCGGAGCAGTCAGCCCGGTATGTTGCCGCCGGCCTGGTGGATATGCTGACCCTTCGAATCGAAGCGCCCCACGACAGCCTGGAGTCCCAGTCACGCGCGAAAGAAAGCCTCATCAGAAAATTCAAAGAACGCTTGTCACGCATCGAGCGGAAGACAAGAGAAAGGGTCGAGGAAGTGTACGAACAAAGATCCGCACACCGCATCGAGGCGGATCTCCCTCTCTTGGATGAAGATCTCTTCTCGTCGGAAACCTGGAAAATCTTCGGGCTCAGCCGGATCCAACTGACCGGATTGGGTGCAGTGGGCGGCGGGGCCATTGGCGGAATGGTGGATATTTCAACGGGGGGAAGTTCCTTGCTCCTTGGAACCGTTCTTGGGTCCGCGGCAGGCGTCGCCGCCAGTTTTGCCGCTCAGCGTTCGCTGTCAAAGGTCAGGATCCTCAATCAGCCGATTGCCGGCCGGCGTATTGTTGCCGAACCGGTGGACCATCCGAACTTTCCCCATGTAGTCTTGGGCCGAGCCCGCCTTCACCACGCTGTTGTCTCAAGGCGCACCCACGCCCAACAGGACGAAATGACAATCGACGAAGCAGCGCACACAGCGTTACCCCCGGTGTCATCGGAGCGCCTGCGTCGCATCGAAACTTGCTTTGCCAGGATCAGAAAAAAGCGGAATGTCGGGCAGGCTACGGAAGAGATGATTGAAACGCTGGAGAAACAGTTTTCGGAGGACGCCGGTGGTTCCGGTTTTGAACAGAAGGAAACAAAAACAACGAAGTGAGTGAATACATCTTCACTAACAATGCTTCGTTTTCATCATTCCCTTCTGTTCAAGATTTTTTCGGCCCCAGTAACTCTATCTTGTATCCGTCAGGATCTTCGACGAATGCGAGGACCGTGGTTCCGTGTTTCATGGGACCGGGTTCCCGGGTCACGTTTCCGCCCCGCTCCCTGATCTTCTCGCATGCGGCATACACATCCTCCGTCTCGATTGCGATGTGACCGTACCCGGTACCGATTTCATAGGAATCCGTGTCCCAGTTATGCGTTAGCTCCAGAACGGAATCCTCTGCTTCCGAACCGTACCCGAGAAACGCCAGCGTGAACTTGCCGTCGGGATAGTCCTTCCTGCGCAGCAGTTCCATGCCAAGCGTCTCCGTATAAAACTGAATAGAGCGATCCAGGTCGCCCACGCGGACCATGGTGTGAAGTATGCGCATGTTTTTCTCCTGTTGCTGCCTTGTTTGAGAGTGTCTGGTATTTAGTATTTAGTGTTTAGTATTTATTCAGCGTTTAGTGTCCCAAAAACGAAAGAAAACACTACACACTAAAAACTAAACACTAAAAACTCCTCTCCAAATTACTAATTACAATCGGCTCTTCCAAGTCATCCCGCTCGATGCCGAACACCTGGCAGTAAAAATAGAGTTCACCGTCGATGGATCGCCGGATGGCATCGGCGCCGCGAAATCCATGTCCTTCCTCCGGGAAGGTCATGTACGCAACCGGGATTCCTTTGTTTCGCAATGCTTCCACCATCTCTTCGGCCTGGCTGGGCGGAACGACCTTGTCTTGCAGGCCCTGGAAGAACGCCACCGGGCACCCGAGCTCGTGAGTGAAGTGAATCGGCGACCGCTCGCGATAGGTCTCGAGTTCCTCCGGATAAGCGCCAACCAGCCCGTCAAGGTACCGCGATTCGAATTTGTGCGTGTCGCGGAGCAGCGCTTCGAGGTCGCTGATTCCGTAATAGCTGGTTCCGGCGCGAAACACGTCCTCGAAAGTGAGGGCGGCGAGAGTTGTGTATCCTCCCGCGCTTCGCCCGGTGATGATCAGTCGTTCCGGGTCCGCCAATCCCTGCTCCACCAGGTGCTTTGCGCCCGCGATACAGTCCTGGACGTCTGCGACACCCCAGCTCCCTTTCAATTGATTCCGGTACGGGCGGCCGAATCCAGTGCTGCCGCGGTAATTCACGTCCAGCACCGCGAATCCACGGCTCGTCCAGAATTGAGTGCGTAAATCCAGGGCGGTCGATGCCGCGCTCGTCGGTCCGCCGTGGCCCTTGACGATGAGCGGTGGACGCTGGTCCGCGGCGGCGACAATCTCCGGATTCGCGGGCGGATAATAGAAGGCGTGCGCCCCCTCCTCTCCCTGGGCGGCAAACGTGATGTGCCGGGGAAAAGAGAGTTCGTCGCTGTCGAGACTGAGATGTACGCTCCTTCGGATCACGTACCGTCGCCGATCCTCCAGCCGATACCCGACGACGGCTTCCGCCTCCCGGGGTGACGCGCCGCAGTATACAAACCCGTCCGGAAGCGCATGAACGGAGTGAATTTCGGAGTCCGGAACCTTGATCCTTGTTTCCGAGTTCGAGTTGCGATCCAGCAGGCACAAGCGCCAGACACCTCGCTCGTTCACCGAAGCCACGACACGGGCATCGTCAAGCAGGGCGTAGGTCGACATCCCAAAGACCCACTGGGGGCGCCCCAGTTCCGCCTCGCCCTCAAATACCGGTTCAACAGCGGTGCCGTCCCAGCAGTACAGATTCCACCATCCGGTTCTGTCAGACACGAAATACAGGCTTCCGTCGGATGACCATTGCGGCTGAAAGACGGATTCCTCCCGTCCGCCTGCAATACATTGCTCGGATTGAATGGCGCCGCTATCGTCCAGCCGGGCCACGCGGAGTTCAGTGCCGTCCCACGGCATGTTCGGATGATTCCACGTCAGGTAGGCCAGCTTCGAATCGTCATTGCTGAGGGTAGGATTGGAATAGAAATCGTTCCCGGAAACCAGGGTGCGAAGTTCCTCTTCGCGCTCCGCGCCGGTGACTCCGATGAAATTCCTTGGTTCGGTCGGGTCGGAAGTTTCTTCCTCGACCACACAGACGATCCGGTTGCGGGTGGCATCCATCGTGCCGTCCGCGTACCAACGGCTCGTCCCGGACGTCAGGGCAACCGGTGGGGATCCCGGATCCGATCGATACAGGCACCGATCCTTGTCGTTGGAGAAAAAGATGACTCCTCCATGAACGAAGAAGTCACCGCCCCCATACTCATGAGCACGGGTCCGAACACTGAACTCAAGAGGTGTAATGTCTTCGCAACGGGCGTCGGGACCGCGCCGCACCAGAACGCTGCGCCCCTGCTCGGTAGGCCGCCCTTCGATCCAGTAAACAGAGTCGCCGTCCGTCTTGATCTGCCCGAGATGGATTGCATCCTGGACCATCAACTCCGACGTGATATTGGATGGCCAGGATCCATACGGACTGACTTGGATCTGTTCGGGATTGGTGTCCATAGGTGCCCAAGAATACGCGGTAGCGAGGGATCGTGTGAAGTAAGAACCTCGGTTGGCCCCTACCGTTTTTGAGAGTCTCTGCACATTTCCTTTGTCGCGAACTTCGTCGAGCCCGATTTCGACAAAGCTCGCGACAAAGTTCACGACAGAGAAAGGGACTCATATACGTGAACAACGTGATGGCGCACCGCGCCATCACGAAACCCAAATCCTTGGTTTGAGAGAAAGCTTCCGACGGGCTTGTCCTGCACTTTACCCACAAATCGGCCTGAACCCAAGTGTAGGTTGGTCTTCCAGGCCGACCCGGAGCAAGAGGAGATCATGACTGGAGAATGCGAGGAGCGTGCTCGCCCCATTCGCTCCTTCATGATCCTCCCTTGCGCTGCTCGGGCTTGGAAGCCCAAGCTACGACGAAACCGAGGTTCCGGCGCGCTCCGCGCGGAGCCAAAGCGGTGTCGCCGCTTCGCCACGACTTTGCCCTGCGTGGCTTCGTCGGGCTCCGCTCTGCCACCGCACTCCATATTGTCAGCCAAAGGCCGTCGAAATACGTGCCCAATTTTGCAGGGAAGGCCAACCTGCTGTGTGCCCGAGCGTTCAACCCCTGGACGATTCTTCCAACCCCTGGACCGCCTGTGCCGCTTCCCACCCGAGCATTGCACGCTTGCGGTCCGCTCCCCACCGGTACGATCCGACTACGCCGGATGCGCGCAGGACCCGATGGCAGGGAATCAGGTAGGCAATCGAATTCGCAGCGACCGCATTCCCGACGGCGCGGGATGCGCGGGGATGCCCCACCGACTTCGCCACGGCGCGATAGGTGACGGCGCTTCCCGGCGGAATGCGCAACAATGCCTCCCAAATCTTGATCTGAAGATTCGTCCCTCGCACCAGGAGATTCACTGCGCATTTCGTCGCCCCGCCGGTCGTTGGAAACGCGAGATCGCGAAACTGCCGCGTATCCGCGGGCGCCTCAGTCAATTCCGCATCGGGCCAGGCACACCGCAACTTCTCAACCGGCTCCCGATCCCCGGGATCGGTGAGGAAATGCATGCCGCACAGACCGCGTTCCGTGCAAGCGATGAGGCAGGGCCCGAACGGGGAATCGTGGATACCGTACCGGATTCGAAGATCGGGTCCCAGGGACCGGTATTCGCCGGGGGTTACCCCATCGATCGCAATCAAAAGGTCGTGGAGCCGCCCCGGGCCGCTGAGCCCGACATCCAGCGCCGCGTCCATCACCGAACCGGAGCGCTGAAGCAGGGACTTGGCATGTGCCGCGGTGAGGTACTGAAGAAACCGTTTCGGGCTGACGCCGGCCCACCTGCGAAAGAGCCGCTGGGTATGAAAAGAACTGAGCTCCAAATGGCGGGCCAGTTCATGGAGTGAGGGTTGCCGCGTCTGGTTCTCCGAGATCCACGCGATCGCACTCTCAATTCGATGATAATCCGATGACATGGAGCCACTGTACTCCAGGTCCGGCCGGCATCCACCCGAATCTTGCTCCAATATCGCAGGGTTGCAGGAGCGGGCCGATCCGGCTACATTGACCGGAACCCGAAATTCCCCTGCGGAGGGGTGGCAGAGCGGTTGAATGCGCATGACTCGAAATCATGTTTACCTTCACGGGTAACGGGGGTTCGAATCCCTCCCCCTCCGCCAGCTTACTGGCACCTTGATTACCAGCATGTTACATCATCGTTGCGTCACCATCGCAGAGAGTCAGAACCCCCAGTCATAACCCGTTCAATGACGCTCTATGTTGTCATGTGTGTCCAGAGCGGAATGAGCTGTAAAACTCGGTTCCGTTTCAGCGTTGGAAATACTGACCCGATGAAGTGTCCGCCGAGTGTCGGGTCCCGGGACCGTTCTGTGCATCCAATCCAGCCGGATGGGGGGGGGGGTCGGGGGGACAACCATCAGCCGACGACCATCTGCCATAACCAAATTTAACGGGATCGTGGTCCGGAAAAAGGGTCCACCTCTGACCAAGAAAACGAACAGTAGTGCGTGAATAACCTTGCGTCACCTATACTATGAGTATATTCTAACGAATGTTCGTTAATATGTTCGTCCCCGGAACAACACCCTGATCCTGAGACGTTCTTGTAGGCCCGGTCTCGTGCAGGCCCTATTTTCATCATGAACATGAAAGTTTTTCTTCGGGCCGCAAGTGACGGGCGCATGCTCGTGTCGGTCGAAAAGCAATTTCTCTTACAGCGCAGTCGTTATCTAGTGCCGTTGCTGGTGCTCACCGGATGGCTTTGCGCGACGGCGACCTGGGCAGGGGATTACGATGGGGATGGGATCGATGACAACATCGACAACTGCCCGGTTATCCCCAATCCCGGGCAAGGGGATGCCGATGGCGATGGAATCGGCAATGCCTGCGAGACCGACGACGACGACGATGGCATTTTGGATGGCCCCGACAACTGCCCGCTCATCGCCAACCCATCGCAAGCAGATTTCGATGGAGATGGGGTCGGCAGTGTCTGCGACAACTGCTGGCTCATCTTCAACCCCGGCCAGGAGAACAACGATGGGGACGAGTTTGGCGATGTCTGCGACTTCGACAACGACAACGATGGGCTACTGGATACCGAAGAGGACACGAATGGGAACGGCATTGTTGATCCCGGCGAGACCGATCCGTTCAACGATGATACAGACCACGACAATGATTTGGATGGTGTCGACAACTGCCCGTTACTCCCCAACTCCGATCAGGGGGATGTCGACGAAGATGGAATCGGAAATGCCTGTGACCCCGACGACGATAACGATGGTGTTTTAGATGACGACGACAACTGCCAATACACCTCCAATTCCGGGCAGGAGGATAACGATGGAGATGGAAAGGGCGATGCCTGTGACCCCGACGACGACAACGACGGGTTGGGGGATTTTCAAGAGGACACGAATGGGAACGGCATTGTCGATCCCGGCGAGACCGACCCCTTCGACGATGATACCGACGCCGACGGTGCTTTGGATAAAGTCGACAACTGCCCGCTTACCCACAATCCCGGACAGGAAGATGCCGATGGGGATGGTATTGGCAATGTCTGCGCATTCTTTGATGATGACAAGGACGACGATGGGCTGTTTGATGTCTACGAGGACGGCAATACCAACAGCATTGTTGATGCCGGAGAAACCGATCCGCTCGATCAGGATACGGACGATGACGGCTATGGCGACGGGATCGAACTTACCCAGGGCAGCGACCCACTCCTTGCGGCGAGCGTGCCTAAACATCATGATCCCAGCCGGCCCGTTTGCTTCGTCGACAGGCCGCAGGACCAGATTAAGTTTACGGCTATAGCCAATCATATCAGCCTGAGAAGAAACTTGCCGAGCGACTGGCTGGTGATGAGCGCCAGTGACGAGGTTAAAATTTTTGATGATCCCAACAATCCGGGTGCTCTGGGTTCCCCCTCTTCTTTCACGGGTCCGAGCGCTGTCACCGAACTCAGCCCTGTGGTTTTAGCCAACGATGGTCTTATTGTAGTTTTCTTGGTGACAGAGGAAGGTGAGGTGGAGCGATGGGACATCGAAGGCACTCCTAACCTCATCTGGTCCGAATCCATAAAAAGGAATGTTGCTTGCACCTCTGACAGCATCATTGCCGCGCCGCTGGTGCAACTTCGCCGCTTCTCCAGCGCCGCCTTTCAGGCTGAATACAGCACAGATCTCGTCTATGTTGGCACCCGTTATGGAGGTGCCTGCGGCATCGGCGACCCCGACGAGGATAACCAGATCGTCGCCTACAATGCCCAGAACGGCAACCCCGTGTGGACCTTCAACAATAGCGCTACCGTCGATATGGACTTTGTCGGGGCTTTGGCCCAGGAGGATGGTAGCGATATCTTGTTTGTTGCCTCGGATCGGACGGACCCCACGTTCGACAGTCTCTGGGCCATCGACGTCTTGACGGGCACCTTGCTCTGGTCGGAAAACGTGGGGCCTGTATGGACTACTCCGCTGCTGATGGATGGCCGGCTGTATGTCTGCACGCTGGGTGGTGAACTCAAAGTCCTCGATCAATCCACCGGCGCAGTCATTTGGTCGGCGTCGAATGGAGGGACTCCCATCATCGCCGACCCCCGCATGCTAAAGACTGCGTCAGGCGATGTGTTGATTGCCTCGGTAGATATTTCCGGCAGGGTCTGGCTGGCGCGCGACGACGACTTTTTCGGATCGAGCCTGTGGTCGATCAATCTGCCCGCTGGCGCTAAAGGGAGTGCCTTAGAGTTCGGACTGGGAGGTGAAATTCTTTATGTGGGCTCGGACGATGGGCGGATCTATCAACTGGACCTGACTACCGGGGCGGTCAAGGCCTTCCGATCGGCGGGAGCGGGCGAGGTTGTGACCGATTTGGCGATCGGGGGGGTTGGAATGCCATCTCTCTTCGCCACCACAGATGGCGGGCGGCTCCTACGCTTCTGTCAGCAGTTTGAAACCAATACCTACCCGATCGATACCGACGGAGATGGCGTCACAGACGGGGTCGATAACGCTCCGAACGTCGCCAACCCCGGCCAAGCCGATTCGGATCAGGACGGCATAGGCGACGTCATGGATCCACCAAATCTGGAGTTGGCCCGGGCCAGCTACCTGCTCTGGAGCGGGGGCGATACGAATAACCCGAATGCACAGTTCGAGGGCGATTTGAACAGCAATGGCATCCCGAACGGGATCGAGTTCTTTCACGGCCCTGCCCTTCCTCTGACACTACTGCCGGTGACGGAAAACACGACAGAGTACGCCAAAGTCACTTTCGACCGTTCGGACATTGCCTTCGACGCGGAGTATCACGTGGGCTACTCCTACGACCTCGCGAATTGGAACGTGGCGCGGGAGGGTATCGACGGCGTCGTGATCACCGTGATGAATATATCCGGGGGCGACAGGATTACGGTTCGCGTTCCAGCCAACGGATCGCGCGTGTTTTTCTGCTATTTCACGGCGTCCATCGGAACCCCGTAGGTGGAGATTTGAGGAACTGGTAATGAGCTTGCTTCATTTGAACAGATGCCTTTCAAGCCGCGGTTGCTTTGTGGTGTTGATTGGGCTGCTGGGCGCGGCGACGACCTCGGCGGTCGACACGGATGGGGATGGAATTGACGATATCCTCGACAACTGCCCCTTCGTCACCAACGCCCTGCAGACGGATACCGACCTGGATGGGTTTGGCGATGCCTGCGACCTGGACGATGACAACGATGGTCTGCCCGACATCTACGAGGACAACAACACGAACAACATCGTCGATCCCGGCGAGACCGATCCGCTCGATGATGATTCTGACGACGACGGCTATGGCGATGGGATCGAACTCACCCAGGGTAGTGATCCGCTCCTCGCGGCGAGCGTGCCGGCCCATCACGATCCCAGCCGAGTCGTTTGCTTCGACGACAGACCACAGGATCAGGCGCAGTTGTCGGGCCCTCCCGCGAACATCGGACTGAGAAGGAGACTCCACTACCGGGATTCCCAGAGCGACAGGCTGGTGATGAGCAACGGCACCAGGATTGAGCTCTTTCTTGATCCAAGTAACTTGCAGGATGCCGACTTTTTCCGTGTGGGGACACGGTCGCCGAACTAAGCCCTGTGGTTGAAGCCAACGATGGTTATGATGCGGTGATCGCGGTAACATTGGGTGGCGTTGTGCAGAGATGGGACCCCGGTGGCATGGCCGGCCTATCAAGTTCGCCGGTCTGGTCCAGAAGCACGCGAAGGGGTGGATGCACCTCTGACCACATTTTCGCAGCGCCGCTGGTGCAGCTTCGGCGCTTTTCCAGTTCCGGCTTTAAGGCGAATTACACCACGGATCTCGTTTTTATTGGCACCCGTTACTCCAGCCTCTGCTCGGGCGACGCAGAAAAGGACAACAAGATCTTCGCCATCAGGTCGGATAACGGTGCTGTTGAGTGGACATTCAACACGTCCAACACCGTCGATATGGATGTTGTCTGGGGGCTGGCGCAGGAGGAAGGCAGTGACATCTTGTTCGTTGCCACGGATCGTGTTAACTCCACGCAGGATAGTCTCTGGGCCATCGACGTCTTGACGGGCACCTTGCTCTGGTCGGTGAACGTGGGTCCTCTATGGACCACACCGCTGCTGATGGATGGCCGGCTTTATGTCAGCACCACCGCTGGCGAGATCAAAGCCATCAACCCCTCCACGGGTGCCACCCTGTGGGCGACCTCGAATGGTGGAATCCCCATCATCAACGACCCCCGCATTATCAAGACCGCAGCAGATGAAGTGCTCATTGCCTCCGTGGATCTAAACGGCAATGTCTGGGTGGTGCGTGACGACGACTTTTTCGGATCGAGCGTGTGGTCAGCCAGTCTGCCCGGGACAACCGCGCCCGGCCCCCTGGTCGCTGGTCTGGGAGGAGAAAATATCTTCGTCGGAGGAGCGGATGGGCGGGTCTATCAATTGGACCTCGCCACCGGGGCCGTTGAAGCCTCCCGGTTGACTGTCGCGGGCGAAGCCATGGTTGATTTGGCAATCGAGGAAGACGACGCCACGCCCAGGGCTCCTTCCCTCTTCGCGACCACCGATGGCGGGCGCATTCTCCGCTTCTGCCAGCCATTCCGAACCAATACCTACCCGCTCGATTCCGACGGAGATGGCGTCACCGACGGGGTCGACAACGCCCCGGCCGTGGCCAACCCCGGACAGGCCGACTCCGACCAGGACGGCATCGGCGATGTAACTGATCCGCCCGAGCTGGAATTGGCCCAGGCCAGCTACCTGATCTGGCCCGGCGTCGATACGAACGATCCGAATGCGCAGTTCGATGGGGATCTGAACAGCAATGGCATCCCGAACGGGATCGAGTTCTTTCACGGCTCTGCCCTTCCTCTGACATTATCACCCGTGACGGAAAACACGACGGAGTACGCCAAAGTCGTTTTCCGCCGTTCGGACGATGGCTTCGACGCGGAGTATCACGTGGGCTACTCCTTCGATCTCGTGAACTGGTATGTGGCGCAGGCCGGTGTCGACGGGGTTGTCATCACCGTGCTGGATGACAACGGATTGGGCGACAGGATTACGGTTCGTGTTCCCGTCAGCGGGACCAACGTGTTCTTCTGCTACTTCACCGCGTCCATCGAAACCCCGTAGGTGGAGATGTGAGGAACTGGTAATGAGCTTGCTTCATTTGAACAGATGCCTTTCAAGCCGCGGTTGCTTTGTGGTGTTGATTGGGCTGCTGGGCGCGGCGACGGCCTCGGCGATCGACACGGACGGGGATGGAATTGACGATATCCTCGACAACTGCCCCTTCGTCACCAATGCCCTGCAACCGGATACCGACCTGGATGGCGTTGAGGGAGAAGGGTCAGTCCTGGTATCTTCGCATCGACTTTGATCGACAGGACATTGGCAAGGGAGGAAAGAGGAGTTACCTAAATCCGGACTTTTCGCCAAATCTGTCCACGTTGCTCCGAAATTCGCAATTCGATAGGCCCAATGGCAAACCCGGCGTCTCTGAGTGTGCCCGACTTGCTGCAAAGAATGGGCCTTTTCTCGAGCGTTTTTGAGTCTTTTGCGGTGAATCGACCTGGACACCAAAAAAAAAATCAATTCTGCACTAGACAGACCAGTCTGTATTGGATATGTTCGAAATATGGCAACGGGACAACAGCATATCTCGGCAAGAGATCGTATCCTCAGGACCGCAGCGGATCTGTTTTATCGGAACGGCTACCGGGCGACGGGCATTAACGAAGTCATTGAGAAAGCAGAAGTCGCGAAGGCCACGTTCTACGCGCACTTTCCCACCAAGGATGACTTGTGCCTCGCCTATCTTCAGGAGCGCAATTCGGACGAGGCAAAAGAAATCCTGGATTTTGTCGCGACCCGGAAAACTCCCCTCTCACGGTTTTACGGTGTCATGGATTCCATCGAGCCATGGGCGGAGAGAACGGAGTATCGCGGCTGCCAGTTTATCAATATGGTTCCGGAAATCCCCGATCGAAACAGCTCATTGCGGGAGCAGGGACATTTGCACTACGACTGGGCAAGAGATCTCGTTCACAAGTTAACCAGGGAATTAATCGCGTCGAATAAGAAAAAATACGGAAAGCTGAATGCGGACGAGATTACCGAGGCGTATATGACACACCTGGCCGGCGCAATTGCGTTGGCCGGTGTCTACAATGAATCGTGGCCAATTCAAAGCGGCATCAAGGCGGTGCGGCGGTTGGTCAAATAGAACCGGGCATTTTTTTTGCCCACCATACAGACAGACTTGTCTGCCTGGAACAGGAGAAAACGAAATGAGTACTGCAGTGAAAAACACGGAAGAAGTCACCATCACCAACGGCGTCAACGTAACCGCGCTGGGCCAGGTCGTTGAAGCCGTTACGGGTGAATCGAAGATCGCGAAATTCCAGTTTCGCGCCCGGAACAAGTGGATCAACGGGGGGCACAACCGTTCGACGATCCAGGGATTCTACGGCGCGTGCCAGGAAGATACGACCCGCACGGAACCTTTCGTTCTCGATAACGCGGAGCCGGCGGTCCTTCTGGGTGAAGACCAGGGCGCCAACCCGGTTGAGTATGTGTTGCACGCGCTCGCGGGTTGCCTGACGACCACCATGGTCTACCACGCGGCTGCGCGCGGAATACAGATTGAGTCCGTCGAGTCCGAGCTCGAGGGGGATCTCGATCTGCAGGGATTCCTCGGCCTGGATGAAAATGTGCGCAACGGATACGAAAACATACGCATCACCTTCAAGGTCAAGTCGGATGCGTCGCCGGAGCAACTCGCCGCGTTGGCGAAGTTCTCCCCGGTGTTCGATATCGTCTCCAATCCCGTCCCCGTGGACGTGAAAGTGGAAACAGCCTGATGCAGGAATCCCCTCCCCCATGAACATGTCCACCGGGGCAAGTTCAGGGGGTGGGGATTCATCGAGGAAACAATCTTTCTATGCAGCAAAGGATCATGAAATGAATTTGAAACATGTTAGACGCGTAGGAATCGTCGGTGCCGGCGAAGCCGGCCTGGCGACGGCCAAGATGCTGATCAGTGCGGGGTTCAAGTGCAAAATCTTTGAGCGAGGCGAAAAAGTCGGGGGCGTGTGGGCCACCGGGTATCTGGATTTCGGGACGCAAGTTCAACACGAACTCTATGAGATTCCTGATTTCCCTCTTCCGAATGGAACCCCTGACTTCACGCCGGGTCCCCAGGTCCGCTCATATCTTCAAGACTACGCCGATCATTTTGGCGTCACGCCACATATCGCGATGGGCACCACGGTGCTTGATATTCACGGGGGTGGTGAAGGAGCCGACGGGTGGACGATTGCATACAAGGGTCCCGACGGCACGAAGCACAGTGAAGACTTCGATCTCGTGGTGGTTGCGGTGGGCGTCTACTCGCATACGCCCAATATGCCGGAAATCCGCGGTGCGGAGATCTTCGGTGGCGAAATTATTCACAACTCGGAACTTCAGTCGAAGGCTCAGCTCGACGGCAAGCGCGTCGTGGTTGTCGGGTACGGAAAAAGCGCGACCGATGCGGCGATACTTGCGGCCGATCACGCAGAGCAGGCGACCACCGTTTTCCGTCAACCCCGATGGCCGGTACCCGCAGTCTTGTCCGGTGGGATCCCGTTCAAATATGCGCTCTTCAATCGATTCACAAACGCCATGCTTCCGCTGCACATGAATGCGTCCGTCGGGTTGCGTGCCTGTCACAGGCTGGGCAAGCCGCTTATCTGGCTGTTCTGGAGACTGGTGGAAAGACTGATTACGCGGCAGTTCGGGTTGGATCGCCCGCGCCGCGGAAAATCTGCGGCCCGCGCGGATTTGATGCCGCGCGACCGGATTGAGTTCGACGGGTTCAGTAATTCCACCATGCTCCCCAAACCGGAGTTTTTCGACTCGATTCATTCGGGGCGAATTGGCATCGAACGCGGCGAGATTACCTCCTGCACCGAGGACGGTGTTATGCTGAGCAATGGAAATCACATTCCGTGCGACCTGGTTGTTCTGGCTACAGGTTGGAAAACCGACTACGGATTTCTGGCAGAGAATATCCGTGACCGCATGAACTTTGAGGAGGACGGGTGTTACCTGTACCGGCAGATCTTCCATCCGGATATTCCAAACCTGGCTTTCATCGGTTCGAACGCGGTGAGTTACATTAACATTCTGACGCACAACCTGCAGGCACGCTGGCTGACTGAACTGCTGCGCGGAACGCATTGTCTGCCGGACCGAGACGCGATGCTTGCCGAGATAAGAGCAATGCGGGCATGGAAACGAAAAATTGTTCCGCCGAGCAAAACCCGGGCGGCAACCCTGCACTTGCACATGCAGCAGTATCACGATGACCTGCTCAGAGATTTCGGGGTCTCGCCAAGACTGAAGCGGGGGAAACTCGGCATACTCAAGGAGCTGTTCATGCCTTATCAGCCAAGCGACTATGCCGACATCAGCTCCGGCGAGATCCTGAATCGCAAGCGCGAGACACCACGCGTGCGCCAGCGCTGGCTCAAGGAAAGCGACGCGTCAAGTCCGACCTTTTGATCCGCGGGAATACGCGTATCTTCTGCTTGAACTTCCGAGCGCTCGAGCAATCGAAATCGGGTCCCAGGGATGTCATCCGCTTGCAGGTCGATGTGATTTCGCAAAGTCAAAAATCGAGAACGCCCCCGCGTTCATTGAATTCAGCACACTGCCTGGCCTTGCCATGCCGGATCTCTGCCGAGCTCCAATCTCTCCGGGTGTGAGAAAAGTCAGGGAGCTGATCGATTCGGTAATCACGGTAGGCCAACCGGGTCGGGCCCGCCGGTTGCGGCGGCGGCCGATTCGGTTTGTTGGATGACGGGTTGTCGCGGCGGTCGACCGGTTTGCTTTCTCGCGCGCGTCGAAAATCCACCGCCCGCGCGTACACTCCTTTGATCCTCACCGCTACCTCCTTCTTTCATCCGCGGCCGATATAAAAATGAGGCCACGTCCAGCAATCTATGATTCTCATCTTTCTCAATGCTATAGAGTCGGCCATGGAAGGCCAACCTACTTCTGCCTTTCGCAAACCGACATTCCGCACAGAAGGGGCCAGGCATAGAAGGGGCATAGAAGGGGCACAGAAGGGGCCAGGCCTGGATGGCGCTGACTGAAGCTGCCGCTCCGATGTGGTCATTTCATGACCCATCCATTCTCAATACGGCGGGGACCGCCGTCTCCATATTCATCTCTTCGTTCTTATCAAAATGTTGTCTCATTCCTGGAGACGGCGGTCCCCGCCGTTCCCGAGAATGAATTGATCATGATAAGGTCTTAAGCGCCATTCAGGCCTGACCCCTCTGCCCAGATCGCCTTCGACGAGTTCTACGTTTCCGGGACCTGACCCGGGTGGCGGTTGGAGGGAACCCCGATTCTCTTACGGATTGAAAAACGCCTGGTTGTCGCAGATGACCACGTTGTCTGTACCGATGTCGTTGATTCCATTGACTGCGCTCACATGGACGGATTGGGTCACCATCAATTCGCGTACCGGACTTCAACTTCAACGGTCAGTACCTGGAGGGGCTCCGGAGACGTTTTTCGTTGTGTTGCCACGCGAATCGACACGTCATTGATGCCCGCGCGAAACCGGGACGGGTTCGGATTGAATTGGAGCAGGCTGTGGTCGGCGTCGTTCGAAGCCGGAACGAGTACCTGATTGTTCAATCTTACTTCGGTCGCATCGAGCATGGCGGGATCACTCAACCCGACGCGCAATGCGGCGCCGGCAAGAATCCCCTGATCCGCGGCGGCAGCGATGTCGTCCCCGATCTGCAAGGTGACGATGAGGGGGTCTCCACCGGGGGGCAAATCCGCCGGCAACGCCATCGACCGGGGAAGGACTTCAGCCAGGCTGCAGTGGCGGTGTCCGGAGTCAGGCCGCAAGTGTACGTAGGGCGCGACGTCCGTGGCCGCAAAGAGCTTGTCCATCGAAACCAGTTTTTCCCAATCGCCCACCTGGGTGAAACACCGGGGTCGAATCGAGTCCGGAAATATGTCGAGGTTGAAAAAGTAGATACCGTCCGCTCCCGCGCGCCAGGCATTCGCGGCCGCGGCTCTGAATGCCTCTATGGTGTTCGGGCCATACCCCGACCACTTCAGGCAGGGATACACCGGAACATGATTACGCTTCGCGATGTTGACCAATTCGTCGACGAATAGATTCGGCCATGCGAACCCGTTGCCCAGGGACAGCACGTCCACCAGGTCGTCACCCAGCCACCGCTCGATGTCGATGCCGACGTTCCGACAAGTCTTCACCGAAACAGGCACTCTCACCGCCACCAGGATCGGTCTTCCTCTCCGTTCCCCTTCCCGCTCCGCCATGTGCATAATAGAGCGCTGAAATTCGGTCAGGATATTAAGCTGATCCTGCGTGGCGGGATTTCCGTCGAGGTTCGGGCGGAAAAACATGGGATACCGGAAATAGTCAATTTCCACGCCGTCCACATCGTAGCGCCGGCAGATTTCTTCGGTAATGCGAAAGAGATAGTCCCGGACTTCAGGCATCTCGAAATCGAGCGTGGACCACCAATACCTAGGTGAAGTCTGCGGATACTTTTCCGTATCCCCGGGGACGCCCATCAGGAATTCCGGGTGCCGACGCTTCCACATGGGCAGGAGACGATCCCACTCCGGCACACTATCGTGTGTATCGTTGATGCGGTGAGACCAGAAGATCTCCAACCCCGCCTCGTGGACCCGGCGAACGGTTGCGCTGAGCTGGTCGAGACCCGCCTCGCGCAGGACCGACATATTATTCCGCCATCTCTCGGCGTGCTCGTCGGACTTACCCAGAGCGTCCATCATGTCGTCAAACCGTTCCGCCACATCGGTGTCGTGGCTGTAGATCAGGGTAACACCGGTGCAGTACGAGATCGTGTCGACCTGGGTGCCGATCGCGCGGTCCGTGCGCCGACGAAGGAACTCATCGACGGAGCGGAAGTCGTAATCGTACATGTCCCCACCATCGCTGTTGTAGATGATGCGACGATTCCGGTGCTTTGCCGCTTCGCGGAGTTGCACAAGATCGACAGCATTCGTTCCCGCGCGGAGACCGTGGGGATTGAGAGGCTGCTGCGCGTGCACGGTGGTGCAATTCGCCTGGAGGGCGGCGATCGCCAACCCGCCGCATAGGCAGTGAATGGAACTTGTCATTGCGCGTTCAACATGTTGTTCCCCTAGAAGACGCAGATTCTTTTACACGCGAACAGCAAGCGTCCGCAACAGAAATATTCCTCACGGCATGAATCTCCGGCGTCGCGATCCTGGATTGCGAAAACGCGTAGCCAGAAGGGGTCAGGCCTGAATGGCACGGACTTAAGCTGCCGCTCCGATGTGCTCATTTCATGGCCCATCCATTCTCAATACGGCGGGGACCGCCGTCTCCACATTCATCTCTTCGTTCTTATCAAGATGTTGCCTCATTCCTGGAGACGGCGGTCCCCGCCGTTCCCGAGAATGAATTGATCATGATCAGGCCTTAAGTCAGCGGCATTCAGGCCTGACCCCTTCTGTCGCGTCAAACTGTGCACGCTGGGCCGGCACATACCGGTCGTCCGGGAAAAATTGAAGTTTGCTCCGGGGAGATACGGCGGAACTCGATGAAGTGATCGGCTGTTTTGCTCATGGCCCGGATTGAACTACGAAAGGCAGGAAACTATTTACGGCGCCCCGCGATCTTCTATACTTCCCCCATGACGAAATCCGAAGTCCTCTCCCTCCTGAAGGAACAACGTGACGAACGCGGCGTGGCCAACTGGAAGAAACGCGAATCCGGCACCGGGGGCCTCAAGAGTTATGGCATCGGCCTCACCAAGCTACGCAAACTGTCCAGGCAGATCGGACGCGACCACGACCTGGCGGCCAAGCTCTGGGCCTGCGACAATCACGATGCCAAGGTGGTCGGCCTCCTGATCGACGAACCGAAAAAACTGACGCGCAAGCAGGTGGAGGAACAGGTCGAGGGGGTTGGCGTCGGGATGTTGGCGCACGTCTTCAGTTCCTGCGATGCAACGCTTCCCAAGGCGTCCTTTGCCCCGGACCTGGCGCGCGACTGGATTGGTAGCGATTGTCCGATGCGCCGGAGTTGCGGCTACGGCCTGATGTACGAGTTGTCCAAGAACAAACGAAACAAGGAGCTGACCGACAAATACTTCCTGGATTGCATCGGACGCATACGGACGAAAGCCGACTCGGCGGACCACCGGGAGCGCCTCAGCATGGGCGGGGCGCTCATCGGTATCGGCAAGCGCAACAGAAAACTGAATCGAGAATCAATCAAAGTCGCGAAAGCGATGGGACCGGTACACTACGCCACCACCACGTCCGATTGCGAGTCGCTGGACATCCTCAAGCACCTCACCAGTGACTACCTGAAAGAAAAACTGAACGCCTGATTCGCAGACCGGATTCACTCAATAGCTCGCGGGACCAGGTGTCGGATAGGCGGGCGAGGTTGATTCCACTCTGTTCCGAGGTGGTCGGAACACCACGCCTCGGCGGTGTCGAAGTCTTCCTCGTCGTATACGCCCAGGCGGGTGTAGGACGTGCGCTTGTCCGTCCATTCCGTACCCATGGTCAGGGCGCTGAGCACATACTGGTTAAAACCCGCCCCCTTGTAGATTTCGTCATTGCGCAGGTCGGCTGCGAGGACCGACAGGGTGACCTCGGTGGAAATATATCCCAGTGCCGATGCCAGGCTGGCTTTGTCGGGTCCAGCCGATGCCTTCCGGTACCGGTCGATGATTTCCCGTTCGTATCGCACCTCGCCCATGCGAGCCAACGCGGCCTCTCGCGACAGCTCGAATCCGGGCACCTGCCCTTCCAGAGACTTCAGCAACTTGATCGAGGCCCGGCTGCGCCCTGCGGCGCCCAGATTGGCGATCGCATTCTGCAGTCCGAACCCGGAGTCGCTGGTCCCGAACGTTGGATTCTGCCGTACAAATTCGCGCATTGCCTCCCGATCCGCCTCGGTAACCACCGGGGCGAAATCGTTCATGTGAACGCGCTTTTTGCGGAGCTGGTCGAATGCGATTTCACGAATGCCGGGGTCCGGCGAAAGCAAGTGCCCCGCATAGAAACGGACGAGGTCTCCGGCCGCATCCGGTGGAGAATCGAGCGCGTCATCCAGTTCCCGGACCATGCGAACAATAGATTTCTGCGCGGGCTGATTCTCCTGCACCGCCTCGTGCACGCCGGGACTGGAGCCGATCTCCCGCAGCCAGTCGACGGCTGCCTGGTCAGAAAGAATCTCGGCTGCGCCGTCCGCGTCCAGCGTTACCGTTTGACGTTGAACGTCCACGTGAACCGCTTCACCGTCCACGAGTCGGTTCTGCAGGATGGCGTAGGGATCGTCGACCTCATCGGCCCCGCCGCATCCCGAACAGCCGGTCAGTCCACCCAGGGGAACGAATGCGGCGGCAATCACCAGAACGACACGAGATCTTGCTTCCCGCGGAAACCCTATCGCGAGATCTTCGCCCACGCTCTCTCGATGGTTTGGGTTCCCCCGACATGCTCCAGGACATTCGTATTCCCGGACGCCCGGTAGGGTGTGTTGTGCAACCCCGGCTTGTTCCCGAGTTGGTACCACATGATGTTCAGCGGATCGTCGGCGTGGTGCCGCAGGGTTGTGGTATGTAGCGCCTCGTGGGTCACGGTAAATAGATTTCCTGAGTCCGACAGCACGATGGCGCCGTTCGGATAGGCATATCCGGTCGTGGTACCGCTGATGCCATGTACGCGAATCACAATGTCGTCGTCCCGGTTCTTGCCGAGCTTGTCGAAAATTTTCTGCTCCTCGTCAACGTCCGAACCCGGAAATTCCAGTGAACCGTCCCTCGGATCGAAGTCATAATTGGCATCCGTCGCGGCGCTGCTGCTGCTCGTCAGGGCGAATCGAACGACCCCTTTCCGAAGCACGTTATCGACCGTACGGCCGGATGTCGTCAAATCCGGAGGCGCCAGGGTAATAACATACACCTGCGCATTCGACGCCACCGTGGCGTTATTGTTCAGTGAGAGCGTATTGCCCCCTCCGTCGACCATGGTGATGTTCCCCAGTTCGGTGTTGCCGGTAAGCAGAGCATCGCCGACATCAAAATTCGCCACGCCGGCTACGGACAGCTTGTTCGTCGCGTTTGCAGCCGCGGTCAGCGTCGTGGTCGCCTTCCTGGCACCCCGGGTATTCACATTCGACGAGTCCTCGACGCGATGATACCCATACGAAAGCTTGGCGTACTTGTATGCATACGCGGTCAGGTGCTCGATTGCGTACTTGTTCGCGGATGCGTCCGAGTCAACATGCGCAAAGATGATCTTGTTGTCGACGGTGTGGTGCTGCGAAACGCCCTCGACATCGATCTCCCAGCTTCCGCCAACTTTGGCCGGAGCCTGCGGATCGGCGCCGAGTTTCACCTTGCCGGTATCGGACGACTTGAATCGGAATTTCTGGATCAACGACTCCACGTTGGGAAGAATTGAAACTTTGACTTTGGTCTTCTTCCCGTGCTTGGCATCTGCTTCGTATGCGACGGAAACCTGCTGTGCCGCCACGCTGGGATGGTTCGCTTCCGCAATCAGCGGATTGGGGAACGGCTGGGCGTTATCAGCCGGGTCGTTGGAAGGCGCGCCGCCCGCCGACTGCTGTACCCCGGTCAGGTTGATCTTCTGCACCAAAGTACGCAAGGGAACGATCCCCTGCGGCGTCGGATCGAATCCGTAGGTGTTCCCGGTTCCGTGCGGTTCGAAATCAACCTGTGTACTGGTCAGGCGCACTAGGTCCGCGCACCGGTTGGTTCCCGTTCCCAGTGGATCGAGCTCCACTTTCACCGTGCGATCGCCCAGCCCCGTGCTCACCTTGACCGCCTCCACGTAGAGCGTCACCTTCGTCACTTCGCCGGTGAACCCGAGTTTGGAAACTTCAATCGGCGTCCCGGACGGCAGAAAATCTCCGGCCATCGCGTCGGTGACCTTCTTCGCCTTCCGCACGGCCGGACCGTCCTTCTTCCACACGCGCAAATCCCCGGACGCCGGTAGCGTATAGCCGACCACGAACGGATAGACCCAGTGGGCACTGTTCCGCGCGGTTACGGTTCGATCGATTGCGTCGGGATCGGAGTCGGAATAGGTGAACTTGACTTTCGCCTTCGTCTTATCCACCCCGCCGGCAAGTTTGAGCACCATCGGCACGAATTTCGGTGACGCATTGGCGTCATCGTTGTTGACCTTGGCCAGGCCGTTTTCCGCCGGATGCTCCTTGTCTATGCCGTCCGCCCAGTTCGGCACCCCGCCGCCCTCGGTGCTGAACTTCAGGTTGATGTCGCCCGTGTTGTTCCGAACGATCTTGCCGGGAATGTTGTTTGTGCTGTCCTCGAGCGCATCTTCCTTTGCCGATTCGTCCGGCGCCCCCACCCCATTCGTATTGTCCGAATCCACATCCAGGTCGATGCTGATCACCGTGCATCGGACCGCGTCCCCATGAAGAAACTCGTTGATTCCGGGCCCATCGCGGTCGAGATCCAGCGCAATGCGGGCGACGCCCTGCGAGGCGCTCCCATGGATCCCCTCCACGTACAGGGTTGCGGTCCGGTTCGAATCCAGCCCGAGATTCCCGAAATCATAAGTCATCCCGGATTTGACGAAATGGCCGCCGTTTTCGATGTCCGGGCTCTTCTTCCTGTCGACGTTTCCGTTCTTCGTCCAGATTCGCAAGTCGCCGGCCGGCGCCCCGTAGATGTGGGGATCGTTGGCGGTCCCCGCGCCCGACCGGGTTACCCCGTCGGGATCCGACTCGGAATAGGTGAATCGCACCTGCGCCACGGACGCGTCCAGGCCCTGGGGAACCTCCAGCACCAGGGGCGTGAACGGCCCGCCCGCATTCGCGCCTTCATTGCCCCACTTGTCGAAACCGTCCGCAAAATTCGGCACCCCGTCGCCATCCACGTCGCCTTCATTCAGCCAGATCAGTTTTCCCGGTTTGTCGGCGTGATCCTCGATCGCTTCCTCGGCGAAGTCCCGATCCGGCGGTTCGTTGACCTTCGTGTTGTCCGAGTCGATATCCAGGTCCATTGTCTTCAACAGGTATCGCACCGCTTTCATGCCCGCGATCACGTCGACGACTGCGCGATTGTACGCCGCCAGCAGAACATTGCCCTCGTAGTTGGTGTCGCCGTGCCCCGAATGAAACAGAATGCGCGTCGGCTGGCTGCCGGCGATGAGAGTCCAGAAGTCCGTTGCGACCAGCCCCGCGGTGTCGATATCCCCCAGGACGGAATCCGACGACACCCAGGAGATTTTCTGATCCGAGATATCGACCGCCAATGCGGCAACCGAGCCGGTAAGCGGGGGCGAAATACCGAAGAACGTGACCACGTTCGTGGACGCCGAACCATCTGTCTCCGCGAAGAAGGCCGGCGCCGTTCCTCCGGTGATTTCGTCCAGGTTTCCCGCGCCATCCCCGTCGTAGTCCTCCATCGCGTCCAGCGAATTGAGCGGATTAAGAAAATGACGGTTGCGCAGTTCGTACACGTCGTCGATGCCGTCCTTGTCGGAGTCGCGCGGATCCGATATGGGAACTGCCTCGACATCGAACATGCCGGAATCGCTATCGGGGAGCGGCGACGCATGGAATACAACCTCGAATCCATCGCCCAGCGCCATGTCCCGCATTACCCGGTCCCCTGCCGCGGCATGGGTCGATTCATGAAGGATGTAGTAGCGGTCTTCGTCGGTGGGGACCGTTACCCGGATCTGCTGATCCGGGGTCATCCAGATTTCGGTGAACCGGCCACCGAACGCAACCAGGCACACGCCGAGGACGGTCAGCGCCGCGGCGCCGATCCAGGACTTCCTCATCTTGCCCGGCTCGACTCTCATGGAACAGACTTCCTTTCCCGCGACCTGCCGACCCGGCAAAAGACGATCCCCGCAACAAAGAGCAGGAGTGTGGCGGGCTCGGGAATGGTGTCGAGGGCATCCAGCTCGTCGTCATCCCGCAATCCGATGGCCGCGGCATTCTTCCAGACGGTAAAGGAGCCCTTAAAGTCGGTAATGAGGACGTCGCCCGGCGAAATGCCGCCGCCGATGACCGTCGGGGAGAAACTGCTCAGCGAAAAAAGCGCCTTGTCTTCCCCCTCGTCTGCAACCTCGTCCAACTCCCCATCCTCAAGCAAGGCCAGCGCATCGAGATCGTCGCCCGCCTGCAGTCCCATCATCAGGCGGGTGGCATACGTCGAATAGAGTCCGTTCCCGTCACTAACCAGGATGTCGGCGGCAATGCCCGCCTGGCCGAAACCGTTCAACGCGGAATGGAAGTCGACGGAAAAATAGGTGTATGGATCCGCTGCCCCGTCGATGGACAGTGCGTCGAGATCGTCCCCGAAAAACCCGGGAGTCAACCCGAGCGTCTCTTCATCCCGCTTCACCTCGTTGTCACCGAACAGGGCGCGAAAGATGTCGCCGGCGGCTTCCTCGGCTCCGGGAAGCGCCTGGGCTTTCACCGCGGTGTCGTCAAGTCCCACTGCCACCCGGTCGACGGAGAAATCCAGTTGGGATACGAGAATCAGATCCTTTCCAAAGGAGAGCGCGTCGAGATCATCATAGGACCCGTTGAAGAAATCGTCATTGAGTCCAAGACTGGTTCCCTCGGTGACGACCGCAGGTCCGGGCTGCAGGACATCATCCGGCGTGACGCCGCCAAGAATAGCGGGCGACGCGCGGTCGATGGAAAACATCGGATTCGCCTCCGCCGTCAGCGGGACAGAAAGGGCGAACGCAACTATCAGAATGTGCTCCCTACTCATCCTGCGCCTCAACCTGCGACCATGAAAGGACGCAACGTGATGTTATTGCAGAGACCGCCCCGCGCATGAAGTCACACAAAACGCGAAATTCGGGAATTACTCCTGCATCCCTGATTTCACCCGTCGAGAGGTGCTCCGCCCACCATGCTCCGATCCTAGAACTGAGCAGTATTCTGAAGATGGTCCGTCTTTGGAACAAGCACTATGTGAGATTTTCATTGCCGATCGTCCAGTTATCCACAAGGCCGACCGATGGTATATCCCCTTGGGGGTTGCTGTTCCGTATCATCTGCCGCTGGGGGACATCGCTTCATCGTAGAGTATAACTCACAGATTGCGGCGGGCCGCCTCTTCGATGGCGAAAGGCATATGTGGGAGGAGTTCGTCGCTCATCCACCCAGGCTGTCGGTGGAGCCCGGGGCGCGGGTGAAGGACGAAAGCATGAATGCCGTGGGCCTGAAATTCATGAAGCTGGCGGGCGATCTCAGTCTCACTGAGTTGATCATTCCAAGACCACAATGGCGCTTGAGAAGACTCTCATTTAAGTCGATCGTTGAGGGTATCCGAGAAAGGGTAGCGTTGAAGTGTGGCGAGCAAGAGTCCCGACCGGCCGGAGACCACACTTCGTCCCCACGCTTACTCGGATACCCTTAACCGACTTCACTTTGTCCGGTCCGATCTTCCTCCGCGAACGTCTTCCACAATCAATCGTAATCTCGATCGTCGTCTCGATCGTTGTCGGTTCCCGTCATCGTCCCGATCGTTGTCTCGATCGTCGTCGATTCTGGAGGCAAAGATCGGGACAATGATGAAGATCGACGAAGATCGCGACAATGATCGCGACGACGATTGATCCGATCCAGGTTGTTCATAGTAGGGTTCTCTCTTTTGGAACATACCTGCCGTCGCGTTCCGTTTCGGCGAAATCTCAACCAGCATCTTATTCACCTTGTGTGCCGTCGGCGCCGATGCCTCACGCCGATGCGCAATGTAAGCGAAACGGTCCTCCTGGAAACGCTCCCTGACGTGAAGAGAAAACCCGGGCCATCACCCACGGGAAAACGACTAACCTGAAAGTTGACCCCGGTCGGTTCTCCGGCAAATCGTGCCCCGCCTTCGTGCCCCGCCTTCGTGCACCGCCTTCGTGCACCGCCTTCGTGCACCGCCTTCGTGCACCGCCTTCGTGCACCGTCTTCGTGCACCGTCTTCGTGCACCGTCTTCGTGCACCGTCTTCGTGCACCGACTTCGTGCACCGTCTTCGTGCACCGTCTTCGTGC
>Ga0315336_1001280_pt1 | contig 51607 bp, 30 predicted proteins | sample ASW5metaG_FD_204512 | JGI IMG/M metagenome (GOLD analysis project Ga0315336, IMG submission 204512) | Ammonia-oxidizing marine archaeal communities from Monterey Bay, California, United States - ASW #5 | ecosystem: Environmental > Aquatic > Marine > Intertidal zone | place: USA: California...
CGGCATGGCACCGAACGCAGCAAGAGGCGATGGTGATCGGTGTGACGGGAAGTGTCGGCAAAACGACGACTCGTGAGATGATTCATGCCGTCTTGAGCGCCAGGTATGACGGTGTGCAGAGTCCGAAAAACTACAACAACCATTACGGTGTGCCGCTTAGCGTGTTGGATATTGACTCCAGTCACGACTTTGCCGTGCTCGAGCTCGCGGCGTCGGCTGTGGGTGAGATTCGTGATCTCGCAAGTGTCGCTGCTCCGGAAATTGGCGTTGTGACGGCAATCGGCGAATCGCACCTAGCTGGGTTTGGGAGCATTGAAAACATCATCCAAGCCAAAGGTGAATTGATCGAATCATTGCCGGCATCGGGGTTCGCCGTCCTGGCGGGCGACGATGAACGCTTTCGGAGCATTGCCCGGCGGGCGAACTGCCCGGTGTTATTTGTCGGCGAACATGATCGCAACGACGTCCAAGCTACTGACGTCCGAGCGACCCGCGACCATCTTGGATTCAACGTCGATGGACAGCGATTTGAAGTCGCTGCAACAGGAAGACACAATCTGCCAGCGGCACTCTGTGCGGTTGCGATTGCACGGGAAATTGGTCTGTCTGCTGAGGTGATTGGCGAAGGATTGAAACAGTTTACGGCCGTTGAAGGTCGCTGCCGGATTCACGAGATCGGCTCGTGTACTGTGATCGACGATAGCTACAACGCCAACCCACGTTCGATGAGCGCTGCTTGCGACGTACTTCGAAATTGGGCCGGACCGGGCAAGCGAGTGTTCGTCGCCGGTGACATGTTGGAACTCGGCGACAGAAGCATTCCTTGTCACCGTGAATTTGGAGTGGCCGCCGCCCAAGCGGGCATCGACTGCCTACTTGTTTATGGCGAATTCGCCGAATACGTGATTCAAGGCGCATTAGCTGCGGGAATGGATCAGCATTGTCTGGCCGAGTTTCGCGACTTCGAAGCGCTGGTGGCGGTATTAGAATGTTGGTTGGAACCTGGCGACGTGGTTCTCGTTAAAGGATCGCGTGGAATGAAAATGGAACGTGTGATCGAGCGATTGCGCGTCGGTCTGAAGAGTGAGAACGAACAAAACGCCCGTCGACAATTGCGGGCATGTGCATAACTTTGTGAGGCTTGTCGCGTACGTCAGGGTTTGCGGGGATCCGACGTGCCGGTCGGCTTAGGCCGTCCCGAAGCATTTATGGCAATTGGAACAAGTGGTTTCTGGGTCAATCACTCCGACTGCCGCTTCGCGACAAGACTCAATGACCGGGTGTCGGGAATTTTCCCGGCACCCGGGGATACAACTTCGGAAGGGAAAAGCGAAACGGCTTCGTGATGTTCGAAGCCAAAGGAATCGTGAAGAGCTATTCGTTTGACGTCGAATCGAACATCTTCACGGGAGCACGGAGCCAACGCGGTTTCGTGGCAGGAAGGTCAAGTTCGTCATCCGAGACAAAGCCCTGGACAGGGCGTGAGTGAAGAAAAAGATCGTGCCCCCGCATGTTGGTATGGTTGTCAAACGAGTTCGCTCCGTTTTTGGAGCGATTGGAACTGCATTCCTCGGGCGATTCGCGCGTGTTTTTGACCGCGCGTGCTGCTCTGGCGAGTGTCAACTCCTTTCTATTCGCAATATTACTTGGGCCGTTGGCCATTCGGTGGTTGAAGCGTCGGTTTCGCGAACGGATCGACAGCGACTCCGAAAAACTGAACGAACTTCAAGCGAAAAAAGGCTCCACCCCGACGATGGGCGGCTTATTCGTCGTCGGAGCGGTCGTCCTTTCAATACTGTTATGGGGAGACCTCTCCAACCGATACGTGCAACTGGGCCTGTTTGTTGCAATCGGATTTGCAGGACTGGGAGCCGTCGACGACTGGATCAAACTCAGCACACAACGAAACGGGCTGTCGATTCGTCAGAAACTGGTCGTGCAGACGATTCTGTCATTTATCGCAGGTTACGTCCTGTATCGAGAACAATTGCTGAAGGAACACGGGCTCGACCTGATTTGGCCCATTGGAAATATCTCGCTGTATTTGGGAGCCGGATTTGTTGTTTGGGGCGCGTTTGTATTTGTCGGTGCTTCGAACGCTGTCAATTTAACGGACGGCTTGGACGGTTTGGCAAGCGGCTGTATGGTTTTCGCGGGTTCGTCATTCGTGGCCCTTACCTATTTGGCGGGGCACCGAATTATGGCGGACTACTTGAGCATTCCGTTCATTCCCGGCTGCGGTGAAATGAGCATTGTCATGGGGGCCCTCGTGGGCGCCATGCTGGGTTTCTTGTGGTTCAACTGCTATCCGGCACAAGTTTTCATGGGCGACACCGGCTCATTGGCTGTCGGGGCGCTGTTGGCACTGGCGGCGTTAGTCACACGGCAGGAAGTGTTATTGGTCATTGTGGGCGGAGTATTTGTCGTTGAAACGTTGAGTGTTTTGTTGCAGGTCGGCTGGTTTCGATACACGGGAAGCCGCCTGATTGCTTGTAGCCCGCTGCACAATCACTTTCTGTTCAAGGGGCAGCATGAAATCAAGATCGTTGTTCGGTTCTGGATCGGATCGGCACTACTGGCCATTATCGGCGTGGCCAGCCTGAAAATTCGCTGAGCACAAAAAGTTGGCAGCAATTCGCGCAGGAATTAAACAAGAATTCACACTAAAACCCGGTTGTGGTGGTGCTTGCCCTTTCAAGAAAGGGACGCACGTTACCCATCAGAGGGTTTTGGGGTCACTTCAAGCAGACAAACGGAATTACTAGGCGACGTTAGGGAGAGAGGGATTTGGGAAGCCGATTCGGCTGGTTTCGACCGGTTGAATCGGCTTCCACCCTTTTAAGGCGCGGCGAACCGGCAATGATTGAGGGGAACACAAATCACGTTCGCGGCATGTTCATCTGCCTGGCGGGAGTCTTGTTGGGCTTCGGCGTGCTGATGGTGCACAGTGCGAGTATTACCTCCTGGCCCAGTGAATTTGAACGTGTGTACCTCTCGCGACACTTGGTCTTCCTGGCGTTTGGAGTTCTGGTTGCAAGCCTGTGCGCCTGGGTCCCCGGTCGAATCTGGTACCGAATTGCCCCCAGCTTGTTCATCCTCACTGCGGTGCTGTTGGTGGCGGTTTTGATTCCGGGAGTTGGGACGAAGGTGAACGGGGCACAGCGTTGGCTGCGGTTTTCAGGGTTGTCTCTACAGCCGTCGGAATTGGCCAAGATTGCCTTGCCGCTGTTTGTCGCTCGGATCATCGTCGACAACCGGGAACGGTCTTGCAAGTGGTATTGGGGTCTGTTACGCGTCGTCGCGCCGATTGCATTGACGGTGGTACTCGTCGTTCTCGAGCCGGATTTGGGCACGTCCCTGTTTCTCGCCCTAAGCTGCGGGGTATTGCTATTCGTCGGTGGCTGGCCGATCCGCTACTTCGTTGCATGCCTAACGTTGGCGCTTCCGGCTGTCGGTTCGGTCTTCGCGTTGAAGTCTTATCAGGCCAAGCGGATCACCGGATTCCTGGCAGCTTGGAATGACTTCAACGAAGCGCCGTATCAACTCAAGCAAGCGTTGGTCACGCTGGGGGCCGGTGGCGTGTTTGGTGCTGGACTCGGCAAGGGTTGGCAGAAGCTGAGCTTTTTGCCGGAAGCCAACACCGACTTCGTCTTTGCCGTTGTGGGCGAGGAACTCGGATTGATAGGAACGCTGAGTTTGGTGGCGGTCTGGGCCGGCTTATACGTCGCGGGGCTATCTTTGTTGCGACAGTTGGAGCGGGGAAGTTTCGCGTTCATCGTCAGCTTCACTTTGCTCACTCAACTTGTGCTTCAAGCGGCACTCAACATGGCCGTCGTCACGGCTCTCGTTCCTCCCAAAGGCATTCCGCACCCGCTGATTAGCTACGGCGGCAGCAATCTGTTTGTCAGCATCGTTTCGTTGGGAATCGTCGTTGGACTCTCGCGAGATGACCGCCGGCAAGTTCGGCACTGACATACGCTCGTCGGCGCTGAACTCTCACGCCGCGGCTATACTGAAGCCCATCCTGACAGCTCGTTGTGGGCAAAATTGACAGTGAAAAACAAGGGGGTCCTTGAGCCAACAGAGGGTTTCAGGACGACTTCTTGATGTGCACGACGCCGGATCGTGAGCAGCCTTCTTTCCGCGAAAAGGAACCACCGCGTGCGCGACTCGCCGATTTACCTGTTTGCAGGCGGCGGCACAGGCGGCCATCTTTTTCCTGGTGTCGCCGTGGCACAGGTGCTCGCCGAAACGGTGCCTGGTTGTCGAATCATCTTCGCCGGATCTGATCGCGAAATCGAGCAACTGATCATTTCGCAGTACGGTTACGAGCACCGCTCTGTTCCGATCGTTTCGTCGGCTGTCTTGTGGCGCAACCCTCTATCGTTTGTCTGGTCGACCTGGCGAGCTTATCGCCGAGCGATCCGGCAACTGGAGCATGAACGTCCGGCTTGCGTGATCGGATTGGGAGGCTACGCCAGCGTTCCCGTGGGCATGGCCGCTTCAAGGCTGGGCATTCCGCTCATACTCTTGGAACAGAACGTCGTCGCCGGCCGCGCGAATTGTTGGCTTTCACGGCGCGCGAACTTCGTCTGCACGTCGTTCCCCAATACAGCCGGCCTAGCCGGCGGAGCGCTACGCGTGAACGTCACGGGGAACCCCGTGCGTCGATCGATTGCGGAACTTGCCGACGAGCCTGCCGGACGCGAGACAACGGCATCTGGAGTACTGTTGGTGTTGGGAGGCAGCCAGGGAGCCCGTGCCGTCAACGAGGCAACAGTGAGTGTTGTCGAATCGCTCGCGTCGCCGTTCACGGGTTGGCAGATCGTTCACCAAACCGGCGAACGCGATTGCGACATGGTTCGCGAGCGATATGCTGCCCGAGGAATCAATCATATCGTGGAGCCGTTTTTTAGTGATCTGACCGAGTGGTATCGGAAGGCGACCCTCGCCATCTCGCGAGCCGGTGCGACGACGTTGGCGGAACTTGCCTGTGCGGGATGCCCTACGGTTCTCGTCCCTTTTCCGAATTCGGTGAAGGATCATCAACTGCACAACGCTCGCCTGGTCGAGTCATGTGGTGGGGCGGTCGTCGTCGAGCAATCGACAGGGGCGACGTCGACTGCCGACGCACTCAGCGACGTACTCAAGCCACTGCTGGCCGACGCACCAAGACGTGCACAAATGGCAACCGCGATGCGAACGATGGCCCGACCATCGGCAGCCCAGGACGTGCTTGACCGTATGAGTGACGTGTTGGCATCGACATCCGGCTCTCCGGGCTCGTAAGGCGAGCTAATCGGCGCCGAGTTGTACAATGCGGCTGTGTGCAAGTTGAGTATTCGCACTGCAGGGTGGTATTCTACGTCAAAGCAAAACGTTCCGTGCGAACTCCGGCGCGCGGAAAGCTGGAATCAACGTACGAGACCGCGTTCCACGCGGCACGAGATAGCGCATCACGCTGTAGGTCGATGAAGGATTTGTTCCAAATTCAAAAGCGAAAACGTTCACGACTCGCCCGGTACTCCGTGCGCTTGGCCATACAGGTGCCTCTATTCTTACTGCTGTACGTGGCTTCGATCGGGCCGTTGTACTGGTATTGGTATGAGGCGCAATACCTCAACGGATCGCCGCTGATCACCAAGTTCTATTTCCCGCTGCTCAAGGCCTGCGAAAGCGTCGAGTGGATTCGCTTTTTCGTCAACAAGTACATCGACTGGTGGATTCTTTAGGCGTAGCATCCAAACCCTCGGACGTGTGACGCGAAATTTCTACCTGTACAGCCGGAATTCGCCACATTTGGGTTCTCGGACGGGTCGTCTTGCACTCGTTTCGGTTTCTCATTGGCGAAACCCAATAGGGTGATCGAATAACAGGGCCTTTTCGGCCCTTCGGAGCGGTCTTAAGTCGTTTCGCGCTGATTACAGAAGACCCATGATTGGCGGTCAACGTGACATCGGGCCGGCTGGCTGCGGCCGACGTGTGGCGATTATTGGGAAAGCTCTCTCGAAATCTCGTTCGGGATTGGGTACTCTGTTAATACCTTTCGAATTTGGACATTTCTTCGAGGCAGGGTTCGACCTGGGAGTGCCGAATGTCGCTTCGGCTTGAGTGTGAGTGTGGTGCGACGCTCGCGGTGGCGGAGATGTACGCCGGTGGGCGGATCAGATGCGACGAATGCGGCACGATGGTGACCGTCCCGGAACGTATTGCGCCCCAGACTCCAGTCATCCGCTTCTCTTGCCCGCATTGCGCTGAGCATGTGGTCGCCCGCAAAGCCTCGGCCGGCAAGCGCTCTCACTGCCCCGCATGCGGTGAAACGTACTCCATTCCGGCATTGCCGCCCGCCGAGCCCGAGATGCCCCTGGGAAAAAGGCAGCGCGTCGAGATCAAGCTCGACGACGTCTACGACTACCGGCAGACGAACGAGCTTGTCGACGGCGGAACCCTTTTTCCGTTGGTTGACCTCAACGCGGACACGTCGTTGTCGAACGGTGGCGACACAGCCGTCTTCCACGACGGGCACACGACTGTCTACGGCAGCGCACATTCAACAGCCGCGCCCACCGAGCCCGCCGAGATCGTGCCTGGGCCCGAGGTGGTCACGCCAAAGGAGACAAGCTGGTCAAGTTTCGCCGATTCTGCAGTGACGTGGGAGATCGTCAGCGCCGAATACAGCGGCATCATCGAGGCCGAATTGCTGTATTGCAGCGGAAATCTCAAGGGCCAATCGTTTCCGATCAATCGAGAGAAATTCCTCATCGGCCGCGAACGCGACTGCCAACTACAGCCGGAGTCCGAGACCATCAATCTGCATCATTGTGTTCTCAGGAGCGACGCTTACGCCGTCCGGGTTCGTGATCTCGGGAGTCGATGTGGAACGTTCGTCAACGGGCGTCGGCTTCACAGAGAGGTCATTCTTTATCATAGCGACATGATCCGCATCGGCGACGTCTCCCTACGCCTGATCCTCCCTCGCTCGGAAGGGCACGAAGTATTCCTAACGGGAGGCTTGCCGTCGCTGGACGAGTTCTCGATCCGTTAGCGCCGTCGTGTCGTTTGCAGCGTCGCCGATCGCGGCGTAGACCATCGTTGGTGGAGTTCGCGTTTTCAATCGCCGATGATGTCAACCATGCGGCTTGATTGGCTTTGGTGGTCCGTCACAGATGCAGATGGTCAACCGAGGTGGTCCTCAAACCCTCAGATGGGCAACCTGCTTTCTTTTCATCGAGTCAACGACCACCGCAATCTGTTTTTTCGATGGCAATCATGATGCAAACGAAGGCCCGTGACTGAGTGCCGATGAGTCGTTCCGATCTCCTAAAACGTATCGAATCCGTATCGCCCAAGGTCGCCTTCGGTGCAGCCTGCATTGTGATTGTTACCATCACGGCGTGCGAGACATTGTTGTTGCAAGACGTCTCACTACGGCTGTTTCTCGTACCGCCGTTCGTCTTATGCGCGTGGTTGTTAGGACGGACTGCGACGTTGGGTCTCGTGCTGTGGACGGGCTTGTGTTGGTATGCCGCCGCGATGCTCGGCGGTGGTGCCGCGGACGTTGCCGCACCTACGATTTGGGAATCCGTTTCCCGGCTGGTCATGCTGGCTGGTATTGCCGTTCTGACATCGCAACTGCGGCGCGTGTCGATGCGTGCCTGGACATTGGCCCGACGCGATGCGTTGACCGGTTTGGTGAATGCAAACACGTTTCGCGAGTGTCTCGAAGCTGAAGCGAATCGTGCCCGGCGAAATGCCTCGTCGCTGACCGTTGCGTTTCTCGACTGCGACAACTTCAAGCAGATCAACGACACACGCGGGCATTTGACGGGAGATCGTGTGCTAAAGTCGGTCGCCGATGCGTTGCGAACATTGACGCGCAGCTACGATATCGTTGCCCGCATGGGCGGCGATGAGTTCGCAATCATCTTGCCGGCCACCGACGCTTTGGCATCTTACACAATTTCACATCGTATCCGCGATGGTTTAGCGCAGGACGTCCAGGTCGACGGTAAACCAGTGACACTTTGTATGGGTTTCGCTACGTTTCACGAGCCGACCGATGATCCCCAGAAGATGCTCAGTGTGGCCGATGCTCTCATGTACGCTGCCAAGCGCGCCGGTCCGGGACAGATCATGCACGAACCGCTAGAGAGTCAAAGGACTTCGGAAAACGTGGCACCGGGGACGTGATCGTCCCGATGAGACGTCGCCACTCGCCATCCGACTCCTCAGTCTCTACGATGTCATGCGCGATTCAATCGCGCCGCTTGTGAGGCAACTCAGCTCATAAAATGACGAAACATGAGATGCCATAGACGCACTCCTTTGCCGTGATGACTGATCCAGTTGCGTGACCAGTAGCACGATCGGTCCAAGTACGGTGGAAGCGGCAAGAGGAATCCTCGGAGACGACATGAAAAAAGGCATCAATCTTCTGTTGTGGACGGTGCATCCTACCATGGCCGAACACGCGTCGCTGTTGGAGCAGATTCGCGAATGGGGCTACGACGGCGTCGAGTTCCCAATTGGCCAGACCGATATCGCCGAGCTCGAACGGTTGGCGCGCCTGTGTGATGACCTCGGGCTCGAACGCACGGCGGCCGGCCACGTTGACGTTGCGACGGCCGATCCCACATCGTCTGACTCCGCACGACGACTTGCCGCGCGCAAGTCACTCCGGCATGCAATTGACAAAGCGGAAGTGATCGGGTCGAACGTGCTCGCGGGGCCGCTGTTTCAAGGGCTTGGCAACGCGCGCCCCGCCCCACCGACACGCGATGCGTGGAAGCGGTCCGTGGAGGTGATTCGCGATGCGGCCGACTACGCCGAGGCGCGCCATATTCGAATCGCATTGGAGCCGCTCAGTCGATTCGAAGCGTCATTGGTGAACACCATTGCGGATGGGACTCGCTTTTGCCGAGAAACGGGTTCGAAAAACGTAGGCCTATTGGTCGACACGTATCATGCGAATATCGAGGAAGACCGTCCTGCTGATGCGTGGAGGGCGGCGTCGGAAGTCATCTTTCACGTTCACATCTCCGAGAATCATCGTGGTGTACCGGGGCGCGGGCATGCAGCGGGCCCTGAAATGTTTCGTGCTCTGCGTGAGATCGGTTACGACGATTGGCTGACAATCGAGGCGTTCAGTCGCCGCGTTGAGCCATTGGTCGAGCGTTTTCGACTGTGGAGGGACTATTTTGAACGGGAAGACGAGGTGGCTGTCGACGGGCTCCGGTTTCTCCGTGACAGCTGGGCCCAATCGGGGACGGACGTTTAACGGCGTGCGAGTCTAATGGCGGGGGTCGATCGCGCTACCGCACACATGTTACCAGTGAGTTTCTGTTCCAAGTTGTCGCCATAGCTGTTAGAATTGCAGCATGTATCGCAACGCCGGTCCGCTTCGCTTTTTGATAGACGTCACAGCGTGAGTGAACGATCTGGTGCTAGACTGCGTATGTGTGACTAGGCGTGTTCCATGAAACATCGTGTTCTGAACGCAGGCAGATTGGTCGCAGGTGTCTGAAAAAGTCTCGTCGTTGAACATCCCCGCCGGAACAGTGATCGGCGGTTGTCGAGTAGAACGCCCGTTAGCCCGAGGTGGGATGGGCGAGGTCTATCTTGCGCAACACCTGACACTGCAAAAGCCGGTCGCGTTGAAGATGCTCCCGCCCTCGCGGGGCACGTCCGAGCATGTGCAACGGTTTTTTCGCGAGGCACGTATCTGTTCGCGGATTGAGCACCCTAACGTCGTTCCTATTTACAATGTTGGCCAGGAGGACGAGTTTTACTTCATCGTCATGCAGTACGTTGACGGGAAGACGCTCACACAGATCATTCAGATGCAGGAGGGGGCTTTGCCCTGGTTGCCTGCGCTCAGGTTGTTCCGTCTGGCAGCCAAGGGCGTCGGTGCCGTACACAAGCGAGGTCTGATTCACCGCGACATCAAACCATCGAACATCATGGTGACGAACGAGTCGCGCGTGCTGCTCATGGATTTCGGCCTGGTCCGTGAGACGACGCATACCGAACGAACGGCGATTCGGGCCACAGCGGGAACACCGGCGTTCATGTCTCCGGAGCAATGTCGCGGTCGCAGTCTCGACGCCAGAAGCGACATCTTCTCACTTGGCAGCACGCTTTACTACTTGTTGACCGGTGAAGTTCCCTACACCGGTGCGATGCGTTGGATTCTGGTTCAAATCGGCAGCGGGAAGAAGCCGCCCCCGGTTCGAGAAGTCAATCCTTCGGTCCCGGCCGAGGTCTCGGAGTTTGTCGACAAGGTAATGTCGTTCGAGCCGGACGATCGGTTCGCCGATGGGAACGAATTTGCCAAAGAGATCGGCCGGCTCATCAAGACGCTAGATTCGGCGACGGCAACCGGGGCGTCGCCGTCTTCCGGCGATTCTGAAGCGTCGTTGCACATCACGCCCGATCTTGTGCCGCTCGTCGCCGTTTTGGATGAGACATCCACCGGAGACGGTCGCAGCGATCCGGGACGAATCGCCTCGCAGTCGACCGTCGAATCGATGAATACGGACACGTCGTTTCCTGAACTTTCTGAGCCCGATGCGCGTTCGGCCTCGCGTTCGCGGCGGCGGAAACGGTCGTCGCCGCTGACCGTCGCGGTGAGTGCTTTGTTATTGCTGTTGGTATTGGGACTTTTGTCTCAGGTTCTCATCTCGCGGGGCGTCGAGTACTGGAACCCGCCCCCGGAGAAAAACGATCAACGTGCAGCCGGCGGATCGGGGGACGGAAATCCCTGCGATCAACCGTTTCGGCACATCTTCGAAGGCGGTGAAGTTGTGGCCGTCGAGACGTGTCACGACGGTCAGCCGAAGCGGATCGACATGAGCCGAATGGTGAGAATTCCCACCGGAAATGTTGTCATCGGAGATGATGCCATTCGGCTCGAGAATGCGATCGCTGAGATCGGCACGATGAGTCAGCGTCCGGATGACATGGACGAACTGATCATGCAGCGGGATGATCTTACGCAGGCGGGTCAACCTGCGACGCGTCGCGTGGGAGCTTTCTGGATCGACAAGTATGAAGTGACGAACTTCGAGTATGCCAGCTTCATCGAAGCGACTGGCTACCCTGCACCGGAATCGTGGGGCAACGCTCAGCCGCCGCCGGGCAAGGACGATCATCCCGTAGTGGGCGTCGGCTACGCGTCCGCTCGCGAATATGCTCGTTGGGCCGGCAAAAGGCTTCCCGGCCTTGAACATTGGGTGCGCGCGTTTCGCGGTGAAAAGAACTGGTTTTATCCCTGGGGTGATGAGTTTGATCCCTGGACCGGCGGTGTCGATTCCTCGGACGGCAACCTCGGCGCGGGTCGGCCCAATGTCATCGAGAACGGGAACGCGCAGGGAACAACGCCTGTCGGCGACACGCCGAAAGACGTTAGCCTATTCGGCGTGTTTAACCTGGTCGGCAACGTTCGTGAAATCATTTACGAACGAGCCAAAATCGAGAAAGACACGTTTTTGATCCAAGTCAAGGGGGCCGATTGGAACAGCGAGGGAGAAGTCGACGCGATCGGCTCCCTGCGACGTCTGCTTTCCGAAGAAGAAATGTCCGACTACGAAATCGGCTTTCGTTGCGTACTCGAGATTCCCCTCGGCGCTGATTTGCCGCAGACGCCCTCAGAGCAATAAGCGCGAATCAGCATCCGTTTAGGGGCAAATGCCGACACGCAGCGCTCCGCTGGAAGCCGCCTCTTGAAACGCCGCGTCGGCTTGGTCGAGGCCATACGACTTCGAAACCAGCTCGGCGAACGGAAACTCCTCGTGGTGGTGTTCCAAAAAGGTCAACGCGTCGCCCAAGTCGGCCGGCGTGTAGTTGTGAACGCCTTGAATTCTCAACATGTTGCGGACAACTCTCTCTGCCGACAGCGAGACTGGTCGAGTCGGGAACACGGCTCCCACCCAAATGTACCGACCACCGGTTCGCAGCACGTTGATGCCGGTTTCCACAGCATCGGCAGAACCGCACATTTCGAGCACGATATCGACGCCCCGCCCCGCCGTTGACTGTTTGACAACATCTTGAAATGTGCCATCATCCGTATCGGCTCGAACAGTGCGCGTGGCGCCGAATTGTTTCGCCCTACGCAGCCGGTCCTCATCGACGTCGCAAACAATCACTTCCCGTGCGCTTCGCGTTCGAGCTATCGCGGCTGCCGTCAGTCCCAGCATGCCTCCGCCCTGAATCAGGATCGTCGTATCTCGGCATTCGCCGGCGGCGCGTAGCGCGGCGACAACCGTGGCCGTGGCGCAGTTCGCCGGACAGGCGACGCGGTCGTCGAGACGATCAGGCACTCGGAAGACCGTCGTCCCGGCAGCCAGTTGGCAATATTCGGCGAGACCGCCGCTGAGCGCGTGATCCGGCTGAACTGATTCATGACCATACTTAAGGAGGTGTTCGCACTTCTGCGGCAAGTCGAGCCGACAAAAGAAGCAGTCGCCACAATGAACGGCGAGAGACCAAGTCACGCGATCGCCGATCGAAAGCCGTTGGTTCGACGCGTCTGTGACGTGTTCTCCATTTGGCAGCGCGGCAACGGTTCCGAGTATCTCATGACCCAAGATTGTTGGACACGGCGTCTCACGATGACCATGAAACGTATGCACATCGCTTCCGCAAAGCGTGGTCATGCTGATTTTGACCAGAAGCTCGCCGGCCTTCAGCGTCGGCAGTCCGAATTCGCGCGGTTCCAGAGGCTGATTCGGGCCGTGGAACACCATCGCCCGCGCAGAAGTTGTCATTTCAGAACGTCCTCGAAACGGTCAGTACAACTCGGCTCTGTCGTGATCCACTCTACACAGTCGGGACGGATCCGTCTCCCATCAACGGGATTTGAGCTGACGTTGTGAGACATTGCGAAACGCGCTCGCTACGCTTCGGCGGACTCCGACTACGAGTTCATTGAGCCGACGTGTGAATCTGAGCGGTATCTCTTGAGAAGCGGAACGTCGGACATCGCGTTCCAGTTCGCCACTGTATGCTGCCTGATCAATCCCGACGATCGGGTAACCTGTTGTGAATCGGATCGCGGGGAACGTTCGTCATGTCGGAACTGACAAAGCTCAGCAGTAGCTGCACACCCAAAATGACGGGAAGCGCCGCGAGCATGACCGTTCCCGACGAGGCGAATTCGCGGTTTCGCGCAAGGTTTGTCCACTGGATGGCACCAAAAACGAAACCAAACAGGACCATCACCGCACCGGCAACCAAGCTAATCGAGGCAAACGTAAAATTCCGCAAGAAATAGTTGTAGAACAGTCGTTTCACGAAATTGCGGGCATGGTACAGCGGAAACGCAACAAGTGCGTTCCAGACGTTGAGGCCGCTGGTTTCGTCGGCGTATCGCGCCATCATAGGCACGTCCACCACCACAGCCTGCAGTGTGTTGAGCCGAAAGAGCATGTCTGACTCGAAGAAATAGCGGCGGCTCAGTTTGCCCAGAGGCAACTCACGCACCACGTTCGCATGGATGGCCGTGAATCCGTTGGCAGGATCGAAGAGATTCCAATAGCCGGTCGAGAGTTTTGACAGAAAGGACATCCCCGCGCTGCCGATGAGCCGAACCCAAGGCATCGATCTGAGCCCTTCCAGTCGCCAGAAACGATTTCCCTTCGCATAATCGGCTCGGCCTTCGACGATCGGCCTGATGAGCAGTTCGATCTCGGCCGGATCCATTTGGCCGTCACCATCCAGTTTGATGATGATCTCTGCACGCTCGCGAAGTGCCTGAAGGTACCCGGTGACAACGGCTCCACCCACTCCGGCATTTGTCTCATGCCGAACGACATGAACGCGGGAATCGTTCTGGAAGTGCTGCTCGACCACCTGCCCGCTGCCATCCGGGCAGGCATCGTCGATACAATAGATCAAAGACACATCTGGGCCGATTCCCCGGATCACGGAAAGTATCTGCTGACTGACTCGGTAGCAGGGAATGACTACCGCGAGACGGGGACGGTTGCCGCTTACCTCAGTGTCGGATTCGTCTGCGTTTTCTACAGCGACGTTGGCAGCCATGTAACGTGCTTCCGCAAGTTGTCGGTGGAATCCGTACCTATGCTCATCATCGCACGCACGCTTTGTAAAAACAAGGAGTGTTCGCGCGGCCGCATCGAGCCGGAAGTGTCGTTGCATGTGGTCGCCCAGAACCTGTTTGTCGGCAACGTGAAGTCAATGCCGGTAGAGAAAAGGTTGACCGCAATCCGGTTCCGGCGCGGCTTCCCGGCCGGTTTGCCAGTCTTGTCAACGTAGGGAAAGCTGTTTAAGCTCGTTGAGTGTTGGGCCAATTCAAGGTCGTTAAAGAAGCTTCAGAGAGACCGTCGCGGTTAGCATTCAATGGATGATGTTCACGACCAACCGAGTGTGACTGGCAGACAACGGCTGCTCGGCGCGGCTGCCGTGATCGTCGTCGGAACGTGCGCCTACGCCAATAGCTTTCACGGGCCGTTTGTGTTCGACGGTGTTCCCAAAATCGTCGAGAATCGTGCAATCCGCGAACTCTGGCCGCCTTGGGGTTGGTTGGGTTTCAATCGCCGGCCGGTTGCGTACTTCTCATTTGCGGTGGACTACGCCGTTTACGGGCACGAGCCGATCGGCCCGAGCAGCGCTGAACTCGACACGCGGGGCTGGCACGCGACAAACCTCGCCATTCACTTAGGCGCCGGCCTCGTGCTGTTGGGAATCGTGTATCGTACGCTCTCAAAAGGACGCCTCGCGAAGCGCTACGGGCATGACGCGCACTTGTTGGCGCTGGGAGTGGCGTTGATCTGGGTCGTGCACCCACTCCAGACGCAGAGCGTGACGTACGTCGTTCAACGGATCGAGTCGTTGATGGGCCTGCTCTACTTGTTGACGCTGGGGGCGTTCGTGGCGGCATGGGGCTCAAGTCATTCGCGCTCCTGGTACGCTGTCTCCGTCGGGGCGTGTGCGCTGGGAATGGCCACGAAGGAAGTTGCCGTGACCGCACCGCTGGTTGTGTTGTTTTACGATCGCATTTTTGTGGCTGGTTCGTGGCGTGAGATCGTTCAAAAGAGAAATCGATATTACATCGCGCTGTTCGGCACCTGGACAATACTCGGCTTCCTTCTCGTTTCCCGATGGTCGATCACGAGTGGGCATGCGGGGGTTGTAGCGGGTTTGTCCCCGATTCAGTATGCGCAGAGTCAGCCCGGTGTGATTGCACATTATTTGCGATTGTGTTGTGTGCCGCTTAGCCAGTGTCTCGACTATTGGTGGCCGGTGGCCGAAACTGCGAGTGAGATCGTTCCGCCGACAGTTCTGATCATCGTATTGTTGGGGGCGACCGGTTGGTGTCTCGGGCGGTGTCCGCCGGCCGGTTTTTTGGGCCTGTGGTTTTTCTTGATCCTCGCGCCCACATCGAGCATCATGCCGATCAAAGACATTGCTTTTGAACACCGGATGTATCTCCCGCTGGCGGCTGCTGTGACGGCGTTCGTGATTGGGGGATATGAATTCTCGCGCCGCAAGCTGGGCGTTGGCCCCCGCGGTTGGCTGTTGTGTGTCGTCCCCGTCGTCATTGTTGTCTTGGCTGGGCTGACGCTGGCTCGAAATGCTTCCTATCAAAGCCAACTGTCGGTCTGGCGCGACGTCACCCGAAAGGCGCCGCACAATCCTCGTGCGTTTCTCAACTTGGGCGAAGCACTCGATCAAGCAGGACAGACGAGAGAGGCACTCGATTGTTACCTGGAAGTCCTTCGCGTAGATGCGCGTTACGCGCGGATCGATATCGTCTATTCGAACATGGGAATCATCTACCACGAATCGGGTGACGTCGGGCGGGCTATGGCGAACTACAATAAGGCACTCCAAATCAACCCCAGCTATGCCAAAGGGCACACGAATCTGGCCATCGCCCTCATCAAACTCGGCAAGCTTGATGATGCACTTCCCCATTTCGAGCGGGCGGTTTCTCTTGAGCCGGAAAACGCCGAATTCCATACAAATTTTGGGCAGGCGCTGAAGAATGCCAGGCGCTTGGACGAGGCGGTCGGGCACTTTCGCCGCGCGCTCGAACTCGATCCGAGGTACGAACGCGCTCGAAAGAATCTCGAGAAACTCGGCGCGCCTCGGCGCACATCGGTTCTTGAAGGTGCGAGTGCAGGCGTTAGTTGAAGCCCGGCCATCGCGCCTGCCGGCCGTTCATCCCGCGCCTCAATCATAGCGTATGTCGCACTCGGGCAGTGCGGCGTGGATTTTTCGAATTCCATCGTGAGTAAGTTTCGTTCCCGTTGCCGGGAGTACCTTCAGCTGTGTTATCTTCACGATGTGAGGAACGGCGTCGTCGCCAATGGACGTATTGACGATTCCCAAAGTGTGCAGATGCTTGAGTTCGTGGATGCCGGCCAGTCCCTTCGCTGTGATCTGTGTGTCCGTGAGGTAGACGGTTTCTAGCTTCGGCATGGTGAGCAGGTGTGGCATCGACTTGTCGGTCAACGTGGTATACCCCAGATTGAGTTCGCGAAGCTCGGTCAGTCCGGCAAGCGCCGCGACGCCTTCGTCGCCGATCGTTTTGGGGACTTCCAAATGCGTCAATGTCTTGATCTGTCCGACGTGCTGCATGGCGGCGTCGGTCAAGTCGGTCTCGTTGAGTAGGAGCACGCTGAGGTTATCAAGTCCGGCCAAGGCGGCCGCGCCTTCGTTCGTAAGTTTGTATTCGTATGACAAGTCGAGGTGCATGAGTTTCGGCAAACGACAGACGTGACCAAGACCCTCGTCGTTCAATAACTGCGGAGGTGTCAATTCTTCCAACTGAGCCACTTTGGCTAAATGCACAAGTTGACTTCCATCGATGACCGTCGAGCTGAGGTCCAATATTCTGAGCGCCGGCAGACCGACCAGATGCGCAAGGCCGGTTCCCGTTACGCCAGGCGTGCTCAAGGTGATGCTCGAAAGTTTCTGGAATGCCTCGAGATACTTCAGGCCGTCATCGGTAATTCTCTCCGAATAGAGTCGAAGCTCCTCGATTCCTTGTGATCCGGCCAGCCCAGCCAGGTCCTCGTCACTAATCTGCGTCTGGTCGAGGCTCAATTCCTTTAGCTTCTCGAGTTGGGCGATGTGCTCGATCGCGCCTGGGGGCAATTCCTTCCCGCTGAGCACAAGGGTTTCCAACGACACAAACGGCTTGAGCATCGCGATATCGTTCGCTGACAAGCCGTCGAGCTTCAAATCACCCACTGTTGGGCCTTCGAGATTGAGCACAACGGTTCGAAGCCGCTTGAGGTCTGCCGCTTTGCGCAAAAGTTCGGTCTCGACGACCGCGTAATAGCCGTCGATTCCGACGACAAAGCCATCGGCGTCCAGATCAACTCGGAAGCCAGCTTCGCGCAGTGCATTCACGATGGCCGCTTCTTCGGCCACAGCTTCCGGTGGATTGTCGATCGCTTTGGCGAATTCCAAGCCGCGTTCGAACGAATTTGGAGGCAGATCGTCCTTCGGCTCCACCGCTTCATCACCAACCTTTTCGGCGGCTTCCTTCGGCACGTCAGCTTTCGTCGGCACCTCGGCCGATTTGTTCGACGTCTGCGAGGTGACGTCGGTCTTCGACTTCTCCGCTTCACCGGCGCATCCAACAAACGCGCCGAGCGCGAAGCAAACCGACGAGATGGCACAAAACTCGCCCGTTCGACACCTCATGTCAGAGTTCCTTTTCAAATGGACGTGTGACCCGTTACGTCGATGAGAGTATTCATTGTAAGCCATCCATCGCCGATTCGTCCGCGTTCCGCGGTACCCAACTCGCAAAATACTCAGGAGACCATTTCCGCGTAAGGTAGATGTCTCTCCGGGCATACATGCCGTGCGGGAGAGACTCTTCACCTTCGATCCAGGCCTCCGCCGCTTCGAACGAGGGGAGTTCGATGATCCACGCCCGGTGCAAGTCGTCTTGCGGTGCCAGTAGCCGAAACGCTTCGAGTCGTATCAACCCCTGTTCCTTTGCGATATTCCGCATCAACTCGACGTGTTTGGCATCTCCCCGTTCTTCTGGGGTGAGTTCTTCCGCACCGGGCCGGTAGCGTGCCAACATCAGCACGACCACGTTCGTGGTATCAGTCCACAACTCGGGAATCGTATGCGGATCGGCGTCAAGCGGCACAGTCGGCGGCGCAGGATTGGTCACCCAGTCGGAAAACACATCCGGCCGAAAAGATTTGGAGAAGAAATACTCGTAATAGCCGTACTGCCCGTAGGGCGGAGCCATTTCTGCCTCGATCCATGCCTGGGCACCTTCCATCGATGGAAATTCGATCAGCCAGAAACGCTGCCACGTATCCTGCGGCCCAATGAGGCGAAACCCTTCAAGACGCTGCATCCGGTGCTGCCCGGCGACAGACAACATCAAGTCGACGTGTGATTGCGAATACGCGCTTTGTTGCTGTTCACTGAGCTGATACCACGAGGGCAAACGGCCGCCCTTGTAGAGAATGACGATGTTGTCGTTGTCTTTCGTCGGCATGACGATCTACTGCTCGATTCTGGAAAAATGTGCAATGCATTGATCGGCCGAATGGCGGACGCGTCCTTGCACCCACGAGCAAACAACTCTTGCGTTGAGCATCGCGTCCAAGCAGGCTGCGCACAGTTGCTTTGCGAGCCATCGGACGATTCTACGCACACAAGCTAAAGCATGAAAGCGCGGCGCCAACGGCGTGCGAAGTGGAAGGTCATCTAAGGGAAGAGCGGGATGCAAACGGGACATCAGCGAAGTCCCGCTGTAGGACAGAAAACCACGGTCGTCGCAGGCGCTCGAAGTGCGAGATGCACGCCCAAGTTCAAGCGATTAGATCATCGACGACCTTACCGTGGACGTCGGTCAATCGGAAATCGCGGCCGGCGTGACGGTAGGTGAGCCGTTCGTGATCGATGCCCAACAGGTAGAGCAGCGTCGCGTGGAAGTCGTACATACTCACGACGTTCTCGACGGCGAAGTAACCGAACTCGTCGGTGGCACCGTAGGCGGAGCCGCCTTTAACGCCCCCGCCGGCCATCCACATCGTGAAACCATAAGGATTGTGATCTCGTCCATCGGTGCCCTGAGCGACCGGCGTGCGGCCGAATTCGGTGCCGAAGACCACCAAGGTTTCATCCAGCAATCCGCGCGACTTTAGATCGCTGATGAGTGCGGCGATCGGTTTGTCAACTTCGTTCGCGTTTTTGGTATGGCCCGCCTTGAGGCCTCCATGCTGGTCCCACTTGTACGTGTGTGAACATTGCACGAACCGAACACCGTTTTCGACGAGTCTTCGTGCGAGCAGGCACTGCCGGCCGAAATTGTCGGTCGGACCGCCGTCGATCCCGTAGCGCTCGATCATCGTCTTCGATTCCGACGAGAGATCGATCACGTCGGGGGCTTCCATCTGCATTCGGAATGCGAGTTCGAAGGCTTCAATGCGGGCGTTGAGACGTGAATCGGTTGAGAAACGTTCTTTGTGCCGGCGATTGGCCTGTTGGATGACGTCGAGTTGCAATCGCTGCAAACTTGTTGAAGACTCGGCGCGTTTGAGATTCTTGACCTGTGCTCGCGTCATTGGTGTGTTGGCGTCACCGATGGACGTGCCCTGATACGTTGCCGGCAGGAAGGCCGTGCCGTAGTTCTGTGCGGCGCCGTGAATCGTCGACGGAGAGATCGTCACGAAGCCGGGCATATTCTGATTTTCGGTTCCCAGTCCGTAAAGGACCCAGGCTCCCATGCTCGGGCGTGGGAAAACGGCGGAGCCGGTGTGCTGCTGCAGGAGGGCTCCTCCGTGGTCGACCTGTTCGACCTTCATCGAACGCACGAAGCAAAGTTCATCGACGATCGACCCGATGTGGGGAAACAGTTCACTGACCGGCAAGCCGCTTTCGCCATAGTTGCGGAATTTCCAGGGTGACTTGAGCAGGTTTCCCGTGGCGGCGAACTGTAGCGGAGTTTCAAACGGCAGCGGCTTGCCGTCCATCTCGGTCAACTTGGGCTTGGGGTCGAACGTGTCAACGTGCGACACACCGCCGTGCATAAACAGAAAAATGACTTGTTTCGCCTTAGGCGGGAAATGCGGGGGGCGGATCGCGAGAGGATTTCCGGCCGACGGACGTGCGGCAGAATTCGCTTGTGCGACCGAGTGCAACATGCCCAACAGCGCGGTATGGCCGAATCCGCAAGCCGTCCGGCGAAAAAGGTCGCGCCGGCTGAACGTCGAGGCTTCGCGGTCGATCGTATTGTGTTGCATGGGCGTACCCAACTGGATCGCGTTTGACAAAACTGTAGCGACTCAAATGCTCGTATTTCCGCTTCAATCGCGTCTCGAGCCGCCACAACAAAACTAGACATCGTCTGGCTGGTCGTCCTTCAATCAATCCACAAACATGAATTCGTTCATACACAACAGTATCTGGCAGTAGCTGCGCCACGCGAGTTGGTGGGGCGACAGGGCACCCTTTTCGTGAGGAGCATGACCGCTGCCGGCGATGAAGTGTTTGCGTACGGTCGATTCATCGAGAACGTCGTGATAGATGGCGACTTCGTCGACGCCGGCTCGCAGCCATTCAACATCGTCCAACCGGGAGCCGATCGTTAGCTGCGTTGGCCCAGTCTCAACCTCTCCACTTGCGCTGAGTTCATCGGCGAGTAAGCCGTTGACGTAGAGACGCCGCCAACCGTCTCCAAACGTCATCACGACGTGCGTCCACAGGTCGACTTCGGCGACCGATCGTGAGTTGGCCTGCACGCGAAGCCCTCCATTGCGGAAGAATTCATGGGAAACAACGTTCTTGTTTTCTCCGTCGACGTTCCTTACGAACAGGTTGCTTTTCCAATACCGCGCCCCGCCGGATAGGTTGTCGCGACCGATTACCATTCCTTCGCGGACTTCTGACGGATTGACCCAATACTCAACCGACATTCGCTCCGTGCGGACATTGAGTCGTTCGACGTCTTCGACGGTCACACGCTGGTCCGTGCCATTGAGTGCAACGGACATGTTGCCCGCTGCATCCGGCGAATGCGCGTGAATGGCGCCGGGCTGGCCGAGCGTCGGTTTGCCGACCAAAACGCCGTCGGCTTGTCCGGGAGCGACCTTATTGGCCGTGACGAGCCGGCCCGACTCGTCGTCGTGCTGTTTGTTGAAGCGATAGTAGGCGACGAGCCCCGGTGTGCCGCGAATCAGACCTTCGTAGGACGTCGTCGCCAAAGGTTCGACGCGCCGCTCGGTGGCCTGCTCCCACGAGCCGTCCGGGTCGATTTCCGAAACATATTGCTCCATGAAACCGTACGCCGATTGAATTTCTTCATCGTCCGGCGGGCGTCCCAATACCAGCAAATAGAGGCGGCGGATACGTGCCGTCTCGTCGAGTGCCTTCTCTTTTGGCTCAGCATGGAGCCTCGCCGCGAGTGCCTGTGACCGCTGACGGACAAACGGAGCGTTCAACAGAAACAGCGACTGCGGTGCGATCGTCGTCTGATTGCGGACGGCTGTCGACTCATGTTCGTTCGCCATGTCGAACAGCGTCAACACGGGCGGCATCTGATTGCGAATCATCGGGAGGTAAACGCTACGACGAGGCTCATTGAACGGCGCGTACTGTTCCGGGTCGCCGATGTCGACCACTGCCAGCGTGCGTTTTGGGTCGTTGAAGTTATAGCCCGAAGTAAACAGCGTTCCCCCCACTTGTGTATCGAGGTCACCGCTGACAGCCAACAACGAGTCGCGGAATTCTTCGGCTGAAAGTCTGCGGCGGTTGATCGACGATAACAGTCGGTTATCGGGATCGACCTGCGCCGCCTTTGGGTTTTCCACGTACGCTTGCTGATATGTTTTTGAGTGCAGCATCAGTCGGTGCATCGCTTTGATCGACCAACCGCTTTCGATGAATCGCTTCGCCAACCAGTCGAGCAATTCCGGGTGCGAGGGTTTCTCGCCTCGGGTCCCGAAGTCGTTGCTGGTGGCCACGAGCCCTCTGCCGAAGTGGTACTGCCAGATGCGGTTGACCATCACGCGGGCCGTCAACGGATTGTCGGCGCTCGCAATCCAGTTCGCGAGTTCGAGGCGACCGCTCCCGGCCGTCTGAATGGGTGCGTGATCTTCGCCGGCGATCACCTGGAGATAACGCCGGGGCGCTTCATCACCCAACGTATGATAGTTCCCCCGCAGGTGAACCTTCATGTTGGCCGGCTCGGGTTGATCCTGAACCGCCATCACGATCACTTTTTCGCCACCCGGACCCTCAATTTCGGGCTCAATCCATTTCGAGTCGGGCTCGAAGTCGGCCATCACGTGCGTGCTCATGAACATGCCGGTGATGGAGTAGTAGTCAACGGTGGGAATCGGGTCGAACTTGTGGTCGTGGCATCGCGCACAGCCGAGCGTGAGTGCCAAAAACGCCGTTCCCGTCGCCGCCGTCTGCTCGTCGGCGATGTCGAGCAGCATCTGTTTCTTGTCGCGCATGACCACGGGTTTGGGGCCGACCTGCAGAAAACCGGTTGCCACCATCCGCTCGAGGTCGATCTGTTTGTTCCCCGTCTTTTCCAGCAGGTCGCCTGCCAACTGTTCGACGATAAAATTATCGTAAGGCTCGTCGTTGTTGAAGGCATCGATGACGTAGTCGCGGTATCGCCAGGCATGCAGATACGCGTTGTTGCCATCGTGAGCGGCCGATTCGGCAAATCGCGCGACGTCCAACCAATGACGCCCCCAACGTTCGCCATAGCGGGGAGAAGCCAGCAGGCGATTCACGACGGTCTCGAACGCCTTGTTGGAGGTGTCGTTGATGAACGCTTCGATCTCGTCCGGCGTCGGGGGAAGCCCCGTCAGATCGTAAGTGACCCGCCTTAACAACACGCGTTTGTCGGCGGCGGGGGCAGGCTTGAGATCGGCCGCCTCCAACCTTGATAGAATGAACGAATCGATGGGTGCGCTCGGCCAACTCGCATCATCAACGCGCGGCGGCGAAATGTCTCGGACCGGCTGAAACGCCCAGAACGCTTTTTGTTCGGCGGTAAATTTGGTTCGTTTCGACGACGGCGGCTTCGGTGACTTGTAACCCGGCCAGAGCGCGCCGTCTTCGACCCACTTCTCGAGGGCCGCGATCTCGGCTCGTTTCAACTTGGTTTCGGGCGGCATCGTCACGTCACCCGTACCGCGGACCACCTGAATCAGCCGGCTCTTATCGAGCTCGCCGGGAATGACCACTCGACCGGAGTCGCCGCCCTGAAATAGTCCCTTGCCGGAATCCAGGCGTAGCCCGGCTTCTTGTTCGTCGGGGCCGTGGCATTCGACGCATTTGGCCAGCAGCAGCGGGCGGACGCGCTTTTCAAAATGGTCCGACTTTGCTCTCTCTGCGGCGCGATTGTCTTCGCTACCCTTCTTCACTGCAGTCTGATCGGCGGCGCGCGCCGCGACACACCAGCCGGCAACGAGCGTCGACAAAAGAATCGGCAACGGGCTGAACCATCTTCGGCACATAATTCAACGCACCTGTATTCGACGCAACTGTTCTGAAACGGTTTTCGTCCAGAGTGTTGACACTTGATTTTGAGCGACTATCCTATTATCATAACAGTGTTCGAACATTGCAAGTGCGCTGCACGAGATTCTAGAGCGCAATCGACATATGTGGAGCGGGTTCCGGCGACGTAGAGACGGTTTTCAAGAACCAAAAATCGTCCGACAGCCGCCACGGTTATCCCGAACGGGATTGAGATCGTTTTTGAGGAAATCATGTCCACGTGCCAAAATACGCCGGCCGATACGCTTGGCAAGCGGGCTTACCGCGAACTGCGGTCCCAAATTCTCGATGGCCAACTTCGACCGGGGCAGCGGTTGAGTTTGCGCGGTGTGGCGACCTCCTTGGGCATGAGCATGGCCCCAATCGGCGAGGCGCTGCGGGAGCTTTCGCGAGACGGCTTGGTCGAATCGGAACCGGGTTGGGGAACGCGTGTTCGTCGTATGACGACGGAATCGTGTCGGGGCCAACACATTCTGCGGACGGCCGTCGAATGCGAAGCGGCCCGGCACTGTGCTGACTTGGCCTTAGACGGTCCGCTTACCGGGTTGATGGATCTTGCCGTCGAACTCGACGACCGTATCGACACCAAAGCAGAGCCGGAAGACATTCATGGGCTCGATTCCGAATTCCATCTGCGGATCGCCGAACTCTCGGGCGTTCCCACATTGGTCGAAGCGCTCAAGGCGAATCAATTATTGCGGATGTTGGCACGCGGCAGCGTTCTGGCACGTGACACCGAACGTCCAAGACTTCAGCACGTCCACCTTGTCGAAGCGATTCAGACCGGCGACCCGGACACGGCGGAACGCGCCATGCGCGAACATTGTGTGAATTCGATGGGGCTACAACTTTCGCGATCGGTTGTGGGGCTAGTGGATGAATGAAGTTTTGATGACGTTGTGATGGTGGATCGTTGACGGATCGCATGATTGACGAACGCGCCGAGAGCCCGTCAGCGATCATTGCCAACAAGCCGGTCGTCCTTCGTGGCTTTCTGTCCTTAACAATACTTTTACCCGCTCAAAGCGTGCTCGTACCGCTTCGAATCGACGTTGGAAAGGCAGCATGGACAAACTCATTATCACCGTCACCTGTGATTCGACGATGGCCTACCCCAGCAACCCCCACAACCCCACACCCAAGGGGTACGACGAGGTTGCCAAGGAATACATCAGGAGCGTGAACGCCGGGGCGAGCATCTGCCATCTTCACGGCCCGTACACAATCGACGATACGATTCGCGACGACGGCACGCGCTTGTCGGACCTCGACATTCCCGGCTGGGGGCGATTTCGTCAGGTTATTCTCGACGGTTGCAGCACGAAGCCCATCATCCAATACGGCATCGCGAACGGCCGGTTTCCGCAGCGCAAGGAACTGATGATCGACCAGAAGCCCGACATGATCTCGACGTGCTTTAATCCGCACGACGAGTGCTTCGATTACGAACCCGGCTGCGAGCCTGTCGAGCTGTACGGACTGCACAATCGCCCCGAATTGGAAGAGTATTGCCGCGTCACGGCCGAACTGGGCGTCACCATCGAGGCGGAGTGTTTTCACTACGGAGGCGTGTGGAACGCACAGCGGATGGTGCAGAAAGGGCTGCTCAAATCGCCGGTGTGGATCACCTTCTTTCTCGGCTGGCGAGGCGGCAGTTACACGCCGCCGACGGTCGAAGCCATGCTCTACAACCACCATCACCTGCCCGAGGGGTTTTTGTACAACACGAGTGTGATGGACCCTGACGAACATTGGAAGATTCTCACAACGGCCATCATTTTGGGCGGCCACGTGCGCGTCGGCATGGAAGATAATCCCTTCCTGTCTCCGGGACAATACGCCGAGAGCAACGCGGAGCTCGTCGAGAAAATTGCTCGTATTTCGAGGGAACTCGGTCGCGACGTCGCGACTCCCGACGAAGCGCGACAGATTATTTGGCCGGAGTGAGTAACACGACGATGCCACGCATCAACGCGGTCAGCTTTCACGAAAATCCCAGTATCGAGTCGATCTGCCGAACGGCACGGGCGGCCGGGTTCGACTCGATTGAGCTCTCACGGCCCCCGTTTTACGACAAGCTCACGACCGCGGGAACCCGGCACCGCTTTGCCGAGTGGGCCGCCGATCATCGGCTCAGCCTGCTGGGATTCGATTGTTGGGTCGAGGTTGAGCCGTACGGCAAGTTTGACGAGACGCTGACCGACTTCCAGCGTGCCGTCGAATGGGCGGCCGATCTCAATCTGGAATTCGTCATCAGCCACGATCCCTGGGCCAATGTCAACGGGGAGCGAAGCCCCGAAGAATGCCGACGCGTGAACGTTGAATTGTTCCGGCGCGTGGCGGGAATGTGTGCTGAAAGACAACTTCGGCTCGTGATCGAGCCCCACCCCGACACACTCAGCATGGACGACGCCTGGGCGATCGACTTCATCGACGCCGTCGCCGAAGGGCATCCCGCCGGTTCGGTTGGCATTCTCTACGACTGCTGCCATTATGGCGTTGGACAGCCCGAGCAGTATGTCTCTTCGATCGGTCGGCTTGGGAAACGAATTCAACATCTTCATTTTTCCGACGGTGACCGGCAGACGTATGCGTTGCACTTGCCGATCGGTGACGGTTCGCTCGATCTAAATGGCATCGTGGCCGCCCTTAAGCAGACCGGTTACGACGGAACGTTGACCAACGATCTGTACAACTATCCTCTTTTGGAAGACGGGGCACGTCGCAACGTCGAGCCGATTCGAGAGGTTGAAACGAAGTTGGGGCTCACCCGTCCATGAAAGCGGCCGTTCTCAAACAAGTTGGGCAACCGTTCGTCGTTGAAGACGTTCCCGAGCCGAACGTCGGTGCCGACGAAGTGCTGATCGAAACTCGAACGTGCGGCATCTGCCGGACCGACTTGCACATCCAAGACGGTTTAGCGTACGTCCCAAGTCTTCCGCATATTCCCGGGCACGAACCAGCGGGCGTTGTGGTCGATGTCGGCAGCGACGTCGAACAGATCGCTGTCGGCCAGCGGGTTGTTCCGCATCTGTTTGTCAGCGGCGGCGAGTGTTGTTACACGCGTGCGGGCCAACACGCACAGGCGACGCATTTGGAGGGCATCATCGGAGTAACGATGCCAGGCGGCTTCGCCGAGTACTTCAAGGCACCGGCGCGCAATCTGTTGGCGCTGCCTGACGATGTCCCGTTTGACGCGGGTGGCTTGACGAGTTGCGCAGTGATTACCGCGGTCCACGCGTTTCGCAAATCGAGTTTACAAGCCAACGATACAGCCGTCGTGTTGGGCGCCGGCGGCATCGGTTTGATGCTCGTGCAGTTGTTGTCTCACGCGGGAGTGCGCACGGTGGCGGTCAGCCGATCCGAAGCAAGCCTGAAGTTGGCCACCGAGGCCGGCGCGCAGCTCTCCCTGCCGCTGGGCGATTCTGAAACGGCGAATCACATTCGCGGCTTGAGTGACGGCGGAAAGGACGGAGCCGATTGTGTCTTCGAACTGGTCGGCCTCGCCGACACGATGCAGGCCGCTGCGAGTTACGTAACGCGGGGGGGACGAATCGTCGTCATCGGCGAAGAGGGGGAATTTCCGGCGATCGATACGATTCAGATCGCACAGCGTGAACTGGAAATCGTCGGCTCGCGCAACGGTGGTCGCCAGGATGCCCTCGATGCGCTGGAAATGATGTCGGCCGGCATCATCCGTCCGCACATCGCCGACACATTTGCCCTCGCCGATATCAATGAAGCCATGGCGTGCGTGCGCGAGGGAAAGGCACACGGCCGCGTGATCGTGAATGTGAAATCGTAGCCAGATCGGACGGAAACAGCAGGAGTGGCGATTTTTCTCTCGACAACTCAAGTGGAATCGTTGATCATCAGAAGCGTTGGGAAACCGGCTCAAGTGGCCCCGGCCCAAGGAAACAGAAATGTCGTCGATAGCCCCCAAAATGCGGCGATCTAGCGACCGTTGGCGACGCCGAGAATTCCTACGGCTCGGCGCGCTCGGTGGCACGGGCCTGTCCTTGCCGGCATTGTTGCGGGCGAACACCGGCGATGCGACCGGCGCCGACGGAGATTTCGGCCGCGCGAAGCGGTGCCTGCTCGTGTTCTTAAACGGCGGGCCGTCTCAGCTCGACATGTGGGACATGAAGCCGGCTGCTTCTGCGGAAATTCGCGGAGAGTTGCAGCCGATTTCAACAAACGTGCCGGGCATTCAGATCGGCGAACTGTTGCCGCTCGTGGCTCAACAGGCGGACAAGTTCAAGATCGTCCGATCGGTGACGCACCCCTGTTCGGTTCACACGACCGGCGTCTACACGATGCTGACCGGCAACGTTCACAAAACGCCAAAGGTCGATCAGACCGAGGCCCTCAAAGACGATCATCCGCACATGGGTTCGGTTGTTGCTAGACATCGGGGTTGGCAGACCGGGTTGCCGCCGTTTGTCACGCTGCCGATGTTGTTCCGGGCGCCGCCGGTCACAGGCATTTGGCCCGGCCAGAATGCGGGCTTTCTTGGCAGAAAATACGACCCGTTCATCGTGCAGGGCAACAAGCAAACGGCTCAATTTACGCTGCCGTCAGTCCAGCTTCCGTCCGGCGTGAATCTGCGGGCGTTGGAAGACCGTCAAAGTCTGTTGGCAGAGTTCAACAGGTCATTCGAGCTGGCTGAGCGCGGCCGTCTGCCAGTGAATCTCGACATCTTCTACCAACAAGCGTTTTCTCTCTTGCACACCAACAAGGTCAAGCATGCAGCCGACTTGAGCCGAGAACCCGACAGCTTGCGCGATCGATATGGCCGGCATCTGTTCGGTCAGGGTGCGCTGTTGGCCCGCCGGCTGCTTGAAGCCGACGTCCCGCTGGTGACCATCTATTGGATCGACCCCGAGCCGGCCGGCGCGGGTGGAGGTGAATACGATTCGCACGGGCGGATCTATCATCACATGCGCAACCGATTAGTGCCCCCGACCGATCGAGCGCTCTCGAGCCTGTTTGCCGATCTTTCCGAACGAGGATTGCTCGACGACACGCTGGTGATTGTGATGGGCGAATTCGGCCGGTCGCCGCGCATCAACAAGGACGCGGGACGCGATCATTGGCCGCAGGTTCAATCGATCCTGTTGGCCGGCGCGGGGATCACAGGAGGATGCGTCTACGGCGCTTCGGACCGGATCGCCGCCCTTCCGGCGAAAAACCCGATCACTCCGCCCGAATTGACTCAGACGATTTTTCACCTGCTGGGCGTGCCGGCCGATCTCGAACTGCCCGACATGTTGGGCCGGCCGATTCGAGCCTGTGAAGGAACGCGGGTTCCCGGGCTGTACGCCTAAGGGCCGGCCGTAAGCCCGGTTGGCGGCGATCGAAACTCCACCGTTGCAGGGTATGCTTTGCCGTCCAGAGGGCTATTGGACCGTTTCGACTGCGCCGTCCACTTTGTATTTGTCAGTTCGAAGATACGACGTCGAGCGCGAGTGCCATATTCGCTGATGCGGTCGATCCAGTGGACGCCGATGGAATCAAAGTGCCGATGTCACTTCGGATTCCCAGTGGTGGCGGCTGGCTTCGGACTGCCGGAAAGAGTAGTGTGGCATCTATCAACCGCGACGGCCTTTGGCGAAACGCGACCGAGCGAGTTGATGTCATGAATTGCATCTTGAGCATCAGTGGGAGAGAACGACCATGCGACAGACGATAACTTTGTTCGTCCTAATATCGACGTTTTTCGCCGGCCTCTGCGCGGCCGCCGATGGAAACAAGAAAGCGTTTCTCGATGCCGAATCGGCAGGGCCCGATTTCGCCGTTCAAGGAGAATACGAAGGAACTATTGGCAAGGAGACCAAAGTTGGCGCGCAAGTCATCGCGCTGGGCGACGGAAACTTTGACGCCGTGTTGTACGCCGGCGGCTTACCGGGTGCCGGTTGGGACGGCAAAGTCAAGGTGCGGATGAGCGGAGAGACGAAGGGCAAGGAAACGGGTTTCCACGGTCGAAACTTTGATGGCAAGATCGTCGACGGCAGCTTTACCGGAACTGCTGAAGACGACGTCCCGTTTGAAATGAAACGCGTGGACCGCAAATCGGCGACGCTCGACATGGCACCGCCCGAGGGAGCCACGGTGCTGTTCGATGGATCGGGTGTTGATGAGTGGGCAGACGGCAAACTTTTCGACGATAAGCTGCTCGCCGTCGGCACCAGAACAAAACAAAAATTCGGCGACTTCACGCTGCATCTGGAATTTCGAACGCCGTTCATGCCTTATGCCCGCGGCCAGGGTCGGGGAAACAGTGGCATGTATCTGCTCGATCAGTACGAATGTCAGGTTCTCGATTCATTCGGCCTTGAGGGATTGGACAACGAATGCGGAGGCATCTACAAGATCTCGAAGCCGGCCGTCAACATGTGCTACCCGCCGCTCTCCTGGCAGACCTACGACGTGGAATTTGCGGCCGCACGTTTTGACGAGGCAGGAAAAAAAGTTTCCGCAGCCGTGACGACGATCCGGCACAACGGTGTCGCGATCCACGACAAGCTAGAATTGCCCAAAGCCACACCCGGCGGCGGCCAAAGCGACGAAAAACCCGGAGCCCTCTACCTGCAGAATCACAGCAACCCGGTCGGCTTTCGCAATATTTGGATTGTGACGAAGAACGAATAAGCCGTTTCGGAATGCGGCTCGACAACAAGATGGGGCGCAATTCGCCCATCGAAGGGTTTTGGAACTGTTCTGTGGACGAGCTCCCCTGCCCTTTGCCCGTCTGGAGTGATCGCCATGTTGACCACCGAACTGATATCGGGCATCGATCGATTGCGTGAGGGGCTTTCTCGCCTGCCGCGGTTTTCTCTCGCGCATTTGCCGACTCCGCTTGAGCCGCTAGAACGTTTTTCCAAGGCGCTGGGTGGGCCGTCGCTCTACATCAAGCGGGATGACTGCACGGGTCTGGCGTTCGGCGGAAACAAAGCGCGGCACAACGAGTTCCTGCTTGGCGACGCGCTGGAAAAGAAAGCCGACACGATCGTTTGGGGGGCCGGCGTTCAAAGCAACAATTGCCGCCAGACGGCCGCTTCGTGCGCCAAGGCGGGTATCGATTGTCATCTCGTCCTCGGCCGGGGCAAACCCGACGACGGTACCGACTTCGTTCAGGGCAATCTGCTGTTGGACCATCTGGTCGGGGCAAGCTACGAGATTGTCGAAGCGCGTGTCGGTGCAGAACTCGACAAGTGCATCAAAGCGGTCGCACAACGGTTTCGTGCGTCGGGCCGATCGGTTTATGAATGGGACCGCAACACGATCAAACCGTTGGCCGCGGTCAGTTACGTGCAGTGTCTCATCGAAGTGCTCGAACAGAGCGACCAGTTCGGGTTCGCCCCCGATGCGGTTTACGTTTGCTCGGCCGGCTCGACCGGGTCGGGATTGACGCTGGGCGCCGCCGCGCTCGGGCAATCGTTCCCCGTTCGCAACATCTGCCCGATTCGCTGGGAGTGGGATACGCAAACCGACATGACGCGGATTGCCAATCAGGCCGCCGAACTCATGGGCGATGAAACACGGATCGAATCGAGCCGAATCGAGGTCGATTTCGATTACATCGGCCCCGGCTACGGGGAAGTCTCGCCGGGCTGCTTAGAGGCGATCGCAATGCTGGCCCGGACCGAGGGAATCCTGCTCGACCCCGTGTACAGCGGCAAGGCGATGGCCGGGCTGATCGATCACATTCGCAGCGGTCGTTTCGGCGACGACGACAACGTCGTCTTCATCCACACCGGTGGCACACCGGCGCTGTTCGCCTACCACGACGAATTGGCCAAGGGCATCGCCCCCCGGTCGTTGTAGGTTGCAAAGCATCGCATGACGGATGCTGAACGAAGTTGCGCAAAGCTTCGTCCGTTGACGGTCCAATTCCGACGACCTAGTCCCCATCCTAAAACCCGGTTGTGGGCCAAATCGATTCTTGAAAACGAGGGGGTTTTTGAGCCAACAGAGGGTTCCAGGACTGACTCTAGAGCTCATTCGACATTAGTGTAGCGCGTTCTGGCGGCGTAGAGACGATATTCAAAGACCAAAAATCGTTCGATAGCCGCCACAGTTATCCCGAACGGGATCTAGTACCGGTAATACTCGGGCTTGAACGGACCTTCGACCGGCAATCCGAGATAGTCGGCCTGCTCTTGTGTCAGAGTCGTCAGCTTGACACCCAGCTTTTCCAGGTGGAGTCGCGCGACTTCTTCATCAAGTTCTTTAGGCAACATGTGCACGCCGACTTCGTACTTGTCCGAGTCGGTCCACAATTCGATCTGTCCGATCACCTGGTTGGTGAAGCTGTTGGACATCACAAACGACGGGTGCCCGGTGGCGCAACCCAGGTTGACGAGCCGGCCTTCGGCCAGCACGATCAACGCTCTTCCGTCCGGATAGACGTACTTGTCGACCTGAGGCTTGATGTTGATCTTCTCAATTTCCTTACGATCGTTGAGATAGGCGATCTGAATCTCGGAATCGAAATGGCCGATGTTGCAGACGATGGCCTCATTCTTCATCGCGTCGAGGTGCTCGCCGCGAATGACGTCACAGCAGCCGGTCGTCGTCACAAAGATGTCACCCAGCCCCACGGCTTCTTCCATCGTTGTGACCTGATAGCCCTCCATCGCTGCTTGCAACGCGCAGATGGGGTCGATCTCCGTGACGATCACGCGGGCACCAAGACCCTTCATCGCATCGGCGCAGCCCTTGCCGACATCGCCGTATCCGCACACCACGACAACCTTGCCGGCGATCATGATGTCGGTCGCCCGCTTGATTCCGTCGGCCAGCGACTCGCGGCAGCCGTACAGGTTGTCGAACTTGCTCTTGGTCACCGAATCATTGACGTTGATCGCCGGGACACCGAGTTTTCCGGCGGCGTGCATTTGATGCAGGCGGTGAACGCCGGTTGTGGTCTCTTCGGTGAGGCCTTTGATGTCCTTGAGCAGTTCCGGAAACTTCTCGTGAACCATCAATGTCAAGTCGCCGCCGTCGTCGAGAATCATGTTCAGCGGTTTGCCGTCGGGCCAATACAACGTCTGCTCGATGCACCAATCAAACTCTTCCTCGTTCATGCCCTTCCAGGCAAAAACCGGGACACCGGTGGCGGCAATGGCGGCTGCCGCGTGATCCTGCGTTGAGAAGATATTGCAGCTTGACCAGCGAACCTCGGCTCCCAAAGCCGTCAGCGTCTCAATCAGCACGGCCGTCTGAATGGTCATGTGCAGGCAACCGGCGATACGCGTACCTGCCAGCGGCTGATCGGCGGCATACTTCTCGCGAAGCGCCATTAACCCGGGCATCTCGGTTTGAGCGAGTTCGATTTCCTTGCGGCCCCATTCGGCGAGCTGAATATCGGCGACTTTGTAGGGAAGCGACGTGGCTGTAGACATGCAGGACTCCATTGTTGAATGTAGTTTGACTGTGGATTGTCGGACGTTGTATTTCGTGCCGGGGAAATGTGTCATTCCGCCGACGTGGTCGTTTGACTTCCCGTGGAGCCAAACGAGTTGGGCACGGGGCGTGTTGTTGCGGAGCGTATGGAACGTTCAGCACTGGTCGACAAGCGACCAGTGGCACCCGTTATCTCGTCGAATGGCAGCCAGTGGCGCATGGACCGACAGTCTACAGCGGTCCCCTTATCACGATATCTAGGGGAACATTAGCGCCCGTCGATTCGCTGTTCGGCTCGCCATAACTCTACACACTCCATAAGATAGGATGTGCCGTGTCGTTCGACAACCGCGCGCGCGAGCCGATGGCCCTGAATCTCAGGATTCGGTTGGATCGCGCGGCCGGCCGGCATAGAATCGTCGCGGCCCGTGCGTTATTGTTCCCGCACGTGCTACGAAGACGCTCTCGATAAGGAAGTGGAATCCTTACATTCGAGCGTCCGAATCGCTCCCAACCGGCTGTTGGGGCGGTTTAAACGATGAAATCAGACGTCCCCGAGCGTCCGAGACCAAATCAAAAGAGAACTGCATGCGGATTGCTGACATCTATCGAGGGGAAGGCTTTGGCCTCTCCATCGAGATCTTCCCCCCCAAATCTCCGACATCTGATGATGCCCTCGCGCGGGCCATCGAGCGGCTCTCGGTGTTTCGGCCTGCGTTCGTTTCCTGCACATACGGAGCCGGCGGCAGCACGCGCTCGCGGACGGTCCAGTGGTGCACCCGAATTCAAGAACAGCTCGGCCTCACGGCGACGGCTCATTTCACCTGCGTTGGCTCGACTCGGGACGAACTTTCCCAGTGGCTCGAACAGGCCCGCGAGAGCGGAATCGAAAACATCATGGCCCTGCGGGGCGATGCACCAGGCGGGCAGGAATCGTTCCAAGCCGTCGAGGGCGGGCTCAGCAACGCAAACGAACTTGTCGAACTCATCCGCGATCGGTTTCCGGACACGGGAATCGGCGTCGCCGGCTACCCAGAGAAACATCCTGAAGCACCCGATGCACAGACTGATCTTTCCAACCTGAAACGGAAGGTCGAAGCCGGTGCCGACGCGGTCTATACGCAGTTGTTCTATGAGAACGCCAATTTTTACAGTTTCCGCGATCGCTATACGTCGGCCGGCATCGATAAACCGCTGATTCCCGGCATCATGCCGATAACGGGGTTCGCGCGCATCAAGCGGATCACGTCAATGTGTGGAGCCATCATTCCAACCCAACTGGCTTCACAGCTTGAGTCGGTTCAGGACGATGAACATGCCCAGTTCGAAATCGGCGTCGAATATGCAATCAAGCAATGCTCCGAATTGCTGGATAGTGGCGTGCCGGGTCTTCATTTTTACGCATTGAACCGGTCGGGGGCCTGCGAACGCATTTTGAATGCGCTGGGGCTGAACTCGCCATCGGCCGAGCGTGTCTGACATTTGAGCGAATCGGGCCGCTACCGCTAAATTCTCCGGCATCAACTCGACCGATAGAAAGATCACTGGGCCGGTTGCGAACGCTTGTCCGATCAATCGCTGAGCTTGTCACACGTTACCTTTTTCCTCGATCACACTGATTCGTAGACCGCCATGCCTTCCGTCGCCAATCCATCGACTCAACAGGTTCTCGAAGAACTGCTCTCCGAGCGGATCATGCTGCTCGACGGGGCGATGGGTTCGCTGATTATGGCGGCCAAACTGGGGGAAGACGACTTTCGCGGACAGCGGTTTTCCAAGCACCCCAAGGACTTGAAAAACTGTAGCGACATTCTCGTGCTCACGCAGCCGAAGCTCATCGAAGGTTTTCACCGCCAATACCTTGAAGCCGGTTCGGACATCATCGAGACGAACACCTTCAATGCAAACGGTGTTTCGCTCAGCGAATATGGTGTCGAACACCTGACGACCGAAATCAACGTCGAAGCGGCCAAGCTGGCCCGGCACGTCGTCGATGAACTGAGCCGAGCCGATCCCGACAAACCCCGATTCGTGGCGGGGAGCATCGGCCCGATGAATCGATCGCTTTCAATCTCCCGGGACGACAACGACCCGAGCAAACGGGAAGTGACGTTCGACGAGGTCGTCGCCGCATACACCGATCAGATCGACGGGCTGATTCAGGGGGGCGTGGACATCCTGTTGCCGGAAACGTCGTTCGACACGCTCAACATGAAGGCCTGCCTGTTCGCGATCGACCGATACTTCGAACAGCATGACAGGCGCGTTCCCGTGATGGTTTCAGGAACGATCTTTGACGGCGGACGAACCTTGACGGCTCAGTCGCTCGAAGCATTTCTGGCGGCGGTGTCGCATTTCCCGATGTTCAGCATCGGCCTCAACTGCGCCGTGGGCCCTGAGAAAATGCGGCCCTACGTCGAAGAATTGGCACATCTCAGCGGGAAATACATCACTTGCTACCCCAATGCCGGGCTACCGAACGAAATGGGCACGTTCGACATGACGCCGGCAGAGATGGCCGGTCACCTCTACGAATTCGCCAGTCAAGGATGGGTGAACATCGTCGGCGGCTGTTGTGGGAGCACGCCCGCCCATCTGCACGCCATTGCCGAAGCGGTCAAAGACACCCCCCCGCGTAAACCCGCGGCGGTTCCGTCCGTTTCCACCTACAGCGGTCTCGAGTCGTTGAGCGTTCGTTCTGATTCCAACTTCATCATGGTCGGTGAACGGACCAACGTGACCGGTTCGAGGCGATTCGCGCGGCTCATCCGCGAAGAGAAATACGAGGAAGCGCTCGACGTCGCCAAAAGCCAAGTCGAGAGCGGTGCGAACATCCTCGACGTTAACATGGACGAGGGACTGCTCGACAGCGAGCAGGTCATGACGAAGTTTCTGAACTTGGTCGCGTCCGAACCCGACATCGCCCGCGTGCCAATCATGATCGACAGTTCGAAATGGTCGGTTCTCGAGGCGGGGCTCAAATGCGTTCAGGGCAAAGGCATCGTCAACTCGATCAGCATGAAAGAAGGCGAGCAGGCGTTTCTGAATCAAGCCAAATTGGTCCGCCAATATGGTGCGGCTGCCGTCGTTATGGCCTTCGACGATCAGGGTCAGGCTGTCGACGTCGATCGGAAGGTGGCGATTTGCAAACGGGCCTACAAGTTGCTCACCGAGGAGATCGGTTTCCCGCCCGAAGACATCATCTTCGACCCGAACATCTTGACGGTTGGCACGGGAATCGCCGAGCACGCCGATTACGCCGTCGCCTTTTTCGAAGCCGTCCGTCGGCTCAAACGGGAATGCCCCGGTGCCAAGACGTCTGGCGGCGTGAGCAACGTGTCATTCGCCTTCCGCGGCAACAACGTCGTTCGGGAAGCGATGAATGCCGCATTCTTGTACCACGCCATCGAAGCCGGCCTCGACATGGGGATTGTCAACGCCGGCCAACTCGAAGTCTACGAGGAAATTGACTCAGAACTGCTTCAGCGCGTCGAAGACGTGTTGCTCAATCGCCACCCCGACGCGACCGAAAGGCTCGTCGATTTCGCCGAGACCGTCAAAGAGCAGTCGAAGGAGGCTTCGTCCGAGAAAGCAGACGCCTGGCGGGCTGAACCAGTCGGAGAACGGCTCAAGCATGCCGTGCTCAAGGGCGTTACCGAGTTCATCGACGAAGACACCGAAGAAGCGCGCCAGAAGTTGGGCCGGCCGCTCAACGTCATCCAGGGACCGCTCATGGATGGAATGGCCGTTGTGGGCGATTTGTTCGGCGCGGGAAAAATGTTCCTCCCACAGGTCGTCAAGAGCGCCCGGGTCATGAAGAAGGCGGTTGCTTGGCTCACGCCCTTCATGGAAGCGGAAAAGGATACCTCCGACGGGGCGAAGCAGACGCGAGGCACGGTTGTCATCGCGACGGTCAAAGGTGACGTGCACGATATCGGCAAGAATATCGTGGCTGTCGTGCTGCGCTGCAACAACTTCGAGATCATCGATCTCGGCGTGATGGTAGCGGCCGATGAGATTTTGCAGACCGCCGTTGACAACGACGCCGACATCATCGGACTGAGCGGTCTGATCACACCGTCGCTGGATGAAATGGTTCACGTTTCGCGTGAAATGAAACGCCGAAACATGACTGTTCCGCTGTTGATCGGTGGAGCGACGACTAGCGCGAAGCATACAGCGGTTAAGATCGCAACCGAATACGCTGAGCCGGTGCTTCACGTCGCCGATGCGTCGCTTTCGGTCGGCGTCGTCGAGAACCTGCTCGATCCCGATAAGAAGGCCGAGTTGGCCGGCAAAAATATTAGGGCCCAACAACGCGATCGCGACTTATTCGCCAACAGACAACAAAAGAACCTCGTTCCCTACACAGACGCGTTCGCGAACCGCTTCGCAACCGACTGGGAAACGATCGCAATCGACGAGCCGGAGTTCCTTGGTTTGCGATCGCTCGACAACTTTCCGCTCGATGAGATTGCCAAGTTCATCGATTGGTCGCCCTTGTTTCAAACCTGGGAGTTGAGAGGAAAGTACCCCAAGATCTTCGATGATCCGAAGTTCGGTCAAGAAGCCCGACGTGTATTCGACGACGCACAGCGGCTGCTGGAGCAGATTATCGACGGGGGAGAACTCACGGCGCGCGGCGTTCACGGCTTCTGGCCGGCGGGAAGCGTCGGCGATGACATTGTGCTGTTCACCGATGACGGCCGGCAAACCGAGTTGGCTCGCTTCCCCATGTTGCGTCAACAGTGGCAGCGCAAAGGGCAGGCGGAATTCCGGTCGCTGGCCGATTACATCGCGCCGGTCGAGAGCGGACGGACCGACTACATTGGTGCGTTCGCGGTCACGACCGGTCTCGGCTGCGATGCACTCGCCGACGAGTTCGTGCGAAACCACGACGACTATCAATCGATTATGACCAAAGCACTTGCCGATCGGCTCGCGGAGGCGTTTGCCGAATTGCTCCACCGCCGCGTACGCAACGAATGGAAATACGGCGCTGGCGAACAACTTTCTCACGAAGAGGTAATCGCCGAAAAATATCGCGGTATTCGTCCCGCGTTCGGCTACCCCGCTTGCCCGGACCATACTTGTAAGCAATTACTGTTCGATCTTCTGGAAGCCGAGCAGCGTACGGGCATCACGCTGACCGAAAACTACGCCATGTGGCCGGCGGCTTCGGTTAGCGGGCTCTATTTCGCCCACCCCGAATCGCGCTATTTCTCGGTCGATCGAATCACCAAGGACCAGGTCGAAGATTACGCCCGCCGCAAATCGACTTCGGTAGACGACGTCGAGCGCTGGCTCTCTCCCAACCTCGGCTATGACCGGGCGTGAGGCTTCGCCTCCGGAATTCGTTTGGCGTTCGGCGTTTCCCTGCGTGAGACGCCCAGCCTCGTCAACAATCAGCCTTCGACGACGGCTCGCATCTTTTCGAGGCCGACGCGGGCGACTTCCAACGGGTCCTGTTCCCAGAGATCCTCGCGGAAGAGTTCGAGGGACAGGCAGCCGTCATAGCCGATCTTGCGCAACAGTGAGACCAACTGTTTCAAGTCGAGATGTCCATCACCCGGCATGACGCGGTCGGCGTCGTGCTGCTGTTCGCGGGGTGGTTGTGCGGGGGCATCGTTGAAATGAAACACGGCGATTTGCTCGGGATTCAACGTGCCGACGGCTTCGATCGATCCGCCACCGCGAAAAATGTGAAACGGATCATGCACGATGGTCGACTCGGGATGATCGGCACGGTTGATCACGTCGACAGCCGCGCCGATGTTGTTGAATTCATCGGCGAAACCCAGGTATTCAAGCGCCGGCTTGACGCCGATCGACAGGCCGATTTCAAGGAGTTCCCGATAGTTCGCCGCACCGAGTTCATGGTCGGTCTTGCCCAGCGGCGGTCCCGAGATGATGTGACGGGCGCCGACTTCGGCTGACTGGTTCATACGGCGTTTGCACTCGTCCAGCGCAGCCGTGTGCTCTTCTCCCACCGTATCGAACCACCCCTTGAGGTAGATCGTTGTCGGCACCGCAAGGCCTGCATCGGAAAGCGCGTTTCGAACATCGGCCAATGAGCCCCCCTCAGACAAATACGCGTCGATGTCGTCGTGCCACAACTCGATGGCCGCATAACCCGTTTCCGAGGCGATCCGAATTTTGTCCAATAGCCGAGCCGGCTTGATCGTGCTGCAGTTGAGTGAGTAGATAAAGTCGGCCATGATGTTGATTCGATCGGAAGAGATTCACTTGATGCAAAGGCGCGCCGGTTCAATCAGGACGATCTCGGCACATTCTGACAGCAGTCTACCGTCGGCATATTGCGTTGGCAAAAGCACGGCCGGCTTCGTATGGGACAACCGCCGACCGACCGAACGAAGCGGCGGGCCGCCCGATGGGCTCGCATGGTTATGACCGAGGCGTCGCCTTCGCTGAGAAACGACTCGCGCCGCCAATGACTTCGCGACGTCACGCCTGTCAAGCGATGACATCTTCAATGACCTGCCCGTGGTCAAGTTCGAGACGTTGACGGCCGGGAACGTCGAGCTTTCGATTGTCGAGCCCGAGTTGCCGCAGCACCGTCGCGTGCAGATCGGTGATGTAGTGACGGTTTTCGACGGCGTGGAAACCGAGTTCGTCGGTCGCACCGTGAACGACGCCCTTTTTGATGCCTCCACCGGCCATCCAGACCGAAAACCCGAATGGGTGATGGTCGCGACCGTTCGAATTCTGAGCCCCCGGTGTCCGGCCGAACTCGGTTCCCCAGACGACGAGCGTCTCGTCGAGCAAGCCTCGCTGTTTGAGATCGTTGATGAGCGCGGCAATCGGCTGGTCGGTTTCGGAACACAGTTTCCCATGGCCTGTTTTCAGATTCGAGTGCCCGTCCCAACGCCCGGCGCCGCCGTTGGAGCCGTGAAAAATCTGCACAAAGCGAACGCCTTGCTCGACCATTCTCCGGGCGGCCAAACACTGTTCTCCAAAGGTCTTGGTCACTTCGTTATCAAGCCCGTAATTCTTCTGAGTGGCCTCCGTTTCCGATTGAAAACGCATGATACCCGGAACCGCCGTCTGCATACGAAACGCAAGTTCGTACGATTTCACCCGCGCCCGCATCACCGGATCGTCGGGATAATCGACGCCCGCAATTCCATTGAGCGCCGCGAGCAACTGGAACTCGGCTTGTTGTTCTTCCTGGAACACCTTCGAACCCGGCTGCGCAAAGGGGAGCGGGTTCTTGGGGTCGATGTTCATGCGGACGCCGCTGAATTCGGGACCGAGATAGTTCGCACCGTGACCGTTCTGGCCGCCGCAGCAATCGGCAATCGGTTCACCGAGCACGACGAACTGTGGCAGGTTGTCGTTTAGCGTTCCCAAGCCGTAAGTCGCCCACGACCCGATCGACGGAAAGACGCCGTCGAGATTGTGCCGCCCGGTGTGAAATTGGAGCTGCGCGCCGTGGTTGTTGTCGGTCGTCCACATCGAACGAATGACGGCCATATCGTCAATGCATTCGCCAAGGTGGGGCCACCAATCGCTGACTTCGATCCCGCTTTGCCCCCGCTTGGCAAAGCCGACTTGCAGCGGATAAACGCTCGGCCAGATATGTCCGTTGGCATCATCGGGAATGACGACACGCAGGTTCTCGTTGACATAGTTCTTGGTTAGGGCGTCCTTGTAGGGCGTATCGCCGATCGACTTTCCCGCGTACTTGTTGAGTTCGGGTTTCGGGTCGAACGTCTCCATATGGCTGGCGCCGCCGACCATAAACAACCAAATGACGCTTTTGGCCTTGGGCGCGAAATGGGGCCGGCCATCGGGCGGAAGCCAACCGGGGCCTGTGGGTGAGTTCGCGCGGACAGCGCCATCACGGTGGAGCGTTGCACCGAGCGCCAAACCGGCAAAGCCCATCCCCATGTCGGACAAGAACGCGCGACGAGGCACAGCGCGGCTCACGTCGTACCGTTGATGGTTTCGAGTTGGGGCCATTGGTCGTGTTCCTCGACAGGCAATCTAAGGAAGCCGTGGGTCGTGAATCGATCGTGTCAGCGGACGGTCACAAATTCGTTGTGGTTTAACATCACATGCACCAAGTTCTCGCGGGCGCGTGTTCCTGGATCCGGCGACGGCAGAACGCTGAGTTCCGGACCGCTGTCGAATCGCGTTAGTTGACTGGTATCGGTGAGCCGGGCCGTTTGATCGGTGAGAAACGACTCGCATGTCTTTCGTTCCTCGTCGAGCGGCTCGCGGCAGAGGATCAACTCAAATAGGGCGTTGATGAAGGCAGCAGTTGTCTCGGACGACGCGGCGGCTCCGACCTGCTTGTTGATCTTGCCGGCCAAAATGCGTGCTTGTTCGATCGCCAGCCGGCTGTTGATCATCGCCAACGCTTGTTGGGGAACCACCGTTTCGTGCCGACGATAACATTCCGTGGTGCTGGCCGTATCAAACACTTCGAGAAACGTCATCAGTTTCTCGGGGGCATGACGGTAGTAGATACTCCGGCGATGTGTGCTCAGCCCCTGCTTGGCGTCGATTTCCGGACCGCCGGTGGTCAGGTCGAGTTCACCGGAAACATGCAGGATACTGTCACGGACGACTTCGCTCTCCATCCGCCGTGCCGCGCTGCGCCACAAGTAGATGTTATCGGGGTCGATCTTCGAATTGTTGGTGTCGGCCGTTTCGTTTTCCCGACGATCAATCTTGGGCTGCGACGACGAAGCCATGCGGTAAACGTTCGACATCACAATCAGCCGGTGGACGTGTTTCATCCGCCAGTCGTTTTCCATGAACTCGACCGCCAGCCAGTCGAGAAGTTCCGGATGACTCGACGGTTTGCCATTGAGTCCGAAATCGAAAACGGTTGGCACGAGAGGCTTGCCGAAATGTCGCATCCACATGTGGTTGATTGCCACACGCGCTGTGAGCGGGTTCTCGTCGGAGGCGATCCAGCGGGCCAGCGCGAGCCGCCGTCCCGTGCTCTCGGCAGGATGAACGTCGGTCAGCGTTTCGTAGTCGCCAGTCAATTTCGTGCGGGTCTTACTGGCTTCCTCGAACTTGGCATTCGCGTCGGCCAGTTTCTTTTCAGCTTGAGCGACGGCCTTTGCCTTCTTCGCATCGCCCTTTGTCGAGGCGTGCTTCGCCTTCTCGAGTTCGAGCGTCGACTGCGCGACGTCTGCATCACAGGTGAAAAACGTCTCGTTCTGACCGGCGACGAGCGCGGCTAGTGCGAGGTCGTCGGCATTCTTTGCGGGCGGGCTGCTGAATCGAGTGTCATCGGCGGCGATGCGGGCTTCGAGTGCACTCAACGTGGCAACGGCCGCCACAACCCTTTTTTCAGCGGCTTCTTTCGCCAGCTTCGCCAATGTGAATTGAGCGTCAACCGCGGTTAAGCGTTCGGGGTCGGCCGGGCCGACGGCAATCTGCTCGACCATCTGCGCGTCGGCAGAGAGTGGGTCAAGTCGCACTTCGATGAATTTGGCGGCCGAGTCGTAGGTCCACAGAGACAGTCGGCCGTCGTGACGCTCATGCGGAATCGTGTAGGCCAGAACTCGTTTCCCGTCGACCGAAGCGTTGATGAGGCGGTCCCGCACGTCGACTCGAAGAACGTATTCATTGCCTACTGTGATTGGCAGTTGTGTTCTTCCGTGAGCCGGGTACTGTGCCTTGCCGCCGACGCCGTGCGTGATCTGAATCTTCGGGTCGGGTTGATGGCCGCTGACGTAAACGCCGGTTCCTCGGACGCCGGGTGTGACGTCGAAGCTCAGTCCGACGGAATGATACGCGGTTCCGCCTCCGATTGTGAATCGAAAGGCGACGGTGAAGTCGCGGGGATGATTGTGTAGTGACGTCAAAGAAATCTTTTCGCTGACGACTTCCGTTTGCAACAGCCCACCGTCCTTGTACTCCCACGCTCCGGCAACGGGTTCCCAGACGTCAAGTTTCTCGGTGGAAAAATCGTCGTGCAGAAACGCGTCATCGCCGCTTGGTGTAGAGGCGAGCGCATCACCCGACGTTGCGGCCGCCGGTTTCTCTGACTCAGATGCCGCGACCCGCAACTGTTCGCGTTCTTTACGCGTCGCGATCAACGTCTGCTCGGCCTTTTCAAATTGCTTTCTGCTCCCGGCCAACTTCTTTCGGGCCGCCGTGCGTGTTTCTTTTCGCACATACGGCCGCAACCCGGGATAGTAGACGGAGGCGGGAAGCTTCACCGCTGAAACGTCAAATGCAATGTCATCAAACAAATCCGGCACGCCCGGGTCGACGGGGTTCTCTTTGTCCGGACGTCTGTCGTTGCCTCGATTGAAAACGTACGTGGGCGTTGTGGGCGAGGCATCGAAGGCCAGCGTCAGACCGTTCTTTTTCACGTTCGGCTCACCCGGCAGGCGATCGGTACGAACCTTGTAAGGCTCGAAGATGGCCCGGTACTGGTAATACTCCCGCTGAGCAATCGGGTCGAACATGTGGTCATGACATCGCGCACAGTTCATGGTAACCGCCATGAAGGCTTTCGACGTATGCTCAACGGTCGAATCGAGCCAGACGTTGCGGTTGAACTTGTAATAGTGTCGGGCCAAAAACCCGGTCGCGCGGAGTGAATCACGATTCGTGGGGTCAAGCTCATCGGCTGCCAGCATGTCGACGATCATATTGTCGTACCCGGCGTCGGCATTGAGCGACTCGACGATCCAGTCGCGCCAACGCCAAATGTGACGGGCGCTGTTTCGCAGTTCGGCTTTGTAGCCGTACCAGTCGGAGTAACGCCACACGTCCATCCAGTGCCGGCCCCAACGCTCACCATACCGCGGGCTGTCCAATAGTTGTGCAACGACCTTCGCGTATGCATCTTTCGATTCGTCGGCGAGGAAGGCTCGCAATTGTTCGGGCGTTGGTGGTAGCCCGATTAAGTCGAGATAGACCCGCCGCAGCAGCACATGCTTTTGGGCTTCGCGAGCCGGCGTTAAGCCGTGCTGGTCGTGCGCGGCCGATACAAATGCGTCGATAGGATTGATGACCCACCCGGCGTTTGCCGGTTGCGGGACATCCGGTCGCATAGGACGCTTGAACGACCAGTGTTCGCGGGGGTCGGGTGGGATTTCCTCATCGTCAGGTGCTGACGCCCCACTATCGATCCACGCCTTGAGCAGCGCGATTTCCGCCTCCTTCAGCGGCGCGCCGTCGGGGGGCATTCTTAGGTCTTCATCGGCTCCGCTCACGGCTTGGATGATGAGACTTTCCGCGCTGTTGCCGGTTGTGATCGCCGTTCCTCGGTCACCGCCCTTGCGGATAAAAACCGCCGCATCGAGCCGCAATCCCGATTCGTGCTTGAGTGCACCATGACAGGCCGTGCAGCGCTGGGCCAACAAGGGCTTAATCGCGGCTAAGTAGTCAGCTTTGTCGACCGTCTCCTCGCCCCGCGCAAACGCACCGGGCATTACGAACAGGCTGATCAAAAACAACGCCAGCGCTCTTTGCACAAGATTGTGATGGAAGGGACGCGCGGCCAGCTTCGGTATCGCCAGGCCATCGGCACCTCGGGCGGGGCGCGGTCTGCCGTTCTGAAAGCGTCGTACCTCAGAACACATCGATCTCTCCCATGCAGGGTGCGCGCAACCCAACCAAATTCGCGGCCTCCGTGCAACGAATTGCAAGAAACATGACCGTACGTCTATTCTCTGTTATTTAGGGGGCGGGTCAAGCGAATCCGAGCCTGTGACCTCAGCGGGTCACGCGGTCGCCGGCTTCTCGCCGCCCCAGCAACAAAAACGGCGCGATTCGGGCGGGACGTGCTGTTTTCGGCTGATTTGTCGGTCACCTACGGTTACGATTGAAGACATCTCCAGGAGCCAACCAGATGAGCAAAATCAAATACGGCCAGATCGGTGTCGGTCATGCCCACGCGTCGAAGATGTCCGTGTATCGGGCATCGGACGATTTTGAAGTGGTCGGCGTCGTCGAACCTGACCCGCTGCTGAGAAGCCAAGCCGAAAAGCACGCGGCGTACAAAGGCCTGCCTTGGATGACTCAGGAACAATTGTTGAACGTTCCCGGGCTCCAGGTCACGGGGGTCGAGACGCGTGTTAAGAATCTGCTCGACACGGCCGAGACGTGCATCGACGCCGGCAAACATATTCATCTCGACAAGCCGGCCGGCGAGTCGTTGCCACAGTTCAAGCGCATTCTTGACGCAGCGGCTCGCAAGCATCTATTGGTGCAGATGGGCTACATGTACCGCTACAACCCGGGTATTGTCATGCTGCACGACTTCCTCAAGAAAGGTTGGCTCGGCCAGCCGTTCGAGGTGCATACGGTGATGAGCAAGGTCATCGCCCCGTCGAGTCGAAAGCGACTGGCTTCGTACCGCGGCGGGACGATGTTCGAACTGGGTTGTCACATCACCGACCTCGTACATGGCGTGTTGGGCGCGCCGGACGACGTGACCGGCTACCGCCAACACGCTTCGGAACTCGATGATTCACTGGTCGACAACATGTTGGCCGTGCTCACATACCCGAATGCACTGGCCGCGGTGAAATCGAGCGCGATGGAAGTCGAAGGCTTCGCGCGGCGGCACTTTGTTGTCTGCGGAACGGAAGGGACGTTCCATGTCGAGCCGCTCGATGCACCGAACGTTCGCTTCGCACTGTCCAAAGCTCGTGGAAAGTATCAGAAGGGCTACCAGGAAGTGAAATTCGGCGACTACAGTCGATACGTCGCCGACGCGGCCGACATGGCGAAGATCGTCCGCGGTGAGAAACCGGCCGACTTTTCCTACGAGCACGATTACCAGGTGCAAAAATCGGTGCTGATCGCCAGCGGCCTGCCGCTCGATTAGCAGACATCAAGATTCACGATCGAACAGATGATCATCGGATCTGCGGCTGATGTGGCGTAACCGGGGGGACATTCTGGTCACTCCTCGATCGCTGGGCCGACGCGAATTTTGCGGAAATTGACGTCGCCGCCGTGGTTTTGCAGGCCAAGATGCCCTTCGAGCTGTCGAAGTGCAAGCAGCGGTCGACGCTCTGCGTCGATGTCGACGATCCGCACGCCGTTGTGAATGCTGGTGACGTGGTGGCCACGGCAGTTGAGTTCCAGCGTGTTCCACTTACCCGGTGTGCGGGAGACATGCGCGGTTGCGCCGGCGATGTCGTAGACCGAGCCGGAGTATTGATATTCTTTGAGATGGGCGTGCTTGGGCGCGCTGTCATCGAGCAACTGCACCTCGAAACCGGCAGCCGGATCAGACGTCTTATCGCGGTGATGTTTTCCGTCGGGGGGAACACGGACATAGACGCCGCTGTTGGCGCCCGCCGCCACTTGATACTCGAGTCGGAGGTTAAAGTCGTCGAAGCGCTGTTTGCTGCGGAGCCAAGGGCCTTTCTTTTTCAGACCGGAGAGCACACCGTCTTGAACCCGCCAACAGGCTTCGGCGGGAGCACCGGCTCCCTCCCAGCCGGCGAAATCAGCGCCGTTAAAAAGACTCTGGTGGCGATGTTCGCTGACGCGTATGTTCTTAAACTGAAACTGCCCACCCAGTGGAACTTCGACTTGAATGCCGATGTAGCCTCGCTCGTCCGAAAGACCGTCGACCTGGTAAGCCGGTGTTCCGTTGATGACCATGCTTACGCTTTGACCGACGACGGTGATATCGAACGTATTCCACTGCCCGGCCGGCTTGGCAAGCCCTTGGCTTGCGGCTCCCTTCAAACTGTGGATGTTGCCTTCTCGCCCTTGCTTGAGGTTCGTTTGATAGCCTCGCTTGGGAAAAGGGGCGCCGTCGGCGCCGGCCCGCAGATAGACGCCGGCGTCGTATTGCATCGGCTTAAGCGTTCGCCACTCGATGTGCAGGTCGAAGTCGGAATAGGTGTGATCGGATCTCAGCCAGCCGTCGCCCGACTCAAGCTGGATCGTGCCATCGACAACCTGGGCGCGACAACCATTCTCGGCGGTCCAACCGCCCAGCGTCTTGCCGTCGAACATGGAGTATTCGAAACCGGAGTCGGCTGCGAGCAAAGTTGCCGGTGATGAGAGCGCATACACGCTGACGACCAAAACATTCATCAGGAAAAACAAACTTTGACTTCGCATTCGACTCGACTCTCCGGGCGTCGTGTTAATTGGTGGTCGTGGGGCGCTACCAGCGTAACACAAATACGCGCACATGAAACCCAGCGGGGGACCCCTGCGCGTAGGGTCATTTTTCGCTTGACGGTGGGACCACAAATGTGGCGGATTCGCAGCCCGATGACGATGCACGATCACAACTGCAAAAGCACGTTGTCGATGCTTGCGAAGACCGAATCGAGCGATTCAGGGCTGGAAGACGAATTCGCGTCGGCCGCTGACTGCGCCTCTGGAGCGTCTTCTGCTTCGCCATTAGAGGACGTGTCGTCCTCGTCGCTCGTGCTGTTGGTGGACGTGGTCCCGTCGGTTGCGGCAAGCGCAAGGTAGTCCGGCGATTCATTGGCGGACGCAGCCGACGTTGATTCCGCGCTGAGGGGGGCCGCGACGAGCAACGAACTGCTGGCGGTGGATGTCGCTTCAGGTGCCGGTTCCGAAGAAGTCGACGCCAGGAGCGCCGCAGGCGCGGCCGGCGCCGAAGAAGAAGCCGCGAAGGCGGGGTTGATGTGGACACCGTCGACGTGGAACGCGATCAGGTTGAACGCGCTGCCGTCAAACACAGGTGCCGGGTCATAGCTTCCCGCCGTGTTGTCACCCAAGGTCGTCGGTGTGAACAATGAGATATCATCGCTTTCGGCGGACAGATTCGACGTGGTTAACGTCGACAGCGTTGAGAAGTAGACCGGCGAGAGCTCCGCCGTGTTCGCTGCGGAGATGGAGACCGCGCCGATATCTTCGGTGTAGTTGGTCAGCTCGACGTCACTACCGTCGAAGTACAGCGACCACTGACTCGTTATTGGATCGAGTGCGAGCAGGTCTTCATCCAGGGCCGTCAATCCGGAGACGTCGAAATTCGCGATTGTGGAAATAACGATCGTTCCGTCGTCCAAAACGGAAACACCGTCGATGTTCTCGCCGCTGGTGTCAAGACCAACGGTACTCCCGTCAAGCAGCATGCTCCACGACCCGGAAGTATCTTCGCCCGTGCCGAGCGGAGTGAACAACAAGAGGTCTTGCATCTCTGCCGCAATCGTCGCACCACTGCCGACGCCGGGGGAGAGGTAGTCGGTCTCGACCGAAGTGGCTCGCGAGAAGGAAATGACGATCGATCCGTCGGCTTGAATGTGGAAGGCGTCGATGTCTTCCTGGGCTGTGGTGAGTCCGACGTCGCTGCCATCCAAGAATATCTCATACGTAAAGTCGCCCGTGTCGCTGACGGTCACCTTCAAGATATCGCTGTCGTCGAACGTCAGCGACGAGCTATCGCTGTTGTCGACGGTTCCGGGCAATGCCGTACTCAAGTAATAAACCTGATCGACAATGGGATTGTCGTTGGCGAGTATCGTGCCGGTTCCCGTGTCGCTTGTGTCGCCGACGTTGCCGGCATCGACGCTTTGCACGGAGACAGTAAAGTCCTCGTTGGGTTCTTCGTCGCCGTCGTCGATAATGGGCACGACGAATGAGCCGTTGGTTTCGCCCACTAAGAATATGACCTGGGCGGTTGTCGCGGTGTAGTCGCCGGGCGCGATTGCCGTGTCGTCGGACGTCGTGAGTGTGAGCGTGATGACTTCGCTGCTCGGCGTCGACAGGTTCACGTCGAACGAGGCCGTTCCCGCCGATTCATCGACCTGCACGTTACCGATTGTTACGTCCGGCGGTGTGTCATTGGCGAGAATCGTGCCGGTTCCCGTGTCGCTTGTGTCACCGATGTTGCCGGCATCGACGCTCTGCACAGAGACAGTAAAGTCCTCGTTGGGTTCTTCGTCGCCGTCATCGATGATGGGCACGACGAATGAGCCGCTGGTGTCGCCCACTAAGAATGTGACCTGAGCGGTCGTCGCGGTGTAGTCGCCGGGTGCGAAGGCGGTGTCGTCGGACGTTGTTAGCGTGAGCGTGATGACTTCGGTACTGGGTATCGTGAGATCCACGTCGAACGAGGCCGTTCCCGCCGATTCATCGACCTGCACGCTACCGATTGTTACGTCCGGCGGTGTGTCGTTGGCGAGAATGGTACCGGTTCCCGTGTCGCTTGAGTCGCCGACGTTGCCGGCATCAACACTTTGCACGGAGACAGTGAAGTCCTCGTTGGGTTCTTCGTCGCCGTCATCGATAATGGGCACCACGAATGAGCCGCTGGTTTCGCCCACTAGGAATGTGATCTGAGCGGTTGTCGCGGTGTAGTCGCCGGGGGCAATGGCCGTGTCGTCGTTCGTCGTCAACGTGAGCGTGATGACTGTGGCATTAGGTATTGACAGATCCACGTCGAACGTGGCCGTTCCCGCCGATTCATCGACTTGTGCATCACCGATCGATACATCGGACGGCACGTCGTTGGCGAGAATTGTGCCGGTTCCCGTGTCGCTTGAATCGTCCACGGTGCCCGCGTCGACGCTCTGCACGGAGACGATGAAGTCCTCGTTGGGTTCTTCGTCGCCGTCATCGATAATGGGCACTACGAATGAGCCGTTGGTTTCGCCCACTAAGAATGTGACCTGGGCGGTTGTCGCGGTGTAGTCGCCGGGCGCGATTGCCGTGTCGTCGGACGTCGTGAGTGTGAGCGTGATGACTTCGCTGCTCGGCGTCGACAGGTTCACGTCGAACGAGGCCGTTCCCGCCGATTCGTCGATTTGTGCATCGCCGATGATTACATCGATGGTGGTCGGTGATGCGCCGACGTGCAGCCCGTTGAGATTAAGGCCACTCAGCCCGACCTGATCGCCGATCAATTCCGGAGGAGAATCGTAGGAGCCGGCCGTGTTGTCGCCTACGCTTGTCGGCTGAAACGTGAAGACGTCGTTGAATGTTCCGGAAACGCCGGACGTGTTCATCGCGCCCGGTGTCGAAAAACGAATCGCTGATAGCTCCGCCGTGTCGGCGGCTTGAACGGTCATCGCGCCGATGTCTTCTGAAAAAGATGTCAACTCGACGTCACTGCCGTCGAAGTAGAGCGACCAACCTCCGGTTCCCGGGTCGTAGGCGGCGACGTCTTCGTCTTGAAGGGCGACTCCTCCCAGCGTAATATTGCCGATGACCGAGATGAGCAGCGTGTCATCCCCGAGCACGGACACGGCGTCGATGTTTGCAGCGTTGCCGGTCAACCCATTCGCCGTTCCGTCGAAGTACAGGCTCCACGAGCCGGCCGTCTGTTCGCCGGTGCTAGTGGGGACGAAGCGGAGTAGATCGTAGCGCAACGCGTCGATCGTCGCGCCGCTGCCGATGCCCGGCGTGTTGTAGTCGGTGGCGACGCTCGCCTCAGCGATCGTTGAAATCACGATGCTGCCGTCGGGCAGAATGTGGACGGCGTCGACGTCTTCCTGGCCCGCCGTCAATCCCACGTCGCTGCCGTCGAAATACATCTCGTAGACGTAGCTGGAATCGGTGTTGACGGTCAACTGGATGATATCGCTGTCGTCAAACACGAGCGTCGAACTGTCGCTGCTGGTCGCCGTGCCCGGCTGGTAGGCGGTCAGATAGTACACTTCTTGGACGCTGCCTCCAGCACCGGTCACTTCAAACGTCGCCGATGTCAGTGGCCCCCAGTTGCCCGCTGCATCTTGGCCCCGCACGAGCACGCTGTGCTGCCCGGATGTCAATCCGTCGAACGTGGCGACATCGATCGTGCCGGTCACATCTTCCGTTATCTCGTCAAACGTGCCATCCGCGGGCGCCATCGATGTTCCCGTCCCGACCGCACCCGCTACGTCGATAAAGAACTCGGCTGCAATGATGTTGCTTGCGCCGCCGGTCGTATCGTCGATCGTCGCGGTGACGGACAGCGGTCCCTCAGAAGCAGGCGACGGGTTCACGGCGACGTTGCTCGCAACCGGCCCAATGATGTCCAAGCCTTCCGATCGATCGAGGTGAATGGCCTGGATATTGCGACCAGTGAGGCCGAAGGTGCTGCCATCCAGTGTCGGATTCGGGCCGTAGGTGCCGATGGTGGTAATGCCGAGTTGGTAGCTGTTGAAGGGGGCGATGTCTTCCACGGGGGCGGAGAGGCCGGTTGTACCCAGCACGCCGGCTGTCGACAGGTGTAATTTTGCAGCGGGTCCGCCGGAATCGGTTTCGACGAACAGGGCGTCGACGCTTTCACCGGAGCCCTCGAGCTCGACGTCATCGCCGTTGAAGTAGAACACCCAGGTGTCGGTTGCCGGCAGGTACCGCAGAATGTCCTGCGTCTGGCCGAATTGTCCCGGCACACGGACTTGTCCCGGTGTTGAGATGAGTATGCTGCCGTCGTCGAGAATCGAAAGGGAATTGATGTCTTCGGCGGCCACGTCCAAGCCGTGCGAGGCTCCGTCGAAGAATAGGCTCCAGCTTCCCGTGGTGTCGCTGCCGGTTGCGGTCGGCGTGAACTTGAGCAAGTCTTGAGCGACGGCATTGATCGTCGCACCGCTGCCGGCGCCCGGTGAAAGATAATCGGTCTCGACGGACGTCGTGCCGCCGGTCGAGATGACGATGCTTCCGTCAGACTGAATGTGCAAGGCATCGATCGCTTCGGCACCATCGGTCAAGCCGATGTCGCTGCCGTCGAAAAACAGCTCGTACTGAAAATCGC
>Ga0315336_1001281_pt1 | contig 51545 bp, 43 predicted proteins | sample ASW5metaG_FD_204512 | JGI IMG/M metagenome (GOLD analysis project Ga0315336, IMG submission 204512) | Ammonia-oxidizing marine archaeal communities from Monterey Bay, California, United States - ASW #5 | ecosystem: Environmental > Aquatic > Marine > Intertidal zone | place: USA: California...
TACCTGTGCCGCAGCCAGCCCAACCGGTCGTGCAACTGGACGGACCGCCTCAGCCCAATCCCGGACCGATTGGATCTCTCGGTGAGGAGACCGGCGTCTTTCCACGCCATGTGCGGGGATCGGACAAACACTACGAGAAGTCTGGCCAAGACCCTCGGGATTGGGTCTACAAGAACATGCCCCACGCCGGCCGGGTCGCGTTCGAGATTCGCGCCGGCCTCTCACTCGGCGACAACGACCGGACGTCGGACATTCGTGTCGAACTTCGCGATGGCAACAAGCAGAGCGCATCCTTCTATCAGGAAGGCCCGCGTTACTCTCGTCGCCCACAAGGCGGTATTTATCTTGGCTATGCGCCAGCAACCATGGTGGACATCGGTGTCGCTGGCGGTCTGCAGTGGGGCCATCGGAGCTTCACCACCGGCTGGAAGCGGGTGAGTCAGACCAATCCCGGCTCCGCGATTTCCGATCCACGCAGCGGCGACCAGGTCATGTTCTATGTGCAACCTCGGGTTCGCGGATATCTAGTGCCCGTGGGCGCCGCGAAACCCTATCTCGTCACCGGTATCGATCTTCGGGTGTTCGACGGCTACGATCTAGAACAGCCCGATGGTTTCGAGTATCCAGTGCCCCCTGGCGGCGTGGTTCCGGGTTGGGTTGGCGGTGGCGGACTGATGATTGATCCGAGCCCGATCGCCGGCTTCTTTTTCGAGACCGCCTATGCGTTGTACTTCGGCCCGAGAGCGTCGGCGGCTGTGTCGGGAACGTGGTCACATGAGGCGCTCGAGGTGCCCACAGGGGTCGGCTACAACGTCGGTCTGACCGGGGGCGTTCAGATCAGAATCTGAGGACTGCCTCAACGCCCGCCCTGGCCACCGGAAGTCAGGGCCCTGACAAACCTTCTACTGCGCCGATATCGAGCGTTGCCGGGGGGTTCGGGCGGGCACCAGTCGGGACCATGTACACGAGGTCTGAAGGGTGCTATTCGAGAGGTTCGCACATCCTCAGGGAAGATCGTGGCCAAGAAGAAGAAAGATGATGCAGCGGCCGACTTTTTCGGCGACGACGAGATGGACTGGTTCGACGACGAAGATGACGACGTCGACGAATCTGAAGAAAAGTCGCCCGCCGAGCCTAAGGAAACCCTGCCGGTAGCCCCACCTCCACCCCCGCCATTCAAACCGGCGGGCGCTGATGAGGGTACAGTCAGTCCGCTGCAGAGCGAAGACTGGTCAAATCGCGTGAGCGATGCACCTGCCGACGCCAAGGCCTTGTCCAGCGCCCCAACGTTGGTCTTCTCGTCGGTGCCGACGCTACCGCCTATGGATGCGCCCGACGACTCCGAATTGGCCAAGGCTGTGGACGTTGACCAGACGGAGGACGAGCCCACGGCGGTCGAGCCACGCCCACCAACCGAAGAGGCGGCAACAGAGGAAGCGAGCGCCGACGAGGTGGCGGCTGCGATCGAGGCGGCAGGCCCGCCTTCGGATGCCGAGACCGAAGTGGTCGAGCCCGAGCCCGAGCCCGCTGCGGTTGAGGAGCCCCAGGTCGTAGAGAGCGGCGATGACGATGCGGACGAGGCCGAAGATGCCGATAGTGTCGAAGAAGTCTACGGCGACGATCTCGACGATCAGACGGCCCAGGCGACCCCTCTGGTTCACTCGCACGATCCGGCGCCGCTTCGCCGAGATCCACCACCGGTCCGCGTTGGCGTTGCAGTACAACCAGCCGCGTCCCCAGAGCCAGCGTTCACACCACCGTCAGCGCGTCCTGCACTTGAGCGTTGGACGCCTCCAGGCGATGACGCAGCATGGCGTGAAGTGGCTATGGCCATGGTGTCGGAGGCCGCCGCCGCGAAGGGCGACGCTCGTGCCCATCTGCTGTTCGAGGCCGCCACGATTTACTACACCCGCGTGGGCGACCACGACGGTGCGGAGACGTTGTTCCGCGATGCTTCCAGCGCGGGCCTGAACGACCTCAGGTTGCGGCGCGCATTGACCGATATCGCCATGGCCGCGGATAGATTCGAGGACGGCCTCAAACATCTCAGCGACGCCGCCGCGGCGCAGGATGGAGACGCCGCCGCCGAGCTGTTTCTAGAGGCGGCCGGTGTCGCGATGGGCCACCTTGGCCGCGCAGACGACGCCGCAGGCCTCGCTCGACAGGCGGTGAGCGCTGCGCCCAACGACTACGCGGCGCTGAGCATGCTCCGTGATCTCTCTTCTCAAATCGGCGACGACGCCGAGAAGGCGGACGTGCTGCGTCGACTTGCCGAGTCCTCCGAGGGGTACGTCGCTGCGGATGCCCTGCTCGAGCTCGGGCGCGCACTCAAACAAAACGACGCCGAGGGGTCACTTCAGGCGCTGCGAGACGCTGTCAAGGCGTCTCCGATTCACGGCTCGGCATGGCTCGAGCTCGAGCGAAGCCTTACCGAGCGCGGGGCCTACGGTGAGCTGGCGGCGTTGTACACCACTGAGGCCCAACGCGAAGGCCAGCCCGACGCGGGATGGTGGAGTCTCCGCGCGGCCCGCGCCCACCGCGATGGGGGCGCCTCCGAAGAGGCCGAGATCGCATTCGGTCACGCGGTGGCCGCCGGCTATCTATTCGCTGAACGCGAGCTGCAGGCCGCCCACATCAAGGACAGCGCCTGGGAGGCGCTGGCAAAGTCTCTCGAAGCCGAAGCCGCCGCCATTGAAGGCGCGGATGCCGCGTTCACCTGGTATCGGCTCGCCCTCGTCAGAGAGAAGCACCTGGACAATGCATCCGGCGCTTTGGAAGCCTATAAGATGGTGGTCCGCCTGGATGGCAACGCCACACCCGCGGGCGATGCGGCCGGACGTTTGATGAAGGCGCTCGGGCAGACCGATGACCTGATGGGGTTCTGGCAGTCCCGCCTCGATGTCGCAACCGACGACGCAAATCGCGCCGCCATGATGTTCCGCATGGCCGAAATCGCTGAGGGCGAGGGCGATCTCGCCAAGGCCCGGGAGTGGTACGAGCAAGCGCTGGACACGGGTGTACCCGCGATCATGGCGCCCACAGAGGACGGCCTTGCGCGTGTTCTATATGCACTGGGGGCGTGGACTGAACTCGCCCAGTTGTACCGCAATCGCGCCTCGACGACCGATTCACCCGTGGCAAAAGCCGAAGCCCTCTTCCGGGCGGCCACCGTAGGGAAGCACGAGCCGACCGATGCGGAGCTCGCCGTCACAGACCTTCGTGGCGTACTCGCGGTATCTCCCGCCCACAGCGGCGCGCTCGGCCTCGTCGACGTTCTCCTGTCTGCCACAGAACTGTGGGCCGACCTCGCCGAGATCCTGAAAGAAGCGGCTGGGGCCACTGAGGATTCCTCTGCCAAAGCATCTCTTCTCTACCGTGCTGGCCGCCTGTTTGCGGATAGCGTCTCGGATTCGTCGCGAGCCCAGCCGTGTCTCGAGAGTAGCGTCGATGCTGACCCCACGTTCCTGCCCGCGGTGTGGCTGCTTCGTCAGATTGCCGGCGCGGCGAGCGAGAACGCCCAGCGGGAGCTGTACGTCAAACAGTCCGAGGCGTCAGAGGATGCCGATATCGCCCATTGGTGCCTCTTTGCCGCCAGCCAGCTGGCAGGCGCCGCCGAGAGCCGTATTCATCTCCAGAAACTCCTCGACGGTCGCCCAGATCACCCGGGTGCGCTCGCGGCGATGGAGATCGTCTGCCTCGTTGGAGGCGAGTCTGCAGCACTTGCGGAGCTCTATGCTGGATCGCTGGTCGGTCCCCCGACAGCCGCGGGAGCGCGACTGACCGCACGAATTGCCGAGTTGCGAGCTGGAACAGGCCAGAACGATGAGGCGCTCAAGGCACTGTCAGATCTCATCGCTATGGAGTCCGAAGGGCGACCGTTGCGTGGGGCCGCGCGCCTCGCTGAAGGTCTCGGCGCCTGGAACGAGGCGGCCGCGCTCCTCGAGAGCCTGGACAACTACGAGGACAAGCTGCATCGATCTCGCATTCTGGTTCGCAAACTGCGCAACCCAGGCGCGTCACTACCCATTCTGAAGGAATGCCTCGAAAGTCCGTCCTCCGACCTCGGCGCCGCGCTGGTCGCCTCCGTCGTCGCCCGCCTCGCCCAGGATCGTGATGCGATGATTCGCGCCCACGCGGCTCTGGCTACGATGGCCGAATCCCCGACTCTCAAGGGAGCCTATGCCAGATGGACCGCGGGCATGCTTGCCGCCGACAACCGCGAGGATGAGGCGCTTGCCTATTGGCAGATGGATCTGGCGCTCAGACCTCAATCGGTGGTCGCGTTCGAAGGTGTCGAGCGAGGCATGATCAGCATCGGCAACGGTGACGGGTTGAAACAGCTATACGCGGAACAGCGGCCGAGCGATCTACGCGGCTTGGCTATGGCACTGGAACGCGCCGAGGAGGACGAGCCGGCGATCGAGGTCCTACGCACAGCTCTCGAGGGCGACGGACCCAAGCTTGCGAACCTGCTCATTCTCGAGCAGGCCCTGACCCGGGGCGAGAAGTGGCAGGAGGTCTACGACGTCGTCGCGCGCCGTCGCGAAATCGTCGTCGACGAGGGCCTGAAGGCGCAGATCGACGCCAAACGCCGGTGGCTCCTTGCCGAGAAGCTCGCCGAAACTGACACGGCGTGGGAGCTGTATCAGAAACTCCACGAAGAGAGCCCCGACGACCGTGAGGTCACCGAGGCCGTCGCCCGAATCGCTGGCGCACGAGGAGAGACAGACCGAGCGATCCAGTACCTGAAGGAGCTCGCAGAGACGGCTTCGGACAAGGCAGAGTCGGCGCGCTATCAACGACGCGTGGGCGACGCCTACGAGTCCAACGGTGACACGGCAAGTGCGCGGCAGGCCTATCTCGATGCCCTCGATCACGTGCCCGACGACCGCGCGGCGCTCGACGGTCTAAAGCGACTCGCCGAAGGCGAGGAGGACTGGGCCGGAATGGTTCAGGTATTGCAGCGCGAAGCTGGTATTGCGGACGATGACAGGCGCCTGGAGCTCCGTCGCGAGATCGCAATGATCACCGAGGACAAGATCGGCGACCCCGCCGTGGCCATGGACGCATGGCGAGCCGTTCTCGAAGAGGCTCAACACGACACCGAGGCCCTCGAACACCTGCTTGGCCTCTCCGAAAGTCAAGGTGAGTGGGGCGTTTTCATCGAGACTGGCAACTCGCTCGCCGCGATAACTGCAGGTCCCGAGCAAGCCGTCCTCTTCCGGAGGATGGGAATCGTCTGTCAGGAGCAGCTCGATCGCGACGACGCCATTCGCTACCTCGAGCAGGCTGTGGCTGGCGACGCACCGGACCACGAGGCGGCCGTGCAGCTCGAAGGCATGTACCGCAGTCGGGCCGACTGGTCAGGCGCGGTGCGTACCCTGCAGATCCAGGGCAAGGTCGCGGAAGCCGAGGCGGATCGAGTGGCCGCCCTGCTCAAGGCGGCCCAGATCGAGGTGGGCAATCGCCATGATCGGGACGCAGCGTCCACGTTCTTCGCACAGATTCTCGATGTCGACCCCAAACAGATCGACGCGATGAGATTCATGTCGAACCACCTCTTCGAGACCGAGAAATTCGAAGAGGCGCTGGCGGTCTGTAAGCGCCTCGAGCCCGACGTTGAGACCGATCAGGACATGGAGGACTTCGACACCCGCATGGAGGTCTCGTCGTTCTTCTTCTGCTTTGGTGAAATGCTCAACAACACCGAACAGTTGGACGAGGCGCTCCCCCGCTATGAGCGGGCGCTCGAGTTGAATCCAACTCACCTGGCGACACTCGAGGCCATTGGTCCCCTCTATACGCGTGATGAGCAATGGAAGAAGGCAGAGCGTGTGTACCGGCAGCTTCTGCAATTGTCCGGCGGGCAGGGTGAGCGGCATGCCGTCGCGAGCACATACACGCAACTCGGACTTGTGGAGCGAAAACTCGGAAGTCAGGACAAGGCCTACAAGCGCTTCAACAAAGCGCTGGAGATGTACCCCAACCACGTGGGCGCACTCAACGGTATGGCTTTGATTTTGGAGGACCGAGAAGACTGGAGCAACCTGCTCAATATCTACAACAACATCATTTATCACGCGACAGCGCACAACGACGTCATCGACGCCTACATGACAAAAGGCCGCATTCTCGACGATCACATGACCCGTCCAGACAAGGCGGCTCAGCACTATCAGCGCAGCCTCGATTTCGACAGCCGCCAGCCGGTGGCGTACGTGCGATTGGCCGAGTTGGCGATGCGCAGGGACGACTACCAGGAGGCGGGCACGTTGGCCGAAGCCGCACTCGCTCTGGAGGATCTCAACGATCTTCTCGACCCCGTTCGGCCGTTGTTGCTGTTGTGTAAGGCCGCAGCCCTCAAGGATGGTGGCAAGGCGGACGCCGCCGCGAAGTCCCTTGAAGAGGCGCGTGGAAAGGCCGAAAAGGAGCTGGACGAAGCGCTCGGAAGCAGTCCTCTAGATGACCTGGACACCCTTCGTCAGGTCATCAAGGACGCGATTCCCATGCCCGTGCGGTAGCTAGCCGTCAGGGGCTAGGGGCTAGCGGCCGCCAAATCGTGTAGAGAGCGCCGCGCCAACACCGAGGAGGCTCGCGCCGCCGACCACCAGCCAGCCGACAAGCGGCAGACTGCTCATGCAGGTCAACAGTACGGTTCCGATGAGGAAGGCGAGCCAACGGCCGTGTGGCTTTTGCTCGAACGGCAGGCGGTCACCGATGGCTTGGCACAGGCCGACGAAGCCCATCAACCACGCCAAACCCAAGAAGACCCATACGACCATGCTCACCGGCAGGCCGAGACCCAAGGTGATGACGGCGAACAAGATGCTGAACAGGGCCAGAAATCCGGTCGCGAACGTGCCGACAACTGCGGATCGAATCGGGTGAGATTCCAGGTTGCCGGCAATTTTCCCCACGCGGTCCGGGAAGAGTCCAACGACGAGTACGCCCGCTCCGGCAAAGGAGAGCAGCAAGATCAAACGCCGGTAGAGCGTGTCGAAGATCGATGAGTCTTGATCAACCAAGGCGCCAACGGACCCGGCGGCGTGTGTGCTGTCGATGTGGTCGGTGTGTACATGTGTCGCGCTCACGCCGGGCATGCCCAGTGCGACGCGATCGCCGTTGACCGATCCGCCGTCGGCGACGACGACTCGACCCCCGAAGGACACCGCGTCTCCTCCGACACGACCTGACTCGGTGATGATGATGTCGCCGCCGAAACTGGTGGCGTCGCCGATCACGACTCCGGCGATCTCGACATTGTCTCCGAACGCGACCACCTCTTCGACGCGCTCACCCATTCGAACGCGCACGACCTGCCCATAGGAGACGCGCTCTTCGCGGGTAGACCGGCTTTGTCGCCGATGTTGCTCTCGTTCGATGCGTTCGTTGGCGACTTCTTGGCGGATCTGTTTGAGCTCGGCGTTGACGTTGGCCAGCTCTTCGCGGACCTGCCTGAGCTCCACGGAGTCGATCTCTTCAGGTTCTTCCTGTGCGATAGCCGTGCCGCCCAGGAGCAGCGCACCCGTCAGAAGACCCGACCGCAACCAAGAACCCGTGAGGTGGCCGGGGCTTGCGAGGTGGGCTTGGATAAGAGGCGCTGTCATTGCAGTCTCCGAACGCCGATGGGGGCGGGCGTCAGCGTGGCGAGGCGAGCAGTGGCAACACAGCCGCCAAGCGCAAGGAGGGTCGTGAGTGTGAGGAGTGCGGTCGATGTCGTGCCAAGAGCGGTGATCAAGGCGCTGCCGAGGGTGGCGAGCGCGTCGAGGACGACACCAAACTCGATGGCCAGACCCAGCGGGCTGCCCAGTGTGCCGGCAACGGCGGCAGCGGCCCCGAGGAGGGCAAACCCCAGCGCGATCTCGATTACTGGAACGGGTTCGGGCTTGTCGAACTCGACGAGGATGGCGGCTGCGAGGTCGTCGGGTGGCACCGGATCGATCATGGCGGCAAACGCCGAGGCGAGGGGTTCCATCCCGGTCGCCCGGGTCGCGCACGACGGACAGTCGTCGAGGTGCTCGGCGATGTGAATCGCGAGCTGTTCACCCATTTCGCCTTCTACAAACGCGGTGAGGAGGTCTTCGGGGACGTGCTGGCTCATTGTTCTCCCCCGTGGTCCTCATAGAGGACTCGGAGTTTCTTTCTGGCGCGAAAGATGCGGTTCATGACGGTGCCGATGGGCAGCTCGAGGATGTCCGCGATCTCCTGATACTTGAGATGTTCGAAGTGGTAGAGGATCAAGACCTCGCGGTACATGGGTGCGAGGTCCTCCAGCGCACCTTTGAGGAGATTTGCGCGCCGTATCTGCGCCACATTGTTGAGTGGCGAAGGGGAGACGTCAACTACTTCCCTCGGCTCGTCCCACGACCGACGCTTGCGACGCCGATGCTCGTCGATGCAGGTGTTTCGCGCGATTCCGAACACCCAGGTCGAGAACTTCCGTTTCGGATCATACTGGTCCAGATGCCGGAGAACCTTGACCAGAGTGTCCTGGGCAGCGTCGCGCGCATCTTCGTCATTATTAAGCATGCGCCTGGCGAATCGGTAAACGGGTGATGTCCATCGCTGTACCAGCCAGGCACGGGCGAGGGGATCGCCGTCTCGGGCGGCTGCAATACGCGCGGGCTCGTCGTCGTTTCCTTCGTGAAGTCGCAGGGCCAGCAGGGGTTCCTCTCCGTTGTGGGTTTGGGGTGCATACGGCGGAGACGCCAAAGCTATTTCAACTGTTTTGCATCGCGTTCGCTTGGTATTTCACGAACCGGCATTTCCTGATATTCTTAGATGTGGGAGGTTGGCTCCGCAGTGATCGACAAGAACTGGAAGCTCCAGCGGTATGACCGCAAGGATTACAGTGAGCTGGTCGAGTTTCCCGTCGAAATCGTCGGGCGAGACGGAGTAGTGCGCCGGTATACCTTCGAAGATTCTATCCGGTTGTACCAGCGGAGGATTACATTTGCGCCCATCCGATACCGCGATGTGGACCTCGTAAGGGCCGAGGTCAACCACTGTCGATCGCGCATCGACCAGCTCCGCAGATCGTATTTTCACCGATTTGGTTGGGGCACTCCCCACGGGCAACCCAATGCTGAAGAATTTTTTGGGGACCTCGCGGGCGAATTGGCGGCCTTCATCTGTCGCGTGCTTCGGTGCGCCGGAAGACCCGAGATCCGGTTCGATCAGGTCGCCGACGAGGTCGACGGCGTCAGCACTTGGTACGTCACTCCAGAAGGCGCGAGCAGCGGCATGATTTTGTACGTTCATCGCTTCGACGACACCGATGCCGACAGTGTGCGAGATGCCTTCTTCTCATCCCTGAAGGCGCTCGAGCGCATGGGGCGAAACGATGGCGATGGAGAGCGCCTCCTGGCCTTCCATCACACCGTTGATTGTGGCTTTGTGCTCACCGGGCGAGGCGCGGAGTTCTCATCGCTCGCCGAGGGGAAAGACGACCTCGAGCCGGCAATGGACCTGACACCGACACCCTGGGACGAGGTCCTCGAGGTCGTGCGTCGCGGCGACTACGAGACCGCGTTGCGTCGCTGCCAGGCCATGGTCGAAGCGCAGCCATGGCATCGAAAGGGGTACGTGGCTGGTTCGATGTTGGCTTGTTTCCTGGGTGAATACGCGGTGGCCGAGGATGTGGCTCTCCTCGGATCCCGCTACTTCCCCGAGGACGGAATGCTGCGCTACCACCTGGGTTTGTCCCGCATGAGGCAGGACCGACACGAAGAGGCCGAAGAGGCGTTGCGCGAAGCCGTCCAGCTCTGCCCAGACCTGGTCAGTGCGCGCACACTGCTGGTCGTTGTGCTCGTCCAGAGTCGGCGTTATCGGGCCGCCCTCCAGGTATTGGCCGATCGGCGCGGGACTGTCCCCGACGATCGCCGAGCCGATGCGGATCTGAGTCGGCTGGAGCAGTGGATACGCTGGCGCACTGCGGTACTCGCGACCGGGGCCATCCTCGGTGTTCTCGGCGTTGTAGCGGCAGCCTTCGTTGGTTTTACCGGGTTGGTCATCTCCGTGATGGGTCTCGGTCTCTTGAGCACGGGTTGGTTGGCTTTCCATCGTCAGATCGATGGCATTCTCGCCAGGCAGCGGTTCGAGGAGATCTCAGCCGGACTTCGACGCATCCAGAAACGACCGATGGGGCGCACTGTCGTCTCCTAGATCCGCTGACGCTCGGCTCGGCGAGATCCGTCGATCGTGGCACTTGCCACCGCCGTTGGCGCGGTTAGTGTCGGGGTTCGAGAGGAACCCATGTCCGACCCCAGCGCCCAAAACGGTGAAGATCCCAAGGAAAAGGCCGAGAACGACGAAGAAGTCGAGGTCTCCGAAGAGGAGGCTGCGGTCGCCGAGCCCACCGATGACGCTCCCGTTTCCGAAGATCTGCCCGACGCGGAGGATCCGCCAGAGGCCGAGGAGCCGGCCGTTGAACCCGCACCCGCCGATCAAGAGACGGAAACTGAATCGGAAGAGCGGGTGCCATCAACCTCCGAAGAGGCGACCGACGAGCCGTTGATCGAGGACGTTGAGCTAGCGGACGAGCCCCCTGCAGTTGTCATCGAGCTCACTCAGGAAGAGATTCTCACCCGCAAGCTCGACGAGGCGAATGTCCGGTTGCGCGGCGTGTCGAAGGCCTACTCCGACTTGCAGAACGAGAACAAGTCTTTTCGGGAACGAATCGAATCTCAAGCCAGGTTCAAGCGAGAGCGACAGGCCTTTGATCTCGCGCGCGGGTTCTTTGATCCGGTCCAGAACCTGAAGCGATCTCTGGAACAGGGGGCCGACGATCCGGCCGCGCTGTTGAATGGCCTTCAGATGGTCATGAAGCAGTTCATGGGCGCCATGGAAAAGCTCGGCATGGAGGAGATTCCCGGTGTCGGCTCCAATTTCGACCCGAAGGTCCACGAGGCGCTGGCAGTTACGCCGGTTCTCGACCCCGAACAGGACGGCAAGATCCTGATGGTGCACAGCGACGGCTACACCGTGAACGGCAAGGTGTTGGTCGCGAGCCAGGTCGTGATCGGCAAGTACCAGGAAAATCAAGGCGAAGCTTGATTACGGCCAGGTAGGGCAATGGAAAACGCACAGCTGAGAACGATGTTCGCGCTCACCGTAGTGGGGCTCGCGCTGGGTGCCGTGGCCTGGTTCTGGGAACCGACCGAGGAGCCACTGGATCCAGACGCCACTGAAGAAGTGTGGAGTGTGAGCGCCGACGAGATCGTTCGGGTCGAGATCCGGCGGAAGGGCGATACCGTTGTCGTCTCCAAGGGTTCTGGCGACGAGTGGCGGGTGGACGCGCCTTGGACAGGGGTGGCCGACCCCGACACCATCCACGATTTGGTCGACGCGCTGGTCGAGGTCGAACGCGGTGTACCCGTGGATGGCGCGGTCGATCGAGTTGAGTTCGGGCTCGGAGATCCGCCAACTGCCTATGTGCTCGTCACCGACCTCGAGGGCGCAGTTACGTCTGCGACCTTTGGAGACGAGGCCCCGGTCGGATACCGGACCTACGCGCTCAGCGCTGCGGGAGCGGTAGTCGCAATCGGCGGCCGGCCCGGGCGGTCACTGCTGGCCAAGTCTTCGGACTTCAAGGACCGACGTGTGTTTCACGTCGATCCTGGCGCGGTTCGGCGCGTCACCATCGAGAGCGCCGAGGGTCGTTTGTCGGTCTCCGGTGAAAAGAAGATCTGGTGGTTGGAGGGCTTCAGCAGGGCCGATCCAGATCGCGTGGAAGAGCTGATTCTGGGCTTGTTGAACGTCCGAATCGATGAGTTCCTGGACCTGTCGGATACCATCACCGAACCGGCCATCGTCGTCGAGATCGAGCTTGCGGACGGCACAGTTTCGCCGATCAAGGTGGGAGACCCGACGCCACTCGGCGTGTTGGTCGAGTATGAGGGCGGGTTTGGGACCGTGTTCCCGGAGTCGCTCCGTCTCCTTGTGCAGGGCCCCACCGATATCGGCGACCGACGGGCGTTTCCGGTGAATCCAGACCGCACCCATGAAGTATCGATAACTCGGGGAAACGAGACGTGGAAGGCCGACCAGGCCGGCATCGAGGGTATCGCCAATGCGGTGATGCACTACCGGAGAGAGCCCGTTCCCGCGATCTCTGAAGTCTGGGCCACGGTGGTGATCGGCTCCATGGACGGCGTTGCGACAATCGATGTGGGGCAGCTCGATGGCGTCGACTTTCGCGTCGTCCAGGACCGCGCTGGAGGGGAACCGTACCTCGTTCCAGTGATGGATCTCGGCCTTCTTTCCGACACGCGATGACACAACCTTACGGCTCTCGGGTGTTAGGATGATGTCCCGCCCCCGCGCTCCCCGCGCCCCCCTCGAGAGTCCTCATGATCCCTTCCTCCCTCCGCCGATTCTGCTGCTTGACCCTGCTTGCTCTGTCGCCTCTCGCCGTGGCCGATGAGGAGATCGACGAACCGATGGTCGTCGTTGGCGCTGCACTCAGACAGCACAGCTATCCCGTCAGCGATGACCTCAAGAGCCGCTTGCGGAGTCGTGATTGGAGAGGGGCAGCCAAAATCCTCGAGAAGTCCGACCCAGGGGAACTCGTCGGATCCCAGAAGAGCGATTGGGCTTTCCTGCTCGCCTGGTGCCTGATCCATACCGACCGCGGAGATGAAGCCCACAGGCTGCTGCCGCTGTTCGAGAACGCCGCAAACGCACCAGAGACGTACACATCTCTCATTCGTGGTGAGATCCACAAGGGCCGCGAAGAGTGGGCCGACGCCCTCGCTTCGCTGGAGCTGGTTCCCGAGACATCGGTGATCCACCCGAGGGCCGCTATTCAGAGAGCCGAGGTGCTCCGGGAACTCGACCGCGCAGACGAGGCCTTCGCAATCTACGAAAAGCTGGTTGAACGTCCAGATCCGGCCGACGGTAACGCTGAAGCACTGCTCGCACTTGGCGCCCATTACGGCGCCGGGACATCAAAGGCCTACCCGTACTTGCGGAGGGTGTGGAGCGGCTACCCTCGCACCCAGGCTTCCGTTCAGGCGACGAAGATGCTGAAGAGCTATGCCGGGCGTCCCGGTTTCGGATCCAGCTGGCAGGACGTGGGTAAACGCGCCGAACGCCTGATGTACCAGGGCGACTATCTCGGAGCGATTGCCGAGACGGATCGGCGCGTGGCCCAGGCCACCGACAAGACCGTCGACACCTGCCGATATCGGTACGTTCGCGGTCGGAGCTACTACAAGAAGAACCAGCTCACCAACGCAGTCAATGCGTTTGGAGACGTGGGAACACGCTGCGCTGATGCCGAGGGCGAATACGGGCCGAAGTCCCTCTACGTCAAATCGTCGGCTCAATTCCGCCGCAAGGATTTCAAAGGAAGCGCGGCGAGCTGGCAGATGCTCCCCGACCTCTACCCCGAGCACTCCATGGCCGACGATGGCCTGACTCGGGGCGGAATCGCGCTCATGGAAGCCGACGACCTCGCCGGCGCGCAGGCGTTGTGGCGGCGTGCACTCTCGGACTTCCCCAATGGCGACACGGTGCCGGAAGCCACCTGGCGCCTTGCCTTCAGCCTATACATCGATGGGCATCCAGATCAGGCGATCGAGGTCGCCGAAGCCCTGGGCAATCTCCCGTTGGAGAGCGATGCGGTGCACGTGACGGCTGGTCGCTATTGGGCGGCGCGCTGGAAGGTCTACCCCGACGTCGACAAGCCGACAGAGGCCGTCGACGACGACAAGGCGATCGCAACGGCCGTCGCCGAGTGGCAGGAGTTGGTCGAGGAATTGCCCGGTTCCTTCTATGCGATTCTCGCAGGCTCGAGGATTTACGAACTCGATCCGGAGCTGGCCGGGAAATTGTCTGTCCGTCCCGACCTCCACAACGCGGGAGACCTGGAGCGACCTTGGGTCGTGCGCCTCTCCTTCATCGAAAATCAGTCCGCTCGCGACGCCATCGCCCTGGCGCGACTGGGTTTGATTCGCGAGGCGCGAAACGAGTGGGCTCCGTTGCTGGACGACCTCGAAGGCGACGAGATGGCGTGGCTCATGGAGCTTCGGATCATGAGCGGCGATTGGCTGTTTACCCACGACAAGTTCCGCCGCTGGATCCGGACTCATCCGGTAGGCACTCTGGGCGCGCGCGAAGCTCAGGTCGTTCGCGTGGCTTATCCCGACCGCTACTGGGATCTGGTCGAAGAAGCGGCGGCCGAGGACCGGTACGAGCCACGTCTCTTTCACGCCCTGGTTCGTGAGGAGTCGAATTTCAACCGCAAGATCGTCTCCTTTGCGGGCGCTGTCGGCCTGTCCCAGCTCATGCCTGCGACGGCAAAGCAGACCTGCGGCTGGCTAGGCATGAATTACTCCCTCGAGTCCCTCAACGACCCGAAGACCAACCTGACGATCGGTGCCCGCTATCTCGACGCCATGCACAAGCAGCTTGGCGACAGCCCGTATCTATCATTGGCCGCTTACAATGCGGGCGCGGCGCGGGTGAAGCAGTGGGAGGGCCGCTGGGGCAATGTGCCGACGGACGAATACGTCGAACGCATCCCGTTCCGAGAGACCCGCGAGTACGTCAAGCGGGTCATGGGAACGTGGCAGGTGATGCGGTATCAGTTCGACGACGACGCGGCGATCCCTGATTTGTCGGCCTACAACCATCAGGCCCTGCTCTAGCGGGTCAGCGCATCGGCCAACAGTCTCAGGCTGCGATTGAAGCGATGCCTAGAGCCGCCGTGCCCGCCGGGAAACTCCTCATAGACGTGCTCGATCTGGGCCAGGTCGAGCTTCTTCACGAATCTCCGCGCCCCGTAGTGGAGGTTGTATTCATCGCGATTTCCGACATCGATATAGAGCAGGTCCAATGCCCGCAGTGCGGCGGCCTTCGCCGGCTCGCCGACCTGGTGAATGGGATCGAAGCGGCTCCAACTCTGCAGGACACCGAAGTCGACCTCACCGGTTTCGAAGTCCACAGGCAGATCGGCGGGGAAGGGCGATGCCGTCGGATTCGGAGAATACGCCGCCGCCATCGCGAGCACGTTGATGGCCGCAAAGGCTGCACCTCCGGGGTTGTTACTGGCCCAGAACTCGTTCAGGAAGCCCTCCAGGCCGCCGCTCTTGGCGACGCCTCGGACCGCCTTGCCCAGATCTCCGATGTAGCAGAGGTCGAATCCCATGTCACCGGCGTGGCACGCGGCCGCTGCGAAGGCGCCCGGGTGATTCATGGCCAGGTGCAAGGCCCCGAAACCTCCCGAAGAATGCCCCATGACGCCCCACCGCACGCCGACTCCGAGCTCGTTCGATACGAAGTTTCGGAGTTCTTGGGCGACGTAGGTCGCGTAGTTCCCGATTCCGATGGAGTCGAGGTACTGGCTGCCGCCCAGGGTCGTCATGCAGTCGGGGAGCACTGCGGCGAAGGGCGGGCAACCGTCGGCGATCAAGCGGTCGATGCGGTTGGCGATGGAGACGGTGTTCATCCCGCGGTTGAGGAGCTTCTCGCCGGTGCCACTGAACCCGATCAGGCACATCACGGCCGGGACCGGGTCTCCCTCCCAGTTCGGCGGCGTGTAGACGATCACGTCTCGCTCGGTGGGATCTCGCCAGTGATTGCCGGCGAGTATTTTGGAGTCGTGACGGAGCCAGCGAACCTCGCCGCGCTGACCGGGCGGGAGCTGGGGAAACGGTTGGGGCATGAGTCGACTATAGAAGGCTCCATGACCGACTACGAGCGCATCGGTGGTGCGCGGGGCCTCGAAGTCCTCATCACCGCCTACGTCGACCGCGCCTTTGCCGACTTCATCATCGGATTCCTGTTCATCGGCAAGGACAGGGAGCGCATCGTTCGACACGAAATCGAGCATGCGGCGGCCCACCTCGGCGGACCGAGCGCATACGAGGGCCGTTCGCTCCCATCCGTCCACAAACCGCTGAAGATCAACGCCGGCCACTTTCGCCGCCGGTTGGCCATCCTTGCCACGGTCCTGCGAGAAAACGGAGTCGAAGAGGGAGTGATCGAGAGGTGGATCGCGTCGAATCAACGTCTGGAATCGGCTATCACCGACGGGACGGACTGCGTCGTGGAGGGCGACTAGATGTATCAGCGAACTGTGGCTTTGCCGCCCTCTCGCCGTGGGCTACACGACATCACCGAATCGGTTCGCGCTGTCGTCGAGGAAGGCAGCGTGCTGACGGGGATCTGCCACGTTTTCCTCCAGCACACGTCGGCATCCCTGGTCATTCAAGAGAACGCCGATCCTGATGTCCTGGCGGATCTGAATGACTGGTTCACGGGCGCGGTCATCGACGGCGATCCGCGATTTCGTCACACCGACGAAGGACCCGATGACATGTCGGCCCACGTACGCGCCGCGATCACCCAGACCTCCCTGACGATCCCTATCGTCTCCGGTCGCCTGGGACTGGGCACATGGCAGGGCATCTTCCTGTTCGAGCACCGCACCCACCCGCACCACCGCAAGGTGGTGATCACGTTATTCTGAGCGTCTCAGCGATACCCGCCCCATGGCCTTTGTCCACCTCCACGTGCACTCCCAGTTCTCGATCCTCGACGGTGTTTCGACGGTCGACAAGCTCGCTGCGCGCGCTGCCAAACAGGGAATGTCCGCGCTCGCGCTGACGGATACGAGCAACCTCTATGGCGCGGTCGCGTTCTACAAGGCCTGTAAAAAGAATAAGATCAAGGCCATCATTGGCGCAGAGCTTCACGTGCAACCCGAGGGGCTGGACTATGCCGACCACCGGCGTGAAGAGGGCGGATATCACCTCGTCGCCCTCGTCGAGAACGACGTTGGATATCGGAATCTCTGCCGGCTGGTTACCGATGCGATCTTCGATGGCATGCACTACAAGCCGCGGGTCTCCCTCGACCACTTGCGCGAGAGTCACGAGGGCCTGATTTTCCTCACTGGCGGGACAAAGGGTGTGATCGGCGGACCTCTGGCAGGGGGTGACCCGGTCGAGGCGAGAGCGCGCTTTGATGAGCTCGCTGCATTTCTGTCGCCCAATCACTTGTTTCTGGAGTTGGCCGACGTAGGGCTCGACGGACAAGATCTAATTGTCGAGGGTGCGCGGCAGATCGCGTTGGACACCGGCTACCAGACCGTCGTCACCAATGGGGTTCACTACCTCGAAGCCGAAGATGCGCCGATTCTGGAGGTGTTGGCCGCGATTTCCGCGGGAACGTCCATGGCGAACGCCACTCGCGTCATCAGCCCCACCGATCAGGCATGGCTGAAGCCCGAACACGAAATGCGTGCGCTCTTTCCGGACGATGCTGACGCCATAGAGCGTACTGAGCAGATCGCGGCGCGCTGCGACTACCACTTCGACTTCGACACCTACCACTTCCCGGCGGCGGTTCCCCCAGATTTCCTGCCCGGCCTCAAGCCTCTCGACCCGCAGCCGGACACCGACCCGAACTGGTCGTTCTTCTTTCGAGCCTTTCCACCGCCGCTGGACTTCGGTTTCGCGCTCGAGGGCCCTGTGCCCCAAAGACCCGAGGGTGCCGGAAACATCAACGGTTATTTCGATTGGTACTCCGAGCGCGGCCTGGAGCTTCGCCTCGGCGAGATCTCCGAAGACCTGCACGAGGAGTACTGGGACCGGCTGCGAACCGAGCTCGAGATCGTCAAGGGCATGGGGTTTCCCGCCTATTTGCTCATCGTGGCCGAGTTCATCAACTGGTCGAAGGATCAGGGTATCCCCGTGGGCCCAGGCCGTGGATCCGCTGCGGGCTCCCTCGTTGCCTGGGCCATGCGCATCACGGACATCGACCCGATTCGATACGGCCTTCTCTTCGAGCGATTCTTGAACCCGGAACGGGTGTCGATGCCTGACATCGACGTCGACTTCTGTCAGGATCGCCGCGAAGAAGCGATCGCCCACGTGCGCGACAAGTACGGCAGCGAACTCGTCTCGCAGATCATCACCTATGGCACCTTGAAGGCGAAGGCTGCCATTCGCGACGTGGCTCGGGTCATGGACCTGAACTTCAATGAGGCCGATCGGATCGCGAAGCTGGTGCCCGACGTGCTCGGAATCAAGCTCGCCGACGCACTCGATCAGGAGCCCAAGCTCCGCAGCCTCAGAGATGGCGATCCCAAGGTTCGACGCGTCCTCAACGTCGCCCAGGCGATCGAAGGAACCCTTCGCCAGACGGGTGTACACGCCGCCGGCGTGGTCATTGCCGACAAGCCTCTGGTCGAATACGCGCCGCTGTACCGCGACGGTCCCGAGGGCGGGCCAGTCGTTCAATACGACATGAAGTCCGCGGAGGGAATCGGGCTTATCAAGTTCGATTTCCTCGGTCTGAAGACCCTCGACCAGATTCGAGATGCGGTGATCTTCATCGAGGCCAACCACGGCGTCACCGTGGACATGTCCCGCATTCCGGACAACGACGAAAAGACCTTCGCCATGCTGCAGAACGGCGACGCACTCGGCATCTTCCAGCTGGAGTCCAGCGGCATGCGCGAGCTGCTCGCCCGACTGAAGCCCTCGTCTATGGACGACATGGTGGCGCTCGTCGCGCTCTACCGCCCGGGGCCGCTCCAGTCGGGCATGACCGACGACTTCGTGGAGCGAAAACACGGGCGGGTGCCTGTCGACTACCCGCTACCGATGCTCGAGGAACTTCTGAGCCCCACCTACGGCACGATCATCTACCAGGAACAGGTGATGCAGATCGCCCAGGTGATGGCCAAGTACAGCTTGGGCGAGGCCGATCTCCTCCGCCGGGCCATGGGCAAGAAGGACGAGGAGGAGATGAACAAACAGCGGAGTCGCTTCGTCGGCGGCTCTGTCGAGAACGGGATCGACGAGCAGCGGGCTACCGAGATTTTCGATTTGATGGCGAAGTTCGCGGCCTATGGCTTCAACAAGAGCCACTCGGCGGCTTACGGATACATCAGCTACCAGACTGCTTGGCTCAAGGCGCACTATCGCCCGGAGTACATGGCTGCCTTGATGACGATCGAGGCGGCGAATACCGACAAGGTGCTCCAGTACATCCTCGACTGTCGGCGGGCATCGATCCGGGTCGAGCCCGTTTGCGTCAACCACTCTGAACGCCACTTCTCGGTGCCGAAACCGGCCGATCGTCCCAAGGACGCCGACGGTGAGATCATCGATGTCATTCGTTTTGGCCTCGCGGCGGTAAAAAATGTCGGGTCCGGCGCCATTGAGGCGGTTCTCGATGCGCGAGGGGAGGCAGGGGGATCGTTTGCAACCGCCTTCGACTTCTTTGAGCGCGTCGACTACAAGCGCGTCAACAAGCGGGTCGTCGAGAACCTGATCAAGGCGGGAGCCCTGGATTTTTCTGAGTGCCCCCGGGCCTCTCTGTTCGAAGGTCTGGAGGCCGCCTGCACGCTTGGTGCCCGCAGACAAGAGGACAAGGCGGCAGGTCAGATGGGGCTGTTTGGAGCCATGACGGGAGCGAAGGCGCCCGATTTCCGCTTTCCAAAGGTGCCCGAGTGGCCGTTCTCCCGCCGTCTATTCTTCGAGCGAGAGGTGCTCGGCCTGTACCTCACCGGGCATCCCATGCAGGCACATGGCAAGGATGTCCTGCGTTATGCGACCGCATCCATCACTGATCTCGCCGACCTTCAGGCTTCGGAAGAAGTCCGGGTGATGGGTCTGATCGTCGAGTCGCGGACGATACGCACCCGTCGGGGCGACAAGATGGCCTTCGTCCGGCTCGAAGATGCCGAGGAGGGAATCGAGTGTGTGTTTTTCTCCGATGCATTCTCTCGGTCACAGGCTGCTCTGGAGTGCAACGAACCCGTCCTGGTCACTGGAAAGCTCGAGCCCGGAGACGAGCTCAAGATCCTCGCTTCAACGGCGGAGCCACTCTCCGACATACGGGCTAGAAGTACCCGAGAGGTCAGGTTCAACCTCGAGGTCTCCGAGCTTCACGGCAGGAGGCTCGACCAGTTCAAGGCGTTGCTTAAGGAGCGAAGAGGCGGGTGCAAATCGCGATTGGTTCTGCGATCTGCAGGTCGCTATGAGGCGGAGGTCACCCTGCCGGGCTTTCCGGTCGAACCCAGTGCCGCGATGGAAGAGAGCGTGCATGCGCTGTTCGAGCGCGCCGACGTGGTGGCGCTGACATGATGTGGATGGCGTGGCTGGGGTTGGCATTCGCGCAGGGAGGCGGCGACGTCCTTCGCGAAGTCGCAGCCGGTGTCGAGGTCAATTGGACGGAGTTGACGCTGAATGCGTCGGGTGTCGGTCGGACCGGGGGCACCGAGGGACGAAAGGCTATCGAGCAGCTGGCTCGCCGAGAGGTCGAGGCCTCCATGCGCCAGGGGTCTGCGCGGATTCGGGTCACGTCGGGGCACTCACTTAGCGATCTGACGGCGGTGCCCGAGCTCGCCGACGCTCTGAGTTCTCGGGTGTCCCGCTGGGTGGTTACCGAGGCGCGCTACTACGCCTCCGGAAAGGTCGAGATCGATGCGCAACTGTCGCTGCAAGATCTCCTCAAACCCTACACTCTGAAGAATTCTCGGCCGGTCCCCGAGCTGGACGCCCAGCCTGACTTCACGGGACTCGTGGTCGACGCACGCGGGCACGCCACGCAACCGGCCTGGGCACCCCGCATCCTGGGCCCGAATGGAAATGTGTTGTTCGCGGGCGGGGTATGGGACGACCATGCCGTTACGACGAGTCCGGCCGTCTACGTTACTGATCCGGCGCACTCTGGCGCTAGAAGAGCAGGGGACAAGCCCTTTGTGGTCTCAGCTGCGTCGACGAAGGGCCCGGACTTGGTGTTGAGCGCAGCCGACGCCGAGCGGTTTGGCACCTCGATGTCCAATGCGCGGGTGCTGGGTGAGGGCACAGTGGTCGTGGTCGTCGACAGGTGAGCACTGTGCGGCCACAGTGGTTGGGTCGGCTGTCATATCGATGGGCGTGGCGACTACAGCACCTGCGCCGACAGGCCGTCATCGCCGGTCATGCACCAGAGGCCTTCTGGCTCCTTACCCACGATCCAGTCATCACTACAGGGCGCCGCGTGGTGGCAGGTCTACCGGCAGACCTCGACGTGGTTCGAACCGAGCGGGGAGGGCTCGCCACCTACCATGGCCCCGGTCAACTCATCGGATACCTCATTCTCGACGTCGCGCGGCGAAAGACGAAGGTGAAGGGCACCATTTGTGCTGTGGAAGGCGGCATCATCCGCTGGCTTGAGACTCGGGGAGTGCATGCCACCCGGCGCCCCGGATATCCAGGGATCTGGGTTGGCAGGGACAAGATTTGTGCTCTTGGAATGCACTTTCGTCGCGGAGTCTCAATGCATGGCTTCGCACTCAACCTCACCGTTGATCTGGCCGGCTTCGACGACATCGTGCCCTGCGGAATCACCGACGGCGGCGTCACCTCTTTGGAGGCGCTTGCCGGAGCCTCACCGCAACCGTGGCAGGTCGCCGACGAAGTGGGAAACTGTCTCGTTGACACCCCAGGCCTGCTTGGATAACGAAAGCGTCCTGCAGGCGCGTAGCTCAGTGGGAGAGCACCGCCCTGACACGGCGGGGGTCCGGGGTTCAAATCCCCGCGCGCCTATCATTACAATCAAGACGGCCTCAACGGCGCCGCCTTTGTAAGGTATCCTGCTTGACCGGCAGGACATTCATCACTTCGAGAGAGAGGGAATTTGAGGAGATCACCACGTCGTCGCGTTCAACCTGAACCCGACAAGAACGAGCCGCGCGTAAACGCACGAATTCGAGTGCCGCGTGTCCTTGTCATCGACGAGGAGGGCAACAAGCTCGGCGAGTTCATGGTGGAGGATGCTATCCGCCTCGCCGAGTCACGGGGGCTCGACCTCATCGAAGTCGCTCCTGACAACCGGCCCCCAGTGTGTCGAATCCAGGACTATGGTCAGCTCAAGTACGAGCGCAAGAAGCGCGCTGCGGCCGCTCGCAAGAACCAAGTCCAGGTGCAGCTCAAAGAGGTCAAGCTCCGTCCCAAGACCGACGATCACGACATCGGCGTCAAGGTGCGGCACGCTCGCCGATTCCTCGAGGATGGCAACAAGGTCAAGGTCACCGTTCGCTTCCGCGGGCGCGAGCTCGCCCACCGTGACATCGGGGCGCAACAGTGCCTTCGGGTCGCCGCGGCATGCGAAGATCTTGGAAGCATCGAGTCGCACCCACGCATGGATGGGCGCCAGATGTTCATGATCATCGCTCCAAACAAGAGGGGATAGGGGCGCTGCCCCTCGACCCTTTCCAGGGGCGCTGCCCCTGGGCCCCGATGCAAGTTTTCGCCCGCCTTGGCCCTAGACACGTCCGCCGGTCCCGGTTAACTGCGCGGTCTCACGGAGACGCATAATGCCCAAGATGAAGACCCACCGCGGCGCTGCCAAGCGCTTCAGAAAAACGGGCACGGGCAAGATCAAGTTCAAGCATGCTTTCCTTCGTCACTGCCTCGAGCACAAGCAAAAGGGCACGAAGAAGGCGCTCATGAAGAGCGGCACCATGAAGCCTTGCGATGCCAAGCGCATCAAGAAGATGATCTAGCTCGAGTTTGTATAAACCCCACCGCCACCGCCGAGAGGTTGGGAAGCGGTTTTAGAGGAGAAACACATGGCACGCGTCAAACGCTCAATGATCCGGCGAACCCGAAAGAAGAACCTCTTTCGGCGCGTTCGCGGCTTCTTCATGGGGCGCCGCCGTCTGCGGCAGGCTATCGAGGCCCGCCTGAAGGCCGAGAAGCAAGAATTTATCGGCCGAAAGCAGCGCAAGCGGGACTTTCGCCGACTCTGGACGCAGCGGATCAATGCCGCGGCGCGTCAGCACGGTCTCAACTATTCGCGCTTCATCCACGGCCTCAAGAAGGCGAATGTGACGATCAACCGCAAGATGTTGGCTGACCTCGCCGTCCGCGAGCCCGCGGTGTTCAAGTCCCTGGTCGAGCAGGCCCAGTCCGCACTCGGCTAGCGTCGTGACCCTCCGCCTTCTCCTGTGCACGTCGGTTCTTGTCGCCTGCGGTGACAAGGGAGAGGTGGAGTGGACGCAGTTCAACAGTGATGACGACTTTCTCGAGGTCCTGGTCACCAGCTCCGACGAGATTGTCGAGCAAGATGGCTGTGATCCTGACGTCAGCTGCATCGACCTGCATTCGCGGATCGAAGAAGCGACCATTGGCACCGCGACAGTGGACCCCGCCTCGGGCCCGGTAGGCACGCGACACAAGGTCCTTGCGGTCGTCGGCGATGACTGGGAAGAGCAGGTCGGGTTGGTGTCGGTCGTAGTCGACGGCGATCGCGGCGAACAGTCGTACGATCTCGAACAGGATCGCGCGAATCCCGGCGCGTGGGGGATCACACTCGAGTCGGTAGGTGCCGAGGGCAAGGCGGGCGAGGAGCGCATCGACATCTTCACGATCCTGCTGTGGGAAGGAGACGTCGGAGCCGACTCCAGCGACGACTCGAAAGACGCGTCCGAGTGAGCCCCGCGGATCTCCCGACGACTGGCACCGAGACGCGCGAAGACCTCGCCCGCCATCTGATGTCGCTGGGTCTCGACAAGAAGTTGTCGGCGTTGCTCGTTCGGACCATTATCGATGCGGTGTGCGACACCCTCGGCGAGGGTGAGGACGTGGGTCTGCGCGGGTTCGGCCGGTTCTCTGTCGACGAAAAGGGAGCGCGGCCAGTCCGGAATCTGCAGACCGGCGACCCCATGGTGCTGAAACCTCGTCGCACGGTCACATTTCGCCCTGCAAACGTGCTCCGCAGCGAGGTCACGGCTGCGCTATGTTCCGATGCTGAAGGGAGTATGCCGTGAGTGACGAAGAGCTCGAGATCGACGTTCCGGACAAGCTCTTCTTCCGGATCGGGGAGGCGGCACAGTTGATCGGCGTCGAGCCTCACGTGCTGCGCTATTGGGAGAGCGAGTTCAAGATGCGGCCACAACGCTCGTCCACCGGGCAGCGCATGTATCGCCGCAAGGACATCGCACGGTTCCTCAGAATCCGCCGGCTGTTGCACAAAGAGGGCTTTACGATCGCGGGCGCCCGGAAGGCGCTCAGCGCTCCAGCAGATACACCTCCAGCTGATTCGTCCCGTTTGCGGGAGGCTCTCACTCGGATTGAAGGCGTACGGAAACACATTGCGTCGCTGCGAGCAAAGTTCGCGCACGTGGTCGTTGCCGCCCCGGAGAGCGACGGTTAATCCCAGCGGGCTATCGAGCGCTTCACGGCGCCGGGCGCTGCACAATCGGGGCGTAGCGCAGTCTGGTAGCGCACCAGACTGGGGGTCTGGTGGTCGCTGGTTCGAATCCAGTCGCCCCGACCACTTTGACCGCCGCAAATCCAATGGGTTTGCGGCGGTCTTTGTTTTTGCTCTCTTCGATAGGCCGCCATGAACATCCTCCTCTCGAACGATGATGGGATCGACGCTCCCGGCTTGATAGCGTTGGAGGCCGAGCTCACATCCATGGGATGGACCGTCTGGGTCGTGGCTCCGGATAGCGAGCGATCCGCCCAGAGCCATGCGCTGACAATGCATCACGCGCTTCGGGTCGAGACGCGGGGGCCAGGTCGATGGGCGGTGAGCGGTACGCCAGCGGACTGTGTCTATCTCGCCCTGCATGGGCTGCTAGACGAGCGGCCCGATTTTGCCGTTGCCGGCATAAACAACGGTGCGAACCTCGGTAATGACGTGCACTACTCGGGCACTGTGGCGGCCGCTCGCGAGGCTTGCATGAACGCGCTGCCAGCACTTTCGGTGTCGCTGCACAGCGCTTCGCGTGGACCGCGAATCTGGGGGCCCGCCGCGAATCTCGCCGTAGAGGTCATCGCCGAATATGCTTCACGAGGCCTTCCGGCCGGCGTGCACCTGAACCTGAACGTGCCCAACGGGGCGACCTGCATGGGCATTCGGGTGTGTGGACTCGGGCCACGTCACTACGAGCCTCTGGTCTCGGTCCGAAAGGACCCGCGCGGCAAGACCTACTATTGGATAGGCGGTCCGCCGCGGCCCACACAGGGAGGCGAGGGGACCGACGTGCATTGGGTCAATCAGGGCTTCGCAAGTCTGACACCGCTGACAATCAACTCGACTGCATCCCTGAGTGATATGGTTGCCGACTCCGGAGGGGAACATGGGTGAGCTACTCGAAGATGTCAACGGTCTAATCAGGGATATCCCGGATTTTCCGAAGCCAGGCATCCTCTTTAAGGACATCATGCCGGTTCTCGCCGATCCCGAGGTCTTCGGCCGGGTCATCGCGTGGATGGCTGCGGATCAGCCTCACATCGACAAGGTGGTCGGCATGGAGTCGCGCGGCTTCATCTTTGCGTGCGCACTGGTGGCGCCGCTGAATGCTGGCTTTGTTCCTGCCCGAAAGGCTGGCAAGCTGCCTGGTGAAGTGACCGCGCAAGAATATGATCTCGAGTACGGGGCTGCCACGTTGGAGATGCACACCGATGCTTTCAAGCCGGGTGAAAAGGTGCTGATCGTGGATGATTTGCTCGCGACCGGCGGTACCGCGGCGGCTACTGTCGAGCTCGTTCGGCGGTTGGGCGCAGAGGTCGTCGGATGCGCGTTCATGGTGGAGCTGACGTTCCTGCCCGGGCGGGATCAGCTCGACGTTCCGGTGCGGAGCCTGGTCAAGGTCTAGGCACTATCTCGGTCCAGACCGCGTGTGTCTGCGCGCGCAGGTCGTCCAGATCGCCGTCGTTGCGGATCACGTGGGTGGCCCTCATCTCTTTGTCCGCCATGGACATCTGGGCGGCGATGATCCCATGAGCCTGCTCCGCGGTCTGGCCATCTCGCGCCACGACCCTCCTGAATTGTTCCGCTGGGTCGCAGGAGACCACGATCAGATCCGCGTAGAGTTTGTAGCCGCCCGACTCGACCAACAATGCGGCCTCGACGACGGCTGCGGCATGCCCCTCCTGTGCGAGGGCTCCCAGTTTGGTGGCGATGTGCATGCGAATGGCCGGATGAGTGATGCTCTCCAGCGTCTTGCGTGCATCTGGATCGGCGATGATGCGATCTCGCATAGCGGCGCGGTCGAGGTTGCCGCTGGCGTCGAGAATCTCGCTGCCAAATGCATCCACCAGGCTCTGCAGGGCGGGCTCGCCAGGTTCGACAACCTTGCGCGCCGCCAGATCGGCATCCAGCACGGGTACTCCGAGTTCCCTCAGAATGTTCGCAACGGTTGACTTTCCGGTGGCGATCCCGCCGGTGAGTCCAACCAGATGCATTATTCGCTGCCCTGGAACTTTTCGATGTAGCGGAAGACCGTGCGCGCATCGATGCCAAGATCGCGAGCCGTCTGGGCCTTGTTCCAGTTGTTCAGATCGAGGACCTTGCGGATGTAGTCGACCTTGAAGTCCTCTTGGGCCTCGGCCAGTGGTGCGACTTCGCGTTTCTGGCCTGAGGTCAGGCCGAGGTCATCGGGATTGAGGAGTGCCCGGTCACTCATGATGAGAGCTTTCTTGACCCGATTCTCGAGTTCGCGCACGTTGCCGGGCCAGAAGTAGTTTTTCATCGCCAACAATGCCTGATTTGTGAATCCGCGCGTGTTGGTCTTGTACTGCTCTCGGTAGACGTTCATGAAGTACTGCGACAAGACAACGATGTCTTCGCCACGGTCGCGAAGTGGCGGCAGGCTGACGCTGATCTCGTTGAGTCGGTAGTACAAGTCTTCTCTGAAATCCCCCGATTTGATGAGTTCCTCGAGGTCTTTGTTGGTCGCCGCGACGACTCGGAGCTCGACCTTCCGGGGCTGGAGCTCGCCGATGCGCTCAATGGTGTTCTCCTGCAGAACGCGAAGGAGCTTGACCTGCAACGGCATCGGCATCTCGCCGATTTCGTCGAGGAAGAGGGTTCCGCCGCTGGCCGCTTCGACCTTGCCCACCTTGTCGGAAACCGCCCCAGTGAAGGAGCCCTTTTTGTGTCCGAAGAGCTCGCTCTCCAGGAGATTCTCGGGTATCGCCCCACAGTTGATGGCGATGAACGCGTTCGCCTTTCGGCCCGAGAGCTTGTGAATTTCGCGGGCGACCAGCTCTTTGCCCGTGCCGGTCTCTCCGAGCACCAACACCGTCAGATCGGTCGGTGCAACTCGTCGAAGGATCTTGAACATGGCCTTCATGGGCGCACAGGTGCCGATCATCTCGCCCTGCGCCGAGTGTTGGAGCTGGGTGCGTAGATTGCGATTGTCGAGTCGGAGCTGATTCAGCATCAGAGCGTGGAAGATGATGATGGAAGCCTGCGCAGCGTAGATCTTCAGCAGCGAGAGATCCCGTTCGGTGAACAGGTCGGTGACCTGGTCGTTTCCGAGGTAGATGACGCCGATCAGATCTTTCCGATAGATGAGCGGTACACACATCACGGACGAGAGCTTGAGATCGACCACGGATTTCGCGCGTCCAAACCGGGAGTCACGCATGGCGTCAGAGACGATGATGGGCTGGAGGTGTTCGACGACCTGGTTGACGATCGAGTCGGACACCCCGCTGATGTCGAGGTGCTCGTTGGCGACGTTGTGAGAGGCGGCGAGGTGCCGTTCACCATCCTGAAGCACGATGACGAAGCCCTTTTCGGCTCTGGTGAGCTCGACTAGGCCCTTCAAGAGCGCCGAGAATAGACGCTTTGGGGCCGTGTCGCGCATCATCTCGGTGGAGAGCGCCACCAGTGCCTCGAGGGCATCTACGCTCAGTGAATTAGTGCTCTCGACCACCTCCACGGCGGGCTCACCTTCTCCATAAGTGAGCTTCCAAGCACCCAGGAGGACCTGGTCTCCATCTGTCAGGGCGACCGATCGAACGCGGCGCCCGTTGACATAGATCTCGCTGGAGCGGTCAGTGAGAGACAGGGTGTAGACGCCCGACTTGCGCATGACGCTGGCGTGGGTCTGACCGACCATCGGATCATCGAGCACGAGATCGTTGCCGCTCGACCGGCCGATGGTCGTCAACGCCTTGCGGATCTTGTAGTCACGCGACTTGTCGTGAATGGTGTGAACGCAGCGGAACCACGCCATGCGGCGACATCCTCCCCGGTCCGAATAACACAGGAGGCCCCTCTCAGGGGCGCCTTAGAACCGACCCGAAAACACCACTTGGGAGCCGCCATCTGGCATGGGCAGAACAGACACCTGCGCTTCGGGCACAAAGTTGTTGCGCCAATGGCCCCGGGCTTCGACGACGGAGCCTATGTACACGCCGTACGCGGCCAACACCAGCGGCCATTGCACGGTGTAGCGCATGCGGTTGATGTTCGCCGTGGTCTCCTTTTCGGCCCAACCGCGCGGGTGGTCGACGGCCAACCAGTGGTGGTTGCTTTCTTCAGGGAAGGTGACGCTCAGATAGCGAATGTTGAAATAGACGCCTAGGGACGCGCCGCCCAATCCAGCTTGCAGTCCCCCAAACAAGACGCCCAGCCCGGGTCGTTTTGATTTGAATTGTGGGATTCCCAGCGGCAGATAGCCCCAGCCAGGCATGGGATCGAGCTTTGGCGTTTCGTTTGTTTGCTCTCCAGCACCACGGTCGACCTGGTCCTTGACGGTGCTGAACGCGGCCACGACTTCTATCGGGTGGTTGTAAGGGCTGATCTGATATTTGGGATCCAGCTCCAGGAGTTTTTTGAATGCGTCGCGGGCCTCGTCGAAGTTGCCGCGTCTGTGTTGGATCTCGCCGACGTAGATGAGGGCCTCACAGGCGAGATCCTTCCCCGGATCCTCGTTTTGAAGGAGCCGAATCTGAAGGCTCAGGAACAGCTCGTAGGCGTCTTCGTCATCGCCGTCGAAGTAGACCTGTTTGGCCGCCTCCAGCATCTCTCCAAAGTCTCGGGGCGCTGGGGCTTCAGCGGGTATGGGTTCGGGCGGCCCGTCGTCGGCGGACGGCTCTGCTCTCGCGGTCGCGAGCTGCAAGAGCAATACGAGATGGACCATCTACACCACCGCTGAACGCCCGAAAGGTAGCACCCCCGACCGAGGGTGGCATCTGCCGAGGTTGCACACTCGAGATCAAATCAAAAAAATGCACACTTACCTGCAAACCCCGGAAGGTGGGTGTTACATGCGAGACATAGCCGATCAGCGGAATCGACTATCAAGCGATTGACCGGTAACAACCCCCGCGCTCCGGGGGGACCCTTGGCCAATGACCACAAAATGATTTGCACAGGATGCATTCTAGATGCGACGGATTGAGACTTTCGACTGGTGGCCAGACCTTCTTGCACTCAAGGACGAACTCTCGTTGCGCGAACTCGCCGATCGTTTCGAGGTAACGCCGGGTGCCATCTCGGCGGCCTTCAAACGCACCGGTACTGCGCGAAAGCCCGCACCTCCAGGTCCCCGCGCGTTGCGCAAGCGGCGCAAGTCCGCTGAATCGCTTCCTCCTGAGGCGGGCGACAGTTCCTCGAGTCCACGCCCTGGGTCCAAGGATCAGCTGATCGAGAATCACCGACACTTGCTTGGAGTCGTGCCCGATGCCGACGTGGCCAAGAAGGCCGGAGTCAGCGTCCGCACTGTGGCGAGCTACCGGTCGCGCAACAACGTGCCGGGCTACACCGGTCCGCGTCGTCCCAGCGCAAAGCGTCGCCCCAGGACATCCCGGATCGATCCCTTCCAGAAACTCCTCGGCACGGTGCCCGATCGCGTCGTCGCAGAACAGGCCGGTGTCAGCTTGAACGCGGTCCGGAACTATCGGGTCAAGAGGGGCATTCAGGCCGCTCGCCGCCGCAATGCCGACGATGGCAGCGTGGCAACGAACAGCGTCAACAACGCCAGCAACAACAACAAGACGCCCATTGGTCCGTTCAATGGCGCGCAGGCCTGGCGGGTGACCATCGCCAATGGAACCGGCGAGCAGGAGCGCGTTGTCGTCGCTGACAACTTGATCGATGCCGCCACGCGTGCCACGCAATCGGCCAACGGCGGTCGGGTGACATCGATCGCGTGGGTCGCCGAAGTACTATAGGTCAGTCAGTCAAGTAGCGGAGCTACCGGATTAATTCGTCGTTGACGAGTCTTCGGAGACCGGCGGCAGATCGAGTTGGATGCGAAACGCACCCTCCTCGTCTGTGACAGTAGACCCCAAGAGCCGGCCCAGCCCATCTCTGAATTCGACGACGGCAAAGGCCTCGGGCTCGCCGGCTAGATCGACCGACCCGCGCGCCGTGGTACCGGGGCTGGTGGTCAGGTCCAGATTGTTGCCGAGGTTGGCGCCGTTGATTTCTGTTCGGGTCAGCGCGCTGGTGCGCGTGTCTGGCGGTGTGATGGTACAGATGATGTCGGTGGTCGGCAGGTCGAGGGCGTAGTTCCCGTTGTCATCGGCGAACGTCTTCCACACTCTCTCGCCGAATCCAGACTCCGCGCAACTGACCTGCGCGGAACCCAGTTTGCTGTTGGAACTGTCGAAGACTTTGCCAGTTACCGCCGTCAGCGGCTCGAGGTTGATCGTACCGAGCGGGCTGTTTCCATTGACACTCGCCTGGCTGAGCTTAGGCGACTTGGCGCCCTGCGGCATGAACTCGACATCGTAGTCGCCAGCAGGAAGGCTCACGTCGAAGTTGCCGGCGTTGTCGGTGACCCGCGTGATGGACAGCGCGGCGTCCATGGAGTCGTAGCCGGTGAGGCGCGTGGCGGTGAACCGGACCTCTACATCGCCTACGGACTCGTCGTTTTCGTCCTTGACCCGGCCGCTGGCGATGGCCAGTCGATACGTGGGGTAGTCGAAGTCCACCTGCGCGCCAAGGAACGCATTGTCGAGGCCGCTGTCGTCCGTAAGTTCCTCGTTGGGGTCGACCGGCACCGAGGTCAGAATGGGATCGCGCCCGTCATCGCGTCCCTCACAGACCACTGTGAACGGCCCTTCTTCTGGTAGAACCCGGATCATGTAGAAGCCGTCTTCGTCGGTGAGAGCGGTTGCACTGCGGATGCCATTTCCGTCGACCAGATGTACGCGGAACGGATCGGAGCTGGGCAGTGACGGGTAGAGCACGCGGCCCCAGATGGCTGCACCCTGGTCGATCTCGAAGTCGACCGTCGCTCCGCCGGAATCAATGGCCTCACGATGGGAGGCGACCGGCACCATCGGGTTTTGGGGAACGACGAAGATGTCGTAGCCGTCGGCTACGAGCAGCGACGAAAAGAATCCGTCGGTGTCTGTTGTTGCCAGGTAGTTTTGGACCGATCGGGTGTTGTGGATGACGATGATGTCGGCCGCAATGGGCCCGTAGCTGAATGGCAGGTCAGCGCCTGCGGCCTGGGGCGTAACCACATCGCCGGTCACGAAGCCGTCGATGCTCGTCGGCGTCTCGAGTTGGATCGAGCCGACATTGAGGCCGCTCTCCGGGCTGAACGGCCCAACCGTCTGCGGTAGCACGCGGAATTCGTTGTCGTCATCGATGAGAATCGCGGGATGCACGTCGACGTAGACCAGTCGGGTGAGGTCGACCTCGGCCACACTATCGGTGTCCGACGGCGCAGAGGCTTCAACGGCACTCTTGGTGAGCGAGTTCTCTTGGGCACCACAGCCGACGAGAAGCAAGACCAGGGGGAGGAAACGCAACATCACAGTACCTCCGCTTCCCAGATGATTTCGACTTGATTCCGTCTCGGCTGAGCTTGATCAGTGACCGTACAACTTATGGTATCACCGGTCTGAACGAATTCGGCTGGCAAGTGCAGCACACTCACCCAGTCGCCGGCGTTGGTCTTGAAGTCGGTGATCTCCGGCAGCTCGGTGGCTCGGGGGACGGTCCACCTGAAGGTGAGGATGGCGTCGTCGGGATCGTTGGCCTGGACCTGAACGATCATCGGGTTGCTGACGATCGGCAGGTCGAGGACGACGCCATCGCCAACGAAGTTGGAAGGAACGGTGATTTCGGGTCCGATATTCACGGGTGGCTCCCAGGCCGGGGCCACGTACAGGCAGCCCTGCAGCAGGAAGATGCAACCTGCGTGCCATAGCCGAAAGGCTGCCTTCGACCTCGTTCGGGAGGGTCGGAATGGGGCACGTCGAAGGGCAAACCGGGACACTGAGATCACGGTTGAAACCTATACGGTCGGCGGCGGAAAGTCCTCCCCATCGGTGATGTGCTGGTATTTCTTCTCGTGCTGCACACCGTTGTCGCACGCGACGCGCACGGTGAACTTTTCTCGGGGTTCCTTGATCAGCAGTCGATACCCCAGGGAATCGAGCGATCCCTGCATGTTGTTGTCCAGGAAAACCCCGCAGTCGCCCACGTAGTCTTTGCGGGGGAAGTTCAACATGGCCGGCCTCGGCTCAAGGTCGATCCTCACCGTCTGGATTTCCCCATCTGCGACGAAGATCGTCTTTTCCCAGTCCAGGACACGCTCGCCTTTGACCTCGATAGTGTGCTCGCCAACGGTCAGATCGATCGGTGCCTTGGCGATGTCGCGGGTAGTACCGACTCGCGTGTCGTCAATGATCAGCGTGCCGATGAGCTCGCCCGCGCGGAACCGGACTTTGCCCATCGCCGCGACTCGATCGGTATCTTCAGGCTCCTCGACAACCGGGGTCGGAGCAGGCATTATTCGCCGGCCGACCACCGTACCCGGCGGCAGCGGGGCGGGTTGCGGCTCCGGCTCGGCTGGCTCCACCACCGGCATCGGCTCCGGAGCCACCACTGCAATGGGCTCGGGCGCGACGGGAGTGGGCGCGACCACGGCCGCTGGAACGGGTGGAGGAATTTCCGTCGGGTCGCCCCACTTACTCGCGGCGAAGGCTGTCGCACCGAGAAGCCCCAGGGCGACGATCAGCCCCGCCCAGGCGCCTTGTCGGGCTATCGGTCGCGGCTCACCGTGCAACCCTTGTACGAGGTCGAGGACCTCTTCGTTGTCCTCGTCCATGGAGAGTAGTCGGTTGAACAACCGCAGCGCAGCGAGGTGGTCACCGGCCTCGAGGTGCTGCTTGCCCCGCACAATGAGAATCTGGCGAAGATGGTCGTCCAGTCGGTTTTCGAATGCGTCGGCGTCCTCGAGATAGCCGCGCAGATGCCATCGAGAGTCCTCGGGTTCGACATTGGCCTCGGCGAGCACAGCCTCCATCGCGCTGGCCACGTCGTCCGCATTCTTGTGCCGATCATCTGGGTTGTTCGCCATCAAACGTTCGATCAGGTCTGCCATTCCCGCGGACATGGTGGGCGCGAGCTCGGAGACCACAGGACGGTTCGACTCGATGACATTCTTGAGGATCAAGCTGGGGTTACTGCCGGAGAATGGCAAGTGTCCCGTCACCAGGTAGAACAGCATCGTGCCGAGGGAGAAGAGGTCCGAGCGTCCGTCGAGGGGCTGCTCGCGGGCCTGTTCGGGGGACATGAAAGCCGGGGAGCCGACCAGCGCGCCCGTCATTGTCACCTGGGACTCGTCCAGAAAGCGCGCAATGCCGAAGTCCATGAGCTTTACGGTTCCGTCCCAGCGGACCATGACGTTGTCGGGCTTCAGGTCGCGGTGGAGGATGCCCTCCTGGTGCGCGTATGCGAGCGCGCGGGCCAGGTGGAGTCCCATGATCGACGCGACCTCTGAAGGCAATCGGCCCCGCTCGCGAAGGATGTCCGAGAGCGTCTGGCCCTGCACGAACTCGGTGATGATGTAGCACTCGTGGGCATCGACCCCCGAGTAGTCGAAAATCTCGAGGATATTGTCGTGGTGCAGGTGCTCGATCGCCCGGGCCTCGCGTGCGAACCGCTTTCGGTTGCGGGTAGACGACGACAGGTGGGGGTGGAGAACCTTGATCGCGACGTCGCGATTCAACGTGTTGTGGCGGCCCAGGTAGACGGTGGCCATCCCGCCTTCTCCGACCTTTTGTAGGACCTCGTATTTGTCGAGAGTCGTACCGATCAAACCAGCTAATCCTGGGGTATCAACGCCACGAACTATAACGCGGGCGCTAGCGTGGGGACTTCAGAATACCCGGGAACTGAACCCCGGCGCGTGGATCGATGCCCTGGTATTGGGCGCGGGCCGTACTCATCTGCACCGTGAACCCGGAGTCCGGGGCGTAGACTCGACCGTCCTTTTCAATCAAGCCTTCCGGCGGATTTGGAAAGGGCCCCGCTACGCGAAACGCGCGAACAACGCAGTCATCGAGCTCACCGCTGCCGGACTCGTCGGTGACTTCTATGTAGTCGAGCGCTCCGTCGGAGTTGAGCACGTACTTGACGGTGGTCGTGTAGGAGGACCGGGCGAGGGTGCGGTGGGCCGAGCTGGGCATATTGTCTAGATTCTGCTCCCAATAGAAACCGACGAGTCGGCGGATTCGCTTCCAATAGCTGGCGTACAGATATTCCTTGGTGTTGAGGTTCACCTGTTCGCCCTTCTCCTCCTTGAGGTAGTCATTCTGCGGCGCGCCGGCGATCTGCGATGCCATGTGGGCGGCGGGCACTGGATCTTGAGGCCCCTGCTTGTTGGTCTGTGTCCAGGGTGACTCCAGCGCTGCCAACTTTCCGTCGCGGTCGGGATCGAAACGATGGTTCCCGACCTGCGCGCCCGTCGAAGGCTTGTCGACGTTCAGATCAACCAGGTCTTCCTGCTCCATCTTCTGTTCCTTCGAAAAGATGGGGGCGAGGACTTCGGGGTTGACGAGGAACTTGTCGGTCTTGGTCTCCTCCTCGACCGTGATGTCGTACTCGGAGAGGTAGTCGGAGTCCTTTGGCTTTTCCTCCTCTTTCGGAGGGGCGACCTCGACTATCTGGCCTTCGTCTAGAGGCTCTTCGGGCTCTTCCGGGGGGTCCTCCTTGTCGGGCGGATCGAGGAAGACCACCTGGATCGGGGTGTTCTTGTGCTCGGAATCGGGCATCAGATAGGGCAGGGCCATGTCGAGGACCTGGATGGTGACCACGTGAATGACGAGGGCGGCTATCAGGAAGGGCGGCGCCCAGGGCCGGTAGCCATTGGTGCGATTGCGGCTGAATGGCCCGTGCTTGCGACTCACCGGCAGTCCTCTCCCTCAAGACCAACGTAGCGCATCGGCTGGTCTTTCATGGCAGAAACGCCGATGTGGCGATCAGGGGGTTCCGGTACCGGAGCACAATGCGATGGGGAATCAAGTCTCGATCGAGATCGGAAGGGAATCGAGGCAGCTTGCGGGGCACCGCTTCGAGGGCCATTTGGTCAAGTGCAGCGTTTCCAGAGGATCTGGAGAGCTCCAGGTTGGTGACCTTGCCCGTCGGACGGATTTTGTACTGGACGGTCACCTGGCCCTGGATGCCCGCAGCCCTGGAATGGGTCCCGATGTCCTGGCGCTGCCAGCGAGCCCCGATGATGTCCTCGACCTGGGAGATGTATTCACCGACCCGGGTGCCCTTTGCGTTCACCGCGGTTTCCCAACTGATGGCGACCTCATCGATTGCAGTCTGAGGCGATGTGTGTGCGGCGCCGGCTCCGGCCAGCGTGCCCGCCCACTCGGGCCGGGGCGCGAAGCGATCGCGATCGATTCCGCCCCACCCAAGCGCCATCCTGAGCTCTTTCACCGGATCTGAGGAGCCGAACTCTACGCCTTCAGCGGGGCCCTGCTCGAAGGTGGCCTGGTCCGGCAGTGACACCTCGTCCACGTCGTAAATAGTCGAGCCTCCACGATCGGCTGACGTCCCGATCGTCTCGACGACTGCGACGCCATCCCCGGCGGTCGGGGAGGGGAAGTCGCTGTCCTGGCCCGCTTCAGAAGAGGCCGGAGTCGACATCACCATCCGAAATGCGGTCGGCTGCCACCAATCGGGTCCGTGGGCATTGTCGTCGGGCCGAATGGCCTCCGGGAGGGCCGTCGAGTTCGGGAGTCCGGCCCCATCGCTGGCCGCGACGGGCTGACCGGCTCCTCCGCCGCTGCGCGCCACGGCACCACCGGCGAGCCGATCGCCGCCGCGAGCGCGACTCCCGTGGCCCGCTGCGGTTCCTCCGCCACCGCCACCGCCGCCTCCGGAGAGCTGTTGATGGGTTCGCGGTGCGTCCAGGGTCCGGTTGCCGGCGGCGGCTTGGCGCTCTCCATCGTGCCGCTCCATGGTGGGTGAAGCCGACGTGTCCTCTGGCCCGCGAACCCTCGGGGTCGCCGGACCGTCGCGGTCGGTGGTGACCGGTGCTCGCGTCTCCACGTCAGTCTTGGTGCTGTGGGCGGCGATTCGGTCGGTGTCCGGATCGGGACTGGCAAACTCCGGCTCCTTCACGTTGACGAACTTTTCAAAGCCATCGTCCTCTTCTGCAGGGACTTCCTCGGGAACCGGGAGAGGTTCTTCGGGTTCTGCCTCCTGTTCGCGCAATGGGCTGTCATGGGGTGTGCTGTCGAACGCATCGGCGTGCTCTGGTGTCGGAGCGGTGGCTACAGCCGCTGCTGCGGCGTCTGTTTCGTCGGCGCAACAGGCTTCAGCACGCTCTCCAGGGGCGTCATCGGATGCGGCGGCGTTCGCTTTTGCGTCGGCGCGACCGGAGACAGCGGGAACTTCACCCACGAGACGAAGGATGGCGATCGAATCGGAGGCGGGACCCGGGGCCACGGTCAATCCGAATGTGATCGCACCGATGCCCATGTGCACCCACACCGAAAACAAACCCGCCCAGCGCGCACGTAGCGACGTGCGCGCGGCCTCGAGGCGCCGGCCGTGGCGGGTTTGGAATTGTGCCATCTCATTCATTGTCGGTCATAGGACCCCAGTCATCAGGTATAAGTTCGTCAATCTCGGAGACAAGGGTTGATTCTTCCTAGCCACCGTCTGGATCTTCACTTTGTTCCATCGGATCCGGAGGCCATGCCCCTCGAAGGAGCCACCGCCCTGTTGGAGGATCTACGCGCGCGCGAAATCATTGACGCCACGGGCGGCCCTGGCGAAGGTGCGGATTGGCTCGTTCCGGGAGGTTTTCGCCGCCTGCGAATCGACGACCCGGGCAGGCCCGTCTTGTATGCAAACCAGGTGGGGGGATTCCGGGTCGCCTGTCCAAGGGACCCGGGAAACGTCGTTCGGGCGTTTCGTCAGGCCCTCATTGGATGGAAAGCCGGGGGCCCGCGGTCCATGAACTGCCCGGCCTGCGGAGACGTACATGCTCTCGAAGCATTGGACTATGCGCCAGCCGCCGCCTTCGGGAGGCTGTCCATCGCCATCGGTGAAGTCGAGGACGCCAATCCCGGGCCGGACGTGCAGGCGCTCATTGCCCGATTCCTCGGGCCTTGCACGCTGATTCGAATTCGCGTGTAGTTTCGCTACGATTTAGAGCGATTTAATCTATTAATAATATCCATAAACTATAGCTAATTCAGAATTTATCAGGAAGGAGCTGATTAAGCCGTATTTGGCACGATGGGTGCAATGACGTTCGACATAGCCTCGCCAGACGGGGCAAGGAGAACTCATGACCTATGGAAATGCACTCATCACCCTCACCCTCGGCATGGCTGCCTGTGGTTCCCTTACAACCACGGACACCGTCGTGAACGAGTATTCCCCCAAAACGACCGACCTCATCGAGCTCGAGGCGGTCGACACGGACGAGCCCGCCATCGTCGAGGTTGCCATGGATGTCATGGAGCTTCCCACACTCGTGGACGAAGAGGGCGACGAGCCGCTGCCCGCTACGACCTCCTACACCCTCCGTCGCGGCGAGACACTGGCCCACTTCGCCCGCTGGTCCGGGCTGCCGGTAGAGGCCATCGCCGAGACCTCCGGGCTCGACTTGTTCGACACCTTCGATGTCGGCACCGAGCTTCGCGTGCCCATCTCGGGTGAGGCGAGGGCGGAACTGGAGACCGAGCGCGATCTTCACCACACTCGCCGTGCCGAGGGCTACCTGGCCGCCCGCGGTGGTGCCGTTGGAACTGAGTTCTACACGGTGCAGACTGGAGATTCGGCGTGGACCATCGCCCGCAATCAGCGCGGGATCCCGGTGTGGCTGCTCGAGACCTACAATCCGTCGTCGAATCTGGACCGACTGCGTCCCGGCGAGGAGCTGATGGTCCCGATCATCGCCGACATCGTCGTGGATGCCGCTGACGCGGATTTGGATGACTAGCTAGTCTTCGAGGGAAGATCGAAGCGCGAGGAGCGCCTGCCGCCACTCTTTCTCGAGGGCGGCATTTTCGTCTTCGGTCTCTTCGACTCCGCTGTGAATCACGGCGACCCGAGTCTCGTCCCCGTCCCTGGCGAGCACGAACTCGATCCGCGTTCTGCGGAGGGGGCCCGGGCTGTTGCTGTCCCACTTGATCTCGATCTTGCGGGTGGGACGGAGCTGCTGGAACATGCCTATCTCTTCGATGGGCGCTCCCTCATCGTCCTCGGTCTTCACCACGATGCGGCCACCGGGGCGCGTGTCGACACGGGCCTCGTCGACCCACCAGGACGCGAGTCCATCGGCGGTTGTGAGTGCGGCCCAGACGACCCGCGTGCTGACTGCTATGTTGATCTGCTGTCGAACGGTCGCCAAGAAGACCCTCCAATGAAGCGCGGGTAACCTACCGAAAGGCTCTCTGTGAGTGCTGTACGGCCTGGAAGTTGATGTAGGCGACGTAGAGGCCGATGGCTGCCAGCACCATCATGCCGACCCGCCAGCCGACGACGGCGATGATGATCCCCAGGATCAATCCCAGGATTCCGGTGATGTACGCGGCCTGGCGGGCGTCGGTATACATGTCCATCAGGGCGTGAAACGCGTTGCCACCATCCAATGGCTTCATGGGGATCAGGTTCACCAGACTCCACCCGACGTTGACCCACAGGATCTGGGTGAGCACCACCATTGCCACCTCTGGCATCTCCATCATGTAAAACGGAATCAGCAGTGGCAGGCCGACGCTGAGCCCGGCTCCAGGCCCGGCGAGGCTGATCAGAAGCTGGTTGCGCGCGGTGGAGCGGGCGTGGGTGACATGCCCGCCAAACCCGTGGATCTCCACGTCACTGACCGGGACCTTGAGCCTGCGGCACATGAAGGCGTGTCCGAGCTCGTGGAGCACGATGGAGACGAACACGACCAGGCAGAAGCTGCCGATGCTCCAGATCGGGTCTTTCTGGCTGAGGCCAAAGAGAAGGTAGAACGCGCAGAGCATCAGGAACCCGGCCCGCACGTTTACGTGGAATCCCATCACGCTGAAGCGGGCTACAGGACCCTGGTCCACTCAGATCGCCATCTGCAGGTCGATGATGAGCGTCGCCTCGCGTACGCCTCCTGGGCGATCGACTGGGCTGGCGCCAAACCAGGTGAACATCGGAAGGAGGATTCCGCCGCGGGCACGCAGTCCATTGACCGGGTCGACACGCATGAGGCCGGCGACGCTCCATGGAGAGATGTCCCAGTACGAGATCGAGGTCTCACCGATGATGCCCACCGATGGCGCCACGGTCTGGTCGACGGCCGCGGCTGCTCCGAACCGGGGATAGACCTGATGGAAGGGCGCGAAGCTCTGAGAGGAGTGCACGCCGAAAGACCCGCGAACCAACACCGCCGTTTCGTCGTTGAGGTAGGTGCGCATCTGGTAGATGGCGTTGGCCCCAGCTCCAGGCCAGAGCTCTTCTGCTTCGTTGGCCCAGGTAAAGGGCTGCCCGCCTGGATTGACATGAAAGTTGATGCCGACACCGTGAGTCAGGTCGCCGTCCTCGATGAGGTACATGCCCTCGAGGAACAGATTGCCCAGATCGGTCGTGCGACCCTCGGGTGTCCGATAGGCCGCGAACGGCAGGCTCACCGAGACCGCATATTCCTCGTACACCACGCGGGTGGACAGGGTGGTGACGTTTGTTCCGCCGTCGCCTCCGACGACCGCGTCTTCGGCCAGGGCGATACCGTGGCCGCCGCCGAGAGGGGAGATTCGGTGTCCTTGCGGAACAAACCGTTCGTCTCCGGGATCCCGCGTCGCTCTTTTCTTTCCGTCCAGATCCTCGATTTTCGTCGAGTCTGGGACGGGTGCGGGAGGAGGTGCGCCCTCTTCGGGCAGGTCATCGGCGTCGTCGAGCAGGTCGTCCCAGGGGTTGTCCTGGCCGATAGCGAGGGACGAGAGCAGGAGAAGAGCGGTCATCATCTACTTGCTCCTCCGTCTGGCTTTCAGGGACTGCTCGAGCTTGCCAGGCGCGAGGTCGGCCTGCCAAGGGCCGCTTTCGTTCCACCACAAGCGGAGGGATTCGTCACCTTGAAGTTCGGCGATGTTGAAACAAACTACGCTCACACCGGGGTCGTTGTCGGTGCTCTTGAAGGTGCTGTTCCACTCGTCTTCCGAGTAGATGTCGAAGGTCACCTCGTCGACGATGGTGTCGTCGAGGGTCACGACGACCTGGGCATTGGGGGCGACAATCTCTCGAGAGAACAGGGCGCATGGACGCGCGTCGTCGGAGTCCGCGCTGTCGAGCAGGAGATCCAGAATCTCGATCTCGGGAGAGGTGTCGAAAACCGCCTCGCCAATGAGGTGCTGGGGAATGTGAACCTCGGGGGACCGAGGGAGCTGGGGAACCTGGCTCAGGGACCAGACGTATCGGTTGTCTTCTTTCCAGGGCTTGTCGGGTAGGAAGCGCAGATCGTCGCCGTCGCGGACCACTTCTCCGTCGACGAAACCGCCGTCGCTGAGATCGACGACCTGGATGAAGTTCTGCGGGATCGCGTATTTCTCGGGCAGGTCGAGTCCACCGGTATGCACGAGCAAATCGGTGTTGGTGGCGACGTTGCTCTGGCCGTCCAGGGGCGCGATGTACCCCGCCTTGGCCTTTTCGTCGGGCGGATCACAGGCGCCGAGGAGCAGGATAGCGACGATGGAAAGGCTGGTTCTCACAGTACAGTCCTCATACCTGTTAACCCCTGAAACCTAGCATCGGTTGCGGCGACCAGCAGGTCGGGGTCAGCGCTTGCCCTTCTTTTGGGTGCGATCTTCGCTCTTTGCCGACGCCACGGTCAGGTCCCCGGAGACGGCAACACCGTTGGAAAAAGGGCCGATGTCGGTGATTTTCACGTTCGTCTTCACGCCGTCGACGCGCGTCTTCTGGTCGGACGGCAAAGTTGTAGTAAGGGCTTTCTCGATGGTCTTCAGGATGACGCCCTCACCGATCATTGCGAGGGGGTCGGCCACGTCGGCACCTGGGGACTGGCCCGCCTCCTCGACGGACTCCGGCTTGAGCTTCAGACCCTTGTCGGTGAGCTTTGTCGTGCCAGTGATCTCGTAGTCTCGCCACCAGCCCTTGCCCTTGATGCGCCAGAGGCGAAGGTCGAGGGTGAATTGTTCCCCGTCGGCGAAGGCAAGACCGGTTGGAATCGGCACGACGGAGTACCCAACGGCCCCGTTCTCGAACGACGCAGCCGCGGCCAGGTCGACCAGCGAGTCTGTAGAGATCTCCAACTTCCAACCACTCTCCACCTTGGTGCGGTCGACGGCGACGGATTTTGGAGTGGGGCTGGAAGTGAGGAGCTGCAGCTGGATGGTGTCTCCCGTCGCGCTGGCCCGTACGGCCCGAAGGGGGACTTCTCCGCTTCCCAGCTTGGCGATCGGCAACGGCGGGATGTCGTCGAGGACGTTGGCCGCCACCCACTTCTCAATGGGGCCTTCGGCGTAGTCCAGGCTCTTGCCCGCTACTTTGGCGCTCACATCTCGTAGATTTTTCGGGATCATGTGGATGACGAACTGGTCGTCCTCCTCGATGACTTCGACGACGGCGTTGAAGCTCAGATTGGCGCTGAGATCTTCTTTTCCCTTGGCGATGACAGTCCTCCACGCCACCGATCCGGCGAGTTTGGCGTCGACACCAATGCAGCCTTTGCAACCCTTGGCGGGACCGAGGGTGAGCTTCTTGACCTTGAGATTCGGGGTCAGGGTCCCCACTTTCAAATCGAGCTTCTCCGACAGGGTCCCGTGTTTCTCGAGAACGGCTTCGATCAGTGGGTTGAGAGCGTCGGCGGACAGGTGGAGGACGGCGTCGGGTTTCCAGTCGTCTTTGACCTTGCCCGGCTTGGCCAACGCCGCTTCACGGGCGGACTCGTAGAGGGGAATCACGGACTTTGCGCAGCCTCCGCAGAGCAGGGCAGCGGCCAGGATGACGGCGGTAGTGGGCTTCAAGGTTTCTCCGGGGTCGGATCGGTTAGCCTGGGTGGGGCGGCGGAGGTTGGATGAGTGAGACTGAGGATCCGCGTGCGGCGCTGGCCGACGGGGATGTGACGGCGCGAGCCGCGGCGGCCAGAGAACTCGCGCGCACGGGCACTTGGAGTGATCTGGCGTTGCTGGTGAAATTGGCGAAGACGGACAAGAGCCCCTCGGTGCGTTTGTACACCGCGGCGGCGGCGAGCGATATCACTGCCAAGCACCGTGGCGCGGCGGGTCAGAAACGAATGACCCGCAAACAAGCTTCCGAAGTCCAGGATTGGGTCAAGAGCTTCGACCCGGGAATCAACCCCAGTTTGTTGATGATGCTCTCCGGCGTCGCCAACACCGACGCGATCAAGCGCTTGGGGCGCATGCTGCGCGATCCCCGCAACGGCGTTCGCGCGGGCGCTGCTACGGCCTTGCGTCGCATGTCCGTCTCTTCGGCGGCAGTCGGCGACAAGTCGGTGCCAAAGGCGGCCAAGGAATGGCTGCGCAGCAAGAAGCTTCCTCCGGATGCGATCCTCGAAATCCTCAAGCTCGTCGGAGAGCTGGGTTGGTCCAATATGGGAGAGGAGAGTCGCATGGCGGCGGGTGCGGGGCGTCTGCACATGCCCGCTTTCGACGAGGTCCAGCAGAGGCAGGCTGCGCGAAAAGACCCGGCGAGCTGGCATGGACTGTGGTGCAGTGACGGAGCAGACGCGCTGTGTTCGCCGGTGGACGGGGTTGTCGATTGGATAGTCATCGACGGCAATAAGGCGTGGAGCCGGGATGGTGAACTCGGCGATGTGAGCGTCGAAGAAACGGCGTCGGTCGGCGACGTCGCCTATCGCATGATTTGGACCGGTCGGGTCGGATCCAACGACCTCTTTGTCGCGATTCAGGGCGGGGGAAAGACCTATTACCAAATAGAGGGCAAGGGACTCGTGACGGCAGTGGACGACCTCTACGCCGAGCTTGGCGTGGGTGCCCTGCCCATCGCCAAATGGCTCGACGATGTCGAAGGCGCGCTGGCGATCCGTGCCCGCGCTATTGCCCTTTGGGCCGGCGGAGACCTGGACGGCAGCCTCAAGATTCTGACGACCCAGACCTCTCACAAGCGGCCACGCAATGATCTATTTTACTGGTTGGGCAGGGTCAAGGCCGACAAAGGGGACAAGGGTGGCGCCCTGCAGGCGCTCGAGACGTTCCTGGCCAAGGCCGCCAAGCGCGGGGCGCTGCGTCCAGCGGGCGAGGCCTTGAGGGACGAGCTGAGTTGAGCTGAGAATTGGCGCTTGAGACAGGTTAAAGCCTCCGGCCACACAGGAGCGCTGGCCGCCATGTCCGCCGATCTACCCAAGACCTATGACCCCCACGCCGCCGCCGAAAAGTGGTCGAAGGCGTGGGAAGACGTCGACCTGTTCCGAGCCGATCCCGAGGCCGATGGTGAGCCCTATTCCATCGTCATACCGCCTCCGAACATTACCGGCTCCCTGCACATGGGACACGCACTCAACAACACGCTCCAGGATGTCTTGATCCGCTACAAGCGTATGGATGGGTACAACGCTCTGTGGATTCCGGGTACGGATCACGCCGGCATTGCGACGCAATGGGTCGTTCGTCGCCAACTCGAGTCCGAGGGGATCGACTTCTGGGCGCTCGGCCGGGAAAAGTTCGTCGAGCGTGTCTGGTCGTGGAGAAACGAATCCGGAGGAACGATCACCAACCAGCTACGGCGTCTCGGCGTCTCCTGCGATTGGTCCCGCGAGCGGTTTACTCTCGATACCGAGCTCCAGCGGGCGGTGACCGAGCACTTCGTGCAGCTGTATGAGGATGGTCTGATCTACCGCGGGCACCGGCTCGTGAATTGGGATCCAATCGACCAGACGGCGCTGTCCGACCTCGAAGTCGAGCACGACGAGAATGTGAAAGGCGAGCTCTGGTCGTTTGCCTACCCCATCAAAGACGAGGATGGCGGCGGCGAGATCGTCGTCGCAACGACGCGGCCCGAGACGATGCTGGGCGACACCGCCGTGGCCGTTCACCCCGACGACGAGCGGTACAAACACCTCATCGGCAAGACGCTGCAACACCCGATCATCGACCGGGAGATCCCGATTGTCGCCGATGGAATTCTGGTGGATCCGGAGTTCGGGACCGGCGCGGTCAAGGTCACACCGGCACACGATTTCAACGACTTCGGCGTCGGCAAGCGACACGACCTTCCGATGATCAACATTCTCGAACTCGACGGCACGATCAACGACAACGGCGCGCAGTTCAAGGGCATGACCGTCTCCGAGGCTCGCGCGGCGGTCAAGGCGAAAATCGAGGAACTCGGGCTGTTTCGGGGTTCCAAAGACCACCTGATGAACATCGGCCGGTCACAGCGTTCGGGGGCCATAGTCGAACCGCTCCTTTCGACCCAGTGGTTCGTGAAGATGCGGCCCCAGGCGACACCTGCCCTCGCGGCCGTCGAAAACGGCTTCACGCGCTTCGTACCCAAACAGTGGGAAAACACCTACTTCGCCTGGCTGCGAGATATCCAGGACTGGTGCATCAGCCGGCAGATCTGGTGGGGACATCGGATTCCCGCTTGGTACTGCGACAGTTGCGAGCATGTGACGGTCTCCCGGGACCCGGCGACCCAGTGTGAGTCCTGCGGCTCAAAGGAGATCCGGCAGGATCCCGATGTGCTCGACACCTGGTTCAGCTCCGCTCTGTGGCCGTTTTCGACGATGGGTTGGCCGGACAAGACCGAAGATCTGGCGAAGTACTACCCAACGAGCGTGTTGATTACCGGCTTCGACATCATCTTCTTCTGGGTCGCTCGCATGATGTTCGCCGGCATCCACTTCATGGGAGAGGTGCCGTTCCGCGACGTCTACATCCACGCGCTGGTGCGAGACGCCCAGGGTCAGAAGATGTCGAAGACCAAGGGAAACGTCGTCGATCCGCTCGGTGTCATCGAGAATTGGGGGGCAGACGCCTTCCGGTTTACCCTCGTCGCCTTCGCAGCACAGGGCCGTGACGTGCTCTGGGACGAGAGCCGTGTCGAGGGAAATCACAGGTTCACGACCAAGATCTGGCAGGCCTTGAACTTCGCCTTCCTCAACCCCGAGCACTACGACCCCGATGGACCTGTCGAGTATGGCCCCTACGATGAGTGGATCCGCGTGCGCGCTGGAGAGGCGGTGGGCCGTGTCCGCGCCGCCCTCGACGGGTACAAGTTCAACGAGGCCGCCAACGAGATCTATGGCTTTGTGTGGGGCGAGTACTGCGACTGGTACATCGAGCTGTGCAAGAGCACGATCTACGACGACAATGCGTCGGCGGCCCGCAAGAACGGTGTGCGCCACGCCCTGTTCGACGTGATGGGTGTCATCGTCCGACTGCTGCACCCGATCATGCCCTTCCTGTCAGAAGATATCTGGGCGCGCCTGCCGCAGACCACCGGTTTCGTGGCCATCGCGCCGTACCCGAAAGTGAGCGACTTCCCTAGTGATCCCGACGTTCTCGATGATGTCGCAGTCGCCCAGGAAGCGATCACTGAGGTGCGGCGCATTCGCGGTGAGATGCAGATCCCGTTCAAGACCCACATGAAGCTGCTCATCGACGACGACGCCTTGCTCATCCGTCTGCGCAAACACGAGGCCGCCATCTTCGACGTGGCCAAGGTCCGCATGGACCGCCTCACCGAGCGCCCCAAAGGGGCCGCGGCCGCTGTGGTTCGCGGCGTCGAGATGGCACTACCTCTCGACGGAATCATCGACTTCACCGAAGAAGTCGCCCGCCTCGACAAAGTCATCGCCAAGGTCGAGAAGGAGATCGCCCAGCTGGACAAGCGCGCCGGCAACCAACGTTTCATCGACAATGCTCCGGCCGAGGTCGTCGCCGAGGTGCGCGCCAAACGGGCGGCGGCCATCACCAAGCGGGACACGCTCGTCGCGAGTCGCACGCGTCTCCAGGACGCGATGTGATGGACCTCCGATCCTTTGCCGCCGCGGCGTTTCGAGAAGACATCGGGCCCGGAGATCTGACGACGGAGAATACGATCCCCGTCGAGATCGTCGGTTCCGGCCGCGTGCTCGCCAAGGAGGATCTGGTCGTGTGTGGCCAGGATCTTGCCGCCGCGTTCTTCGAGGTTGTCGGCCGACATTACGGAGCCGCGGCCCACTACGAGCCGACTGTGCCCGATGGCACCAGGGTCGAAAAGGGGACTTACATCGCCGACGTCAAGGGCTCGCTCCGCGTGATCGTCGTCGGCGAACGCCCGGCGTTGAACTGCCTCATGAAGCTCTGTGGAATCGCCACCCACACGCGTTCGTTCGTCGATGTGGCCGGCGACGGGCTGCGGGTGGTCGATACGCGAAAGACAACGCCGCTTTGGCGAGATCTGGAGAAATACGCCGTGCGCTGCGGCGGCGCCCACAACCATCGCCGCGGCCTGTACGACGGGGTGATGGTCAAGGACAACCACATCTCCGCTGTCGGTTCCCTGACCGAGGCCGTGCGTCGCGTTCGCGCCGGCGTTCACCACCTGGTTCGTATCGAGGTCGAGGCCCGCACCCTGGCCGAGGTCGATGAGGCACTAGCCACCGATGCCGAGGTCATCCTCCTCGACAACATGGACGACGACATGCTCCGAGAGGCCGTCGCCAAGGCTCGCGCCGCGCGTCCGGTCATCCTGGAGGCATCGGGGAATATGAACGCGGAGCGGGTTGCCCGACTCGCCGAGATCGGGGTCGATGTGGTCTCCGCAGGGGCACTCATCCATCAGGCGAGATGGGTCGATCTGTCCCTCAAGGTGACTCGATGAACTTCCAGATTCGGGTTCCGATGCCCATTCAATGGGCGGACATGGACGCCCTGGGACACGTCAACAACACCGTTTACTTCACGTGGTTCGAGACGGCGCGAATCGCTCTCTTTCTGGAGCTGGGATTGAAGGTCGGCGAGCTCGGCAAGGTCGGACCGATTCTGGCGACGACGACGTGCAACTTCCGGCTCCCGCTTGCCTTTCCAGGTGATGTGGAGTGCTGCGCTGGGATTTCGAAGATTGGAAACACCAGCTTTACCATGGCCTATGCGGTGTTGAAAGATGGCGAGTTGGCCGCCGATGGGTCCGGGGTCGTGGTGCTCCTCGACTACACGACCAATAGCAAAGTGCCGATTCCGGACGAGATGCGGGCGATCCTGGAGCGGCTCCAGGTTTGATGCCGCCGCCGCTGGAGATCGTCGCGGTCACGGGATCCACCAACGCCGATCTGCGTGCGCGGGAGAACGCGGCGCACGGAACCGCTCTGCTGGCTGACCGACAGACGGCGGGAAAGGGGAGGCTCGGGCGGATCTGGGAATCCCCTGTGGGAGCCAATGTGCACTTGTCGGTGGTGCTGCGGCCTCTGTTGCCGGTGAATCGGGTGCCGATGCTGTGCCTCGCGACAGCGGTCGCCGTCGCCGAGATCTGCGGGGAGGTCTACACCATCAAATGGCCCAACGACATCTTGGCTCCAGACGGGCGAAAAGTAGCCGGGATCCTCGCCGAGCTGGAGACGCGAGGAGGCCGCATCGATCGGGTGATCATCGGTGTAGGAATCAACGTGTCGGCAGCGCCGCCTCTCCCCACTGCCGCGGCGCTGATCGAGATTGACGGCTTGGTGCGCGACCGAGACGAGCTGGCTCGCCGTCTGGTTCACCGGATTCTCGCCGGTGCGGCACGGGTGGCTGCGGATCCCGAAGGTGTGCTCGAATCCTGGCGCGAGAAGAGCTCGACCCTTGGTGCCCGCGTTCGGGTCGGTGCAGTCGACGGTCTCGCCACAGGGATCGATGCCGATGGGGCCCTGTGGGTGCTCGACGACGATGGCGATCGGCACCGAATCCTCGCTGGCGACGTAGAAATGGTCACCTAGGCTTACGGGTCACTCGAGAGTCCTCTGTCGGCTCCTCGCCTGCATCTGCCGGAGGCTCTCGGGCACCGCGCTCTCGTCTCCGCTCGATGTCTTCGCTTCGAGGTGATCTCTCATGGACTTGCGAATCGAGACCAGGTCGTTCTTGGAGCACTGCACATTCTGAAGCACGACGGTCTCGTCGCCGGTGGTGATGTAGACGGTCCATCGATCGGTCTGCGAGTCTGCAGTGAGCGGCTTCCAGCGCATGTCGAAGTCTTCGACGACGATTTCTCGTTCTGACGGCCAGAACCAACCACTCCTGATCCGACCACGGAGGACGAGGCGGGCAGGACTCATCGAAATGGTCAGGGGCCAGGAGCGCACCAGCAGCACAAGTCCGGGGAGCATGGGTACCATGGCGCCCACCAGAGTTCCCACGACGAACACCCCAAAGCCGTCCCCGGGAGAGAACAGGCCCAGAGAAGACAACCCGACTGCGCACCCCACGAGCCCAAGTGCCATGCCCACGCGGGAGAATGGCGTGTGGGGGAGGGTCAGCGCGACGCCGCCCAGATCTTCCTCTCTTTTCAGACCCGGCGACTCGAAGGGGTCGTTCATCTGCCCAGGAGCCGACGGCCGATCTCGGCCATCCATTCGCCCTTGTCCCCCTCTCCGACATCCCAGTCACCGCCATTGGCAGCTTCGAGGATCTGGCGAGTTTCGATGCCCGGATTCTCCAGATCTCGCAGAACAGTCAGGATGGTCGCGTGCTCGTGGGTGGTCCCGTACTCGGCCATGGTGGCTTCGACGCGCGCGGCGTACTCGGGGTCTGCGGGGAAGGGTTCCTCGACGTCATTGCTGGGACCCAAGCCGTTGATGGCATCCAACACCAGCTTCTTTCGCTCCCGAAGGGGGATCGCCGCCAGCTCGGCCGGTAAGAGTGGCTTGCCGATCCAGATGTCCTGTTTGCCCATGCCGATGGGGAACTCGATGCGTTTCTCCATCTCATCGGTCGGCAGGGCGCCGACGAATCGGATGGGCACAAGCGGGGAGTCGGTCTTGACGGCCATGTCGATGAAGGCGCCGCTCATGACCTTGACCGGCGTCCGGCACTCCAGGGCGCGGGTGCCTTCTACGTGCACCATCACGCTCTTGCCCGGTCCCATCATCTCCTCCGCCAGCTCACCGATGATTCGCGGAAGCGATCGCTTGTTCTTGCGGTCGAAGAAGGTGATGACCTCGGGATCGAGGCAGTCAGGGTACGAGAAGCAGTGGGCGATCAGCTTGCCGAGCCAGGTCTCTTTGTGCTCCATCTTCGCCAGCGTGACGGTGTTGGTTCCAGTGAGGCCAGACGCGAGAATCGACAGCGCCAGGGACTCGAAGCCAATCTGGTGGTTTCCGAGAAAGAGGATGCTGCGGCCGTTGATGGCGGCAACGGCCTCGGGATCGGTGATGTGCACCCGGCGAACGAACCGCGAGATCAGTCCGTAGTAGATGTCCTCGACGGGCCAGCGCTGACCCATTTGAAAGTAGGAATCCCAGTATTGGGCCACGGGCTTGATCTCGAAGCGCTCGTCTCCTTCCGATCGAACGGTGGCTGTTGTGCCCTCGACGGTCACCGAAATCGGCCATCGCGTGAGAGGCAGAGCGGAAGAGGTCGCGACGCCGTCCGCGAAGGAGACCGTTGAAGGGTGCACATCGCCAAGGCGCGCCACGTGGTCCGCCACCGCGATCTGGGGAAGCAGGTCGCCGTCGTGGATGCCGTACACCCGAGCGACGGTGCCAGGAAGCCAGTCACTGGTGGCGATGTCTGCGGCATCGAGGACGGTCTGGCCGTCGGTCGTGACGCTCAGCCCCAGACCGTCGGCAAACTGGCGGTCCTTCAGGAAGGCCTTGCGGCGCCGAGGCTCGGCGCTGCCGATGGGCCCCTTGGGGAGCAGAATCTCGACGAGTTTCATGTCGAGCCACATCTGGTCGCCCGCAAACGCCTGGACGTGGAACCGAGGCTGCCGTTCGGCAGCAAAGCCCTCGAAACGAGCCTCCACTCTGACTTCTCCGGAGGTCGGAGCCTTCCGGAAGAACTGGAGGGATTCGATTCTCCAGGGGTAGGCGCACAGGTCTGAGGAGATCTCGTCCGTCCAGCGCGCCAGATCGTCGTGGGGGATGGCGTGGGTGACGGCGTCCAGGAGACCTTGATTGAGGGTGCCATGCGGAACGGACCCGGCCGAAGCGTCCAGAATTGCGGTCGATCCAGACGGGCCGAAACCGATGGACTTCAGGTACCGAAACGCCGGTCCATGGAAGAGGCTGCCCGTCTCATAGGGGTTGTCGGCGGGTGCGGTCTCGATGGGAGCCAGAGGCTGAGGCGCAGGGGGGAAGTCTCCAGTCAGGATTCGGCCGGTGGCGGCGGGCTCGAAGCGAGACAAGGCTGTGTTCTTGGCCGCTCTCCAGACGAGTAGCTTGGCGTCGATACTGCCGTCGGGCAGGTCGGCGACCTCGGTGTCGAGCGTCGTCGGACCGGGGATCGGAATCCACCGGTGAACCTGTAGATTTTCGACGCCGATCACGTTCCCGGGTGCGGTCGCCGCGAGGCGGTCCACCATCGACATCGCCGGCAGCGCGGGCACCGTCCAGGTTGGACAGTGATCCGCGAGCCAAGGGGACGCCTTGGCATCCAGGATCTCTGGTCCCGAAGGCGTGTCGACCGCGTCAATGACATGCTCGGGGCCCCGCGAATCGGGTGTCGGACCACTGGTGATCCGCATGCCCATGTTGGTGGCCTGGTAGATCCGCAGGTCGTCGACCCACAAGTAGGCGTCGCAGACAGCGTAGGGTCCACGCTCGTCCTCTCCGACCTCGGTGATGTCCACCTCGCAGTAGATGACCTCGTTTCTCGGCACGACCTGGCCGCGGTACTTCCAGGTCATCGGCGCGTCGAGCTGAATCGCCTCGAAGCGAGGGTTTTCGATGCCATCTCCCATGCCGGCTTCGAGCATGAAGAACTGCAGCAGTTGGATCATGGCCTCGATGCCGAGAGATCCCGGCTGCACCGGATCGGTGAAGAAGTGCGCCTTGAAGAACCACTCCTCGGGGTTCACATCCTTCTCCGAACGGAGCTTGCCGAGTCCCCTCTTGCCGCCATCGGGCCAGTAGCCGGTGACCCGATCGAGCATCAGGAGCATGGGGTCGGGCAGGTGCAGGTCGCCGCCGCAGTACTTCGCGGGACGCTCGGTCAGATCGACGAGGTAGTCGGACGGGGCGTGCAGGATGTCGCGATCTTCCTGGGTGGGTGTGATGCCGAGCTGCTGAGCCAGAGCCGCACCGGGGAAGAACCCGAACACGGTGTCCATCTCGTAGACCTCGGTGTCGCCGAGGAAGCACTTCACCTCGAAGCTCTCGATGATCATGCCGCCGGCGTTGGACACGCTCTTGATCTTCGATATTGTCCGCAAAGTGCCAGCGTTGTCGAAGAGCTCGGCCTTCAAGGTGCCAGTGCCATCGAGGTTTCGGAAGTACAGGTCCTTGTTGGTGGTGAGCGCGCTACCGATGTAGCAGGCGATCCAGCCGCAGGGCTGCAGCGCCGCTTCGAGGAGCACAGCGAAGGGCATGCTCCGGTTTCCGTTCTCGTCGAAATACCAGGAGTCCTCTGGGATGTCGTACTCGAGCTCGATCTCGGTGC